>Ga0302326_10003692_pt1 | contig 35948 bp, 48 predicted proteins | sample Palsa_T0_3_FD_202264 | JGI IMG/M metagenome (GOLD analysis project Ga0302326, IMG submission 202264) | Peat permafrost microbial communities from Stordalen Mire near Abisko, Sweden - Palsa_T0_3 | ecosystem: Environmental > Terrestrial > Soil > Palsa > Peat permafrost | place: Sweden: Abisko... | reverse complement strand
ATCCCCAATCTAGAGGCGCCGCACGCCAACGCACTTATTTCGCCCCACGGCCAAGAAAAACAAAGCACTTAACCGCACCGTCGTGGACACCCGTCGATCACAACGCGTAAGGTCGAACAGTGGGGCGCGGCGTTCCTGGCGCTCTATCCGCAGGCGCATATCTTCGTCGCCGGCAAGGATGCTTTCGCCGCGGGCAATCGCCAGAAGGCCATGTCGCGCATCGCCACCGGCAATTATGACGCGGTGATCGTCTCGCACAAATCCTTCGAGCTCCTGCCCGTATCGGACGTGACGTTCACGCGGTTCGTGGACACGCAGAAAGACCAGCTCGAAGCCGCCATACGGGAGGCCAAGGCCGAAAAGGGCGACAACCGCCGCATCGTAAAGGAACTGGAGAAGGCCAAGAAACGGCTGGAAACAAAGCTCAAGGAACGCGCCGACCGCGAGCGCAAGGACGACGCCGTCACCTTCGAGCAGCTTGGAATTGACCGCCTTTTCGTCGATGAGGCGGATCTCTTCAAGAATCTCGGGTTCGTGAGCAAGATGAACCGCATCGCCGGGCTGCCGAACACCGAGAGCAACCGGGCGCTCGACATGTACATGAAGACCCGCTATCTCGCGGAGCGCGGCGGCGGCACGGTGTTTGCCACCGGCACGCCGGTCTCCAACACCATGGCCGAGATGTACACGCTGCAGCGCTACCTCGCCCCGATGGCGCTCACAGCAGCGGGCGTCGAGCATTTCGACGCCTGGGCCGCCAATTTCGGCGAGGCCGTGACCGCCCTTGAGCTCGCCCCGGACGGCTCGGGCTACCGCATGCACACGCGGTTTGCGAAATTCGTCAACCTGCCCGAGCTGCTTTCGATGTTCCGGTCCTTTGCGGACGTGCAGACGGCGGACATGCTGCATCTGCCCCGGCCCGAGATTGACGGCGGCAAGCCGCATATCACCGCCGCCCCCGCTTCCCCGGAGTTGAAGGAATATGTGGGCACCCTCGTAGAGCGGGCGCAGAAGCTTAAGACTTCGAAGATTGACCCGTCGCTGGACAACATGCTCAAGATCACCGGCGACGGCAGGAAGGCGGCACTCGACATGCGCCTGGTCAATCCCTTCGCCGAGATTCACGGCGACACCAAGGTAAGCCGTGCCGTCGAAAATATTTACCGCACCTGGGAAGAAGGCAGGGACAGGCGATTGACCCAGCTTGTGTTTTGCGACCTCTCCACGCCGAACCCGGACAAGTTCAACGTCTATGACGACATCCGCGACCGGCTCATCGCCAAAGGCGTGCCCCCCAAGGAAATCGCCTATATTCACGACGCGGAGACTGACATCCAGAAGAAGGCGCTGTTTGATTCGGTGAACGCCGGGCGCATCCGCATCTTACTCGGCTCCACCGAGAAAATGGGCGCCGGAACCAACGTGCAAAAGAGGCTGGCCGCCCTGCATCACCTCGACGCGCCGTGGCGGCCACGCGACATCGAGCAGCGCGAGGGCAGGATATTGCGCCAGGGCAACGACAACGCATCAGTGCATGTCCATCGCTACGTCACCGAAGGATCTTTTGACGCCTATATGTGGCAATGCTTAGAGACGAAGGCCCGGTTCATCAATCAAGTGATGAACGGCAGCGTTACGGTGCGCCAGGCCGAGGATCTCGAAGGCGGCGCGCTCACCTACGCCGAAATCAAGGCCATCGCTTCTGGCAATCCGGCAGTCATGGAGAAGGTCAAGGTCGATACCGAGATCCGCAAGCTCGACCAGCTCCGCGCCTCCCACGTCAACCAGCAGCACAATATCCGCTGGCAGGTCAAAAGCTTGCCCGAGCAAACCGATCGCTCCCGGCAATACCATGCCGCCGTCTCCGCCGACATCCTCACCCGCGATTCGCACGCCGATGAGGACTTCACGATGAAGGTCGGCAATCGCGTTTTCTCGGGCAAGGGAGCCCGCGAGGAAGCCGGCAATGCACTCAATGCCGTCGTCATGTCATGGCGCGACGACAGGACGCCGCAGGTTCGCGCCCGCTTCAAGGACTTTGAGATAGTGAGCCGGGGCAGCGCCCATAAAGACCGGGAGCCCGACCTGTTCATCCGCGGCAACGAGACTTACAAGGCCAGTCTCAACCCGGACAATCCCTTAGGCACCGTCCAGAGCGTCGAGCACGTGCTGCGTGGGCTTGATCGTAAGGCCGAGGACGAGCAGCGCGAAATCGGACGCCAGGAAAAGGCCCTTGCCGATTACCGGGGGCAGTTGGGACGCCCCTTCGAGCATGAGGCCCGGCTTCGGGAACTTCTCGCAAAGCAGGCGCAGCTTAACGCCTCTCTCGATCTGGACAAGCATGACGCCCAGGTGGTGGACGAGGCCCGCGAACCGGGGGAGAAAATTGTCCCGGCCAGTTTCGTCGCGCGTATTGCCGGGACTGAAAGACCCGCCGTAATGGCACCGTAATCTTCAACAGGAAAGGAACCCCAAACGATGAATCCCAACGACAAGCCGCCCCCGCGCGACTACCGCGCGGAAGTAACCGCCGACATTATCCGCATTGTGGAAGAAGGCACGGCCCCGTGGCAGAAGCCCTGGGAGGCGAGCTGGGCGGGACGCCCTATAATCCGACGACCAGCAAGCCGTATCGCGGCGGAAACGTGCTCGGCCTGATGATTTCCGGATGCGGAGGGGCCACATCGACACGCGCACCACGCAACTATACGATAGACGGGTGGATACCGCCTCGCTCGATGAGTACGAGAGGTGGAGGCGCTTCCTCCCTTTCGGGGAAACATAACGTTGTATATACGCATGTCATGTATGAGCGCAAAGAATAAGTCTGCGGGCCTCAGCGCGCGATCATCAGTGGCTCTTTGACCTCTATGGCCCTATCCAGCGCGATGTACGAGACCACGGGGCCGCGCGGCGTGTCCTCCATCTCCATCGAGAACAGGGCTTGAAACGACTCCGTAAATACCTGCGGATGATGCAGTGCCTCGGCAACCGATAATAGGCTTTGGCTCTTCGTGACAAACGACGCAATCGCCTCAACGGCACGCCCATGATGCGCGGATAGGACGGTACAGACTTGGCCGCTGTACCGGTCGCGCCGACGCGTGAGCGTCCCCCATTTCACGTAAACGCGGCGCTTTTGTTCGTCGAGACATTCGGTATCATAAACCGGCTCCTCCCCGGCAATCGTGACGGATTTGATGCCCGTGTGAATGGGTAAGTGGCGCTCCAGGGTTGCTACCGCCTGCATGCTGGTGCTGGTGCCAAGGACTATCAGATCCGAGGCACTGGGGACGGGATCAAATGGGAGAAACGGCATCGCCTCAAGATGCCGATTCCAATGGTCGCGAAAGCACTTCATCACGCACAGCATCGCGCCAACGGCACCCGACGGCACATAGCTGTATGAGGTCTTAAGGTGCTCATAGTACAGGTACGCCTCGGGTTGAGTGCGATCGGCGAGATAAGAAAAATGCTGCCGGTCATCTGGACCGTTGACCTCCACGCTTCGTAAGTACGTATTCTGCGGGTCGATGAAGAAGCAGGGCTCGGGATACAGGATATGCGTAGGTTTTCCCGTGAGGTGCGCCGCCCAGAACTGTGCCAAATAGTCCGTCTCGCACGGTGGCGGTGTATTGCGTCTGAAGAGAGGTCGGTAGTTATTTGGCTCGAAACACATGCGCCACTTCTGGCGACGGCCCTCGCCTTTCTCAAAAAACACGCTCAGATCGTCATTCAGGTGATTTTTGGTGCTGCGCAGATTCGTGATGCGCTGGGACGAGGGCTGTTCCTTCATGCCAAGAAGAATGTCTCGCGGCGTGAGCTTTTGGGGCTTTTCACCGGGAGGCACAAGGTGCCTCAGCATGCATTCCAGCATCGGCTTGCGCCGCTTCGACTGCTTACGCACAAGATGATGCAGGATAATACGCACCAGCTCCCGCTGGTCGTCCAACGTCAGTTGTTCCTCTTGTTCCCTCGTTGCCGGCTGATCATTCTCGGCCATTCAGCACATTGTGTCACGTTACAGATCACGTTGGGTATGCCTGTCATGCGTGGGGAATTCCTGCACCACCGTGAGCAATTTGCCAAACCACGCCTTTGGTTCTTCAATAAGACAATTGCGATGACTTGTAGGCATCGCGGGAAAGGAAAAGAAAGCTTATGCCGCAATTTGACGGTATGTTGAAGACGGAAGCACCGGCCGAAACCGGTAAACTGGTTGCGCGGGTACGGCACTTGATCGCCAATCCGCTCGTTTTCCTCCTGATGTCGGGAATCCTGCCCTGCGTCGGCCGGGCCGACTTCACGAAAACCATACAGGTCACGCCCGGCGTGCAAGTGAATGCAGTAACAACGTGGTATTACTCCAATTGCACCACGTCGCTAGGTCTTGGAAGCTACACAGTTAATGTGGCTCCGCAGCACGGTACCCTTTCATTTGGCGATATCAGCGGCCCCGTGCCCGGCTGCCCTCCGGGAAGCCCCTCTTTGCCCGCTGCCGCCGCCTATTACACATGGACGGACACAACCGGCGCAACCACGGACTACTTTCAGCTCTATTTTGAGCTTAATGGTTCCGTTGCGGAAATCATCGATATATCAGTTGTGCTTGCCGAGCCTGAGTGTACGATTACATCGGTGACCGTTGCGACGGTTCCAGGTATAGCCAACTCACGAACCACCATCGGCATCGGCGAGGTAGTAAATCTCACCACGGCTGTTCCAGTGACATGGGCCATAACTTCCGGGAATGGGATGCTTCCTCAACAATGCTCGTCACCAATCGACGCTTGCACTTTCACGGCACCCTATTCAAACGATACGACCACAATAACAGCAACGCTCGCGGACGGCTCGACGTCGTGTTCAAAGCCGTTCACAATACTCCAACCAACAGGGCTGTTATTTCAGAGGGTGCAGTCTCCGCCGCCAACTCAGGGGAATACTGTACCGGTTGACTATTGGTTTCACAACTTTTTTCTTGGGATTAGCTACAACATTGGCATGACCAGCGCCGTTTTTATAACACCCGGCAATGTGTCATTCGCCAATGTCCATTTCTTAGAGTTAGATGGTTCAACGCAAGCCAACCCTCCGTCTGACTTGCTCTTCACGATTCCTCTCAATGCGACTACGAGCACCAACGGGTGGCTGCTGCGTTGTGATAAGGACAAAGACTATTCCGCCGAGTCTCCTGATCCTAAGTCGAGTCAATGGATATTTATAGATCCAACAGGAACTCAGAAGACGCCATTCTCAATCGTTCAGACAGAATGGTTGCATCCTTTATTTGGCGGATATCAATATTCAAAGGGACAAATTGCGGCTCTGTCCGCAAATGGAACATTCGTGGCAACACCAGACACTCAAGCCGCGATTTTAACACTCCCCAACGGCACTCCCGAGTTTTACAAGTGGATAGTCCCCAACAATGCGCTGTGTCAGGAGGAAGTTGAGGCTCAATTTACACAAGTTGCGCCGATGACTATGATTCAGTAAATTCGATTAAATCGAATGGCCTATGGGGACGGGCCTCGCGCTGGGATAATCCAACCGATGAAATGAGCATCTAACCCAGTGTCGTGGCTCCCCCCAACCTGCTGCAAACAATGCTTATAAGTGCTGGGTTCCAACTGCACAGCGCTCCTATACTTTTCGCCGCCGCCCAAGATGACGGCGGCGAAAGTGTTTTCTACCAGCTCGCCGAAGGCGTACGTTCTGTCGAATCGAATCTCCATCCGCTCGTTGGCTGAACCGTAAAGAACATTACGCCCATGGATCGCATAACCGTCCGGCGCGATGCCTGAACTGTCAATGGTGAGGGATTCCAATTCCGGTATGCGGATGATAGTTTGTACCGGATGTGGGGTGGGCGGAATATGGCGAACGCTCGTGCTGGGGACGTCGAAAGGAATGGGAATCTCGCGCACGCTGCCTGTGGCAGGTTCGCAAATAAAGACGCTCGGCTTGGTGGGCGGCCAGTCGATGTCTTGATCCGACCAGTTACCAGTGAAAATCACGCTGGCTTTGCCATCCTTACCGTGGATCACAATGCCCTGGCTCGACGGATCGGTATAGGGAGTGTCATTGCGATCAACAGAAAACAGCAGGTCGTACTGAGGTGTGTCCCCGCCGATTGTCCTTAGTGGGACTACGTAGGCGACCAGAAGCAGTAACGCGATTCCAGAAACTAGAGCCGCATTCGGGCGGGTGAACTTCATCAGGCCATCCTGGGCTGTATTTCAGAGCCAAGCCAGCGATTCGCTATCGAATTCCATCATGCTTACCTCCTGCCGTAATGTTTTGCAATGCTGGCTTGAGATTATTGCAATCTGTATATTTATTCATGCGTTCATGCGTGCTGATATGCGTACGCTTAGCAATGGGCTTTACCCGCTGCTCGAAAAGCTCCTGTGCGAGGTCTGATAGGTCTTGGCCGGTATCTGTTCGCTTGAGGATTGGTGAAGTTAACGCCCGTGGGCGTAGGCAGGCTCTTCCGGATAGCGCAGCAGGCCGGGATTCACAGTCTCCTGCCTGAAAGTTGAAGCTCAGCGAGCCATCTGCTTCCCGGTAAACCATGGTTTCGGCCAGATGGAATGGCTGGCCATTAACGTAGAGTTGTGAATTCATGCGATACCTCTCCGGGGGAAATGCCCTGTAACGTCACTCGACCGTTGCCTTCCCGCCGCGCAAGACCTCCTATTCTCGCGTTGACCGCCAGGCCGCAACCCGCTACATCCGGTCGTATGGCCAAAGCCCCCACACGTCCCGCCAAACATCTTGTCGCGCCCCGCCCGGTGGAAAGCCTTATCCACGTCATCCGGGGCCAGAAGGTGCTGACCTTGCGGCGCTGTACCAGGTGCCAACAAGAGCACTGAATCAGGCAGTAAGCCGAAATATCAAACGCTTTCCTGAAGATTTCGCGTTCAGGCTTTCGAAGGTCGAACTCGAAAATTGGAGGTCACAAATTGTGACTTCCAATTCGTCCGCTAAAATGGGGCTCCGTCGCCCGCCGTATGCTTTTACCCAGGAAGGCGTGGCGATGCTCTCGGCGGTGCTGCGCAGTGGCGGCGCCGTCCACATGAGCATTGCTATTATCCGCGCCTTCATCCGCATGCGCCAGATCATCGAGAGCAACAAAGACATTGCTGCCCGTGTGGAGAAGTTGGAACTCGGGCACGACCGCACATCGTCAGTGATCGAGATTCTCGTGGAGGACATCGACCGCCTGGCGCGTGAGGTGAAGGACATGAAGGCGCTCCCGCCGGTGACGAAGCGGAAAATCGGATTCTTCATCGACGAGGATTGATTTTTGAGCCACCGGATACGCCACTCTTTAAGACTCCGGCCCCACAAGCTGGTCCGCCACAGGGTTGTCGCGCGTAATAGCATCCCGCGCATAGGCATTCATTCTATTCGTGAAGAACTTCGGGTCTCTTGAACAAACCTCAAAAATCTTGGCCACCAGACGGTCCGTATCCGTCACCACGATTTCGTACCGTGGTCGTGGCGGTGTCGTTCCAGATATTTGTCCCGTGGGGAAGGAACTTGCATTCCATGAAGCGATGATTTGTGCCCCTCCCTCTTTTGCGATTATCGCGTCAGGGTAGCGCAGTTTCTCAAACTGTTCGATGCTGACAATTGTATTGTCGAATTCGTCGTGCCGGGGAACTCCGCCTTGAAACTATTCCACAAGAGAGGCAGTTTATGCCCCCAGCCTTGCTTCTCATCTTTAAGCAGTTTGAGTGTAAATTTTTGTGAGAGCCGGGCCTTTAGAAACGCTTCAATTGCGTGATGATAGAGATTCCCAAAGACTGGCAATAGCCCTGCCAGCACTGCCGACCGAGCGGCTGCGTAGTACTGGATGCCAAGATTCAAGAACTCTTCGTCTTCTCTCGCCGTCATGCGTGCTCCTGACCTCCATCCGCTGATACTACGCCTCAACCTCCCCGCCGCCGATTGCGGTGGGGATTCTTCCCGTTCCGAACAGCCCAAAAGCGTCGGGCCGGAACTCAACGCATCCGGAAGCTCAGCGCGCAGTTCACGCCGTTGCCGCCCTTCTGCTCAACGGAATATTGCTGAGTCACGCCTGCGACGTTGCCATTGCCATCACCCTCGCCCGCATAACTGGCCCCGAGCCCCAATCCGATTGTGCCGCAGGCCCCTGTCGCAATATCTCCAGGCAAGTAAGGCATTAAACCGCACTCCAAAATCCCGCTCCTCGTGAACACTACGCCCTGGCTTCTTAATAAAGCGTCAATTCCGTTTCCGGGCGCGGCGGTCTTCCGCCTCGGCCGTTGCCGGGCGGAACTCCCATACTGTCTGCATGCAAGACTCTTGCCGAGGATTGTCGCATGGCCCTAAGCGGCGAATGGGACAAGAGTGATGCTGGCTTCCAGGCCAGTTTGGAGTTACTGGTATCCGTCATCGCCGAAGCCACCGGGGACGACGTATGAGCCAGGCCAACACACGAAAATACCGGGTTCACATCTACCGGGAAATGCGCCTCGTGCTTGAGGACATCGAGGGCGCCACGCCGCGGAAGCCGCGCTAATCGCCGGTGGGGAGGTTATGGCGTAGTATCAGCGGGTGGAGGTCAGGAGCACGCATGACGGCCATATCGTGGGGCCACGGCATCGAGGAGACCGCCGCGCGTCTGATTGAGGAAAGCGCTAAGGCCCGCGAGAACGGCGAACCTTATGCTCTCTTAACCGCCCAGAACGCCGCCGTCGCGCACGACCGCCGGGAGCGCAGCCTGGCTTGACGATAACTATTGTTAGGGCATCCAGCCCGCCCAGTGTTGGCACAATTGTTGATAATCAGATATTTATCCTGTCACGAGATGGTTTGCATCTATCGGCAATCAATCCGAAGCAGTTGCGCCGTAATAAATCCTTAACTGGCGATTTCCGGCTATTGCCTATATGCTTGAGCCTATTCTAAAGAATAGAAATGAGGTCCCTGCGTGAGCGAGTCAGACAATACGGACGAACCGGATAAATCCACTTGGCTGCGGCGCTTATTTCCGCAAGACAGCTTTCTTGGCATCCTGCTATCGTTTCTTGGGTTCGGCGGCGGGCAGGAAAATTCCGGCGCCGGTAATGTAGACCTCGAACCTTCCGTCTCGTACAATGATATCCGCAACGCCAATACCACCTATGAACTGCCCGCCACTCCGCTGGAAAAATCCCGCAAGGCTTTAGCGGACCTGGAGGCGGGCACTTACCACTATGGGAGCGGTTTCGTCACGAACAAAGGCGCGGTGGCGTCGCTTTCGCATAACCTCGAAGACGGCCCGGACATTGTGCGCGAATGGCTTGCGCGCTCGGAGCAGGACGCGTCGGCGCTCGATCCGTCGGGCAAGAAATCCGCCGCCGAAATGGAAGCGGAAATCAACGATGCTCCAAGACTCGGTCATATAGCGCGGGCGCGCAAATATTTTGCCGCTCTTGTGTCGCATGGGAGCTATATTCAGGGATTGGGACATGGCCTTGGCATCTTATCCGACGATCCGCGAGACATCGCGCAACTGATGACGGAGGAGCTTGATAAGGCCGATCAGCTTGCCTTGGCAAGCTGCCAGAAGCCTATCGATCTTACCGCGCTCGACCCCACGGGCACGAAATCATCGGCCCAGATGCAGGAGGAAGTGCATAAGCGCATCGTGGAAGGCTACGTCGTCAACGCGCGCAAGACGCTTTATCTTCTGAAACATTCCGATGGCGACTTCCGCGACGACAGCGATACCAAGGTACAGGCTTGGCTCGATAAGGCCAACGACGCCGCCAAAGAATATGCTCTCAGGCCCATTGACGCATCCGCCCTTGATCCTTCCAAATCGGCCTCTGAAGCGCAAAGAGAGCTTCTGTCTGCCGTCGAACGGGATCATATTGACAAAGCAAGCTTGATTCTCTACTGGTCGCAACACGGTGGCTTTGGAAACCCGCAGGACGGTATTGACAGTTTGAATAAAGAGCTGCTGGCCGCCAATAAAATGGCACAGGCATTGGGCGAGAAGCCAGTAGACATTTCTATGCTAGACGCACGCGGCGGCAAATACCGCGCTGCCGACGACAGGAACACAAAGGAGCTTGCGGCACATAATTTCCAACCAGGCATTGAGCGGATGAGTCAAGCAATCGCAGCCGCCGAAAAAGCCGCGCTTCAGAACGAACCAGCGCTCGCCGCGTTAATCCGCCCTCTGGATACTCCCGAATCTCAGAGTGCTCCGCCCGGCAGGCAAAAATAAGACAATCTCAGAGAACACGCATCGCGGACGGAACGAGCCGCCTGAACAATTGTAAGGAAGCCCCCTGTGGGCGGCGGCCATGTGAAATCTTGTATAATTGCTACTGCCAGGGCGCAAACGCACGAGACGACGGCCCTGCCAGAGGTGCCTGGTATTGCGAACTCGTCTATTGCTTGGCTTCTTCGGCCATGTCCTAGTAGCCTTTTTCCTATTTCCAGCTTCCTCGTTCGCGCAATGGATTGAGCCATCAGGTGGCAACCCTGTGACAATAGCCTGTCCAAACGGCCCCTCGTCCGGGGCGGGAATTGACCCTAAAGAATCGTGGAAGAAAGGAAGGGAAGCTGCGAGCATCGAAGGGGACGGCGTATTAGGAGTCGGAAATTTCGGGCACACACAGGAAGCGTTGGAATGGTACTGCAAGTCGTCAGCGGCGGGGAATCCGGTAGCCGCTTTTGACATAGGTGAAATATTACGTGAAGGGTATGTTACAAATGCCATCGGTCCCGGTGGCTATATAAAGACCACTCATTACATGCCGGACGTCGCCGCCGCATTCTATTGGTACCAGCTTGCCGCGAATAGCGGATATACAAAAGCGATGCTAGCGGTCGCGCAATACTTTGGCTCGGGAGATATCGTGCTAAAGGGCAGCGGTATAAGGCGAGACGCCGCGCTTTCTTTGAAATGGCTGAAACAAGCTGCGGACGCGGGTGATACCGACGCTCTTCAGATACTAGCGGCTTTGTATGAAGGTCAACGAACCGTTCCTTGGGCTGCGAATATTTCGGTAACGGCTGACCGTAAGAATGCAAATGCCCTCAACTCTAAAATAAACGAGAGGCTCACGCTTCTTCGCCTATTATGTACTGACTCCGAGGAGGTGCAAATCATGGCAGGAATGCTGCCCGATGCGTCCCTGGGCCGACAAGTCAGAACAGCGGCTATTATTGAAGCGAATCCCAACGGGGTGACTTGCATGCTGAGCCTTAGTGATCCACCTCCGTCGCAGCAGAATGAGCCGGTTCTTAATCAATTGTCGCGGTTGATTCATGGCGGAGCTGTGACCTCGTGGTTTTTTTCGATTATCCAGATGCCAGGGAACGACGATACACCCCAAATTGTTCGCCAGACTGCCACTCAGGCGATGATACAGAACGTTGAGAGACTGGCAGTTCTATTGCAATCAATTTCTCCTTCTTCCAATTCGGTGCCTTCGACGCCTACTCGCCAGACTCAGGCCTACCCTTCGTCAAATTCCTCAACCGCGCAAGCTACTCAGCAGAGTTCCGCCGTTCGAACTCGGGGCCAAAGCCTAAACTTGACAGGATCATGGCTTATGCGAACTAAGCTTCCGGGAGATCAAACATTGACTATCCCGGTGAATATTAAGCAGAACGGAGACGAGGTCACCATGTCAATGCGCTTGAATACGGGCGTTGTCGAGATTTTCAAGGGTACGATGACCAGTCGCAGTTCTATTGTCGGCCAGGTGATTGATCCCGATTCCGGCGACCGCGGGCCAGCTACTATAAGGATTGATGGACCAAATCACCTCACTCCAGACTACGGCGACGATGACCTAACCAGAATATTGCCGTAGCGGAACAGTACCCACAATCGAGTCCGTGAAGCGACCAGAACGGACCTTATACCTGCCGTGCATGTCCGTACTCAGCACATACCGGAATACTCCCTTACTCAGTAGCTGATGCAGCCCGCCAGCCTGCGGATTTTGATGCACAAACATCGCTATATCCGCGATGAAAGAGCCCGGCTGGAATGGAGCGACCTTCAGTGAAAGTGTGATTTCAGGATGAACGACCCTCGCGCCTTCCTGCACCACCTGCCCCAGAGACTCCAGCGCCCGCGCCAGGTCGAAGATATCCACCTCATGCGGGCTGCCCTCTATTTTGTAGATCAGGTGCAGGTCGTCATCTTCGATAAGTGTGGCGACCATTCTTTCCGCTACCTTTTTCGCCATATCGAAGTGCTCAGTTTATAACAACTTGTGCATCGTTTCAGCTCCCCACTGTATTCCTGCTCCCATGGCACAATAGTCAGGGGGAAAGGAACCATGGCAAAACTCACCAATGCAGTCATCGACGCTGCCATACGCGGCTTCGAGGCACAGAAGAGGGACATAGACACCCAGATCGCGGAACTCCGTGCACTGAAGACCGGCGCACCGGCGGCGTCCAACGACAATGAGGCTCCGGCAAAGTCAGCACGAAGCCGAAAAGGCCGCAAACTAAGCGCAGCCGTCCGGGCGAGAATGAAAGCGGCGCAGCAGGCCAGGTGGGCGAAGATCAGGGACGGGTCCGCTCCGGCTACGAAGACGGTGAAGCCTGCAAAGAAAAAGGGCGGGATCACTCCGGAAGGCCGGAGGAAGCTCGCTCTGGCGATGAAGAAGCGCTGGGCAGCGAAGAAGGCTGCGGCTTAACCTCGTTGGCAGCAGAACCGGATTGCGAAGAGGGCGGCGTAATTCTGTGCAGCGGGCCGATCCGTTTCGGCCTGCTGCTATTGAGTACGCCTCATAATCCCTTTCTCCTGCATGAGCTTTACATACCGCTTATCGTATAGCTCCTTGGTCCCAGGGAAAGCCACAAGCGCGTCCCACACCCTGCAAATTCGTTCATTGATGTTCGCCCCATCAAAGCGGCAATGCAATTGCAATTCCGTAACCAGGCATAGCAACACCGTCGCGGCACGCCCAAGATGCGTCGACATGAAAAGCACGAAACTGTTATCCACCTGGTCCCTCTTGTCCCACGGCAGAAAATCGTTCATGTAGTACGCTCCTATCGGGACATCCCCCAAAAGAGTGCCGATAAAGGCTTCGAACGCGCCGTGCGAAAGAGCCGAATATTGCCGCCACTCAAGTCGCGCGAAGGTCTTGAGGAATTCCTGGTTTTCCGTCAGGACGCCGCCCGGCTGCCTTCGGTCTATGTACTTGCCAAATGTAAGCCACATATCCCCCTTTGCCATCTGCATCACTTCGTCCGGCGTGAGATTGCTCATGTGTATCAGCGACTCTACGGTAGCGCGTCTTTCCTTGTAGTACGACTCCCAATCGTCGTCGCCCAGACGTCTCCTGTGCTCATTTTCGATATCATCCAGCGTCGTTTTAAGCCCGCTCATGCGATACTTCCGGCCAATCATCGGGGGATCTTCAAGAATCGCCGTGACATTGTACCGGACTTATGCACAGAGATGCCCTGAGGAGTAGCTGAGCACCTGACCTGAACTGCATAGCAAACGCGATCTTTGTTTTCTTTTCCAAGCGTCTTGTGTGCCTGAACCGATTTCCTCCGCTTGTAAGTTATTGTTTCAGAGGGGCCGCGTGTGCATAGAATTTTATGCACGCCCTTCAACAGCGGAGGGCCAAGGCGATCACCGGCGCAAAACCATCGGCCTGTGCCGTCACCGACCGCAGCCGCACCATCAGGCGCTCGAATAAAGACTGCTCGGGATAGTGATCACTGTAACTGACACCCACGGTTCCCGCGTGGCGCCAGATGCGCGCTGCCAGAAACAGAAACCGCAACCGAGCCGTGGCCAGGGTAATATGGCCGAGCTGCTCGACCTTGGCCTCCTCTTCTCGATTGAACAGCATCAGCCAACAATTGAGGTTGTAGGCCACCATGGCGAGCTGAAAGTAAATGCAGTTCATCGGCCACCGTCCCGACGGATGGTCCGCCAGCCCCGCGTCGTTTTTCGCTTCCTTGATGAGGTTCTCCGCGCCCGCCCGCTGGCTGTAGAACCACGCCAGCGCGGCGATGCCGTCGCTCATATTGGTGACAAATACGCGATAGCTGTACTCCGCTGTGTCGAACAACTGATATTGTTCTGGCTTCCCCTCCGCGGCCAGCGGCTTCTTTTGGAGGTAGCGCAGGGCGATGAATCGATGCGCTTGCCTCCAGCCCTCCGGCTGATAACGGAATTCGCACTGGGCATCGGCATCGGTCTTCGGCGAGCCGGTCCAGGTCGCCGCCTTCAGTTCGTCGATCAGCCGCGAGGTCTTGCGGGCCGAGACGATGTACCGCGCCCCGGCTTTCTCATACGCCTCCACCGCTTCGTTGCAGTAGAAACCGGAATCGGCGCGCGCATAAATGGTCTCCACGCCTTTGGGCAACCCGGCGAACACACTCTCCAGGTGGCGGGCGATCTGTTTGCCGGTGGGCCGATCCCCATTGCGCAATTCGCCCCCCACGTATTCCCGCGTTTCCGCCAGGAAGGTCAGGATGGGTTGATAGCTCTTCTTGCCCCGGTTTTTCGGGTTATAACTCTTACGCCCCCCCATTTGGTGGCCGAACAGGGTGTGCACGGTGGTGTCGGTATCCAGTGTGATCGTCTTCAGTTCCACGTGCGCGGCTTCCCACACGCGCTGCCGCAGGATCTCCTGGATGCGCAGGATCTGTCCAGCCACGCTCAGATGCAGCGAGGCCAGAAACCGCCAAAAAGTGCACTGCGGCGGTAGACGCAGCACTTTCAGAATCCCGGTCAGCATCGGCTCGCGCGCCAGAAAACGCAGGTGATGCAGCCGCGAAAATCCCACATACAGTGCCAGCACCATAGCCAGCACAAACTGGTACACCGGCATCACGCGGGTCAGCCGTTTGATGGTGAGCGTCTCCTCCACCAGTTGCTGGAACCCGAGCTTCTCTAGCATGGTCGCCACTGGCAACAAACCGCCGTAAGCCGTCAGATTGCGAGCCGAGAAATCAAAAGGCGTGGAGGCGCCGATTTTCAAGGGTTCCGCGCTAGCCGCTTCCGCCCCTTGCCTGGCGGTCGTTTGATTGTTATGCTTTCGATTGTTATTCACCTTTTGGGTGACTCCTGAGAATGAGTTTGCGAAGCGTCACCTTCGCTACTCCACCTGTTTTAACGCAGGATTCTCAGGGTCCCCAAACGGTCGACCCTCTCACGCCACGGTTGGCGGATCAAATCATGTGCATAAGGCGGGTTGTACAGACAATCTATGAGCGACCGCACCATCGACATCCCCGTGACGCCGTAGCGGACATGCCAATCAACATCCTTGTTGCGGCGCTCATCCGCGTTGAGGTAGTTCAATAGATTGTAGATGCTTCCGGCGTACCTGAGCATCGTTGCGATGTCTTCACGAATATATACTGGCCCCGCAATGTGATTCTGCCCTTCCCGAAACACTTTCTCCACCATCGTTCTCACTAGCTCTCCCAGCGGCTCCTGATACGTCTGTGCATCGATCATCACCATCTCGCGTTCTGGCATGGAACTCAGTCTCCTTCGCGGCGATGATATCATGCCCCCACCGTGTTTCCGCCCCATTGAACGCCTATTCAAGCGCCGACCCCTTCACGCCCTCTCCTTTCGCCTCATTTCCCGCTAACCATGCATGCCTCATTTATCTCTCCCCCTTGCTATCAGAAGTGTTATCGCCGGACAAGCACAGCCAAACAGAAGGCGCGCCAGAACGCATTGCGTTTCCATTGTCGTTTTCTTGAAGCGAAACGCAATCCGTGTGCGCCGTAACCGTTTGTTGCACTTCTCAGTCGATACCCCGTCTGATGAGCTGCGGTTTCGTTAAGAGGCAAGCATGGTGCGGGCCTCACAAGCAAAAGGAGATTACGTCATGGGTATCAACATTGGATTTTTCAAGGCGACTAACGGCGGATACGAGGGCAAGATTCAGACCCTGCTGCACAATCTGACCGTCACCTTCGAGCGGGTCATCGACCGGACCAACGAAAAAGCTCCCGCCTTCCACATCTACAGCGGTGAACTTCTTCTCGGCGCAGCATGGGAGAAAAAGACCAAGAAGACCGGCAAGCGCTACATCAGCGTCAATCTCGAAGACCCTACCTTCTCGAATGGGTTCTACAGCCTCTGGCGTAACGACGGAGTCGAAGACGGCTACACGCTGGTGTTTGACCGCCCGAGCTATAAGCCGAAGACCGAAGTTCCCGCCCAGCAGGCGGCATAGGTTCGGGAGGGGCGGCCGAAATGTCGCCCCTTCTCCTTTCACCGGCATCGCGACGATGCGCCGCGCCTCGGGTTCAGGGGTTGGAGAAACACTATGGCGAAACGCCCAATGACGAATATCGAGAAAGTCACTCACATCATGAGCTACAGCGACTACGGCGCTTTGGCGCAGATGTTCGTGATGGACGCCCTCCACAAATGGAGCGGCATCATCAGCAAGACCGACCCGCAGAAACTTGATAACGGCTTTGTCAGCGGCGAGGCATGGATTGGCGTCGCCAGGGAGATTCAAAAGGCGATGCAAACCGAGATGACCATTGAGGAGGCTGAATTCGAGGAAGACGAAACGCCGTTCGGAGAAATCCGGTTTTGATTGCGATCCGCTTCACCGCCCGGCATATAGCCGGCGCCGGTTAGGTGAGCGCTGAATATTTCGCAGGACCCTCGCCACTGCGACGCTCCGACGAAGCATTCAGCTTCACGCGCGCCCCGGCGGAGATATGGGGCGGGAGAAAGATGATGGAGATCGTGGACAAGAAAGCGTCGCGTGTCTTGGGCTTCCTGCCGAAGCAGACGCTGTTGGATGAACTTGAAGAACTCGATAAAGCCCTGACCGAAGGAGATGCGACCCCGGAGCAGGAAAAGCGCGGGCTGGAACTGGTGACGCTCGCGGATGCCGCGCCGGCGTTACTGTCGGCATGCAAGACTCTTGCTGAGGATTGTCGCATGGCGCTGAGTGGCGAATGGGACAAGGGCGACGAAGGCTTCCAGGCCAGTCTGGCGCTACTGGAATCCGTCATCGCTAAAGCCACCGGGGGCGATGTATGAGCCCGGCCAACACACGGAAATACCGGGTTCACCTCTACCGGGAAATGCGCCTCGTGTTTGAAGACATCGAGGCGGCCACGCCACACAAAGCCGCGCTAATCGCCGGCGAGAAGCATTTTGACGACTGTGATGAGTGGAGCGATTGCGAAGGCGAAAACCTGTCAGCCCTGGTCGATCATGCGCCGCACGAAGGAACAATGATTGACTTTGAAGCCGGGCGGTTGCGAAACGCGGCCCCGAAACTCATTGACGTGCTAAACAAGCTCCTGGCCGATATCGATGCTGAGATCGAGCAGCGCCGGCACGGCGGCAACGGTGAGGATTGGGCTCAACTCAAAAGCCTCTCCGATGAAGCACATGCCTTGGTGCGCGATGCCAGCGGAGGCGCGTCATGACCCGCGCCATCAACCAACTCAGCTTCATGACGCCCTGGACAAAGCCAGCCGACGACTGGTCGCGCGCCAAGGCTGCCGAGATGCACGCACAGGGATATGCCGCAGGCGTCATCATCGACACGCTTGAGGCCTATGGGATAGGACTGTATGCTGCGCAGGCGGTCGTGAGGAAACTTCAGGAGGGAGAACGGGCATGAACAAAAAACACAAAATCTCGGGTAAACTGTTATCGCAATGCAGCCTGGCTGATCTTGAGCACGAATATGCGGTCGGCACGAATATCGATGCCGTCGAGCCTTTCGAGGGGGATGACGCGGACAGGCTGGCGGCGATCGACAAAGAGGTTTCGGCGCGGCTCGCGGTCATCGCACCAGGAAAAAACGGCCTCAGTCTGCCCATTCAGATCGCAACTCCCTGGCATTGCGATGAAGATGGCCTTGTCACCGGCAAAGAAAGCCAGGCGCATCTCTCCGGGCCGTCCGTAGACATCTTCGACGCCTCCGAATGGCCCGTTGCCCTGCACGATGAGGCCATGGGGACCGCTCGAATCATGACGGCCGCGGTAAATGCTTTCGACTCCGCCGCCAGGAGGCTCGCCATCAACGCCGTGGAGCTTTCCGAGCGGATGGCGGATGGCGGGATAGCGGAGCTACTTGAGGCATTGGATTACTTGCTCGAACAGACCGTGGACATGGACCTGAAATACGGCATACAGCTGACCGAAGGTGAGGAAGACGCCAGAGCGAAGGCCCTTGCCATCATCGCCAAGGCGAAGGGCGGTGCCGCATGAGCTTTCTTACTGTGCCAGCGCGGTCGCCCGAGAAGACCTGCTTGTGTAACTGGCGAACAAACGAACCCTCTTACAAAACAAAGGCCGCCGCACCAGCAACGGCCCTTCCCCGCCAGTCTCAATCTCACCTTACCGCGATCCCCACAATATCCCTCGGCCCCATGAACCCCTGCGTGAACGGCTTTCCGTCCGGGCCGAAGATCCCCACCATGCCGCTGGCATATCCGATATAGAGCCTTCCCCGCGAATCCACCGCGAGCCCCCACGGCGCGTCGGGACCGCCGGTAGCAGGGTTCCGGTGGATGATCGTGGACGGAATCCTTTGCCCGTCCGGAGCATAGGCCGTAACGCTCATATCGTTCGCCACGTAGATCCTGCCGTCCGGCGCCACGGCGACAGCGCGAGCGACATTTATCCCGCCCCTGACCGTGGGAACGGCAGGTTCTCCTGTCGGGGTGTACGCCTTCACCACATCGTCGTATTGGGAGACCACATAGATCTTGCCCTCATCAATGGCAAGGCCGTCGGCGTTGCCGAGGCCCGTTTTAATGATCGGCAGGCTCGGCTTTCCATCCGGGGTGAAGGTCTTTACCACGCCCCTCCTGAACTCGCCTTCTATCAGTAAATAGATTTTCCCCGAGCCGTCCACAGCTATGGCGTGCGATCCACCGCCACTGAGCAGTGGAGGAACACGCGTTCCGTCCGGCTGAAAGCATACCAGCTGGTTGATCGGGTAAGCACGTGAGACGTAAATCTTCCCTGATGAATCGACGGCGATCCCGGTACACCACATTCCGCCTATTTGCATCGTCGGGCCGATGTCTTTCCCGTCAACGGAGTAGGTGTTGATCTTGCAGTTGTTTCCCCCTGAGAGGATGTAGATTCTCGATACTTCCGGGCCTACCGGATGTGGATGCCGCGGAGGCAGAATAACCGGAATCGGTTTTGGCGCAGGGGCTGTAACTACCACCGCTTTCGGGGCGGCGGCATGCGGCCCGCTTACCGTGACAGTGGATACCGACAGATAGCTCATCGTTTCCGCTGAAGGGGTGTGACAGATGACGAAAGCATTATCCCCGTTTCGCGCATCGAAGCTGGAAAGCGAGATCGCGTCCTTCCAGTCCTTATCCTGAGTTAATGATCGCTGTCCCGGATTCGGGGTGATCTTGATATTCACTCCCGTCATCGACGGGAACTGCCCTTCCTGCACGGACATTCCTAATTCGCTGTCGGAACAAATGGTATTGACCGTGCGCCATACTTTCGACCTGGCATCGGGCCTGCGGCCGAATTCAAAGGATTTGCCGTTGATCGTGAGCACCGCAATGGCGGAAGATCCCAGGCCGTTGACCATTCCCGACCCGGCGTTAGGGCAGCCATACCGCATCGGTTTCCAGTTTTCTTCGTTAAAGGTGAATACGAGAGTGTAGGGCGTGCCGGCGGGCATGACGTTATTCGGCATGCCGAACAGGCCCAGCATATCCCGGCCGCCGTTCAGCGTGCCGGTGACGGTGATGACGACTTCCGATCCCTTGGCTGGCCGCAGACAGCTTACCGTTAGGAGAATTGCGGTTAAAATCATGCCGAGCCTGAGCGCGGCGCGAGTAGACACACTTCGAGCGTTCATTGTTTTCACCTCAATTGGATTGCCGCTTAGCGCGGCTTTTATAGGGAAGGCGCCCCTTCCCTGACTTCAGGCCTTTGACCTTCCGTCACCCATCCCAGCGGGCCTGCAGCCCGCAACGCCCGCTATAAGCACTGGGATGAGGTTCAACGGTCGTAGCGATAGGATTTGTCCTTCGCGGAACTGGCTGCCTCTCTCGAAGCATTCATGCCAGGCGACGATTTACTTAGAACCTGATTTATAAAGCCGCCCACACCGGACTGATTTAGTGGCTGACCCTTATCTATGGCATCATGATCCGGACCGCTATAAGAAATGTCGCCCGATTCATGGTCATAGGCCCAACGCCCATCATCCGAAAAGTAGTCGCCATCCTTCGCTGCATGTGTCTGAATATATTCGCGTAAATCTTTCCTCTTCGTTCTGTTTGCATGACCGTCTACCCGGTCACTGAATGCCTGAGCATAAAGTTCGTAGTGTAACCCGCACCCCTTGTTCGCCTCGGCTTTGAACTGCTCGAACTTCCGCGCTACGAAGCGGCGCGCATAGCCGGAGATTTTTCTCTTGTCCGACATTTCATTCCACCTTTCTCGCTTTGTTTCCACCCATTGGCGCAACGTTATCGTTCGCCTCTCTTCCCGGCAGCGCGTTGTCATTTGTGGGTTCCACTTGAATCGGTTTCCGGCCTTCCGCTTCCAGTTCGCTGAGCCATTGTGGCTTCTTACCCTTTGCAGCCCATACGAGCGCTTTATTGGCCGGGTGTCGGTAAGTCCGCCCAGCATGGTAGACGGCACCCTTGGACTTTCTCGCTTTTCCGTTCAGATCTTTCAGGCTCAGGCCCACCGCCGCCAATGTCGCGCGCGCCTGTTCCAGCGCCTTTTCCTTCCGTTCCGTATCGTGCTGCTTGAGCAGCGCATCGGCGCGGGCAATGATCGCGCGCAGCTCGTCATCGTTTAGCGTTTCCAGAGATTCCAGTTTCACCTTCTTCTCCCTTCATCGCGGCGGCAATGACCGCAAGATTCTCATCGCTTTGCAGGCGCTTTTCGATATCCGGCGTAACGAGGATACGCAGAACAATCGGCTCCTTCTCTTCCGGCTTCCGTTTGTCCAGATTGTGTGCTCGGATCGCCTCAATTTCCGCGGCGTCATGCTGCTGAATATATTTGAGCTTGCCCTCTTCGAGCAGAGCGCTTAGCTGACGCTTTATGTACATCCCCTCGATATATATGCCGCCAACGCTAAAGAGCAGCACCAGCCGCTCTACCGCGCCGCCGTCGTCAATCCAGTAGTGCCAGAGGAAGAGCGACATCGACGGCCCCTCACTCTGCCGCCCGTCTTTCCTGCGCAGCGACAGGCAGAATGGATTAAGACCACCCGCGTTATCACCGCCAAAACCCTTACGCCATGTCCTGCCTTCTTCCGCATCGCCATGCTCTCGCTCGGCGATACCCATGATTCTTTTTGCATGAGAAATCTCAGCCATATTGCGCCCCTCCCCTGTTACGCCATCCCCTCATTAACTCGCGGCCCCCCTCCCGGACGGCATGGAAGCGGTCTTTGAAATACCTGGTCACGCGATTGCGCTCCAAATGGTGAAGAACCGTAAAACGCGGCCGCACCGTTACCTTTTCCCTGCCCCGATGCTCATTCACCAATTCCAGCGCGGTCTTCCGCTCTCCGCCGCGCTGTATCGACGCTTTCACGGCGTTCTTGTCGTCCACGAAATAGGTGACGCCTTTGCGAAAGCGCGAGGATGTTACGTAGGCTCCTTGCCGATCCAGCGCCCCCAGCGTTTCGCTGTTCCAATCGACGAATTCCCGGTCCACCGTATTACCCTGGCTCCGCTGCGACGTGGACACATACCCCATCGCGATATGACCGTAATTGCGCGGCAAGAGCTTCCCGTCGGGAAGGCGGATGTCCCCTTCCTTCGTCCATCCTTCAATGGGATACACATCGCCGTTGTTAACGCGCGTCCCGACGGCTTGGCCCTGTACCTTTACTTCGCCGTTCTTCGTAATGCGGATTTGATCGCCGGTCGCCACCGTTTGCTTGTCCGGCCTGTAGACCTGAAAACGATCCGCATAGGCCGCCGGAAGCTCCGCCGCGCTTCCATTGAGGCGCGTCAGTGTGACGCCGTTCCCGCCCTTGGCGACGACGGCGATCTCTCCCCGCCTGAATCCCCCTACCGTTTCACGCTCACCCTTGACGCTTTGCCGAATCCCCGGCACGGCTTTATGAAATTCCACAATCATGCCCGGATCATAATTACGCGAGTCCCGCTTTTCGGCGTCCGTCCATTGGGTAGGTTTGCGGGTTGGAATTGTCTGTTCCTCGCCCCGGATTTGTCCGCGCTCCCGTAGCGCCGTTCTCAGCTTCTCGGTCAGGAAATCCGCTTCCCTGTGTGTCGGCGTGACGATGAGCGCTGTTTCACCCTGATCCTTCGCTGCAAGAAATGCCGTGGTAAGTTTCTCGCGTAGCCTTTCGCGGTCGGGCTCGACTACCACGGCCCCGGCCGCATCAAGCTGGTTAAAGCCCTTTAGAATTCCATCCGCCGTTCCCGTTGACATGCTGTTCACGGCTTCGCGGTGCCGCATGCTCTCCTGCCGCCGGTTCTCGCTCAGTTCGGCGTATTTGAGACCCCCTTCCGCCTGTAGGAGCCGAAACGACTGGCCCGCGTCAACGGATTCATGTTGTTTCCAGTCGCCCACGAGGAGCACGCGGTTGTCGTATTTCTCCGCGATCTCCATCAGCCGCACCATGTCGTTCGTGGACATCATTCCCGATTCATCGACGATGAGAAACTGCCCGCGCATGTCCTCCTGGCGCTTTTCATTGGAGAAGAATGCCGCCAACGTGTCCGCGTCCCGAAAGCCCGACTTTCTGAGTTCGCCACGGGAAGCGGAAGCGGAGGGTGCCAGAGCTAAAGTACGGCTGAAACTATTCTTTCCGGCCCTGTCCTTTATAGCGGCGTCAACGCCCTTCAGCGTGTAGGACTTTCCCGTTCCCGCAGGCCCGCGAAAGCCCATATACTTGTCCCTGCTTTCCACAATGGAACGCGCCACAGCATTTTGTTCCCGCGACAATTCGGCATTGTCCCGGTACGCATAGGCAAGCGGCTCGTACTTCCCGATGCCCTCGCGTGAAAGCCGCGTCATTTTCCCCTGATTCCGCAGGGTGGAACTCCTGACAAAAACGCGCCCCTTGGCCGTATCGATGGAGCGAATGACGCCTTCCTGCAGGGCGTTCGCCATTTCCACATTCGCCTGCCTGGGCGAGACATGGCCGATACCGTAATGCACCATCGTCTTGCGAAGCTTGCGCTCCGTGATGTCATCCCGCCGTTGAAACAGGTGATCGATGGCAAAGTCTCTCGCCTCACGCGGGCTTATTGCAGGTCCGGGCTCGATTTCCTTGTTCTTGACCTTCTCGAGCGCCGCTCGCTCCGAATCCGTCAAACGGCTAAGCCTCTCGGCCAGCAATTCCTCCGGCGGCAAATCCGATTTCTTGCTTTCACGCAGCTTGTCCGCTATCTTGTGCTTGCCCATGCCGTCGGTCACGCCCTTCTCGGCGGCCTTCGCCTCAATGCGTTTGCTGTTTCGTGAAAACTTGTCGATCACCGACTGCGGGACGCCCTTGAGCTGGACTCCGGTTCTTCCCATCATGGGGACATAACCCAGATCCATCAGCTCCCGTGCATAGCGATAGTCGAATTCCAGTTCCAGCTCAGGTGCCTTCGCTTTCAGATCTCCAAGTTGTGCCGCTTTGTAGCGGTTTTCGATGGGGTCGTAGGTCGCATTAATAAAGTAGTAATGCGTATGATCGTGTGCGTCCGACTTTCCGTCCACCGGCCTGCTGTTGGAATGGCGATAGGCCGCAATAATCGCGTTTCCCGTGACGCGGTCATAATCCGCGCCGTCAATGCGAACCCGCGTCCGCATCTCCGGCTCGGCTTCCTGGATCATCATTTCGTCGCCCGCCTTCCAGAAGGCATCGCGGATATCCGTACATCCATACACGTTGTCCATGACCGATGCGCTCTTCCAAGCCGACAGCGTAGCGTCATATCCCGGCCTCCGATTCTTCTTATCCCTGACCGTCAACCGCTCGCCGGTATTCGGATCGCGGTTATTGACCAGCGCTACAAAATCCCTTCGCTTAACCTCGCCCTCAAGCCCTAACCGTTTCGCACCTTGTCCTAGCCATTTCGCTTTGACCTCGCGCTTGTCCCGGTAATAGTCGTCGCGGGCAAGCCCCTCATCGTGATACTTGACCGCCGCCGCAGCGCTCGTGCTTTCATGCACCCTTAGCATGTATTACCCCGAGGCGATACTACCTATGCGGGTATCGTGGTAGCATTCGCACAACGCAACTGACAAGCGAAGTGGGATAGTTATCCACAGCAAAATGTTCCATCATACGTCTCCCCTAACCGGAGGTTAGGCAGCTATCGCTCCCATGACGGTCGTTGCCGCGGCTTCGTCTTTTGGTTGTCGCGCACCTGCTCCCCGCCCGTCTCCTTCCGCAACTCTCTGAGCTTTTGGTAATGGCGGATCGAAGCTCCCGGCGTGCCAATAGTGTCGTGTCCATATTTACGGCCGAGCGCTTTAAGTTCGACGCCTTCTTTTCTTCGCTTAATCCAATCCAGAAATGCCATTTCAACGCTCCCTTCCTCGACCGCGCTGCGGCTTCTTCTTCGGGCTCCGGCATTCCGGCTCGCGCCCGCTGGCATCTCTCTCCTTCGCCAGCATTTCGTCGTGACGGATCTCCGCCCACAATCCCTCGATCGAGTCATGTCCATGCTCGCGGGCGAACGCCTTAAGCTCTGCGTTCTCCCGGCGTTGTTTAATCCAACTGAGGAAGCTCATTTCACATCTCCAACCGCACATCTTTTCGCTTGGCCGCCGACTCTCTTCGCGCTATGATTACGCCCGCATTGATGGGGTGAAGATATGTCCGGAATGCTGTCCACCATTGCCGAATTACCGGCCAACGCCACCAATGGCGAGGCGCTTACTTGGGTAGGCGATATGCGCCGCCTCCTCGATAGGTGGGAGACGCTTCCAGACCATGACCGCCGCGCCATGACCCCGGAGGCGAAACAGCGCGCATACTGCGAGCTCGATACGACCGAGAGTATGATTCGCCGCAACATGGATTAGCGCTCCCAGGAGGGCGGTGTTCGCGGAATGGTCTTCGGGCGCTTTGTTGTCTTCTCAGGTTTTTTCGGACTTTCCTGCGAAGGCGTTTTGCCTGCCGCGCCATCCGTAGGGCTCAATGCGGCTTGCGTCTTTTCCTGGCCGTCCTGTTTTTGTAATCGGGCCGTGGGGCTACCGCCGGTTTCAGGAGCCGCTGGCTCGGCCTGCGAAGGCCGCTGCATACCCTCTTTAATGGCGCTCGCCGCCCGATCCGCCTGCGCCTTTATTTCAGGAGTAATCGGTCTTTGCGCCGTCTTCTCCTGAGCCGTTTCCCGCGTGTACATTTCCTTCGCGGTTTCCGGCTTTCGCTCTTGCGGTTTTTCTGCCACGGCCTGTTGCCGTGCCGCGTTACGGCTTTTGATCCAATCGATAAAGCCGGCCATATCACCGCTCCATCCCGAGGCCGCGGCCTTTGGCCGGTGTATTCGATGGAGCTGAAGGCGGCGCCGTTCGCATCGTGGTCGCCTGTTCCATGAGTTGCGCCGCCGGGCGCGCGGCTTCAACCGCTTGCGCTTTTACGTTTGCAGATAGGCTTTCGACGCTCGGGGCGCTGGGTTGTGGTGTGGGGGCAACAGGCTGTTGCGAGGCTGCGTTGCGATTCTTGATGAAGTCGAGGAACGCCATCGTGCTCACCTGCGTCCATCGTCTTACGGATCATCGGGATAATAAAGTTACATGGAGTTCCATCCGCTGCGGAGGGGCGCGGCAGAGCGATGATCAACAGCCTTCCAACTCCCACGGCCATTCAAAGGCAGCTCGACCGCCTAATTGCGAGCAAGACGTTTACGAGCAACCCGCAAATGGGAAGGCTCCTGGATTTGCTCGTCACGGGCGCCCTTAACGGCACGCCACCCACACAACACGAGATTGGTATCCAGCTTTTTGGCAGAGACCAGGACTGGATTCCCGATGGAAACGATGCGGTAGTCCGCAGAAGCATCAACAGATTGACAAAGCTCCTGGAGGAGTATTACGAGACCGAGGGCCCTGACGATCTGGTTGCGATAGACATTGTGCGACAGCAACCCGTCTGCAAATACAACAGCCGTTCCAGGGTTCTGCCGGAGCCGCCAAGGCCATTGCATCTGGACTTTCTCGATACCCTCTGCGGCTACTTTGCCGATCCTTACGACGGCGATATTCGTTGCGTCGTCACCGGTGAGCCCGCTATTTGGCACCATTTGGACGGCGACCCTTCCAACAACGCCATCGGGAATCTCATACCGCTGTGCCGACGCCTTAGCGCCAACATCCACGGCCTTCGACACAACTCGAAAACGACAATCCTTCCCGAGCTGGATCCAAGGCATTTGGCGGAAGACCTGGCCCCCTCCTATTTTGGCGACTGGCAAGTCGCCAGGGCGTATGCCTGCGCGCACCTGGCATTTTACATGGGACAGCCGCCGTGCTGGGAAGAACAGGCCGACACTCGCCTATTGCGCCTGTGCAACACCATCTCCTACCTGCGATACCGATTCAACGAGTCGATAGTTGCCTATGTCATTAGGAACGGCTTCGTGCCGCTGTTAACGCGGATCGATTCGCTTGACCCGCGGGTGATGTCTCGCATTGCGCTCCAACTAAGCGGGCTGTTGGATGAATCCGGCGATTTCGGCCCCGCCGCCGGATTCTTAAATATTGCACAGGGCTTAATGGACAGGTTCGCGCCTCTGGTCTATCCGGCTCAGTCAATGAATCGCTTCACGCTTCTGCGCCGGCAAGCGCAGCTCCTTATGGAGACGAACCCGGAAGATACGACGTTTGACAGAGTCCTGGCCGAGGCGCGAGAGCAGATTCAGCAGGATGCCAACCTGCCCTTTACCTTGGGGATTGTCGTTGCCGCCCGATGGTTCCGCCAGGGGACCATCCGGGCCACCAAGGAAGCATATGAGACCCTCCTGCCCATTGTTGACCGTCAGACGCGCGCGAGGTTGGCCGAGCGTCGCTCCGATAACCTCTCATCGATAGATCCCGCCAATCTCGCTCAATTGCTCATCGATGCCAGTCTTGCGGCTTCCCGTCTCCGGCCCAGCGGCTGGGAAGAGTTTGCTCACGAGACGATGGTTCGCGGATCGCACTTATGTCAGGAGACAGGCTTCCGTCTCCCACCGGACTTCTGGAGGGTCGTGTCCCTGGAGACATACAGTGTAAACCCGAAGGCCTTTTGGGTTTCACGCTTATCCGCGTCGCACGTAAGCCCTCCTTTGCGTCAAGAGGTTAGGCTCGATATCGAGAACCTGTTGAAATGCCTTCGGCGGATCGTTGCGGTCGAGAATTCCGACAGTGCGCTTGGCTGGTGGCAGCGGCGATCCACATAACCGCCCGCTCGCCTCCCGGACATTACCTTTCGGCAGGCCCGCTGCCCAATTTGCCCCATCGGCGCTCGTACCTTTCGCGCATCGCGCGCAAGGACCCATACGTCGAGCGCATCTGGTCGATTTGCCCCACGATCTGATCGTCGGTCATATGGCTTGCCGCCTTGGTGCCGCATAGAGCCTCGCCCCAGCGATCCTCATACTTATTCAAACGTTCCATTGCTTGCTCGGGCGACAATTCGCCCACGGCATAAGCCGTTACGAATGCGGTCGCTTCCCTTACGCGAAGCTCGCAGGCCTTCATGGAATCCCTGATCTCCTGAAGAAGCCACTCCCGCATCTCCCGGGCGGATAGATGCAAAGGCTCGTCAGGCTCACCCGTGACCGACATGTGTCCGTCTCCCTTTAATGGGGACAAACTAACGGGAGCACGATGAGCAATCAACAGAATTGTGACGGCTGCCTGTTCTGTGTAACATCACGTAACTTGGCAGGAATACGCACTGAATCCATACTGGTGCCATGAGTGATGAAGGAACAAGCACTTATCACCAGGACGAGCCAGGGATGCCAACGGGGCAAACCCCGAAGTTCATGGAAGTCGTCGGCCGGGCGAGGAGCTGGGACGCGGAATTCTCCGAAATGGAACAGGTCCCGGCCGAAGCCCTCGAAATAACGGAGAACGAGCTTATTCTTGGCGAGAATAGTATCCCCATGGACCAGGACGCGCGTATCCGGCTGCTGGCGAAAGCCGGAGCACCTGTATCGTATCTGGAGAAGCGAAACATCGGTATCCAGATGTTAGCTCTTCGCGAGCACATACGGCAAGGCGACCTTGGCCACATGCTTGCGCCGGTACTCCGGCGCGGTCGGCTGTTCACCGTTCAGTCCGGCAGGCTGGTCGAACTGACCCACACCGAGATCCTGACCGCAGTCGCCGATTCACTTGGAGAACGTGCCGACGGCCTAATGCTGTCAAGAATAGATCACGCTGACAGCCGGCTTGAACTGGATTTGGTAAGTCCGACGAAAGCTTTGGAAATCCGGCCTGGCGATGTGGTGCAAGCGGGCCTCCATATCCTCCACTCCCGCTATGGCCACGAAGCCACGCAGGTCCAGGCGTTTATTTATCGCCTCATCTGCGCAAACGGCATGACACGGCGCGAATGCGTCTCGGCAGGCGGTATTGTACGCACTCGAAAGCTGCCCGCCAATCATCCACGTGCCAAGGAAATGCTGCTCGATCAGGTGCGGCGGCTGACCACGCGGACGTGGCAGCTGCTTGAACAGCAACTTACCGAGTTACGGGCGACAAGTGAACGGCCGGCCGACGTCAGTCAACTCCTCAGGCAATGGATGCAGCGGGCGCGAATCTCGACACGAGTCAGCGGCGCGGGCGGAGCCCAGGCGTATCGCACGGTGATGGACAGGCTGCTCAGGGCTTGGCGTGAAGCGGGCTCGGAAGACACGTACTACGGCGCGGTAAACGCTCTCACCTGGGTCGGATCGCATGATCAGGAATTGACGCCCCGTCAACGCCAGGTCCTATCGTTGCTCGGCGGTTTACTGGCCTTCTCCGGCGTGCATATCTGTCCGCGGTGTTTTTCGGTGCTGGCTGATCCCGCCCGAACCCGTCAAGAGCGTACGGACGAAAGCGCAAATCATCCCTTCGCGGCATGAAAGCACGCAAGGATCTGGAGTTCCGATGGACCGGTACGTAGACATCAGTCGAGCCCAAGCGCAAGCGGTAACGACGCGAATGGAAATGGAACCCATCGCACCCTCGGTAGATTTCGACGATGGGAGTCTCTTTGACGAGTGGTGGGCCGCCCGGCACAACCAGGAAATCTGGGGAACCGGGCCGGGCGGAATGCGTGAGGCGGTGCCGCCTCCCTATTGCGCACGGGCAGTGCGCTAAAGCAGCAAGGCAATAAGTCGCGCCGGACAGGTTCGCCGGGATAGTCGCCGGTCGGAACACGAGGACGGAATCTATCCGACGAAAAGCAGTCAAAGGAGCAAAACACATGAAGCGATCCGTCTTTTTGCCGGTAGTGGTGCCGGCCTGCATCAACGGGTTAGCCAAGCAACCCTCCGTGGCCTTGGATTTCCGGCCCATCGCCGGGTCCGCCACGGCCATTGGCGGCCATACCTTCAGGAACTAGTTATAAGAGGAGCGAACATAAACATGAAGATCACTTATTTATTATTACTGGCTGGTCTCTGGGCGAGTCATTTGCCGCTCAGGGCACAGAACCAGAGTCAATCTCAACGACAACAGCCCGAGCCCCCGGCAACCGGAGGGCAGGTAAATCCCGATCCGCACGCACTGGAAAACGATCCGGGTTTTAAGCGCCTCTCTCCCGAAGCCCAGGAATGGGTTAGAACCATGTCCAACCGGCTCGACAGCGCCGTCGCGCGGGGGGACATAAATGCCCTTGAGCAACTACAGCTTGACCTGCTCCGCCATCAATCGCTGGGCAGACACATCTGTGGCGGCCACACCGTCGATGAGGGCACGTTTCTGGACGCGGAGGCCATGAATGCTCCCCGTACGCAACAGGCGGTCGTCGCAAGGTGGCTCGATCCGAAACCGGGTTCGATTATCCATTCCGCCATCTTCACCACCGACCTGCGCTGCATCGCAAATGATGCCATCACCCTGGACGGCAAATGGATCGTCCGGGTGCTGCCGTCATCTCTCGGCGTCAGCAAAGACGGCCTCGTGGCTTACGAGGCGATTTATCTGAACCGCGATGAAAAGCCGACGGCACTCGAACACCGCGGCGTTTTCATCGAGAACCGCTGGCTCTACGACCTCAATCCCGCCAAGGCCTCGCCGCCCGACAGCTACACGCAAGACGCCGACCGCGATTTCGCCTGGGACGACGCTTACAACCGAATCGTTCCGAAATCTGGCGTAGTGCTGCTCGACGTTCCGCAAGCCTCCAAGGCTCAGCAACCGCCATGCGGGCGGCAGAATATTCCCAATAAGAAGTCCCGCTTCATTCCAGAGTCCGTGCAACAGCAAATCGGCAAGCTGAGCGGACAAGCCGCCGCCTCGCAACCTTGCCCGGCAATTACCCAACCGGCCAAATAGCGATCCATCTTTCGGGCGCGCTTTGCTCTCTTAAAGGCGTCGCGCGCCCACTTAAGGAAATGCTTATATGCCAAAACGTGATGACGTTCTCGACAGACGAGTGCTATCACTCGACGAATTCGATCCCATCAGCGCCAGGGCGCTCTGTGAGGGCTGTCTTATAACCGGCGCTCCCGGCTCGGGAAAAAGCAGCACCAGCGGTAAGCAATTAGCCCATGGCCTGCTTTCGGTTCCCAATTCCGGCGGACTCGTGCTTACAGCCAAGGCTGAAGAAACCCGCAACTGGTTTCAATACGCAAAAGCCTGCGGGCGCGAGAAAGACCTGATCGTTTTTAACGCCGCCAGCCAGCATTGTTTCGACCCGCTGCATTATGAATTCTCCCTTCGCAAAGGCCGGAATCTCGGCGACATGGAAAGCATTATCGACTTCTTCACCACCCTCGTTTCCATCGGAAAGAAGGAGGTGGGCCACGGGCACGACCCTTTTGGGAACGCGGGAACGAGCAGCTCATGCGAAATTGCATCAAGCTCCTCGATCTCGCGGGCGAACGAATTTCCATTGCCTCCATCGATCGCGTCATTAAGTCCCTTCCGACCCGACCCGACGAACACGAAGACGAAGCATGGCAGAACCAGTCCTTTTGCGCGCAACTCATCACGGCAATCAAGGCCCGAAAGGAAACGCTCACGGAAGACCAATGGAGCGATCTCGATTTCGCGACTCAATACATTTTCAAGAAATGGCCGGCGTTTGATGAACGCCCCCGGAGTTCGCTCGAAATGACCTGGAGCGGCATGGCAGACAAGTTCCTGTTCAATCCCTTGAACCGCCTGTTTTGCAGCGGTAAATGCACTTTTACCCCCGAGATGACCACGCATGAAGGGAAGTGGGTGATCTGTGATTTTCCGTTGCTTGACTATGGCCATGAAACCGGGAAAACGATAAACATCATACTCAAGTTGATTTTCCAGCGTGCGTGGCTTCGCCGCGATTTAACCGAATCACCGAATCTCTGTTGTCTCTATCAGGATGAGTTTCAGTATTTCGTCACGCCAAGATGGGATAACTTCTTCCAGCAGACCTGTCGCGGCAGCCGTGTTGCGGTAGTCTGCCTGACACAGAACATATTAAACCTGGCGGAAGAGTTAGGCGAAGGCCAGACAGGCTCCAAGACCAAGTCGTTTCTCGGCAATCTCGCCATCAAGATATTCCACCAGCAAAACGACATCGAGACCTGCACCTATGCCGCCGACCAGATCGGCAAAGAGTATAAATACCTGCCGAACTATCACGCTGGAGCCGGGCACGGCGAACAGATGAATGCAAGCTTCGGAGGCTCCCAACAGCTCGTTCACATCGTGGAGCCCATCGAATTCACACGCCTGGTAAAGCCCAACGGCAATAACCCGCTTGCCGAAGCGATCGTTTACAAGGGCGGCGAAGTCTTCAGAGCAACCGTTAACAAAACCAATCCGGAAGGATTGAACTACATGCACGTGTACTTCACGCGCGAAGTCTGAAAAGGAGAACTTATGTTTCCGACACAAGGCCAGCAGTCCCCCATGGACATTAACAATCTTGAGATGGTCATGGCAAACGTCGTCTATAACGTCACCAAGATCTTTATCACGCCGGTCGAAATGGTGCTCCATCCGTTTTACGGCAGCACCTATTGCCCGCCGGTCATCCTGTTTTTCAGCGCCGTGATGATGATCTTCCTGCCGATTTTCTCGGCACTTCTAGGGGCGGCGGCCCATCTGGTTCCTTTTCTCAAGTTTCACGCGCCGATGGGTATGTTCGGCATAGGTACGCTGTCGCAGCTCTTCTTTTTCGGCGGCTTCGTTCACGGCATCAGGATATGGCGCAAAATGATCCACCCCGAGCGGGAGCTTATCAGCGATTGGGAAGGCCTACCCCTGCCGATCTTCACGATGCTCCCGAAGGCCTCCTGGTGGACGATCAGGATCATTTATGAGCCGATATTTCTACTCATCTCGGCAAACTTGTTGCAGGACTTCTATATCCTGCAGCCTTCCGCCGCGCATTACCTCATGTTCGCGGCGGTCGCGCTTGCCTTCAACCAATATACCGCCTGGTATATCAGCTGGCGATTTCTCCGCACTGCCATGAATACCCGCAATATGGGGCCAATCATCGCCAGGATCATCGACGACACGGCCACCGACAATGATCGGGCCACGTTGCATCTTGCCAGCATCCCGAAGGACCTCCCCGAAGACATGCGAAAAGAAACTGCCGCCTACATCGCGCGCGCATTCAACGTGAAGAAGGAAGGGAACTAAGACCATGACACAACAGCAAAAACGAACCGTTTTCATCTGTCTCGGAATCGCGTTGGGGTTATTCGTTATTCGCGGCATCGCCCGATCCGTAAGCCAGATTGCCTACTTTCAGCAGGTCATCCAGCAACAGCAACAGGCACTCCGGCAGCAGCAGAACGTCATTCAACAGTTGAGGGCCAAGCCCAAAGAGGAGTGCAAGCCCGAACCTGTAAAGCCTCCTCAAGTGGCGCAGGCGACACCTGCCGTTCCTGCGGCAGCCACACCGCCTCCGGCGCTCCTGCCGCAATCTCCTGCCCCTTCGCCGTTCGCCAAAATCTCCGGCATCTGGGCGGGACAGGTAGGATTACTCGACCGCGGCCTATGCTGGCTTAGGCTGGAAATCAAACCAGACTTTGCCACGCCAGGCCGGTTCACGGGTATCTCCGCGATCAAATGCTCCCCCTATGGGCAGCTTGTTCAAAGGAACGCAAAGGCGGAGAACCTGAACGCCATTAACCCCGAGTCCGCCATCATCAGCGGGGTTGAGAAAGACGGTTCGCTTCAGCTCCAGGTCGATAAGGTGACGCAGACGGATGCCCACGGCTGTGCACCCGATTCCTTCGTGCTTACGCCTTTCGGCCTGAATCGTTTCGCAGTCGAATGGACGGAAGACAAATGCGCCGGCGGCCGCATGGTTTTAGCAAGGGCAATACGATGAAAGCCCTTCGCGCCAACGACGTACTGTGCCCCAAGGCCCCTGAACCCGATTTCAGGGGCCTGAGGCGCATCCTTGCCATGTTTATCGCCGGTGTTGTGGCATGCGCCGGGGTCTGCGCCGTCACGATAATCCATGAAGCACGGCGGGGGCACAAGCAGGCAAGCGCCCAGGTTCCGTGCACGTGCATGGGAAGGTGCTTGCACCGGGGAGAATAGCTTTCCGCGCCTTTAAGGCCATGCGAACCGAAAAGATTAGCGGCTGCACGCTGCATTTGGCTGATTGTTTCAGCCTGATGCCCGAGCTCGGGCAAGTGGATGTGATTATAAGCGACCCTCCCTACAACCGCAAAACTCATAAGGGTGCGCGCACGACGAGGGGCGGTCAACGTGCCGTGCTTGTCGATTTCGACAGCCTTACGGAAGAACAATTCATCGAGTTCTGCGGCAACGCCGTGGCCCAGGCAAGGCGGTGGGTTATCCTTAATTGCGCCTGGCAGCACGCGGCGGAACTTGAACGTGCGGGACTTCCGCTGGTACGCCTGGGTGCCTGGATCAAGCCCAACGGCGCCCCTCAATTTACCGGCGACCGCCCAGGCGTAGGCTGGGAGGCAATCGCCATCCTCCACCGCGAGGGAAAGAAACGCTGGAACGGCGGCGGACATCACGCGGTCTGGGCGTGCAATGTGGAGCACGGCGGGCATCCCACGCAGAAACCGTTAAAACTCCTGATGGATTGGGTAACGAAATTCACCGATCCGGGCGAGCTGGTGTTAGATCCATTCATGGGAAGCGGCACTTGTGGCGTCGCATGCGCAAAACTCGGCCGCAAATTCATCGGCATTGAGAAGCGGGCTGATTATTTTGATTTGGCGTGCCGGCGGATCTCAGAGGCACACCGACAGGCGGACATGTTTGCTTCCACTTGGACCTGAGGCTGCCCTATAATGGCTGGACCTGCATTGCACACCCGCAGTGACGCCGACGCCGTTGTGCGTGCGATTCTCACCGTCTCCGAAATCGCGCGTGAACTGCGCTGCTCGAAGGCGCACGTTCATCACCTGATTTCCGGCAAAGTGCGCGGCGCGCGGCCCCTGCCCTCTTTATGGCTGGGCCGCCGCCGCCTCGTCCTCCGCGAGAGCTTGGATGCCTGGGTCAAGGCCAATGAAAAAAACCCGGAATCGGTGTTATGATCCGATCACACCTGGATTCATCGCCAAGACGCACGGAAAGGACAAACGTGCATCGACAGCGACATCAGAAAGGCAGTTTGCAGGTAAGGCAGCACGGGAAGCGCAAGATGTGGGTTTTGCTCTATCGCGACGGCAGCACCCGGAAGTACGCAACTCTGGGGCTGCATTCCAAGATGAACAAGAGCCAGGCGGAGGCGAAGCGGGACGAACTTTTAAGCGAAGTGAATGCCCGTAACGCATCTGCGCCCGACCCCGACATCACCTTCGGGGAGTTCCTCGAAGGCATCGCCCTTCCCTTCCTGCGGTCGAAGTGGAAACGGTCAACGGCCGGGACCACGGAGAACCGCATCACCCATCATCTGGGCCGGGAGTTCGGCGAGAGGCCCCTCTCCTCTTTGGGCCTTAAGGAACTGCAAGCGTTCCTGGGCGGCAAGGCGGAGACCCTCTCCCGCAGCGTCGTGGCGCATCTGCGCTGGGATCTGCGGGCCATCTTCAAGCTGGCGCTTGCCGAAGGTTACATCGAGCGCGACCCAACAGGTGCGCTCTTCACACCCAAGCAAGCCCAGACATCCGAAGCCAGAGTGATGACCAAAGAGGAGGTGGAACACTACATCAAAGCACTGGAACAACGCGAGCGCGTCATCGCGCATCTTGCCCTATTCGCCGGCATGCGCCCCGGCGAGATTCTGGGCCTGCAGCGCCGCCATATCAGCGGCGATTGCCGCAAGGTGAGGATCGAACAGCGTCTCTACCGGGGAGACATCGACACGCCCAAGACGAACTCCTCCACCCGCACCGCAGCCATTCCTCCAAAGACCGCCAAGCAGCTACAGGTTTGGATGGAGCTGGTGGGAGAACAACCGGAGGCCTGGGTATTCGCTTCGGAGAATGCCGCCAGGCCCATGTGGCGGGACAACGTTTGGCGTCGCCACATGCAGCCCGAGCTTGCGAAGGTCGGGCTGGAGTGGGGAACTTTTCAGGTGCTGAGGAGAACCCATGCCAGTCTCGGCCACGACGCCGGGATCGATCCCAAGGTCGCAGCCGACCAGCGCGGGCATGGCATCGGCGTGGCGATTGATGTGTATACCAAGGCCGCCCTGTCCAGGCGCGCCGAAGCGGCTGAACAGCTCGAAAACGCCGTGCTCACCGCTTAACTGAGTGAAATGGAGTGAGAGGGAAGTTGCTGATTGCCTAAGCTATTGAAAAGATGGAGCGGGAGACGGGACTCGAACCCGCGACGTCCAGCTTGGGAAGCTGGCATTCTACCACTGAATTACTCCCGCTTTCTGTCAAATCAG
>Ga0302326_10003691_pt1 | contig 35959 bp, 31 predicted proteins | sample Palsa_T0_3_FD_202264 | JGI IMG/M metagenome (GOLD analysis project Ga0302326, IMG submission 202264) | Peat permafrost microbial communities from Stordalen Mire near Abisko, Sweden - Palsa_T0_3 | ecosystem: Environmental > Terrestrial > Soil > Palsa > Peat permafrost | place: Sweden: Abisko... | reverse complement strand
GGGTTCGGCGCGCGCGGCGGGTTCGGCGCGCGCGGCGGGTTCGGCGCGCGCGGCGGGCGCGGCCGGCGCGGCGCGCGCGGCGGGCTCAGCGGCGATCGGCGGCGGTGCCTGCTCGAGCCGCCGGCGGGCCATCTCGGGCGTCACCCGCGCCAGCGACAGCGAGCCGAAGTCGGTGACCGCGAAGGACGCCGACACGGCGCCGCACTGGGCGGCCTGAACCGGCTCGAAGCCCGCGGCAAGCCCGGCGGCGAATCCGCCGCAGAACGCGTCGCCCGCGCCGGTGGCATCGACCTCGTCGACGGGCGAGATCCCGACGTGGCGGAGAATGCCGTCGCGCGCGTCGCGCAACAGGCACCCGTCGGCGCCGAGCTTGACGACGATCACGGGCGTGGGAAGGCTCCCCAGCTCGGCCATCGCGCGCGCGGGGTCGTCGTAGCCGACCAGGGTGGCGAGCTCCTCGCGGCTCGGCATAAAGACATCGACCCTGCTCGCCAGGGTCAGCAGCCGCGTTTGGTAGCCGGCGACGTAGCCCCCGTGCACGTCGAGCGAGATCACGCAGCCCGGAGCGTCCCGGCGCAGCCGCTCGACGATCACCTCGGCGGCGTCGGTGCGCACCGCCGCGACGTGGACGTGCGGTGGGGGGTCGGCAAGGATCCAGTGCTCTGGCATGTCCTCCGGCCGGGCCGCGACCTCGCTCGCGCGCTCCGGCGGCGTGCGGTAGATCCCGTGGCGCCTGCCGTCGAGCTCGTAGATGATCCAGTTGCGAAGGGTCGGGCCGGGGATGTCGGTCACTCCGTCGAGTGCCAGGCCGAGCGCCCTCAGGCGGTCGAGATGCTCGGCCGAGAAGTCCTCCCCCCGGCGCGCCACGAGCCCGACGTCCTGGCGCCACAGCCGTGCCCCGAGCGCGGAGTAGATCGACGCGCCGCCGGTGACTGCCATGTGCGTCGTCCCGTCCGGCAGCACGACATCGTCGAGGGTCAGATTGCCGATCACGATCACGCCCGGCGCCGTCAGCGGCGGGTCGGTCTCGCGTCCCATCGGATCAGGGTAGGCGCTGAGGGTAGGTGCGCCCCCGAACGCGCCCAGCGCGGTCGGCGAGGCGGTCGCGGCGGCTGAGTATCCAGCTTCCATCAGGAGCCTCCAAGGGGCGTTTGCGGGCGATCATCGGGGCAGTGGTCGGACCAGCGCCGCTACTCTACCAACTGATTGGACCACTGCACTGCCGGGGGTCACATCACTGCTCCACCGTTCGGCGAGATCACCTGCCCGGTGAACCAGCTCCCGCCGCGACCGGCGAGGAAAGCGTAGGACCAGGCCACCTCCTCCGGCGTGCCCCACCGGCGCAGCGGCAGCAGATCGCGGTTCTCGTCGTTGTACTCCTCGGGGAATGCGGTCAGCAGCTCGGTCTCGGTCGGGCCGGGTGCCACGCAGTTGACGGTGATCCCGTGCTCCCCAAGCTCGCGCGCGAGCGCCTTGGAGAAGGAGACGATCCCACCCTTGGCCGCGCAGTAATGGGTGAGGTCGACCGCGCCGACCGCGGCCAGCTCAGAAGCGGTGAAGATGATCGTGCCGCGGCCGGCCTCGAGCATGCCAGGAATCACCGCATAGGCCGCGTTGCGCGCACCGAACAGGTGCACGGCGATCATCCGCTGCCAGTCGGCAGCCGAGATCTCCATGAAGCGCTGGTGGGTGGCAATGCCGGCATTGGACACCAGCACCTCGACCGGTCCCGCGACACCGGCGAACTCGCCCACCGCCGACAGCAGCTGCTGCTCGTCGGCGACGTCGGCCGGGACCGCGTGGACACGGTGCCCGGCGTCGCGCAGCGATTGCACCACCGCCGGCCCGCGCGGGTCATCGGGCAGGTAGTTGACACCGACGACCGCGCCGGCGGCCGCGAAACAGCGCGTGATCGCCAGGCCGATCCCGGACGCCGAACCGGTCACCAGCACTCTTCGGTCTTCCAGCGTCTCGAGCATCGGGGTCCAGAGTTCGGTCGGGCGCGGCTCGACGCGAATGGTAGCGTTTCGCCGAAATGGTCGGACCATCGCTGGCGCCGAGCGGCGAAGCGTGAGCACGCGCCGATGGTCCCCTCCGACCCCGGGAGCGAATGTGATGAGGATTTCGGAGCTTGGCCCCCACCTGGTGGACGAGGAGCTGTTCGCCGACGAGCCTCTTCACGCGAGCTTCCGCGAGCGCTGCGCCCGGGGTCTGGCGGCGGCGGAGACGGCCGCCGTGACGCTGTTCGGGGTCCCGTTCGACGCCGGCACCTACAAGCATTACGGCGTCCACGAGGGCCCGATGGGAATCCGCCAGGCGCTGGCGCACTTCCGGACGTACTCGATCGAGCTTGGCATCGATTTCCAGGAGATCCTCACCGTGGCCGACATCGGCAACATCGAGGTCGCGAACTGGCGCGAGTACGAGCCGACATTCGAGCGCATCGACCTTGTGCTCAGGACCTTGCTCGCGCATGGAACCGTGCCGGTGATGCTGGGCGGCGACCACTCGATCTCGTTCCCCGCGATTCGCGCCTTCGCCCGTCACCACGGTGCCCCCGTCGGCGTGATCTGGATCGACAACCACTACGACACGATGCCGCCGTTCCGTGGCGACGCGCTGTTCTGCGGCTGCCCGATGCGCAACGTGATCACACAGTGCGACGGCTTGGTGGCCCCGGAGAATGTCGTGCACATCGGCTCGCGCGGCTACGGCAACAGCGCGACCAGCGCGAGAGGCGCTCACGAGCTCGGCTTCGAGATCCTGACCATGGACGATGTCGACGAGCTGGGCGTCAAGGCGACGATGCAGAGGGCGCTCGAGCTGGCCGGGAACGGCACCGCCGGCATCTACATGACGGTCGACATCGACTCCGCCGACGTCGTCTACGCGCCCGCGACCCAGAGCCCGCGACCGGGCGGCTTCACCTCGCGCGAGCTGATGCGGATCGTGCGCGAAGCCGGCGTCGGTGGCGTGGCGGCGTTCGACGTCGTCGAGGTGGCACCGGCGATCGATCCGCTCGGCACGACCCAGCTGCTCGCCGCCGAGCTCGTACTCGAGGCGATCGGCGGCGTGGCAGCCAGGATGGCGACGTGACGACGCCTCGCGCGACCGGGCACCGGCTGATGATGCCGGACCTGGTGCGCGGGCCGGCGGCAACGTTCGTGGAGGGCCGCGGCGACACCCTGATCACATCCGACGGCCGCGCTGTGATCGATGGCGCCTCCGGCATCGGTGTCACCTGCCTCGGCTATGACGTGCCCGGCGTCGCGGAACGCATGGCCGAGCAGGCCGCCCGGCTTCAGTTCGCGCACGCGATGCGCTTCGACACGCCGCCGGCGCAGGAGCTGGCTGACCGGGTCGCCGGCCATGCGCCGGATGGTCTGGACTCGGTGTTCCTGGTCAGCGGGGGCTCGGAGGCGGTCGAGAGCGCGATCAAGTTCGCGCGCCAGTACTGGATCGAGCGCGACCGGCCGGGGAAGTGGCGCGTGATCGGGCGCTGGCCGAGCTTCCACGGCAGCACGATTGCGACGCTGTCGGCGGGATGGCACCAGGCCCGGCGCGCCAAGCACACACCGCTGCTACTGGACTTCCCTCACATCGAGGCGCCGAACCTGTACCGGGGCTGCGGCCACTGCCGGCGCGCGGGCCATTGCACGCTCGGGTGCGCCGACGAGCTCGAGCGCGTGCTGATCCGCGAGGGTGCCGAGACGATCTCCGCGTTCATCGCCGAGCCGGTCGCTGGAGCCGCCGGAGGAGCCGCCACGCCCGAGGAGGGGTACTTCGCGCGGATCCGTGAGATCTGCGATCGCTATCAGGTGCTACTGATCGCCGACGAGGTGATCACCGGCTTCGCGCGCACCGGCCGCTGGTTCGCGATCGACCATTGGGACGTCGTGCCCGACATGATCGTGTTCGCGAAGGGGATCAGCGCCGGCTTCGCGCCGCTCGGCGGCTTCGTGGCCAGAACGGAGCTCGTGGAGCAGTGCTCGCAAGGATCCGGGCGCTTCGAACACAATTTCACGATGGTCGGCCACCCGGTCGCCTGCGCGGCCGGCTGCGCGGTGCTGGAAGAGCTCGAGCGGATCGATGCGCCGGCGCGGGTGGCGCGCGACGAGCAGGAGCTGTTCGCGGCGCTGGGGCAGCTGTCCACCGCCCCGCTCGTCGGCGACGTTCGCGGCAAGGGCTTTCTCGCCGGCATCGAGCTGGTGGCCGACCGCGACGCGAAAACTCCGTTCGCGCCGCACCAGGCAGTGGCCGAGCGAGTGGCGGACGCGGCACTGGCCGAGGGACTGCTGGTGTACCCGTGTGGCGGCAGTGCCGACGGGAGCGGCGATCACCTGCTGATCATGCCGGCGCTGAACATGGCAACCGCGCGGTTCGCCGAGATCGCCGAGCTGCTCGGCCGCGCGCTGGCCGCCGTCGGGGTGGAGATCGGCGGCCCCACGGGCTGACCGGGCGCTCCGGGGCCGCCCGGGCCTTCGGGGCCTCCGGGGCTGAGGCGGGTCAGCCCGCGGCGACGACGCCGCTCAGCCGCACCACCCGCGCCGTCTTCGGCTCGATCAGCGCGCCGGTCGCACCGATCGCGGCGGACAGGGTCCCCCAGCCCCGCGCGCCGCTGAGGAGGTCGGACCAGGATTCGCCGTACTGGCTGATCCGCCCTCCCGGCGTCGCGGGGATCGCACTGTCGGTCGGGTTGACCACGAACACGCAGATCGTGCCCCCGTCCTCCTCATACGCGAACGACCACAGCCCATCGCCGGCCTGGAGGTATGTGGCCGCGCCGGCGCCGGTCGAGACCGACCAGGCCGTTCCTGGCGTGGCTGGATGCACCCCGGCGCGGCCGGCCAGCGACGGGGGCAGCCGCCCAGCCGCGACGACCGGGATCCCGGCATTGAGCGCCGCCTCGAGCTGTGCCGACTCCGGCTGGCTGAGATTGCCGTCGCCGGCGTAGATCACGACCGGTGGCCACCCGCCGACGTCCGAGCTGATGTCGATGACCCTGAAGTCGGCGTCCTGCTCGTGCAGCACCGTGAACGTCGACCACCAGCGTGGAGCCTCCTTGCCCTCTTCGAACTCCATCCAGTGCTTGAACAGGTCCTCCCACCCTTCGGTGGTCGCGGCGAGGTGCTCGCGGTGCTCGGACAGGGACCACAGCAGCCCGACGTCGGCGAGGTGCCGATCGGGCTCGAGCGCTTTCATCACCGCGACGAGCCGGCGGTAGGCCTCGAAGCGTGCGGGGCGGACCTTGCCGAACGAGTTGACCGGGCTGTAGTTCCAGTCGTCCCGTTCGACGAACATGAAGAAGCTCATGCCACGCAGCCCGAGCGCGGCACCGAGCAACCCCATATACAGACCATGCTCGGGGCTGATGACGCCGAAGTACTCGTCGAACCCGATCCAGCCGCACTGGAACTCCGGCGACCATGGGAACCCGGGACGCGAGCACTGCAGACGGACGAACCACGACATCGCGAGCGCCTGGCGGCCCCTGACCAGATTCGGCATGCAGATGTTGATCCCGACGCTGTCCAGCGAGCGGCCGACCGAGCTCCAGTCGAAGTAGGACAGGAACTGCTTCTGGTTGGTGTACATCGGGATCTCGATGCCACCTTCCCTGAGCACTTGGGCGAAGCCGTCGAGGTACTCGCCGCAGTAGTGGTCGATCAGTTCGAACGCGGCGGCGATCTCGGCCGGACCGGCACTCGAGAAGCGGGGCACGTCGATCGAATCGATGTCGTCGTGGGCAGTGCCGAAGGCCTCGTTCAGCGCCGCGACATCGGTGAAGCGGCCGCGGAGCCACTCCCGCCAGCGGTCACGGACGAACTCGCGCTTGTAGGAGATGAAGACGTCGCCGTCCTCGTCGTGCCAGGCCGGGTCGCTCGCGTAAGGGAAGTAGATCTCGTTGTCCACGGCCATCAGTGCGATCGCGCCACCGCGACTGATCTGCCGGGGTGACGCGACCTCGGCGATCGCCTTCAGATAATCCGTCGCCCGCGCGATGAACCGTGGATCGCCGCGTTCGAGCTCGCAAACGTCGCGGGCGGGCCCCCGCGTCTCCCATTCGGCGTCGATGATCGGCCCGGGCCGGAGGATCACCAGCAACCCGAGCTCCGCGCACAGGTCGAGGAACCCGGCCAGATTCCGCTCGGGGCGGGTGCTACCGTCGAAATCGAACCGACCCGGCTCCAGCTCGTGAAAGTCCCAGCACACAAACGTCGACACGAGCGGGATCCCCGACCGTGCGATCGCACCCAGCGAAGCCCGCCAGAAGCCCGCCTGCTGGCGCCAGAAGTGAAACTCGGCTCCAACCAGAGGGACGCGGTGACCGTTCAGTGTCAGTCCCCACGCGTCGAACGTGGCGGGCCCCTGGAGTCGCTCCCAATCCTCTCGCCATCCGGAACCGTCCAAAGCTGAACCTCTCGAGGCGGCTAGAAGCCGTCGCGCATCACGTCCTTGTAGAGCAAGTACTCGCCGCCCTCTGGACCGGCGAGGAACCCCTGCGGGCAGTAGGGCGCCATGTAGATGAAGTCTTCGTGCTCGACCGGAAGCTGCGCGTCTTCGAGCAGATAGGTCCCACCACCGGCCGTCATGTACAGCCCGTGCTCCTCCTCGTGCATCTCGACGACACCGAGCTCCCCGCCCGCCTCGAACCGCATGATGCTGATCGTGAAGTCATGGCGCGGATCCTTGGCCGGCAACAGCTCCCGCCGCCACAGCCCGAACGGGTGCTCGTCCTCGGTGAACCTGGCCGAATCGTCGAAGACGGCGGGAGGGCGGCCGAACCCGGGCAGCGGCTCATAGCGCCGCTTGATCCACGTGATCCGGCAGAGCGCGTCCGAATCGTTATCCAGCACCAGCGGCTGGTCGTCCGGGAGGTAGATGAAGGTGCCCGGCGTCATCGTGCGCGGAAGGCCGTCCACCAGCGTCTTCACCGTGCCATCGAGCACGAACACGAAGTGCTCGAAGTCACCGCCCACCGGCCACTGCGTGCCACCGCCCGGCTCCAGCTCGACCAGGTACTGCGCGAAGCGGGCAGGCGCGTGCCGCGGCGTCACGAACTTGCACACCATCGTGTCGTTGCCGACCTCGGCCAGGCGGCTCGGAGCTCTGGCGGCGGGCGTGATCAGATAGAACAGCGCACCCGTCGCCGACCTCGTGACGTTCCACTCGGAGCTCTCGGTGACCGGTCGACTCACGCGCTCGGCATGCTACCAAAGTTTCGCCGTGTGGTCCCACCAATTCCACCGATTCGACCGCTTCTGACCGTTGGTGGTCCCACCATTTCCCAGGCGACTGCGGTAAGCTCGCCGCGATGCCGGACACGGCGCCGATCAGGATCGCCGTCGTCGGCTGCGGGTCGATCGCGCAGGTGATGCACATCCCCTATCTCGCCGAGCTCCCCCAGTTCGAGCTCGCTGCCCTCTGCGACCTCTCGCCGAGCGTGCTCGAGCGTCTCGGGAAGAAGTACGGCGTGCGCCGGCTGACCGTGGACTACACCGAGGTGCTCGACGAGGTCGACGCTGTGGCGGTGCTGACCCACGAGCACGCCGCGGTCGCGATCGCGGCGGCCGAGCTCGGCAGGCACGTGTTCGTCGAGAAGCCGCTCAGCTTCTCGCCGAAGGCATGCGATCAGATCCTCGGAGCCACGCGCGAGAACGGCGTCAAGCTGATGGTCGGGTACATGAGGCGGTTCGATCCGGGCTTTCTGTGGGCGCTCGACCGGGTCGCCGAGCTCGAACCGATCCGCTTCGTCCGCCTGCACGACTTCGGCGGCACCTTCGCGGTTCATCCCCAGATCTACACCCTTTACCGCGACGAGCAGGCGACGGCGGACGGCGGCGGCTGGATCGACGATGACGTCAAGCAGAGCATGCTCGGCGCACTCGGCTCCGGACACGAGCACCTGCTCGACGTCTACCACGAGATGCTGATGTCGGGCAGCCATGACCTGGCCGTTCTACGCGGCATCCTCGGCCCGCCAGAAGCCGTTCTACACAGCGAACGGCTCGGTTCGGCGGGGATGCTGTCGATGCTCGCCTACGGAAACGGATGCCGGTGCCTGTACGAGGGAGCGCTGATGACCGAGTATCCGTGGTGGGATCAGACCGTCTCCCTGTACGGCGATGCCGGCGTCGTCTCGATCGATTTCTCCAGCCCGTTCGTCCGTAACGCCCCGACCGTCGTCACCGTGCGGCGCTCAGACGGCGATGCTCCGCTCAGCACCACGACGCCGGTCTCCTACGACGAGGCGTTCCGGCGCGAGTGGCTGCACTTCGCCGAGTGCGTCCGCCACGATCGCGAGCCGCTGACGAACGGCGAGGACGCCCGCGCCGATGTCGAGCTCGCGCTCGCGATGGTGCACGCGATCGCGTGAGCGTCAGATGCTGCGCGGATGCCAGACGGTCTTGTGCTCGACGAACGCCGCCAGGCAGCCGAGGCTCTGCTCGGTCGGATCGACCTGTCGCACGACCCGCGTCACGCCGCCGGCGGCGAGCCGTTCCAGCTCCGCCAGCTGATCGGGATCGGCGGCCGCGTCGAGGTCGAGCGCATCAATATCGAGGTGTGCGGCGAGGACGCGGGCCGTCTCCTCGGTCGGCCCGGTCAACAGATTCGCAGCCCCGGCGGGCAGATCGGACGTCGCGAGCGCCTCGGCCACCGCGATCGCCGCCGGCGCCGAGGGCTCGGCGACGAGCACGACGGCGGCGTTTCCGGCCGCCAGGACCGCCGCCAGCCGGGACATCAGCGCCTCGAGCCGCGGCTCGGCGGGCGCGATCACGCCGACGACGCCCATCGGCTCGGCGGCCGTGTAGCTGAGGTAGGGACCTGCGACGGAGTTGGTCGCGCCGAGGACCTGCGTCAGCTTGTCTGGCCATCCTGCGTACCACAGGATCCGATCGATCGAGCGGTCGACCTCGGCCGAACCGCTGCAGATCGACTCGAGCTGAGCGTGGCGAGCCTCCAGCATCTCCGCGAGGCGATAGAGCACCTGCCCGCGGTTATATGCGGTCAGGGCGCTCCAGCGCGCGTAGCCTTGGCGCGCGGCGCGGACCGCGTCGCGCACGTCCTTGCGCGACGCGCGCGGAAAGTGATCCGGGCCGACCATGAATGTCCTGCCCGACTCGGAGCGCACGAAGCTGCCGCCGATGAACAGCTTGTTCGTCTGGGTGACGCTCAAGCGACTCACGTCAGCCGGAGATAGGGCTCGAGGCCGTGCTTGCCGCCCTCTCGCCCGAAGCCTGATTCACGGTAGCCGCCGAAGGGCGATGACGGGTCGAACTTGTTGAAGGTGTTGATCCAGATGACGCCGGCTCGGAGCGCCTGTGCCACGGCGAGCGCTCGCGATCCCTTGTCGGTCCACACTCCCGCCGAGAGGCCGTAACGGGTGTTGTTCGCGATCGCGATCGCCTCTTCTGCGGTGCGGAAGCTCAGCACGGCCAGCACCGGACCGAAGATCTCCTCGCGCGCAATGCGGTGCGACTGGGTGACCCCGGTGAACATCGTCGGCGCATGGAAGAAGCCGTGGGCCGGAAGCGCGCACTCGGGCTGAAAGATCTCAGCTCCGTCCTCGATCCCGTACTGGACGAATGCGGTTATCCGCTCCAGCTGCGCACGGGAGTTGATCGCGCCGACGTCGGTGTTCTTGTCGAGCGGATCGCCGACCCGCAGACGACGCATGCGTTCGGTGAGCTTGCCGATCAGCCGCTCCTGAATCGATTCCTGGACGAGCAGCCGGGAGCCGGCGCAGCAGACGTGACCCTGGTTGAAGTAGATGCCGTTGATGATCCCCTCGACGGCCTGGTCGAGCGCGGCGTCCTCGAACACGATGTTGGCCGCCTTCCCGCCGAGCTCGAGGGTCAGATGCGTCCCCCGGCCCGCAACGGCGCGGGCGATCTCCCGGCCCACCTCGGTCGAGCCCGTGAATGCAATCTTGTCGATCCCCGAGTGGCGGACGAGCTCGGCGCCGGTCTCGCCGGCGCCGGTCACGATGTTGACGACGCCGCCCGGCAGCCCGGCCTCGCGGGCCACGTCGCAGAACAGCAGTGCGGTCAGCGGCGTGGTCTCCGCCGGTTTCAGGACGACGGTGTTACCCGCCGCGAGCGCAGGGGCGATCTTCCAGGCGAGCATCAGCAGCGGAAAGTTCCAGGGAATGATCTGCGCCGCGACTCCATGTGGGATCGGCGTCCCGTGGGGGAAGGCGTACTCGAGCTTGTCCGCCCAGCCGGCGTAGTAGAAGAAGTGCGCGGCGGCGAGTGGGACATCGACGTCGCGCGACTCGCGGATCGGCTTGCCGCCGTCGATCGACTCGAGCACCGCGAACTCCCGCGCTCTCGTCTGCAGGATCCGCGCGATCCGGAACAGGTACTTCGCCCGACCGCCGTGATCCTCCGCCCACCCGCGCTCGAACGCGGCCCGCGCCGCCCGAACAGCACGGTCGACGTCGGCTTCCCCCGCGAGGGCGATCTGGGCCAGCTCCTGCTCGGATGAGGGATCGATCGTGGGGAAGTACTCGCCCGACGCGGGCGCACTCCACTCGCCGTCGATCCAGAGCTCGTAGCGCGGATCGATTCTCACCACGTCCCGTGATTCAGGCGCGGGCGCGTACTCCCACGCCGCCGGGTCGCTGACAGCGACGATCTGACTCGACTGTTCAGTCAATCGGGAATCCATCCGGGCTCTGATAAACGCCAGACTCGCGGCGGTGAACCTGCATCAGGAGGTCATTCAACAGGGATGATGCCCCGATCCTGAACAGGTCCGGCGTCAGCCACGATCGCCCGAGGGTCTCGAACACCAGCACCAGCAGCGCGATCGCCTGCTTCGCCGAGCGGACACCGCCCGCGGCCTTCACGCCGATCATCTGCCCGGTCTCGTGATGGACGTCGCGGACCGTCTCCAGCATGCACAGAACGACGGGCGGTGTCGCCGCGCGCGGAAGCTTGCCCGTCGAGGTCTTGATGAAGTCGGCACCGCCGGCGATCGCCAGCAGCGAGGCGCGCCGGATCATGTCGTAACTGCCCAGCTCGCCGGTCTCGAGGATCACCTTCAGGTGGCGCCCGCGGCATGCCTCCTTGACCTGCGCCACCTCGTCGATCACCTCCGGATAGCGACCGGCCAGCAGCGCGCCCCGGTTGAGGACCATGTCGATCTCGTCGGCCCCGTCGGCCACGGCGCACTCGACCTCGCGCAGCTTCACGTCGAGTGGAATCTGACCGGCGGGGAAGCCGGTCGCAACCGAAGCGACCTTGACCTGGCTGCCGCGCACCGCCGCCGCGACCTGGGCGACGAGGTTCGGATATACGCAGACCGCCGCGACGCTCGGAATCGACGGGTCGCCCGGATCCGGTCGCATCGCGCGCGCGCTGAGGGTCCGCACCTTCCCCGGTGTGTCTGACCCCTCGAGGGTTGTCAGGTCCAGCAGCCCGATTGCCTGCCGCAGAGCGCGGTCCTTCGCGTCTGTCTTCACCGAGCGAGTGGCGAGCGCCGCGGCCCGCTGCTCGATGCCGACCGGGTCGACGGCGAGGCTCAGGAGGTACTTGTATGCACGCTGAGCCCCCGCGTCATGAGGCGGGAGCTCCGTCCCCGGGTGCGGCGCGAGCTCGGTCGCGCCGTGCGGCGCGAGCGCCCCCGGCGAGAGCTCCGTCGCCGATCCTGAAGCGCCGTCCACGGGCGTCACGTCGATGCGCCACGGCTTGGGCCGCCGGCGGTTCGCGGATCGAGGTAATCGGGCTCCGTGATTCCTGCCGCCCGGAGCGCGAGGCCCGTGATCGTCTCGAGGATGCAGCGATGGGCGAGCATCGCGGTGATGTTATTGCCGACGTCGTAGGGCGGGCTCAGCTCGACGACGTCCATCCCGACGATCCCGACCTCGTGGCCGATGCGGCGCACCGCCGTCATCAGCTGGTGGCTCGTCAGGCCTCCCGGCTCCGGTGAGCCGGTGCCGGGAGCGTAGGCGGGATCGGCCGAGTCGAGATCGAGCGTGATGAACACGTGCGGCGGACCATCACGAAGCTCGGCGAGCACGTCCTCGAAGACCGCCTCGAAACCGCGTCGCAGCACCTCCGCCATGTAGTGGGTCTTGATCCCCACGTCCTCCATCCATTCGGTCACCGACGGATCAGGCCAGCCACCGCGAATGCCGATCTGCACCAGATCCTGGCCGCGGATCGCCCCGCTCTGCACGAGCTCCCACATCTGGTTGCCGTGATTACCGATCTGTCCTTCGGTCACCGGCGCGGTGTCGGTGTGCGCGTCGAACTGGACGACGGCGACGTTTCCCGCGCCGTACTTGTCGGCGACCGCCGAGACGATCGGACCCGTGACGCCGTGGTCGCCGCCGATCAGGATCGGGATCGCGCCGGCATCGAGCATCTCGCTGACGAACCGGCGGACGTTGACCCAGGTGAGCTCGGTGTTTGCGGGGATGACCTCGGCATCGCCGTAGTCGGCCATCGTGAAGTAGTCGAAGGGATCGACCCGCACCAGCTGCGACGGGCGGCTATGCGGCGGCGACCATGCGTTGTCGCACCGGCGGATCGCCTGCGGCGCGAGATGCGTGCCGGCTCGGCTGGTGACGGTGCCGTCCCAGGGCACACCGCCGATCGCGATGTCGATTCCACCGGCCCGCAGGTCTTCCGGCGAGAGGCAGAGCGGCAGCTTCAGAAACGTCTGGATGCCGACGTAGGACGGCTCCCATTCGTAGCGAGTGACCTTGCGCGGTCCCGGGATTTCGTCAGACCCGCGCTCCAAAAAACCGTCCCCTCCCCCCTGTCCTGCAAACGTTTTCAGTTCTCATTCCTGAGGCAGCGTAGGCGAGAGCGATGGCGTGGTCAACCGCTCCGCGAGCGAGGCGAGGCGTGCCCCGCGCGGGAATGAGGCCTGCGTGCCGGCACGCGTGACGCTGTCGGATGCGCACGCGCAGGCGAGCGCGGCGGCCTCGGTCCCGGACGCGCCGCACCCGAGCGCGTAGGCGAACGCGCCGACGAAGGCGTCACCGGCGCCTGAGGTGTCGACGGCGGTGGCTGCTACCGCCTTGACGAGCCGCGTGACTCCGTCCTGCGGGCGATCGCAGACCAGCGCGCCGCGTTCTCCCACCGTCACCGCCAGCCTCGTCCCGAGTGCTCGCGCCAGCGCGCGAACGCAATTTTCAAGTTCGCGGTCGGGCCGTCGGCCGAGCTCCTGCTCGATCAGCGTCTCGAACTCGCTCTCGTTGGGAATCAGCCACGAAGCCAGCTGCAGGACCTCGGTCGGCACCGGGACGGCCGGAGCTGGGTTGAGCAGCGTGATCGCCGCCACCGCGCGGCCTCGTTCAAGTGCACGGCGCACACACGCGAGCGGTACCTCGAGCTGGCAGATGACCACGTCGGGCGTCTCGCCCTCGAAGGCCGCGTCGACCTGCTCGACGGTCATCTCCAAGTTCGCCCCGGGGACGATCACGATCCGGTTGCCGCCGGTCGCGTCCACCCAGATCGGCGCGACGCCGGTGGGGATGCCGGGGACCACGCGGACCCCCGCGGCGCCGACCCCGAAGCTCTCGAGGTTGTGCGCCGCCTGCTCGCCGAACGAATCGTCACCGACGCAGGCGACGACGTCGACGTCGGCGCCGAGCAGCGCGGCCATCACCGCCTGGTTCGCGCCCTTGCCCCCGCATCCAATCGCGAACGACCGGCCCTGCACGGTTTCACCGTCCGCCGGCACCCGGTCGAGCACGACCGTCATATCGGTCATCACGCTGGCGATGACCAGAATCCGTGTGGTGCGGGTCACTCGTCGAGAGGCGGAGGGTGCATGGGGTCAGGCTAACCGGATTAGTGGAACCCATCCCCTACGCTTACGCGATGGACGTCATGCTGGCCGTCACCAGTCGTCGCGAGGTGCGCGAGTACTTGGACCGCCCGATTCCCGACGACGCGCTGCTCCGGATCCTCGAGGCGGGACGGATGTCGGGGAGCTCGAAGAACCGCCAGCCGTGGCGCTTCCTCGTCGTCGAAGACCCTCAGCAGCGCGAACAGATCGCCGAGTCTGTCTACGCGCCAGACAATGTCCACGGTGCTGCGGCCGTGATCGCGATCGCCGTGCGTGGCAAGGGCCCGACCTCCTTCGACGCCGGGCGCGCCGCTCAGAACATGATGCTGACGGCCTGGAACGACGGCATCGGCGCGTGCCCGAACGGCATCGCGGACGCGGAGGCGATCGGACGCGCGCTCGAGCTCGGAGACGGCGAGCAGGCTGTGACCGTACTGAGCTTCGGCTATCCCGCACGCGTTCGTGACCCGGCGCGCCACTCCCCGGAGGAGTGGATCGCCCGTGCCGACCGCAAGCCGCTCGACGAAGTCGTCCGGCGCCTCTAGAGACAGGCTCTCAGGCCGGGGATGCGAGCCGGGGACCGGGACCGGGAGGTTGCCGTCCTCGTGTGTGCGGTCGTGTTCGTGGACACGGTCTTCTACGCGGCCCTCGCGCCGCTGCTCCCCTCCCTCGTAACCGAGCTGCACCTGTCGAAGCCGTCCGCCGGCCTGCTCACCGCCGCACTGCCACTCGGCACGCTCGCGGGTTCGATACCGGGAGGCATCCTCGCCGCCCGTCGCACGCCGCGCTTCGCGGTGTGCGCCGGCCTCGCTCTGCTCGCGGTCTCATGCGTTGCGTTCGGTCTGCTCCACACGCTCAGCATGCTCGACGCCGCCCGCTTCGTCCAGGGCCTCGGCGGCGCGTGCTCGTGGGCCGGCGGGATGACGTGGCTGGTCAACGCGTCCGGTGACGGCGGCCGTGGCACCGCGGTCGGCACGGCGCTCGGCGTCGCGATCGTGGGGGCGCTGTTCGGGCCCGCTGTCGGCGCAATCGCGGCCGCCGTCGGCAGGCCGATCGTGTTCTGCTCCGTGGCCGCCGCTTCGACCATTCTGATCTTCTGGGCTCGAGCCCTGCCATCGAGCTCGGTCGCCTCCGTTCAGGGGCTCCGCGAGATCCTCACGATCGCCCGCCGGCGTCGTGTGGTGGCGGGAATGTGGCTGATGCTCGTTCCGGCCGTCGCGTCGGGCGTCCTCACCGTCCTCGCGCCGCTGCGGCTCAACGATCTCGGCGCCGGCGCGGGCGCGATCGGTGCCACGTTCCTGATTGCAGGTGCTCTTGAGGCTGTGATCACGCCTGCATTCGGCCGGCTCGCCGACCGTCAGGGCCGGCTCGTGCCGATGCGCATCGGTCTCTGTGTCGCGACGACGCTGTTGCTCCTGCTGACGCTTCCGGGCAACGCGCTCGTGTACGCAGCTGTGCTGATCGCGACGCTCGCGTCGTTCGGCAGCTTCTGGGCTCCGGCGACCGCGATGCTCTCCGAGGCGGCGGAGGCAGCGGGCTTGGTCCGCGAGCTGGGGTTCGGCCTTGTCAACCTCGCCTGGGCTGCCGGACTGATCATCGGCGCCGCCGGTGGTGGCGCGCTCGCGGGGATAGCCGGCAACGGGGCAGCGTTGGTCGCCGTCGCCGCGGTGTGCGGCGTGACGCTGGCGGTGCTGGCCGCCTGGCGTGGGTGAGCGCGGCGGTCGGTGAGCGGCCGCGGGACGGTCTTCGCGGGCGCCCGGTCAGCCGACGGGGGCGCGGTCCCTGACGATGCGCAGGTTGCTGGTGCGCGCCACGAGGCGATCGATCGCCTCGGAGATGTCCGTAGCGGGTGGCTCGGCGGACCAGCGGCTGCCGACGCGCTGAATCTCGCCGCGACGCTCGAGGTCCTGCAGCCGGGCGAGTGTCTTGTCGTTGTTGAGGCCGGCTGCTCGGGCAGCCATCGCCGTCGAGAACGTCCCGGTCATCCCGGTCAGTGCCGCGCGGAGGCGATCCGGTGCGGGTTCGGTACCGCTGCCGGCGGGCGATTTGTCCGAGGATGCCTCTCCGTTCGAGGACCCTGGCTTCTGCGACGCGGTCGCCTTCCGGTTCGCGTCGGGCTTTCGCGACGGATGCGACTTCTGCCGCGCGTCCGCCTTTCGCGACCCGTCCGCGTTTCGCGACCCGTCCGGCTGTCGCGACGGGCGTGGAGCCTGCGGCGAGGGCGCCTCGGCGACGGCGCGAGTCGACTCTGGCGCAGATGACGACGTGCGTGCCGTGACGGGCGCGGGAGCGGCCCCGGCGGATGCCTGCGCGGGGGCGGAGGCGCGCGCGGCGAGGGGGTCGTTACCGAAGCGGGCTCGGCAGTTGCCACACAGGACTACGGGCTCCTGGTCCGCAGGCCGGACGATCTCGAATCGGCGCCATCCGCGACGGGAGTGGCAGACGGCGCAGCTTCGTCCGGCACGTTCTATCTCTTTCAAGTCTTCTGCGCTCATCAGCTTTCTTTTTCGGCCAAGCGGTAGGTTTCTACCTCCACCATAGAAGATCGCCCGCCAAAGTATGTGACTGGCGGGCAATTTGTGTCGCTTTTGGAGCCGGCCGACGACGATTGCGACCACCTCGCTCAGCAAACGGCCGCCTCGATCGGTACGGCTGCGCTCAGTCTGGCGGCGATGTCGCCGAGCAGGAGATCGTGGAACGCCGGTGCGAACAGCGTGACGCCGAACTGGCCGCCGTCCGCTTCACCGGCGGGCACGGCGAGGGCGCACATGTCGAACAGATTGCAGAAGTTCGTGTAGGTCCCGAGACGGCTGTTGACGGCGATCGGGTCGCGCTCCACCTCGGCGATGGTTGGCTGCCTCGTTGTGGTGGGCAGCATCAGGGCATGCGCTTCGCCAAGTGAGCGCAGCGCAGCCTGCCTGAGCTCGGCAACCCGCTCCCGGTCGGAGACAAGCTGGTGGGCAAGAACCGACTCCGCTGCAGCGATGATCGCGCCGACGTGAGGATCGGCATCGTCGGGATGCTCGGCAAGGAAGCGTCCAACGGCGGCGTAGCGTTCGGCTACAAGTGCCCCGTTGTAGAGCAGTAGCCCAGCCTGCAGGAACGGCGACAGGTCGATCTCGAGCAGGTCCGCGCCAGTCTCCTCCAGACGGGATCCCGCCTCGATGAACCTGCGCCCCGCCTCGGGCGAGAGCTCGGTCAGCTGGCGGAGCGACGGAACCGCGATCAGCGGTGCCGGTGGCCCACCGAGCGGAACCTCGGGCGGCCACGTCCGGCCACCAAGGTCATCGGCGTGGGGGCCCCCAGCGAGCGCCGTCGCCAGTAGCCCTAGCTCCAAGCTGCGCGCGAACACGCTCACGCAGTCGAGCGTCGGGCAGGCCGGCACGATCCCGAGCGTCGGCACGAGCCCGCGCGTCGGTTTGATCCCGAAGATGCCCTGCAGTGCGGCCGGCACCCGGCCCGATCCGGCGGTGTCGGTCCCGAGCGCGAGGTCGACCTCGCCGAGCGCTACCGCAACCGCCGACCCTGAGCTCGAGCCGCCCGAGACGTATTCGAGCCGGCGGGCGTCGCGGACGGCACCGTAGGGGCTGCGGGTGCCGACGAGGCCGGTCGCGAACTGGTCCATGTTGGTCTTGCCGACCACGATCGCCCCGGCCTCTCGCAGCCTCGCGATGACCACGGCGTCAGCGTCGGCACGGTAGGCGAACGACGGGCACGCGGCGGTCGTCTCCATGCCCGCAACGTCGATGTTGTCCTTGACCGCGAGCGTCACGCCGGCGAGCGGCAGCTCCTCGCCGGCGCCGGTGCGGTCGTCGATCGCCCGGGCCTCGGCCAGCGCCTCCCGTTCCGGGCGAAGCGCGATCCACACCTCGGGGCGCCCGGCCTCCCCGATCCGGGCATAGGCGCGCCCGACGCTCTCGGCGGCGCTCATCGCGCCAGCGCCGCCAGCAGGGCCTCGCTGGTGGCGACGGCACCGAAAACGCCGCCCTGCATCGTCACCATCTTCAGTGCCGCCTCGTGGTTCCCGGGGTCGGTCGCTCCGGTGCAGTCCGACAGCACGAGGCACTCGTAGCCGAGGTCGTTGGCCTCGCGCATCGTCGTAGAGACGCAGACATCGGTGGTGATGCCCGTGAACACAAGGCTGTGGATCGCACGATTGCGCAGCACCAGATCGAGCTCGGTCTGGCAGAACGCGCCCTTGGTGGCCTTGTCGATGACCATCTCGCCGGGCAGGGGCGCGAGCTCAGGGATGATCTCCCACCCTGGTTCGCCGCGCACGAGGATGCGGCCGCACGGACCGCTGTCGCCGATGCCCGCGCCGATGCGTTGTGAGCGCCAGAGCTTATTTGGCGGGCAATCGGACAGGTCGGGCTTATGGCCTTCCTGGGTGTGGACGACGGGCGCCTCGAGCCGGCGCCAGGCGTCGAGGACGCGTCGCGTCGTGTCGACGGGGCCCCGAGTCAGCGACAGCTCGTACCCCATCGTGTCGACATAGCCGCCCGGACCGCAGAAGTCGTGCTGCCAGTCGATCAGCACAAGCGCCGTGTGCTCGAGATCGAGCTGCCCGGTCCATGGCCACGGATATGGATCCGCTTCGACAACTATGCCGGTGGTGATCGTGGTCATCTCACTCCTGTCTTTTCGCCATTTACGAATGCTTGGTCGATTATCAGCCTGGCAAACGCCGCCGGGGCGTCTAACTGAGGAAGGTGGCCGCACCCCGGGACGACCACCATCCTCGCCCCCGTCCGCGCCGCGAGCAGCTCCGCGATCTCGAAGCGCAGAGCGCTCGAGCGCTCCCCCACCGAGCAGACGAGCGGACAGACGGCCGGTGCCGGCGGTAGGTCCGGCTCGAACGCCAGGAACGCACGCGCGTCCGCCTCCACCAGGCCCGGCGATGCGTCGAGCGCGGTGACGACCGCGTCCGGAAGCCTGCCCCAGGTTTCGGTTCCTGCGAGTACCCGCACCAGCTCACTGCCGCCCCCGTGTGCGAGCGCGCCGCGCACGAGCGCACGCAGCCGGGGAGAGAGGCTCCCCACCGCCGGCTCGTGCGCGACCGCCACGAGGACTCGTTCTGGCCTGCTCAGCGCGAGTGCGAGCGCGACGGTGGCGCCGCCGCTCATGCCCGCGACGACGGCCCGTTCCGTCCCCGCCTCGTCAAGCGCGGAGAGGACGTCCTCGACGTGCTCGGCAACCGTTGCCGCAGGCGGGAATCCCGCGCGCTCCCCATACCCACGGCGTGCGACCGAGATCACCTGGGCGTGTGCCGCCAGCGCCTCGGCGACAGGGGCCAGGGTCTCAGGGCCGAACCCGACTCCATGAATCAGGACGATGGGCGGCGCGCCGGGCATCTCATCCCGGTGCGCCGCCGTGATCGGAGCTCCCGAGCTCAGGCTGGAACCGGCTCCTCGATCGGGACTCCTTCGACCAGCGATTCCGGCCGGATCCGGGTTCGTCGACCCTCGACGGCCGCCTCGAGATCCATCGGGTCGGTCGGTTCGGGTTGTCGCTCGGGGAGCTTGAGCAACACGAACGCCAGACAGGTGATCCCGGCGAAGGCGTAGCCAAGGGCGATCTTCCCGTCGGTGAATATATGCACCTCGTTGCCGTGGATCAGCCCGACGATGCTGAGCAGCGCGCCGAAAGCGCAGAACGCGGCCGCGTGGTAGAAGCGGCGATCGATCAGAAACACCGCGATCCCCCCGAGCACCATCCCGGCCAGGGTGGCGCCGTTGCCGAGCGCGAGCAGGCCGTTGTAATGGACGCCCGCGTTGACGAGGTTCGCCTCCCCGACGTGGGCTGCCGAGGTCCCGGCAGCGCTGAGCGCGTCGTTGACCTGTCCCGAGCCCCACGAGGCGATATTGGGGATCATCGCCAGCACCACCGCCGCGTAGTGAGCCCGCGGCACGACGGCGAACGCCTGCGCGCCGATCACGAGCCCGATGTACAGCAACACCGGCACGATCGCCGGGATCGGGAGGATCGCCGCCAGCAGCGGGAACAACCCGATGATGCAGAGCACGAAGATCGCCACGCCGCACGCCAGCGAGTAGCTGAGGCGGCCGCCGGCCTCTTTCCAGCCCGGCTGACCGATGTACACCGCCGGCGGGAACGGACTGCCCAGGCAGGCGCCGACGATCGCGCCGGTGCCGTCGGCGAGCAGGACGTGCCGCAGGTTGTACGAGTCCCCGGCGGCCGCCGCGCTCTCGACGTTGGTCATCGCCTCGCAGAAGTTGTAGACGCCGAGCGGGATCGCCGTCGCCAGCAGCGGCGAGATCGCGCTCAGTCCGTGGCCGAGCAGATCGAGGTTCAGCGACGGCAGTCCGACGGCGATGTCCTTCGCCGCCGTCGACACCTCGGCAGGGTGCATGTAGCCGCCGATCCACCCGATCGCCGTTCCGAGCACGAGCGCCGCCAGCCCGATCGGGATCTGGCGCGGCAGCCGAATCCCGGCCACGAAGCCCGCGATGATCAGCACCATCACCGGAAGTGCGATCCAGGCCGCCTCCCACATCTCCGCCGCAGGCTGCATCGCGATGAAGGTCAGTGAGATCCCGGCCAGCGCTCCGAGCAACGCCGCCCGAGGGGTGACCCGGCGCACGAACGGTCCGACGAACGCGCCGATCAGGATGATCACGCCGATGATGAACGCCCAGGCGAGACCCGCCTCCCACGCCTTCAGAAAGCTGTGTGTCTTCAGATAGGTCGGCAGCATGATCACCAGCGTGACGATGAACATGTGGGGGACGCTCGGCCCGTAGGGCATCGCGGTGACATCGTCGCGGCCCTCCTTCGCCTGCAGCCGCTTCGCCAGCCAGAAGTAGAAGCAGTTACCGACGAGGAGCTCGATTCCGAGGGCCGGGAGGATCGTCCCGGTCACCTTGCCGATCGGGATGTGGACGACGACCGAGGCGAGGATGGTGATCGTCAGAACGTTGACGAGGAGATTGATGAACAGGCCCGAGAAGGCGTTCACCTCTCCTGGACGCCAGTACTTCCTGAACGTCATCAAAGGGGCGGTGACTGACATGATCATGCTCCTTCTGTAGCCGCGGCCAGCACCGCGGGTGACGATTGCCTTGACAGTGCGTCCAACAGCTCGCCCGAGCCGGCCACCCAGCCGAAGATCCCTCCCTGGGCGCAGATCATCTCCAGCGCGACGCGGTGAAACTCGGGGAAGTACGAGCCGACGCAGTCCTCCAGCACCAGGCACTCGAAGCCGCGGTCGTTCGCCTCTCGCACGGTGGTGTGCACGCACACCTCGGTGGTGACGCCGGTGACGATCAGGCTCGTGACCCCGGCGTTGCGCAGGATCAGCTCGAGATCGGTGGCGTAGAAGCTGCCCTTCCCGGGTTTGTCGAGCACGACCTCGCCCGGCAGAGGGGCGAGCGCGTCGACGATGTCGTGACCGAACTCTCCCCGCACGAGGATCCGTCCTTTCGGTCCGGGGCTGCCGATGCCCAGCTCGAGGTTGCCGCGGGCGCGCTTGCTCGGAGGGCAGTCGGCGAGATCGGGCCGGTGCCCCTCCCGTGTGTGGACGATCAGCATGCCGGCGGCTCTTGCCGCCTCGAGTACCTCCCCGAGCGGTTCGACGACGCGGGCGAGCAGCGACACGTCGTTACCGAGCAGCTCGCCGAATCCGCCAGGCTCCAAGAAGTCGCGCTGCATGTCGATCACGACCAGCGCCGTCGTCGCCGGGTCGAGTCCGTAGTCGTAAGGCCGCGCGGGCACGGTGAAGGCGCCCGGCGGTCGACTCGCGGTTTCCTCGATCATCGATCTACCTCCGAGAGAAGGAGTGCGTCGACAGTCATGTATACAGTCCTGTCGACAGTGGATATGTGCCGGAAAGCTTTCACCTCGCGCGGCCGCACCGGTATGGCCCGCTGGCCAAAATTAATTGGCCCTTAAGGATCCCCCGGTCCTGCCATCCTGTGCGTGTGACAACGAAGATCTCGCAGGCCGACCGCGTCTACTCCGAGCTCCGCGACCGCCTGATCCGCGGACGCATGCCGGTCGGCAGCCGGATCGTCGAGCAGCAGCTGGCGGCGGAGTTCCAAACCAGCCGCACGCCCGTCCGCGAGGCACTTCGCCGGCTCGAGGGCGATGGTCATCTGACGCGCGACCCGACCGGTGGTCTGAAACCACGGGTGCCGAGCGTTCGCACGATGCGCGAGCTCTACGACGTACGGCTGGCGCTCGAGGAGCTCGTCGTCAGACGGGCGGCGGCCTCCGGGACCCAGGGCAGCCTCGAGGCGCTCGAGCAGGAATGGCGTGCGCTCGCCGCCGAGATCCGCCCGCCCGGCGCGCCGTCTGAGGGCGCCGCCTTCGTGCATCGAGACGAGGAGTTCCACCAGCGTCTCGCCGAGGCTTCAGGTAACGAGTTCGCGGCCGGCATCCTCGGCGATCTCGGCGACCGGATCCGCGTCCTGCGAGTCCACGACTTCACCAGCGAGGATCGGATCCGAGCCACGATCAACGAGCATCTGGAGATCCTCGGCGCAGTCCTCGCCGGCGACGCCGACAGCGCCGCCGGCTACATGCGCTCGCACATCCAGCGCAGCGCCCAGGTGGTTCGCGAGCGCGTCGGTGAGGCTCTCGCCCGGATGTTCGAGGAGCCCTCCGCGAGCTCGGAGAACGGGGCGTAGGGGCCCGCTCGGCGGCGCCCCCCTCGGGCAGCCGGTTGGCCGGCCCGAACTTGATCTTCACCGCGCTGATCCTCCTCGCTCCGCGGCTAGGGGCTCGTGCGTCGGACGCCGGTGACCCGTGCAATCGCTGTTCCTATTAGAACCGTTACGACGACGAAGTTGGCGATCACCTGACCCGTTACCAACTGGCGGCAACCCTGACTTATCGGATGGAGGTCGCCGAAGCCGACCGTGGCGAAAGTGGTAACCACGAAGTACAGCGCGTCGGTCTTGGTCAGCATGTGTTCAAAGCAGCCCTTGTTATGAAGCGACATGGTCCAATCCAAGGATGTCTCGATCCAAATGACGCCATTGATGAGCGCGAGCACGTAAATCACCGCGCTCGGAATGCGCCGCCAGAACCTTCCCGTCAGCGCTGCGACGAGCCCCAAGCAGGCAGTGGTTCCAACAATGCCGCACGAGACGTAGACTTCCGTCATTGAGGGATGTGTGTCGTGTCGATAGGCGAACCAGAGAAGACATGCGCAGATCCCGAGGCTCGCTGCCAGGACTACCGTCATCTCAGCCTCGTCGTGCTTCTCTTGTGCAGATTTCGGCGGGGGCACTCGACGATCGAGGGCCTCGTCAATGATCTGGCTGAGCTCGTCGCGCAGCTGACTCCGCGTGAGCGGTTCTTCCGAGCTCGGACTCACCGGCCTGATTCTCGCATGGGGCGCGGAGAGATTCAGGCGGATAGGTGCGGCGTTCACCGGCTTCTGTCAACCGCCGGGAAAACTGATGACCGCCAACGGGCGACTTTATGAGATTTGCATAACGGGCTAAGGCTACGTCGCGATCCTTGCGGCCGTCCTTCGTATGGAGCGCCCCCGAGAGGAGTCGAACCTCTCCCTCCGGGTTCGAAGCCCGGTGCTCTTCCACTGAGCTACGGAGGCGGGTTTCCGGAGGGCGCGCGGCCCTCCGGCAACGCGTCGTGATCCCCGCCGGGCGTGCCGGGCCGCCGGCAGCGTCGCCGGGCGTGCGATTGTCACGTGCGCGTCGCGGTTATGTCTCATCCGTGTGACTTCTGATGGGAATCAGCTCGCACCCGATTCTGGCGTGATGAAAGCACGACAACTGTTGTAGGTAACTCATCACGACCCCAGCGAATCCCGCCCATTGGGCGTGCCGACGCGCAACACCTCATTACCCCAGATCCGCCCAGTTTCCGGGATGAACGCATCAACACCTCCGGTATCCGGAAACAATGATGCGTTGATCTGCGTGAGCCGCCGCTTCCTCCGCTGTCAGAGCGTCATAACGCCGCGCGCTTACGCGACACCGTTTCATTTCCGGTCAACCGATCACCCCTCCTTGATGGAGATGCCGGGAGTCGAACCCGGTCCTCCTCGGTGCAAGCGAGGTGCTCCGCCGGCAGAGCTTCATCCCCGAGGGAAAAATGCGGACGAGTGGAGTCGAACCACCACAGCAGGAGGCGGCGGCGTTACAGGCCGTTGAGCTCGCCGGTGCTCAGCGTCCGCGTGCGAGGGTGGCCGGCCGGATTCGAACCGGCGTTGCCGGGATCACAGCCCGGAGTGTTCGCCGCTACACCACGGCCACAGCGGGGACGGCCGGACTTGAACCGGCGGCCTATCGCCTGACGAGCGAGCGCTCTACCTGACTGAGCTACGCCCCCGTGAAGTCGCGCGGGTGGGATTCGAACCCACGGTTTCGAGCTCATGAGGCTCGCCAGGACAGCCACTCCTCTACCGCGCAAGTCTGGCTGGCAGGATTCGAACCTGCGGTCCCCGGCTTCCAGGGCCGGTGGGGTGGCCGCTCCCCCACAGCCAGATGCGAACCGGCGTGATTCGACGGTGATGCTGGTGGGCGACCCGGGTCTACTTCCTCGCCTTGTCCCTCTCGGGACCGGTGTCGACCCCTTACCGCGAGGTCGACCAGCGCCACGCATGATCATCAGCACCTTCAGCGGGATCACACTTGCCTACGCGTTAGCACCGCGCTGCCTCGCCAGCTCGGCCATGCCTCCGGGGCGGAAGGAGAGGGAGTCGAACCCCCAAGGCCCGAAGGCCCACCCGTTTTCGAGACGGGATACCACGCCAATGGCAGCCCTTCCAAGGATGACTCCGGCAGGCGTCGAACCCGCGGAACTCGCACGTCTGTCCAGCCCCTACGTGGGGACTCGACGCACGTGCGGAACTGCTCCGGGCCGGCGCTTCGATCGCTGCATGGGTCGTTCGGATCGCAAACGAAGATGTCTATGCCACTCGCTCACCCTTCAACCCTGGATCGCCACACACACGGATGGGGCGTCCTACGTGGAAGGGCGTTGGAGCCCGGTGCTCACACGTGTTACCGGAATCAACGCAGCACTAAGTGACACCTAGCGGTAGGCGCAAGAAACCGGTGCGACACGGTGAGGACCTTTCTCTCTCAAGCGGGGCCTCGATTACTTCTGGACCTTGTTCAAGCTGAGCATCACCTTCTGGTTGGTGGTCGTCGATTTGCCTTCACAAACAAAGAGGGCGACCCACTGGGTCGCCCTCGCCTTATGCGCTCGAGGTTTGCAAGGCCGTGATCAGAGAAAAAGGAGAAGTTGTCACGGTGTGCAATTTGGGGTGGTGAGTGACCCGACGTCGGCAATCCGTCCACCCCCGATCTGCCCGCGCGCCCAGGCGCTGCGGGGAATTCGGTGGCGAAGGTCGGCGTCCAAACCTGGGCAGACTGCGTTTCGCGGCATTTGCAGCCGATACAGGTGTTTATGCGACGCCGTCCGTTCCGACTCCTGCCGATGTCCGCTGCCGTGCCCGCTTCGACGGCCTCGCCGCCGAGGCGACCGATCAGCGCGATCGTGACCGTCCTTCTCTGCGCCGCGCTGCTGCCTTCGAGCGCCTTGGCGGCCAAGCCGAGGACCGCCACCGGCACCGTCACGGCGGTCGAGCCGTCTTCGCTGACGATCCAGACCGCGGGCAGGCGGACAGGCATGATCAACGCGTTGAGCGACGCTGCCAACGCCGTCACGAAGGCCGACTACCCGTATGTGTGGGGCGGCGGCCATGGGGCGGCCGGTGATGCCAGCATCGGCATCAAGGGTCCGGGCTACAACGGTCGCCGCGTCGGCTATGACTGCTCGGGGTCGGTCGCGGCCGTTCTCGCCGGGGCAGGGCTGTGGCAGGCAGGCAGTCCGGTTCCCAACGATGCGGGCGTCATCAGACAGCTGCTGCAGGAGAAGCTGATCGCCCGCGGGCCGGGCACCGCGCCCGACGAAGTGACGCTCTACGACGATCCGGGCGTGCACATCTTCATGAATATCGACGGCCGCTTCTTCGGCACCTCGGACGGTGGCAGCGGTAATCCCAGCCAGCAGAAAGGCGGCGCCAGCTGGCTTTACGATGGCGCCCCGGATGCGTCGGACCGGGCGTTCAAGCGGTATCACGTCCTTCCGTCCGTGCTCAAGGACCAGACCACTTACGGTCACAGTTTCACCTTCGAGATCGCTCCTAACGACAGCATCGAGGCCGGGGTTGCGGTCGGGGACGATCTACGGGTCACCTACCAGCAGACCGGCTTTGGCGGCATGCTCGCGAGCACGATCGGCTACGTGGGCGCGCTCACCACGAGCGGGACCGTCACCTCGATTGCACCCGATGGCTCCTCGTTCACGATCACGGGCGCGAACGGCCAGAGCGATGCGTTCTCGACCGGCACGAACCCTGGCCTGGTCAGCGGCCTACAGGTCGGCGACACGGCCGAAGTGACCTACACCAAGGGCAGCGGAGCGATCTTGACCGCCCGCGTCCTTACCGTGACGGCCACCCCAGTGGTGGCTCAGGCGACGGGATCGATCGTCGCGATCGCCGCTGACCTCTCGTCATTCGTCCTCGAGACCTCGAGCGGGCAGGACGTGACCTTCTCGACCGGCGGCGTGACGAGCACACTCGCCGGGTTCGAAGTCGGCGAGGGCGTCCAGGTGAACTACATCGAGGCATCCGGCGGCGCGCTCATCGCCCAGCTGGTGACCGCCGCGTCCTCCGGGACGACCGGCAGCGGCGGGAGTGGGTACGGCGGCGGGTACGGCGGCGGCGGCCCGGGAGGCGGCGGCGCTGGAGGCGGCGGGTATGGCGGCTCGTTCCACACCGCCCGCCACTAGCCACTAGCCGCTAGCTGCCGATCTGCGGCACTCTTCCGGTCGTGCAATCCATGCGGACGTCCGGAACACGCGCCGATGCGGACGCCGACGCTGCGGCACTGCGTGCCGACTACATGCTCGACCCCGCCGTCGCGTTTCTCAACCACGGCTCGTTCGGAGCGATCCCCCGTCCCGTGTTCGAGCAGCGAGCCCGGATCCAGCGCGACTGCGAGCTGAACCCCGTCGAGTCGCTCGCCGGGACGCTCGACGCGAGGCTCGACGATGCGCGAGGACAGCTTGGACGCGTGCTCGGGGCTGACGGCGATGAGCTCGCCTGGGTAGACAATGCGACGACTGGGCTGAACCTGATCGCACGATCGCTTGTTCGGTCCCTGTCGGGTGGGGATGAGGTGGTCGTGACAGGCCTCGAATACGGTGCCCAGCAGCTCGCCTGGAGATGGCTCTGTGACCGGCACGGCGTCGCTTACAGAGAGGCGGCGCTGTCGATCCCGGCGACCGGCGCCGATGACCTCGCCGCGGAGGTACTCGGCCAGGTGAGCGCGCGGACGAAGGTTGTGCTGATGTCCCACATCACCTCGGACCCCGCGCTCCGTCTACCCGTGGAGCGGATCTGCGCGGAGCTGTCGAGAAGCGGGATCGTCAGCGTGATCGACGGAGCACACGCGCCGGGCCAGATCTCGCTGCAGCTGCATGACGCGGACTGGCACTACTACGTCGGGAACCTCCACAAGTGGTTCGCGGCTCCTCGCGGGGCGGCGTTCATCTACGCCGACCGCTCCAGGCAGCGCTCGCTGGATCCGCTGGTGATCAGCTGGGGCGGCACCGACCGCGCCGACTCGCTCGCCGCCAGGACGCAGTGGACCGGAACGGGAGATCCATCGGCGTGGCTCGCAGTCCCCTCCGCGCTCGAGTTCCACGACCGCAGACTGCGACCTCTCGCCCCCGCGGCGCGGTCGCTCGCGGCCGAGCTCAGCGCTGAGCTGGAGCGACTCGGTCTGTCTCCGTGTGCCGTCGAGCCCGACCCGGAACTGATGATGGTCTCGTTCCTGCTGCCGGATCGTCGTGTCTCACAGCGTCTGGAGACGTTCCTGGCGGCCGACCGCGTCGTCGCCCAGATCAAGCACGACTTTCCTTCCGGCCCGATCCTGCGCGTGTCGGTCGCGTGGTACGTGACCCAGTCGGATACTCGGCGCTTGATCGCGGGCGTCGCCAAATCGCTCGAGTAGTGCGATTCGGTAGCGTCCTCTCCAATGTCGTCCCTGGACGTCACGTATGTCGGCCTGCGCGGCCGTCAACCTGATTACGGGCACGGCGGCCCTGTGGTGGTGGGGGTCTGCCGCGGCGATGAGCGACGCAACCTCGCGCCGGGCGCCGACTGGCTGACCGAAGCCGAGTTCGAATGGGGTTACGAAGGGGCCGGGCCGAGGCGCCTCGCCCAGGCGATCCTGAACGACTTTCTCGAGCGCAAGGCGGACGTGATCCTGAGCAATCTCTTCATGCGCGACGTGATCTCACACCTACCCAGCGACTTCGAACTCACGGGCCGTGAGATCGCCGCCTGGATGGCCGACCAGCGCGCGACCGCGTCGGGCGAGTCGCGCCCAGATCCCTCGGATTAGGGCCTTAGCCGGTCAGGATCGATCGGGCGACAGCGGAGGCGGACTCAGCCGGTCCGGAGTCGGCGCAAGGTCCGGGTAGTAGGCAGCGAAAGCCGCACCTACAAGCCACCAACCGCGGTAAATCAGGCGCCGGCAGAGCGCCTGATCAAGCCTGTCGAAGACCGTCGGCACGTATGCGAGGTCCTGGCCCTGCCAGGTCCGGGCCTCGTCGAACGCGGCGCGCCAGGCGGCGAGGCCGGGACCGTCGTCGTTGAAGTCGGTAGCGAGCGCGACCAGCACGCCGCGGCGGGCTCCAGGGGGGAGTGGCGCGCCGGGGGGGACGTCCACGCCGCGCTTGAAAGCCGCGACCATCATGCTTGTCCTGAGCGCCGTGCTCTGACGGTAAAGAAGCGCGTTGGCCCGCATGAAGTCGCGGATCAGGGGGATCTTTCCGTAGCTCCCCGGTCGCAGCAGGCCGCCGGCATTCATCGTCACCGTGAACACGCCGGCGTACGCGGGGTGGTCGAGGACCTCTAAGCCGGTGTTGTCGTACACGCCGCCGTCGAGCAGCTCCGGGGTCCCGTGCGGGCACGGGAAGCTGATATTCCGAACCGGCCACGGTGCGAACGGTCCTGGCACGGCTGCCGAGGCCGCGACCGCTTGTGCCAACCGCAGTCCGGTGCCGGCGGTGCGCGCCAGGCCGATCACGTAATCGCCGACGACGTCGCGCTCGAACGTAAAGCGGACCCCGGTGACGATGTTGGCCGCGTTGATCACGAACCGAACCTGGGGGTCGAGTTCTGCCAACAGCTTCCCTTTGAAAAACCAGTGGTCGAGCTGCTCTGCGAGCACATCGGTGCGGTTCTCCGGGCCGAGTGTCCGCCACAGCCGGAGCAGGAGTGCGTTCCTCAGCGAATGCTTCGTGACCATCTCCACCACCGGGGCGACGACGAGCTCGTCGAACGCCGCGACGGAGAAATCGCCGGCGCGTAGCTCGGGCCAGGCTCGGGCGAGCACGCCATTCGTGATCGACCCACCCGACACCGATGACGAGTAGCGCAATGCGGACAGAAGCCGTGCATCAGCGAGGTACCGCAGCGCGCCGAGCGCCGCGAACGTCGCCCGGAAGCCGCCACCTGACAGAGTCACGCCGATCGTCGGGCCGGTGCTCGGAAGTACTGGCTTGGCGGCCTCGAGGTCATCGCTGCATGCGCGAATCGGCTGGCCGGTCCCCGCCGCCGGCGAGTCGAGGACTGAATCGATCATCTACCCGTAGACCCGTGAGCTCTGGCCGATCTCGATCCCGACGAGCAGCTCGATGAAGATGACGCCCATCGCTTCGGTCATGTCGCTGCTGGAGAACTCGGTGATCCGGGGCGCGGTCTTCTCGACGGTCGGGATCAGCGCGCAGAGCGATGCGATCGTCGTCGAATTCCAATCGATCCCGAAGCGTGCCGGTCCTTCGAGCCGGCAGGGCGGGAAGCTGTCGAGCCGGGCGAGCGCGCGAGTCACCCCTTCACGTATCCCCTTCTCGGTCACGTCTGGGTGGAGGCAGCGCGCGGCAAACTTGTCGATCCCTTCCTTGACGGCGAACGTCTCGAGATTCGGCCCGAGCAGTGACTGAGCCTCTTCACATGCCTTGTCGTCGCCTGAGAGGAACACCACCGGCACTCCGAAGTCGCCCGCGAGCAGTGCGTTCAGCTTGATCTCGCCGATCGGCTCGTCATCCATCAGGAGATTCTGGATCTCCTTCCCCAGCAGGCTCTCATTGAGCACGGCGCCCTCAGCGCCGGTTCGCGCGTGATATCCGACGAACACGACCGCATCGGTGTCGGGCGTAAGTCCTTCCATCATGATCAGAGGCTTATGGAAGCCCTTGATGTAAATCACACGCGGGTCGAGCTCCTCCTGCAGGATATTCCTGCACTCCCAGTGTGAATCGTTGACGATCACCTCGGTGGCGCCGGCGTCGAACGCACCAAGCGCGGCTGCATTCGCGTCGCGAGTCATCATTCGGCGTGCACGCTGATAATCGTCGCCATCACGAAGTACGTCCTCTGGATCCGTCGTGCCAGTCGCACCCTCCATGTCGACAGAAATCAGGACCTTCATGTCGTCTCCTTTACCTGTGATCGTGGGATTTGCAGGCCTTCATCGAGTCCTCCTGCTGCGGTTCGGTCCGGCGAGCATCGACCAGCGCCGCGGAACCGGCTGATCTTGAACGGGGCGAGCTCGGAAGGCCGCCGGCCGGTGCACACCATTCGCGCGAGCAGTTCCCCAGCCGGGGCGGCGACGGTCATGCCGAGCATGGAATATCCACTCGCGATGTAGACATTGCGCGTTCCGGGAAGTAGGTCGACGACCGGCAGCCCGTCCGGGGCCACGGGCCGCATTCCGGCCCATGCGTTCTCCCGCTGGTCTAAGTCGATGTCGGTCAGGAACCTCGCCACACCCCGACCGATCGCGTCTAGCCGCCGGTAGTCCAGGCGCGTGTTGGTCCCGCTGAACTCCATCGTGCCGACCACACGCATGCGGTCGCCGTACGGGCTACAGCCGACGTGTGGCTCGAGCAGCATGACGGCCGATCTCGGGCCGGCCCCGGGTCGTAAGGGCAACTCGAAGCTGTACCCCTTGCCGGCGGCGATCGGAAGATGGCAGCGCAGCGGCCGCACCAGCTCAGGCGCCGTCGCCCCCGTCGCCACCACCACCGCGTCGCCGGAATATTCCTCAGCCACCCGGGTCCTGACAAGCACTCCGGTTGCGGACGGCACCAGCGCAGTGACACCCGTCTGGCACCGAACCTCGACCCCCATCTCCCTCAGCCGAGCTGCAAGCCCGTCCACCAGCGTCATCGGCCGGACATGCATGTGCTGCTCGATGAAGACGCCGGCATTGACTGCCCTCGACAGCATCGGCTCCCGGTCTCTCATCGCGGTCCCGTCAAGCAGCTCACGCGGGATCGAGAACCCGAACTCGCGCAGCGGCGCCACGCCGCGCAGGAACGCCTCCACGGTTTCCCGCCGCTCCGCCGCCACCAACACCCCCTGCCGGAAGCTTTCGAACTCGACACCGTCCGCTTCAAAGAGCTCGATCAACTCAAACGTCCGCCGGCTGAGCTGACCGAGCGCCGCCGTACCGCGGCGATGATCCGATTCATTGCAACGACGAGCGAATCCGATCAGCCACGGCACCATCCGCGGTAGCTGGCGCGGCGAAATGTAGAGAGCCGACTCGCGACTGAAGAGCGACTTCACGCCATACCTCACCAGGCCAGGCTCGGGGAGAGGTCCAGCTTGCGACGGGCAGATCCAGCCCGCATTCCCCGATGATGCCCCGGCGCCCGGCGCAGCGGCTTCGAGGACGATCACCTCAACTCCGAACCGGCGCAGGAAATAGGCAACGGAGAGCCCGGCAATGCCCCCGCCGATGACCACGACTCTCTTCGGTGCCATGCGATCCCCGTGCCCGGACGGCCAGCCGGTCTTGGCAATACACCGGTCCGGCTAGTTGTCGTGCCGGGGAAGGAGATTACACGTGTGGTTTGACGGTGGCCCAGACCGGCAGATCCGTTCCGCACTACGGAATCCGACCTGGCTTCGATTCCGATTTTGTCCACGTGGCCAGATCGTGCGCCTAGATGCTGGCCACCGGTAGCTAACGATACCGGTGGCCTGGCACGGATGATGAGCCTGACCTGGCGCTAAGGAGAGACCGCGTGGAACCGCCGACAATCGCAGGCCCGGAGACGTATGTTGTCGGAACCGAGACGCCCAAGAGCGGCAGGATCCGCTCCACCGCGAGGACGATCGTCGCGGTGCGCCGCATCGCCCTCTGCGCACGGTTGGTTGCTCGCTCCGGGCTCCGACAGCGCGGGCGCTGGACCGTGGTGGCCGCTGCGATCGGTTCCGCGACGATCCTCAGCGCCTGTGGCGGCGTGAGCTCCTCCTCCAACGCGCCTCTCGCACTGACGACATACACACCCGCTCCGAAGGGCGAGTTGGCAAACGTCGTCTGGGACCTTCCGATCGGGGAACCGGTTCCGCTCGATCCCACGAAGGACTGGAACCCGTCCGAAAACGAGGTTCTCGCCCAGATGTGCGACAGCCTGTTCCGGATCAACGCGGCGATGCAGATCGTTCCCGATCTCGCCGAGTCCTACAGCCATCCGAATCCGCTGACCTGGGTCTACAACATCCGGCCCGGGGTGAAATTCTGGGACGGCAAGCCGCTCACCGGCAAGGATGTCGCCTACAGCCTCGAGCGACAGATCAACCCGGCGGTCGGCTCCGTCTACCTCCAGCCGGTGGGCGTCATGATCGCCGGCGTCAAGCAGACCGGACCACTTCAAGTAACCGTCACCACGCATAAGCCCAACGTCCTTGTGAACGAGATGATGGGGACGGGCATGGGCGTCGTGACCGAGGAGGCATTCACCAAGGCGGCGGGCAACAACTATGGAAACCCGCAGACCGGAGTGATGTGCACCGGACCGTTCGAGTTCAAGAGCTGGACGCCGGGTCAGCAGATCGTCCTCGTGCGCAACCCGCACTACTGGGACGCGGCGCTCGAGCCGAAGGTCGCGCGCGTGACGTTCAAGTTTGTCACCGACTCGAGCACCCTCACCGACGCCCTTCTGACCGGGGAGATCGACGGCACATACGACGCGCCGGGAAGCTCGGTCACCGAGCTCCGCAACACGCCGGCTGGTCATCTCTACGTCGGCCCGGCGACGGATCTCGCCGGACTCGTGGCGATCGGAGGTAACACCAACAGAGAGACCCGGATCCTGGGGGCGTTGTCGCTCGCGATCAATCGTCCGGCACTGGCGAAGGTCGGCTACAGCGGCGCAGCCGCGCCGATCTATTCGTCTTCCGTGTTCCCGATCCACTACCCGCAGGCGGCTCCCGTCTACCAGGCGTACAACCAGGAGCTTTCGAAGGAGTTCGGGCAGCGCACGGTGAACCTCCAGGAGGCCCGGCGGCTCGTTGCCCAGGTCGGGAAGATCACCAAACCACTGACGATGGTCTACACGGCGGGGATCACGACCGAGTCGGTGGTGGCCACCGCGATCGTGGCCGAGGCTCAAGCGGTGGGCATCCCGATGCAAGCCGTGCCATTACAACCGGCGGCAGTGAATGCGCTCTACCTGTCGCCGGCAGCCCGCAAGAATTACGACCTTCTGCTCAGTTTCGAGCTCTGGACGGACATGACCGATCCGTTGGAGGCGATGGCCGTGAACACACTCCCGGGCCCGACCAACCTCAGCCGGTGGACCCTGCCTCCGGCGGCGCTGCGAGAGTTCAACGAAGCGAACGCGACACTCAATCCCACCAAACGCGCGGAGCTCACCGTGGCGGTCGACAAGGTCGTGGTGAAATCAAATCGCTACATCCCACTTCTCTACACCCCGGAGAGAATGTTCCTGGGCAAGCGCATCACCGGCCCCTCTGCCAGCTGGCCGTACGCTTTCCACTATCCCTGGACCACGCAGCTGGGTGCGGCCGGGTAGCTCTCCTCGCCGGGTACTGCGTGAAGAGTAAGTGACGAGATTCATCCTCCGCCGATTCGTGCACGGCGTCGTGGTGGTCCTCGTCGCCAGCGTTGTGATCTTCGGATCGCTTTTCCTCGCGCCGGGAAGTCCGATCACGGCGCTCACCGCCGGCCGCCCGGTCGATGCTCATACCCGAGCGCTGCTCGAGGCACGATACGACCTCAACGCACCGTTCGTAGTGCAATACGTTCACTGGCTTGGGCATGCGGTCAGGGGGGACTTCGGGACCTCGTATGTAGAGAGCGAGAGCGTGACCGCCGTGATGGCGCCACGGATCGCGACGACGCTGATACTCGTCACCATGTGCTCGCTGCTGGTCATTGTGGCGGGCATGCTCTCGGGCGCGGTCGCGGCACTAAAGCGGGGGCCGATTGGAACGGCGATAGTGGTTGCGGAGGCGATCGGGCTTGGGGTACCGACCTTCGTCGCGTCGCTGCTCCTGATCGCGATCTTCAGCGTCCAGCTGCATTGGTTCCCTGTCTTCGGCTCCGGCTCGGGGTTCATCGACGAGGTGTGGCATCTCACCCTCCCTTCCGTCGCTCTCGCCCTCGGGTCGGTCGCCTACATCGGCCGCCTCACGCAGGCCTCGGTCGAGGGTGAGCTCCGGAAGGAGCATGTGACGACCGCTACCGCCAGGGGTCTCCCACGCGGACGGGTGATCCGGCGCCATGTGCTCCGGAACGCTGCCATCCCCGTCACCACGGCATCGGGAATCGTGATCGCGTACCTCGTCGTTGGGGCCGCTGTGGTGGAAACCGCCTTCTCGCTCAACGGCCTCGGGTCCCTCCTGGTCAGTTCGATCGCGCAGGACGACTTCCCCGTGATCCAGGCGGTCTCGCTCGTCGCAGTGCTGGCATTCGTCGTCATCGGCTTCGTCGTCGACGTGATCTGCGCCCGTCTCGATCCTCGGATAACGCTCGAATGAGGGGCTTCGCGTCATGTCCGCCCTAGGCATCCGCGCGGGTTACCGGCGGCGCGTGCGGTTCCGCGGTGCAAACAATCTGGTCCTCGTCCTGTGCGGCGTCGTGCTGGCTGCGATCGCCGTGTGTGTGGTGTTGGGGTCGGTTATCGCGCCACAGGATCCGAATGCCGTCAACCTCCAGATCGCGCTCCAAGGGCCTTCCCTCGCCCATCTCTTCGGGACCGACGCAACCGGACGCGACATCTTCTCCCGAGTGCTCGCCGGTGCGAGGCCGAGTATCTTGGGCCCGATCCTGATCGCTGTCGGCGCGACGGGTCTCGGCACCCTGATCGGGGTGGCGGCGGCGTGGAAGCGGGGAGTCTCCGACGCGCTCCTGTCGAGGGGTATGGAGATCCTGTTTGCTTTCCCCGGGCTACTGATGGCAATGATGGCGGTTGCGATTCTGGGGCGTGGACTAACCGCGCCGGTGGTCGCCCTGACGATCGCCAACACGCCGTGGGTGGCTCGAATCATCCGGAGCGTCGCCCTGCGGGAGCGGTCGCTCCCGTACGTCGCCGCCTTGACCGTTCAAGGTTTCTCCGGCTTTACGATCTGTGTCCGCCATGTTCTGCCGAACATCTCCCGCACCATCTGGGCGCAGCTGGCGCTGACGTTCACGTATGGGATGACAGACCTGCTGGCGATCAACTTCCTTGGGCTCGGTGTCCAGCCACCTACTCCCGACTGGGGCGTGCTCGTCAACGAGGGGCAGGATTCGATTCTCCAGGGAGCGCCCTGGGAGACGCTGTTCGCGAGCGTCTTCATCGTCCTGACGATCGTCGCTGCGACGGCGCTGAGCGCCCGCCTCGGCGAGGAGCAGACCAGTGTCCGAGGGCGGGCATGAACCTCCTGCTGGAAGCGCAGGGGTTGGGCGTCGAGGTGCTGGTGGAGAACGCGCTCCGGCCTGTTTTGCGCGACATTTCGTTCGGGGTGGCGAACGGCGAGGCAGTGGCAGTCGTAGGCGAGTCGGGTTCCGGCAAGTCGATGACGGCGCGCGCGATCGGACGCCTCCTGCCGCCGGGAGCACGAGTGACCGGCCAGGTCTCGTTTCTCGGTGAGTCGGTGTTGGAGATGTCGGCGGACGCGCTGCGTACCTATCGGACGAATGGCATCGGGATGATCTTCCAGGATCCTCGAGCGAGCATCAATCCGGTACTGCCGGTGGGCGACTTCCTGACCGAGGCCCTAACGACGATGCGCGGGATAGGTCGGCAAGAGGCTCGTCAGCGGGTCGTGAGGCTGTTGGACGACGTG
>Ga0302326_10003690_pt1 | contig 35963 bp, 22 predicted proteins | sample Palsa_T0_3_FD_202264 | JGI IMG/M metagenome (GOLD analysis project Ga0302326, IMG submission 202264) | Peat permafrost microbial communities from Stordalen Mire near Abisko, Sweden - Palsa_T0_3 | ecosystem: Environmental > Terrestrial > Soil > Palsa > Peat permafrost | place: Sweden: Abisko... | reverse complement strand
CGGTTTGGCCAGTATCGGCGTTCAAGCCGGAAGGGACATCCACGGCCAGGATCGGAATGCCGCAGCCGTTGATCGCGTCGATCAACTTGCGCCAATCTTCATCGAGCGGCCGATTGAGGCCGATGCCAAAGAGCGCGTCCACGATCCATCGCGCGCGGGTGCGGCCGGGCCGCTGGAGACGCTGCGAAAACTCAGCCAGACCTTGCCTCGGGTCATCGATGTTTGTCAACTCAACGCAGCGAGACGTGAGATGGGATTGAGCGGAGCGCGCGTCATCGCCATTATGGCCTTTGCCGGCGAGGATCCAGACTGCCTCGCGGGGCCGTGTCAACTCGCAAATGCGTTGTGCCAGGAGGCGGCCCACCTGTTCGATGACCTCCTGCTCGGATTTGCCCGCCTCCCAACTGGCCTTTTCCCACTGGCGCATCTGCTCGACGGAAATGACCGGAATCTTTGGCATAGTCGTAAAAAGTCACCGGAATGATGGTCACTCCGTCCTTAGCGAATCGGGGTCATAATGCAGCTAACAGGTGAAGCTGCTAGGGCGAGGCTCCAGCCGAGCCTTCCCCTCTAGTAAAGGCTCGCCAGGAGCCTCGCCCTACCAAGCCTCGCTAAGGATTTGGGATTCTCAGTGCAAATCCGAAGGCTTCACCCCTTTCTTGCCTTTGCCGAATCCGAAAAACGATGGCGTGTAGGCATCCACGTAAGCGACATCCGCTTTGGCCGGCATTTGATCCGTCAAGCCCAAGGTCCAATAACACGCGTTGACCAGCAGGCGGCGAAGGCCTTCGTTCTGCAAATCGACCGCCGCGCCAGCGGTGGTGGTGACGATTTTTGAAGTTTTGCCCGCGTCGCCTTTGTATTCGCGCAGCCACACCACGGGCATGGGCGGATTGTTTTTGGGGCCGGCCACGGGCGGATCGTCCGGTTTCATGCCCGTAAGCACCTGGCCCCACACCAGGACTTGATCGTCCGGGGGGCGGTGCTTCACTTCATAGACATCCGAGGGCCACCATAAATCCGTCACTCCCTGGAGGACGGGATGGTCCTTCAGTGACTGGTTGACAACCCCTCGCGTGCTTTCCTTTCCATGCGAGCCGTAATGATTTATCCAGGTTTCGCCAAGCACCTGTTGCCCGAAGCCGCCGGGCCATTCGTGGTTGGACCAATCGTATTTAGCGTAAGGGCTGTTCTTGTTCCGCGAATAAGCGAAGGCGTGCGTGCTAGTGCGTAACGCGATGATCGGTTTGCCCGAATTGACGTAATCAACGAAATGTTTCATTTGCGCGTCCGGAAATTCGCGGAAGCGCATCAGCATCACGCAAAGATCGGCCGTATCCAGCGCTTGTATCCCTGGCATATTGGTCTGGCAATCTGGATCAATATTGCCGGCTGGATTGATCGAGAAGAGCACCGTGCAGGTAAATCCGTGGCGCGCGGCGAGGATTTTCGCCAGCATGGGCAATCCCTCCTCCGAACGATACTCCTCGTCGCCCGCCAGAAAGACGATGCGCCGGCCATGGCCAGGTCCGGCCCCGCCCTCGAACACCACACCCTCGCTGGCCCGCGCGGGCAGGACAAACAAAAGCGCCGCCGCCAGCAGGAAGGCCCGGCAGATCAATCTAGTTCCAGAGGTCATTCCTTGGCCGGTTTCCAACCGGGACCAGGATCGTAAGTCGTCATCTTGGCGGCGATTTCGGAGGTTTTTGGACCCAGGTTCTTTTCATAGACCTTGCCTTGCTGATTGATGATAAAGGTCATCACGCCTGAGTTGCCCCACTCCGCAGGCCACGCGACCAGAGCGAAACCAGCAATCATGTGCCCATTGATGAAATAATCATACTTTCCACAGGGCGCATGCGAGTCCTGGCGCGTCAGTATTTTAAAATAGTAGCCTTGATAAGGGACCTGCTTATCGGTCAGGATTTTGGATTCATGGCTGTAGCCTTCGACGTGCGCTTCAGCGACCAACGGGCCAAGCGGGCTGATTTCCTCGCCCGGTTCGGCGTGCCAATACAAACCATCATGCTTGCCCGTCGTGCTCCGAAGATGTTGGGCATACTCCAGCACGCCGGAGCCGGTGTGGTCCTCGCCGGCGTACTCGCGCTGGGCCTCCACGTAGGCGTGGCAAACCCGGATGGTGTTCAATTCGTTGCGGCCGATGCGGCGATTGAGAATCTCCTCCTTGCCACCGTCGGTATCGAAATGCCATTTCCCATCTTGCTTGATGAGGGCGATGGGAAAAGGCCAGGCGTCAGCGCCAAGCTCCAGCCCGATAAAGGAATCCGATACTTGGACTTTGTTGACTTTCTCCGATACGCGGCCTGACAAATGAACCAGCGAGTTGCTTGCTTGCACGGCGTCAGCCGAAACAATTTCTCGCAGTCCCGGCCCGAAAATGACTTCGAGCGCGTTGGTGTCCTTGTTGGACGCAGCGGCGGTAAACGCTTTGACGGCTTCATCCGGCGTGGGAAAATTTTCTTCCTGCGCCGCGCGCGCGGACGTCAGAAAAATAAGAAAGCAACCCATGGCCGCAAGGCCCGTAAGGACGGAATGCCGATTGAGTATATAAGTCAGTTTCATGCGCAAGATTTAACGATGTCCTCCCCCGGCGTGACCGCCCCCGCCTCCGCTGAATCCACCGCCCACGTGCGGCGCAGGGGCGGCGCTTCGTATTTCCGCGCGGCTGGCCTGGCCGCGTTCACTGGATTCAACCGCCTCGTGTCCGCTTTGGCCGCCGGCGAAAATTCCTCTCTCCGGCGCGGGCGCCTGGCGGAATGCAGGCACAGATCGAAACGTAGTTGGCGCGGAATGAATGACACTGACACCGCGCTCCGCGCCAGGCGCCCCTTCGGGACGGGCGTAGGAACGAAAAACCTCCTGCGCCGGCCAGCCGCGTTCCCAACTTCCGTGCCCACTCGCCACTCCCCCCCCGGCATGCCAGGCAGGCAATGGATGCCCGGAAATGTAGGCGTGGCGATAGCCGGGCGGCTGATGCCACCAATTACCCGGGCGTTCATGGCCGGGTCCCCAAAAAATCAGCCCGTGATCGTGCCAGTTCCAATCATGCACCAGCCAGCCTCCCAGTGGCAGCCAGAACGGAAACGTGCAATATATTCCCGGCTGGGAATAAATTTCGTCCGAAGGGAAAGCGGGCACGTACATTTGATCCGGGTCGGTCGGTTCGATCTCGATATCGCCGCCATCGTTGGTGATCGATTCCTGCGGTGTGGAGGGGAGATTGCCCAGACTTTGCGCCTGACCGCGCATTTGTTGGACGGCGTTCATCACATCGGCCTGCTGGTTCTGAAAGGCCTGGCCCAATTGCGTGGTCCAAGCCAGATTGTCATCCATCCACTTCAGAACATTGGGATAATGGGCCATGGCCTGGACACTGGGGTCCCAACCTTGGTCCGCGATTTGATTCGGGTCACCGGACTGACTCACATACCGGTTGGCCATGACAATTTCGCTGGGAAAACTGGCGGCGGGCAGAAGCTCGGCGATCAATGGATCGGGGTAGAGAGCGATAGGGCCTACTAATTGGTCCAATTGGGCCGGCGCAAGAACCGGGCCGGCTGCGGCAGCGGGAGCGGCGGGCGCTTGAGCGCGCACCGTCATGGCTGACATGAAGAGAAGCATCCACCCCGACAACATGACCACCAGTATCCTCATACAATAAATTTGCAATGCCTTCGCGCGAAGTCAAGGGACATTCGGCGCGCGCTGAGCCGAAACTCGCTAAAAAACTGTTTTGCCGCCTTGGTCATACTACGATGGCAAATTTTTTTGGCGCAAGTTACCGCAATTTAGCGCGATTTACCTCGGATTCACCTTGACCTTGACTCACTTGGATTAGCGCAGGCCGAACTCCTTCGGGCGCGGCCAACCGCAACCAAAGATCGCATTTTTCTTCGTTGCCTTCGCTTGCTTATATGGGCGCAAAATCGCTGCACGGGAATTAGACCACCACATATTCGTGGTAATTCAATATATTTTCCGCCATTACGGCTCTGCGGCGCTGTCGTAGAACTTGGCCAAATCGGCGCGAAAGGCTTTCCGCGCTTCTGGATTCAAGTAAACCATGTGCCCGGAGGCGTAATAACTGAAGCTCACATTGCCTCGCAAACTCGCATCAAGGTCCATGTGGTTGAGGTCCCGCTCCGTATTGAAAAATGGCGTGGCCAGGTCAAAGTAGCCGTTGGCGGAAAGCACCTTGAGGTGCGGGTTTTCCCTCATGGCCTGGCCCAGGTCATCCACCACATAAGTCAGCGGATACGGGGCCGTATAGCCCAGGAATTCCGGCAGTTTGTGCTTGAAGTCCCAATCCTTGATGTCGCTGCCCCGGATTTGATACGGCGTGTCATGGCTGTAGTGAAGTTCATCGGCAAGGTAGCTGTTGAACGAAGCGGTGAAGGCACCTGTAATCGCCGTGCTGGACGGATCGGATGCGGGTTCTTCGCCGGCGGCATCCACATCAATGCCCTGGAACCGGCCGTCGTAGCGGCCCACTGTGCGGCGTTGGTCGCGCAGCAATTCTTTGCGAAACCGGCTGGCATTGACGCGGAGATTGGCTTCCTTGAGGTATGATACGCTCAGGCCGGTGAACTCGTGCATCCTGACCGCCACGGCGTCCATCTGAGCCTCGGGCAGACTTTGGCCCTTGGCCAGTGCCTGCGCATATTCGCCGGCGGCGAAATCGCGGGCTTGCTGGAGAAAGGCGTTCAGGTCGGCCGGTTTCTGCGGCAGCTTGTCATGGAACCACGCGATAGCCGCGTAGGAGGGCAGGAAGTTGACGAACGGATCGTCCAGCCCCGGAGCGCGCGACGCGTAATTCAGAATGGAAGACAGCAGCACCACGCCATTGAAATTCATGCCCTGCTTTTGCAGCGCATAAACGAGCGCGGCCGAGCGCGGCGTGCCGTAAGACTCGCCGAAAAGAAATTTGGGCGAGTTCCAACGTTTGTTGAGCGTGACATAACGGGTGATGAATTTGCCAAAGGCATCGACGTCGCCGTCCACGCTCCAAAAATTCGTGCCTTCGCCCTTTCCCACGATCCGGGAAAAGCCCGTGCTGACGGCATCGATGAAAACGAGGTCGCTGCGGTCCAGCAGGGTGTCGTCGTTGTTGACAAGATGGTAGGGGGCCGGGCCGGTTGCCTCGGCATTGGCGGTCTCGACGAGGCGCGGGCCAAACGAGCCCATGTGCAGCCAAATGGTGGAGGAGCCTGGGCCGCCGTTGTAGAAGAACGTCACCGGGCGTTTCTGCAGATTGGTCATCCCATCACGCATATAAGCGACATAAAACATGGAGGCGACCGGGTCGTCGCCCTTGCGAATAAGTAGATTTCCTGCCGTGGCGTTATAGGATATCGTCTGATCGCCGATTTTGACGTAGCTGGGGGTGACGGAAGATTCCTCCTTGGGGATGGGCAGTTCGGCTTTCTTGCTGGCGGCGGCTTCGTTGGTCGTCTCCGCATTGACTTCCGCGGGACCGCCTACGAGCAGGATAAAGCAAAAAAGCCAAGCATTCAGTTTCATTTATGTGGCATGTTTTACTTGATACGGTCACGGCAACGCAAGCCTGTAGAACAGGACCGGGCTGCTTAACAAGTTGGTTTCAATAAAGGTCCCGCTGCCGTTGGGTCCCGCAACGTTGGTATCCGTGGCCTGCCAAATAACCGGCGGCGTGAGATTGGTCGTCGCTTCCAGCACGTAATTGGATCCGGGTGTGCCGCTGAATTGAATGGCCACGGTGTTGCTGGCGGACAGGGTCGCGTTGAGCGGCGCCAACTCCGCCGTCACGGTGATCACTGCGCTGGTCACGCTGCCAAATGGGTTGGACACAACGAGTTCGTAATTCCCCGTCTCGCCAAAATTGAATCCATTCAGCGGCAGGGAAGGACCGAAGGCGCTTATTGTGCGGATGCGATTGTTCCCCGTGTCCGCAATGAACAAGTCGCCAAAGATGTCCGTCGCCAGCCCGTAAACATGGCCCAGCATCGAGTTGGTCGCCGGGCCTCCGTCGCCGGCATATCCCAGGCCCGCATTGCCCGCCACGGTGGAAATGATGCCGTTGGCACCCACTTCGCGGACATGCTCGGTGCCGTCGGCGATGTAAATGTCCCCCAACGCATCCACGGCCACGCTGGCGGGGGATTCTACAAATGCGCTGGTCGCCGGTTGCCCATCGCCGTAGTAACCGGCGTCTCCGTTGCCCGCCACGGTGACGATGATGCCGTTCGGGCCTACTTTGCGGATGCGCTTGTTGCCGCTGTCAGCGATGTACACGTTGCCCATGCCGTCCACCGTCACTTCCTCAGGATTCGCCAGGCTGGCGTCGATGGCTGCGCCGCCGTCGCCGGAAAAACCGTTGGTGCCATTGCCAGCGATGGTGTTGATGATGCCGTTGACGCCGACTTGCCGGATGCGATTGTTATCCTGATCGGCAATGTAAACGTTGCCCAAAACGTCCACCGCCACCCCCGATGGACTGGCGAGACTGGCATTGGTTGCTTGTTCGCCGTCCCCTGAAAAACCATAATTTCCATCGCCGGCAAAGGTGGAAATGACGCCATTGGTCCCCACGACCCGGATGCGGTTGTTGGCCTCATCGGCGATGTACAAATTGCCCGCACTGTCCACCGCCACGGCGACGGGGTTGAAGAGGCTGGCATTGGTGGCCAGGAGTCCATCGCCGGAAAAGCCGTTGGTTCCGTCGCCAGCCACGGTGGAAATAAGGCCGCTGGCGTTGACTTCGCGGACCCGGTCATTGGCCGAATCGGCGATAAAAAAATCACCCAAGCTGTCCACGGCGACGGAGCCGGCGTATATTTCGGCGTTGGTCGCCAGGCCGCCGTCACCTAATTCGCCGTCTTTGCCATTGCCGGCCACCGTGTTGATGAGGAGTGGCAAATTGACGCCGTTGAACTGCCATTGGTAACTGAACGGACCAGGGCCGGTGGCCATCATCTCGCTGAGGGTGCCATTACTGCCAATGACAGCGGTCACGCTTCCCGTCTGGCTGGTCAAGGAAGGCGGGATTCCGACGGCAAGAAACGCGATGCTGCTGGTGATGCTGCCATACGGACTGGAAACCACTACGTCGTAATTGCCGATGTTGTTGGTCGAAACACCGGCAATGGAAAAATTGGTGCCTTGAGCGGCCACCTTGCGGATGCGATTATTATATGTATCCGCAATAAACACGTCGCCCACGCTGTCCACCGCCAACCCGTAAGGTTCCAGAAGTTCGGCACTGGCGGCGGGGCTGCCGTCACCAAAAAACCCACCTGTGCCCAACACACCCGCGACGGCTTGCGGAAGCACGCCACCGAATCGAGCGTTGTCCAAAACGACATCGTAAGCCGGGAGCGCCATGAGCAGGTCGCCCGCGCCGTCCACCGCCAAACCCGATGCGTTGGTCACATACTCTGAAAAATATCCGTTGGATCCGAGCAAAGTAACCGTGCCGTTGGTGGCCACTTTGAGCAGACCACCGCTGCCATTCGTGTTGGCATAGGAAATAAACAAGTTGCCGAAGAGATCGACGGCTACTCCCACGGGGTTGATGATGCTCGCGTTGGTCGCCATGATGCCATTGGTGGCCATGTTGGTTCCCCCGCCCGCCACGGTGAGGATGATGCCGTTGGCGCCCACTTTGCGGATGCGGTTGTTGGTGGTATCCGCGATGAAAATATTGCTCAAGATGTCCACCGCGACGGACAGGGGACCTTTTAAGGTCGCGTTGGTCGCCGCACCACCATCGCCAAGGGTATTGGTTCCCCCGCCCGCGACGGTGTTGATCACGCCATTGGTGAGCGTAACCTTGCGGATGCGGTTGTTGCCGGTGTCACAAATGAACAGATTGCTATGAGTATCCACGCACAGGCCGCGCGGCAAATCCAGGCCGGCATTGGTCGCCTGCGCGCCGTCGCCATGAAAATTCGTCGTGCCGTTGCCCGCGAGGGTGGTGATGATTCCGTTGGCAGCCACCTTGCGAATGCGCGAATTTTGCCAATCCGCAATATACAGATTATTCGAGACATCCACGGCAACCCCCGACGGTTCGCCCAGGGAGGCATTGGTCGCCTGCACGTTGGTGCCGTAAAAGGCATTGGTGCCGTTGCCGGCCACCGTGCTGATGAGGCCGGAAATATTCGTGCCGTTGAATCGCCATTGATAGAGGAACGGCCCGGTGCCGGCGGCGGTGACTGTAAACACGACGTTGGTCATGGGCGGCACGGCCTTGGAGAGGGGTCCTTGCGCGATGGTTGGCGCTATTTGCGCCTGGGCTGTGGTCATAGCCAGCCAGGCTGCGACCACAGTCGCCGTGAAAAGTGAAGTTTTCCTCCTGCAAATTCTGTTCATTTCCATAACGTTATCCGATTCGTGATTTGGCCTATTGGCCTCCATTCACGCAGCACATGCCTCCTCGCCCAAGGCGCGCATAAAAGACGAATCTGGCCCTGTTTTAACAGACCGCCTGATTTTGTCAACCATCTCAAACGCCAGGTACAGGGCAAACGCATCTAAATTGCGATGCATCCTTGCGCCCTTGGGCCATTTGCACTGCTATCTCATGATTTCGCCTTGTCTTTCGGCCAAAACGCGGTTAGCTTTCCAGCGATGCTGAAAAAGTGTGTTAGTTTGCTTTTGCTCCTGAGTTGCGCCACGTCGCCTGCGGCGACCGTCGAGCTCAAGGGCAAGGGATCCGTCACTGGAACGATTCTCGAGGAGAAACGCGACCTCATCGTCATTGATATTGGTTACACGGTGCTGGTCATTCCGAAAAGCGAGGTGCTCAAGCTTATTCAGGATGGCAAGGGCGCTGCGAAAACCACCGCCGCGTCCGTCCCGGGGCCTTCCTCCGCGCCCGCTCTCGCGATTCTGTCGGCGGCTGATCCTGGCGCGGCAGAGGGGTTTTACAAAGTGGCGGCCGCTTCGGTGCAGGAACAAAGCGTCCGGGAGTTGGTTTATACCCTTGGAGCAGCCGTCGTTCAGGTGCGAACGCCGGGGGGCCTGGGTTCAGGCTTTTTCATCAATCCCGAGGGATTTCTCATCACTAATTTCCACGTCGTGGAAGGCGAAACTCAAATCTCAGTGGAAGTCTATGACATCAAAGACGGCCAGATGGAACGTAAGAGCTACAAGCAGGTCCGCATCATCGCCTTGAACAAATTCGGCGATCTGGCCTTGCTTCACATTGAGGACAAGGACGCGCCCAAATTCGTCAGCGTGCCCCTGGGCGATTCGGACAAATTATCGGTGGGCGACCGTGTCTTCGCCATCGGCAGCCCGTTGGGCCTGGAACGGACCGTGACCGAAGGCATCCTGAGCACCAAGACGCGGGAAATGGAAGGCGCGCTTTACCTGCAAACCACCGCGCAGATCAATCCCGGCAACAGCGGCGGCCCGCTCTTCAATCTGCGCGGCGAAGTCGTGGGCGTGACCAACATGAAGATCACCTTCGGCGAGGGCCTTGGCTTTGCCATCCCCGTGGAATCTGTCAAACATTTTTTGAACCATCGCGATTCCTTTGCCTACGATAACGACAATCCCAGCAATCCTTATCGCTACTTGCAACCACCCAGCCGGACGCAGAAGTCGGCGGCGCAATAAGTTGGCGTCTCCATTTTTAATGTAATTTATGAAAATCTCCCCTCGCATCCTTTTGCCTCTCGTCCTGGCCGTGCTTGGCGGGCGTGCTGGCGCGGCTGTCCCGCCGCCTGAACAACTGTTGCCCAAGGATACTTTGCTCGTCATCACCGCGCCGGATTGGGGTAAGGCCCGGCTTTTCTGGAGCAACCAGGTTTATTTGAGATTATGGCAGGACGCCAGCTTGAAGCCGTTCAAGGACAAGCTTATGGATAAACTCACCACCGGCGCCATAAAACCGTTGGAGCAGAGTCTGGGGATCAAGTTTTCCGACTACGAAGGCCTGGCGCAAGGACAAGTGACTTTCGCCGTCGTGCCGGTCGCGCCCAAGAATAAATCCGCTCCTCCCGTGGCGGCTGTTCTTTTGATGGACACCAAAGACCACGCCGGGCAACTGAAAACCAATCTGGCCCAGGTCCTCAAAAAATGGGCCGACGCCGGCAAGCCCATGAAATCGCAGAAAATCCGCGAAACGGAATTTACCACCCTGTTCGTCTCCCCCGAGGACCTTTCCGCGAAGAAACTTATTCCAGGCGACAAGCCAGCCGAGCCATCCGATGCCGACGCCACGACCCTCACCAACAAGCTTGAGGTCACGATAGGCCAGTCGGATTCGCTGCTGTTAGTCTCAAGTTCGCCCGAGGCGATCGACAAAATTCTCAGCCGCCAGGCTGGCGGCATGGTTCCACCGTTGGAGGAGTCCCCGGTCTTTCACGCCGATTACGGGCCCCGGCTGCGCGAGTCGCCCTTCTATTTCTGGCTCAACGCCAAAGGTTTAACGGAGCTTGCGAGCAAATTGGCCGCAGCCGCAGGCGACGATTCGATGGTCAACTCTACAAACGTCAACACATTTTTTTCCGCCACGGGTTTGGCCAACCTTGGTTCGCTCTCTGTCTCCTACAAGCATTATGCCGAAGGCGATTGCACGCAACTTTTCCTGGCCGTCCCCGAGGAAAAACGCCCCCCTCTCCTGAAAATGTTCGCCGCCGATGCCAAGGATTCCTCTCCGCCGTCCTTTGTCCCGGCTGACGCGACGCAGTTTTTGCGATGGCGGCTTAACATGGGCCGGAGTTATAAAACACTGGAAGCCATGTTAAACGATCTGATTCCCCCTCAAGCCTTGGCCCAGATCAACATGGTCTTTGCCATGGCGGGCAAGGACAAGGACGAGCATTACGACTTGAAATCCGAATTGCTCAACAACCTTGGGGACGACATTATCAGTTATTCCAAGGCGCCCAAATCCAGCGCCATCGAGGATATAAAATCTGCTCCGACACTCTATTTGATAGGCTCGCCCAACCCAGACAAACTTGCCGCCGCGCTCAAAGTGCTTCTGGCCGTTCCATTCCAAGGCACTCCCATCACCGACCGCGAGTTTCTTGGACGAAAAATTTACAACGTCGCCACGCCGACGGCGGGCGGCACGAAGTCCCCGGGCGTCAGTTTTTCCGCCAGCGGCGGTTATCTGGCCATCGCCGGGGACACGGGCGTTTTGGAGGAATACCTGCGCAGCGGCGACAGCAAAGCCAAGTCGCTGATGGAAATGCCCGGTTTGGCCGATGCCGCGCAGAAGGTGGGCGGGATGCAAACCGGTCTGTTCGGATTTAACAACGCAAGCCAGACCATGCGCCCGCTTTTCGAGGTTCTTCGCAAAAAGAACCCTTCCGCGCAGGACCTTCTCGGAGTGCCCATTCCCGATCCGAACATTGGCGAGCAGTTGGAATCCGCTCGTCAGTGGGTGGATTTCTCGCTCCTGCCTTCCTTTGACGCTGTTGCGAAGTACTTTTCTTTCTCGGTCTATGCCGGGAGTTTTTCATCGGATGGATTCTCTCTGAAATTCTTCATGCCGACGCCGCCGCAATTACGCTGACAGCGAGGCGATTATTCCGCCCTCGGAGGCGGGACCTCGGTCTTGGCTCCTTCGCCAGCGGCGTTGACGGCGGCGATTTGCAGGCTCCAGGTTTTTCCCTGTTCCAATCCATCCACCACGGTAAAGGTCTTGTGCGTGCCACTTAAGGTGAGCGCAGCCCGGCCCGCAAAAGTGACCTTTCGCCCGCCCGGTTCGATGGTGATGGCGTCGGCGAGAATGGGACTGCCGCCATCTTCTTCCGGCGCCTGGAAATGAATGCTGGCCATGTCATCGGAGTAATGGGCTGAAACAGCCTGCGGCGCACCGGGGGGCTTGATGGCGCCAGCCTTGCAAGTAACCGGCAGCGAAGGCAAGGAAGGAGCGCCCAAACCCACGGCGTTGCGACCCGCGACGGTGAAAGTGTATTGGGCCCCGTTGTCCAATCCAGAGAATTTCACGAACGCGTTGGACCGAAAATCCGCGGCGGAGACGGTCATGGTTTGGCCTTTGGATGAGATGACGATATAGGAATCAATCGGCGCGCTGCCCTCGAATGGCGGGGGATTCCAGGCCAGCAAAACAAATCCATTGCCAGCCGAGGCGGCCACGCGATTGGGGGCTTCGGGCGCGGCGGATTTGCCAAAGGAGCGTTTCAGGATGTCTCGAAAATCCAGTTCCAAGCCGGCGCTGAGAAGGATGGTTTTGGGGACTTGATCCAGCGCACTGATAAGATGGTTGTGCCGCAAGGTCACATTTTGTTTGGACGAATCGACGTCGCCCTGCTGCCAGTAATTGCCCTCGAAAAGAAAGTTGTCATAATTCGCGCCCGTCTGTCCATCGTAATAGTCCTTATGCCGGCCGCCCCAGTTGTCGAAGTTGACGCGGAAGATGACGTTGTTCCGGGCGGTGACGTTCTTGCAGCCGTTGTCGGTGTAAATGCCGTGGCCGCTGCCGAATTGGTCGTGGATGACGTTCCCCTCGATTTTTTCGCCCGCTTCCAACGTCGGGCCGGTCAATCCCTGCGTATAAATGGCCGCGCCGTCGGCCAGCAGTAGCATGTGCTCGAAAATGAGGTTGTTGGCCACCAGGTTGTTTTCCGAAAAGTTGGACACGCCGGCCTTCTTGATTTTGTCCGGCCAGCCGCCCCAACCCATGGAGATGCCGCTGTAAGGCAGGTGATCGATTTGATTGTGTTGGATGACAGTATTCCGCGCGTAACCAACGCAAAGGCCGATACCGCCGTGAAATTCGGCCGCCACGTCGTAAATATGATTGTTGACAATGCGGTTGTCGGTGGTGATGTCGCCTCCAGTGGCGTCGGGCCGGTCCACGCCTCCCAGTTCCAGTCCGTTGGCTGAGATGTCGGTGAAAACGCAACCCTCCACCACGTCGGACTGCGAGCCGTGACCCAATTCTAATCCGGCTCCTCCGAGATGAACGAAAGCGCAGCGAAGGAATTGAATCCCGCTGTCGTGGCTGAAAGAAACATTGCCGGGGGTTTTGGTCCATGCGCCATAGGGGCTGGTGCCATTGGGCGTGAGATGGCCAAGGCCTTGCACGGCCCAGCCGTTGCTACCGGTGACGCAATAGTTGGCTTGGATTTCTGAAAAGCCCTCCGAACCGCTTGGCGCAAGCCACGTCGCGCCTGTGAACTCAAGGCCTTTGAAAATGATGTTGTGGATGGGTTGCGTGGCAGTGCCCTCGCCCACGATCAGTTTTTCCAAAACAGGCGCTTCCACGTCCGCTGTGGCAAGGTCTTCGCCTGGACGCGGCACGTAATATACAATGTTCGCGGGACGGTCAAAATACCACTGGCCCGGCGTGCCTAACAATTCGAAGGCATTCTCCACTGAAACCGGCGTTTTGCCAATACTGGCCGGGCCGACCAGATTGACGGTGCGGGCCCGGTCCATGCCGGGCGTGTTGCGCGGGAGCATGATTCGGCGCGTGGAATTATCCCAACAAGGCTGGGCCATGATGATGGCCGAACCGTCCACGGCGGCGATGGGGCAGCGGGGTTCCGTCCACGCCCCCAGACCTTCCGAGTGCTCGGTCCAAAGGGAATTGCCGCCCGTGTAAACGAACTCCACCGCCGCCGGATTCTTCCAACCTTTGAAATCGGAATCGGCGATGTAACCCGTTTCGGTCTTGCTGAGTTTGAACGGCACAAGCCCCGAGGTTCGGCGCGCGCGGATGCCATCGACATACAATTGCCTCGTGTTCTTAAGACTGGCTGGTGGGGGCGCGGACCAAAGGTTCCGTGCCGCATCGATCCGTTTCCAACTCGTCACCCGAACCGCGCCGGTGACGATAGGAGTTTCTGTTCCTGCGGCGGTGTAAATGACTTTGTGGCTGGGCGGGCCGGAATCCCGCGCCTCCAGTGTCAGCGGTTGGGTCAGGCGGAAGACGCCGCCAGCAAGATAGACCGTAATGTCATCGGAAGCATCTTGATTGACGGATCGGACAAGGTCTCGCGCGCGCTCCAGGGAACGGACGGGCTTCTCTTTGGTTCCGGGATTGGCGTCATCGCCCTCGGGCGAAACATAGAAAGATGGGGCGGCCAGGAGTTCTGTGGGAAGAACGAGCAGCAAGGCAAGTAACAGCCCGAATGTTGTGCAGTTCGGTAGGGCGAAGCTCCCACCGAGCCATGCGCATCGAGGAACCCCGGCTCGGCTGGAGCCTCGCCCTACCTTAAGAAAGAATGGCTTCATGGGAGATTCACATTGCCGCAGAAATGCACCTCCAGGCCCAGTTCGGCCATCATGGCGGCTTTGATGCGGCAGGCGCGATGAGCTTTTTTCTGATTCGGCGCATAGACCACTTGGATGTGGTTGGATTTGTGGCGCGCCATCATCTGGTCGCGCGTGACGCCGTCAAAACAGGTGTGCATGATGGGCCATTGCGGAGTCGTTTCGTGCCAGCGGCGCTCGGTTTCCTGGCGCGGCAGTTCCACCGCCCGGCCGACGCCCAGATCGCAATGCAGTTTTCCATTCATGATGAACACCCGGCTCCAGACAATGTGACCAGGCTTACTGATGCCTTTGAGGGTGCCGCCGCCGAGGCGGAAATACATGGGCGGCTGCCGTTCACTGGAGGCGCCTTTCCAGCCGCCGGTGAAATGAGCCGGCGGCGCGGCTCCAGAGATTAAGAGCACCCAGACAAATTCATCGAAGCCATCGCTTTGATACTGCTGGCCCCAGCGAAGGTCGTGCAGGGTGTTTTCCGGCGGGTAGCCCAGTTTGCGCCAGAGATGATACGTGAGCAATCCATCCAAGCCAGCGCATTCATCCACCTCGTTGAAGTGGGGCAGCGCTTCGGACGCGTAAAGGACGCGGCCGGTGCGCGGACAAGTGACAGGCGGCCGATCGACGTTGTTGAGGGTGCCCTCCACCAGATCGCTGGCCGGAGCAAGGTCCTTTAAACCTTGCTGATACTGGATGCCAATCGTGGCGCAGCCGAAATCATCGGCCATGCGGAGCGCGGCGATGTACATTTTACATTGTTGGAGGGTTTGTTCCCGGGTCAGTTCCGTCTCTTCATTTTTGCCCCATTTGAACGCCACTCCTTTTTTCACGTACCATTGAAGCACGGCGCGGGCTTCGACATCGGTTACCTGGCGCATGGCGGCAAAGAGGGCCGACTGGCTGAGGCGTTCTTTGAAAAGGCCGGTGGGATGAAGCAATTCGTCAGGAATGATCGCGTTGAACATGCCCATGCAGCCCTCGTCGAAAACGCCCATGATGGCTTTGCGCTCCTTGAATTGCCGCCCAAAGGCGCGGCCCAGTTTCTCCTCCGCCGCGGGCAGTTTGACGCCGGCGAAGTCCCGAACGTGGCTTTGATCGTGTGTCAGCAAACCGCCGTTGAGCCATTGGCGGAGGCCTTTTTCAAAAAAGCCGTCCGAGAAATCCTCGCTCCAAAGCGAGCTGTAGCCGATGCCCGCCTTGGTCAGGGAGCCGTTAAGATTCAACATGCCGACCAACCCCGGCCAGGTGCCGCTCCAATTGGCCAGCGTCAAGATGGGGCCGCGATGAGTGAACAACCCATGCAGCACATGGTGGCTGTACTGCCAGACCGTTTCGGCGACAATGAGCGGCGCACGGGGATCGAGGTGGCGGAAGACTTCCATACCCATTTTCTGCGAATCGATGAAACCGTGGTTTTTGGCGGGATCGAAACTATGGGCGCGGACGAGGTCCCAGCCTTCGCTCTTGATGGATTTGGCCAGAAGAGTCTCCATTTTGGACTGGACGGGCCAGCATTTCTGGTTGGCGCTCAGACGCAGATCGCCATTGGCCATGAGGTAGGCGTGCCGGGAAGGCATTGTTTTGAAGGACATAGTAAAAGGTTATGCTAAATTTTGTTCTGGCGATTGCGTTTAGTCGCTCAATTTCCGGGCCATGTTACGAACCAGTTCATGTGATGGACAAGAGCGTAAATGAAAACGGGCATTCCTTGCATGTCGTCCATTCATCCGACAAAACTTATAAGTGATATGGGTGGAAATTTGCACCATTGGGGGAACGAAACAATGTGGTTTTGCGGAAAAAATTGAACTCTTGCGTCAATTTTCACCAACTACCGCTCCGGCGAGCCTAATACTGATCGATCCGAATGGAAATCCGATTCTCATCGATCAACACGTCTAGTCCCCCTGGTCTAATCCAGTCTAAATCTCATCTTATTTCAGACCCAAACCCAACGTCTCCTTGCAATAGGCCAGACTCCGTTCCAGTCCGTTCTTTTGGTATTCCTTTTCCGCTTCCATGTCCATGTTATGACGCGCCGGAATCATTTTGCCCAGGCGGGTCAAGGCCTCGAACTTGGCGAAGTCCTTTGCCCGCGCCTTGGGCCAGACGTTCCAATAATCCTTGCGAAAATAGTTCAGTTCACGCGTGAAGCCGGAAATGATTTCCACGTTGACCGGCACTTGCGGACACAACTCAATGAAACGCGGCACGAACGCCTTGTAATCAATGACGCCCTCGCCCATGGTCGTCCATTGCACCGCCGCGCCGTGCGGAGTCTGCCAGACCATGGAATCGCGCAAGGCCGAGGCCGCCACGTACGGGGCCAGAATTTCCAGGCTTTCCATGGGGTCTTCCATTGTCCAGGTCGCGTTGCCAGTGTCCAGAGTGACGCCGACGAACTCCTTGCCCGCCTCCTCGCACAGGCCGGCCAATTCCCAGGCCTGCATGTCGCCGGCGTGGTTTTCAATGGCGATCTTGACCCCTGCGTCCAGCGCCTGGCTGCGGGCGCTGCGGCAAACCTTGATCGTGTCGGCCATGCGCGCCTCGATCCCGCCGGGAGTGGCGCGGTCGTCACCCATGCCGAGGATGCAGCGGAAGGCGGGCGATTGCAGCGCCTTGGCCACGCGGATGCCCAGGGCCAGATGTTCCTCCGCTGTGCCCCAATTTTTTTTGAAAAACTTCGAGGTCGGGCAGATGCTCCAGGAACCGGCGTAAAGGACCAACCCGTTGTCGGTGGCCTTCTTTTTCAAGTCGCGCAGATAACCTTCTTCGAAGCTCTCATAAACATCCAGGTCTGTCAAAAAAAGCGAGTCGAGTTTTAGCGAAGCGGCATAATCGATCAACTGCCCCGCCTTCCATTTCATGGCCCGCACCGAATAATTATCGAAACCCAGCGGCGTTTTGCGCACGGGCTTTGTTTCCTGCGCAGCCGCAGTCACGTGCGCGCTCCGGGCCAGCGCCAGCCCCGCGCCAGTGGCGGCGACGGCTTTGATGAATGTTCGTCGATTACTTGATGTTTCCATGTTCATGCAATTGTTGTTGAAGCTATTTTTGCGCCTTTTCGCGGTTAAATTGCTCAGGTTTCAGACTCGGCCGGCTCTGGTTCCTCCGCGGCCGGTTGGGCTTCTTTTTCCGGTTCCTCGGCTCCCTCCTCTTCCCCCGCTTCGGCCCATTTCATCGCGGCGACAAACAGGCCGGTGAAAAGGCCGCCACTGGATAAGGTGTTGCGGAAAAATTCCCACGTTTGCGCGTAGCCGGGCAACCCGCTGGTCAAGGCCTTAATCCAGCCGGCCCAGTTCTTTGAGTAGCCCAGGATCAGCCACGCGGCCGTGTTGGTCACCAGGTAGAAGAGCATCGCGGCCACCATGCCGCCGCATACCAGCAACCACCACGGTCTCTTCCGCCCCACCGATCGGCCCAGGGCGATCAAACCGGCGTAGGCGATGTAGTTGGGAGTTTGATAAAGCAGGAAGCTGGACCAGGTAAAGTCTTGCGGGTAAAAGAACCGGCTGATGGCCAAATCGGTACCCGCCATGACGACCAGTGGGATGATCCATCCAATCACCCCCGGCAGATACAGGCCGGCACAGAAAACGAGCGCGTAAGCGGCGCTGAAATTAGCGGGCAACAGCCCGGGCCATCGGCTCAGGGCAAAGACCAGAACAAAGAGCAAGGGCCATGCAAAGTTCTTTTTCACCCCGCCACTATACAAGATTCTCCGCCCGCGCGCATCATTTTCTTCTTTCACGAAGCCGTGGAGAACTCCGTGCATGGTCATTTCGCCGAAGCGGTTTGCTTTCCATAGCCGGGGGCGGGCGCGCCATTGTCGTCCAATTTGCCGCAGGCCCATAACAATCCACGCGTGACCATATCCAGATAAGTGCCGTCCTGCACCGTTTTGTTGTCATGCCCCAGCGTGGTCCCGAAAACGCGCGCTTTGCCGTAGGTGTTGACCCAGATGCAAGTGGTGTCGGGACCATTGGTGATGGCGATGGTCTTGGCCAGCGGCACGCAGTCGGGCCACAATTTCTTCATGCGATATAACTCATCCGCCGCCGGGTCCTGCCACAGGGCCGGGAAGCCTTTCATGATCGGATGTTCGGGCTTGACGTTGGTCACCTCGAACTTCCGCGCCGCATCGTGATAGTATGAACTGACCCCAAGTAACTTGCGCCATTCATCGGTTTTCGCAAAACGATAGCTATGGACCGAACAATGAATGATGACCGCCGGAACGCCCTCGAAGTGCGCCTTGGCAATATGCTCGACAAAATCGACGTTGCTCACGTAGCCAAAGCACTCGTCATGCACGATCACATCGTAGCCTTTGGCCCAATCGGACTTCTCATAGATGCTCATGCGATGGTCCCGTGTCCCGCCGCTTTTGGAGCCGCCGCCCTCGAACTGAATGTCCCAAGTGACGTTGGCCCGCGCGCTGATGCCCTCGGTGAGGATCGTCTTCTGCGCATCATAATCGTGGCAGCACCCGCCGGTGATCAGGAGGGCGTGGATGGGTTCGACCGCGCGAGCGACCTGCGCGAGTGCCAGGGCAAGCAGTAAAAGGGCTAAGAACCTTACACTCCGGTAGGGCGAGGCTCCTGCCGAGCCAGGTGGGCAAATGACATCCCGGCTCGGCAGGAGCCTCGCCCTACCAAGGCATGGGAAATTCGAGAATTTCATAGATTATATGTCGCAGATTTTAACGGCTTCGCTGAGGGATGCAACCTTATCCCGCGTCGGCACAAATTCCTGGCCGACGTAACCCTTGTAACCGGTTTCCACAATGGCCTTCATTACGCCGGGGTAATGAATTTCCTGCGAGTCGTCGATCTCGTTGCGTCCCGGGTTGCCCGCCGTGTGGTAATGGGCGATGTAGGGATGGTACTGCCGTATGCGCGTGATCAGATCGCCGTGCATGATCTGCACGTGGTAAATGTCAAACAAAAGTTTCATCCGTTCGGAGCCGACCTGTTTGCAAATCTCCACCGCGTGGTCAAAATTGTCGCAGAAATAGTCTGGATGCCCCCTCATGTCGATATTCACGCGGGAGTTGAGCATCTCCAGGCAGAGAGTGACTTTTTTCTGTTCCGCGTAGCCGGTGATTTTTTTCAAACCTTCCACCATGTTTTTGGTGGCGTCCTCAGTGGTCAGGCCGCGACGAAAACCGGAGAAGGTGATGACGTTCGTAAAGCCGGCGGCGGCCGTTCGGTCAATGCTGGCTCGCAGATTCTGGATACACGCCTCGTGTTCCTCTTTGTGGGCGAAGCCTGTGCGCCAGCCGTGGCTGGGTGTGATGGCGCAGACCAAACCGCGCCGCTTCAATTCGGGCCAAAATTCCGGCCCAACTAATTCGACCGAAGCCATTCCCAAATCGGCGGCGTGCCCGGCCAATTCCGGTGGCGTCATGGGATTGAAGCACCACGACACGACAGATTGCTGCACGCGCCCATTACGAACTTTATAAAGCTCGCCTTCTTTCGCGTCTTCCGTCGAGGCGGTCGCAGCGGCCGCGCCGGCGGAGACGGCCAAGGCGCCAGCCGCTAATTTTTTGAAGGCGCCGCGCCGACTGAGGCTGGGCGCCTGATAGGGCAAATCGTTGTCTTTCATAACATCAATATGCCCTTAGACGATGGAATTGGACAGAAGTTTCATAAAATCACAGCGATGGAGCGCGCCCGTCCTCCATCTTTATGCGAAAACTCCGGGCGTCCGGACTTTACGGCATAAAAAGATTTCCGAAATTTCCCGCTTGACATTTAACTACCATGGTAGTATCACCACGGTAGTTATGAAAATGAATCATCGTCTTCACAAGCTGGGCGACTTGCAATTGCACATCTTGCAATTACTCTGGCAACGCGGCGAAATGCCCGCTTCCGGCGTCCATGCCGCGCTTCAACCAGAACGTTCCCTCGCCCCCACCACCGTCGCCACCATGCTGGCCAAAATGGAGGCGCGCGGGCTGCTGGCCCATCGCGAACAGGGGCGCGCCTTTATCTATCGCGCCGCCGTGGAAGCGGGCGAAGTCACGCGCGGCCTGGGTAATCATTTCGTGCAACGCCTTTTTGATGGCAACGTGGCTGGCGCGGTGATGCATTTGTTGCGCACCGGCGAGGTCAGCCGACGGGAGTTGGACCAATTGGAGAAACTCATCAAAGAGGAAAAAAGGAGGATCAAATGAGCCTCGCCATTTGGGTGCGATGGCTGGCCTGGCTAGCCGCCGAAACAACCGTGCTGGTGGCTGGCGCGGCGGTGCTCCATCTATGGCTCCGTTCGCCGCGCGCGGGACGAACCATCTGGCGAGCGGCCTTGGCGGCGGTGGCGTTGGTGTGGATGGTCGAACTTTCGGGGTTGCGGGAAAGAATGGCAGTCACGCCTGTAATGCATCAACATTTTATTATCACAGCCACGGTGTTGCCGGTCAATACGCCAGCGTGGCAACGGCATCCAGCCGCTGAACCAAAAAACAGCGGCGAGACGCCGCTGTCACCTTGGCCACTCTGGCCGCTCTGGATTTGGCTAACCGGCTCATCGCTATTGTTGACACGTTTCTGTCTCGCGCGGGTTTGGCTTGCGCGTCGCCGGCGCGCAGCCACTCCCGCCGATGCGGATTCTCTTGGGCGGATCGGGCGTTGGCAAGCAGCCTTCGGTTTGCGCCGCGTCCAATCGCAGGTTTGGGCCGGGCTGCGCGGTCCGGTAGCCTTCGGCGTCTTGCGTCCGACCGTTGCACTGCCGTCCGATTTTACCGCCCGCTTTTCTTGCGCCGAGAGGGAGGCGATGCTCGCGCATGAAATGGCGCACCTCGCCGCTCATGATCCCTTCTGGTGGATGGTCAGCGACGCCGTCGTCGCCCTGGCCTGGTGGCATCCGTTGGTCTGGTGGGCGCGGCGCCAATTGCAATCGGCCCACGAGGCCGCCGCCGATGAAGCCAGCGCATTGATCCCCGGCGGTGCGCAAACCCTGGCGGAATGTCTGCTGCGCCTCGGCCGCGAACTGACGGCGCCCGGCCCGGCGCGGGCGCTGGGGGTCGGCGGCAACGGCCCTCGATCACAACTCGCCGCCCGCATCGAACGCCTTTTGCGGGACCCGCGAGGCTGGCGGCCAATGTCTTTGTGGGCGCGGTGGATACCGCAAGTTTCGGCTATGCTCGTTGCCCTGACGTCTGCTCTTCTCCCGATTCAAACGGGTCTTTCCGGGTCTATATTGGCCGTTCTGGCGAGTGCCGCGCCCGCGCGCGCTGAGGTTCAGCCAAGCCCGCCTATGAGCCTCACAAATTACGCTCTCGCCGCGGCGCCGCTCCCCGCGCGCTTGCTCTCGCCGGCAACAAACCAAGCGAAGTCGTCCACGAGCGGTGGCAGTTCGCAAACAAAGCCAGCGGGAGTCGTCTCGGACCTTGCTCGGCTTTCTCCGCCGGTCGCGCCAACCAATCCGCTGCCCAAAGTAACGCTTTTGTTCCGGCTCGTAAGTCTGCAGGAAAAAGGCCCCGGAGACATAGGCTTGGATTGGCTCTTTGGTGTGGCGCCTACGAACAACCCTGCCCTCGAAAAGAACCACGATTGGATCGTAGGTCTGGGGCCAGTGGACATTTCGGGCTTTCGAACCAACGTTGATGGAATTGCCTGGCCAACATCCCCGAGCGTCCATCCAGATAATCTGGTGATCGATCATCTCCTGACCGAAGGGCAAACCGCCGTTTTGAAGCCGGCGCAATTTGCGGCCTTGCTCGAGCAAATCGAGAAACAAACCGACGCGGATATTATGGCCGTGCCATCCATCACGACCTACTCCGGGCGGCAAGCGTATCTTGCCTGCCAGAATCTCATGACGTGTGTGACAGGCGCACGGATGACAAATAATTCGGCCGACAAAGGCCCTTCCGTCAACTATATCGCCGAGGGCGTCGCCCTTGGAAATGCGGTTAATGTTCTTCCGAAGTTGGAGGACGACGGGCAATGGCGCTTGCAGGTTCTTGCCAGCTATACATTATTCATTGGCTACGACGATCCTGGCAAGGGTGGATCATTTTCCGGTCCCGGCGGCAAGCCGATTGAATATGTGACACCACTTCCCCATTTTCGCGCGTTGCAAGCCGCAGCCGAAGAGACAGTGGTTCTGGGCCAAACCTTGGCCATGCGGGGCCCTCTTTGGACCGAAACGAACAAGATCAAAGGGCATTTTCTTGTTCCGACCAAAACCAAGACCGTTCGCCACCGCCTCTACTTATTCGTGACTCCCACTCTCCCAGAGGTTAAATGATATTCGAGGCACCCCGGTCCTCGGAGATGGCGGCTGTCAGGTCGGTTCCGCCTCGGCCCAACGCGCCCGTCTCAATCAACCGCTAAGGCCGTCTCAAACTTTAGCCTTTAGCCTTCAGCCTTTAGCCTTTATTCTGCCAGTCTATGGAACAAATCATATATCCGCGAAGCGGGCATGAAATGATGTGCGGCTGGGTTTATTTACCCCGCTTCATCGATAAAATCCGGCTGCACGCGGCCGGCAAACTTCACGCCGATTATCAGGAGAACTTCACCAAGGGGTTCGACGGCGCCTGGCTCAAAGCGGCCGGCGTCCCGGCTGATATGTTCATCCAAATCGTCAGGAATACCATCACCGACGGACAGGTGGCCGATTGGGTGGCCAAAAACGTCAAGAAGACTGATGCGGAAAAAAAGGCCTTCAACGACTTCGTCATGAATCGCGGCCGCGACGACGAGGCGTCCCTAGCGCGCCTGAAAATGCGCAAGGAACAGTCCGGGCTGGCGCATCGCGACGATTTGCAGACCTTCATCGATTACATTGACGCGGACGAAAAACGGAGCTAAGGGGCCTCCGCAAAATAAAATGAGCAATCTGACTAGTTCTTTTGGCGGCTGGCGGCGTTGCTCGCTCGTTACAGATCCATGCGGATATGCGCCTCGCTCGCGCCTTGCCAGCCGCCAAAATCCCTGCGTCATATTGCTCATTTTATTTTGCGGAGGCCCCTACCCGTGGCTTTGACCATTATCACCGACCCGCGTTGCACCCAGTATTCGGCGCCCGGACATCCTGAACGCCCGGCTCGTGTCAGCGAGACCGTAGCCTTGCTCAAGGCGCAGAATAAACTGGCGCTCGCATGGAGCGAGCCGCCGCCAGCCAGTCGTGCCGCCATCCTCCGCGCCCATACGGAAGTACATTTGGCGCAGTTGGACAGGGCCATAGACTTCGATGGCGATACTCCGGCCTACCCGGATATTGCCTCCCACGCGCGGCGCTCGGCGGGCGGGGCGCTGCTGGCCCTGGAGTCGGCCAAAGCGGGAAAGGCGGCTTTCAGCCTTCTGCGTCCGCCGGGCCACCACGCGACGCAAAATCGCGCGATGGGTTTTTGCTACCTCAATTCCATCGCCATCGCCGCGCTGGAGGCCCAGGCATCCGGCTGCAAGCGGGTGGCGGTTTTCGATTTCGATGTTCATCACGGCAACGGCACGGAGGAGATCTTGCTTGACAAAACTGGGCTGGCTTTCATATCCATTCACCAGTATCCGGCTTATCCCTGGACCGGGCAGACGAACCGGGGCGGCAACTGTCTGAACTTTCCCGTCCCGCCCGCCACGCCGCGCGAAGGGTACCGCGCCATCCTCGCCAGGGCGTTGGCGGAATTGAAGAATTTCGGGCCGGACATGATCGCCGTTTCGGCGGGCTTCGATGCCTACCGGGGAGATCCCCTGGCTGAAGGCACGCTGGAAGCGGAGGATTTTCAATGGCTGGGTGAAATGATCCGCGAGTTGCAAGTTCCTGCTTTCAGCATTTTGGAGGGCGGTTACAGCGCCGAGTTGCCTCAGTTGATCCTGGCTTATTTGCGAGGACTCTGTGGCTAAATTCCAACCGTGAAAATCCTGGTCGCCATCACCGGCGCCACCGGGGCGCTCTACGCCCAGCGGTTGCTGGACAATCTGGATGCCAGACAGCACGAAATTCACGTCGTTCTGAGCAATTACGCTCAAGTGGTGCTGGCGCAAGAACTGCCCGGCGGATTGCGGCTGCCGGAAGGGGCGCGCACGCACGGATTGCGCAGCATGAACGCCCCGTTCGCCAGCGGTTCCAATCCGATGGACGCCATGGTGGTCATCCCCTGCACCATGGGCACGGTGGGCCGAATCGCCCACGGATTGAGCGAAGATGTCTTGCTGCGGGCGGCCGACGTGGCGCTGAAGGAAAGGCGGAAATTGATTCTGGTCCCACGCGAAACGCCCCTCAACCTGCTCCACGTGAAGAATTATGAATTGCTGTTGCTGGCGGGCGCGATCATACTGCCGGCCAACCCTTCGTTCTATCATGGCCCGACCACCATTGAGCAAGTGGTTGACACGGTCGTGGCCCGGGTGCTCGATCACTTGGGCATTGCGCACGCGTTGTCACCTCGGTGGCAGGAGGAAAATGAATAGTTGCGCTTGTCCTACTCCACACCGTCGAGTAACCGTCGCAGTTGCGCCAGGGCGCGGGAGCGATGGCTTATCTTATTCTTGACTTCTTCCCCCAATTCGGCAAATGATTGAGTGAATCCTTCCGGGATAAAGAGCGGGTCATAACCAAACCCTTCCGCCCCGGCGGCGACGCGCGCGATGTGGCCCTCGCACTGGCCTTCAAACAATCGCGTGGCCACCTCCCGCGCCGCCAGCGCCAAAACACATCGAAATCGCGCCGTGCGGCTATCCGGCGGCACGTCCTCCAGCAAACGAAGCAGTTTCTCGTTGTTGGCCGCATCGGGTGAATTGGCTGTTCTGGGCAAAGCGCCAGCGGCGAACCGCGCTGAATAAACACCGGGCGCGCCTTCAAGCGCGTCCACTTCCAAGCCGGAATCATCCGCCAAAACATAAAAGGGCCGCCCCTCGCCAGCCTCGCGCTCGTTGGCTGCCAGCCAGGCAGCCAGTCCTTCGGCTTTTTTGGTCGCGTTCCCCGCGAAAGTGTCGGCATCTTCGGCCACGGCGGGCGCGCCCGGAAAATCATGTTGCGAAAGGATGCGAACGTTTCCGCCCAGGATCTCTCGAATCTCCGCTACTTTGTGCGCGTTGCGCGTGGCTAGAATGATGCAGGTCATTTACTGCCCCGAAATTGGAGTGAATTCAAAATAGCCCGTCTGCGCGTCCGCATCCAGGGTGAATCCGCCGCCGCCTTGAATCTGGCTGACAAAGATGCCGCTAAAGTCGATGGTGGCGTGGGTGGATGGATTGACGAAGCTGCCCTTGAGAACGCCCGTGGACGCCAAGACAGAGCCTTTGAGCTGATTGGTCGTAACTATCGTGCCGGCGGTGTTGAAGGAGAATTCATTTGTCACGGGAGGATTCACGGTGCCGCCGCCAAAGATGATCCTGTAGGAAACGCCGGCGGCCGGCCGGACGTAGTTGGTGCCGACGGAGTTGAGCTGTTCGTCCACTCCGCCAGTGTCATACGTGCCGTTGCGGGGATTTTTGATCCAATAGAGTGTCCCGGCGGATTCGCCCGACGCCTGATTTGTTTCCCAACCGATCAAGATCCCCTGACCCTTATAAAAACTGGCGTAAAGCGGCCAGACGCCGTTGGTGAAAACGCCCGTGGATTGGGAAAAGGACGAGTTGTCCGCCAGCGTTCCGGCCACAGCCAGATTCCCGGAAGCCGACACCGTGACCGCGGCGAAACTGTCGCCCGGAGGCTCGTTCGTGGGTGTTTGCGGCCTCAAACTCAGAACATATTGGCCGGGCGAAGGCACGCTCGTGGTGGAGAGTTTGGTGAGGGTGCGATAAGCCGTTAAGGGAGATGTTTGGCCACCCTGCGTGACAGAGCCGCTCACCTGCGCGGAAAAATTGGTCACGTCAAAACTCAAGGCGAGGCTGCCATCAAATCCACTGGGCACGACGGAGGCGGTGCCGGTGTTAGTCATATTGATGGAAAACGAATAATTCCGCGCTGGCAACATCAAGGTGCCGCTGACTGCGCCGTACTTTCCCGTTGAAGTCGGTGTAGTAGAACTGACCTTCAACGAGAGAAACCCTGCGTTGGTTGGAGAAAGGTCCGCGGGATCGAAAAAAAGCCCTTTATAATTGCCGGCCAGGTTTGGGTAAAAGTTGACCGAGAACTGTTCTGACGCCAGCGTTGTCTTGCCGGATTGGTCCGTGGCGATGGCAACGGCGTTGTAAATGCCCATGGTCAAATTGCTCACTGGCAACATCCAATTTGTTGGAGAAATGGTTGCCGGCATGAAGCCCGTCAAGGGCGCGCCGTTCTGAAAAAGCTGACAGACGACTTGCGTCGCCGCGAGCGGCGAAGCAATCCTGCCACCGAGATTGAACGTGGAGTTGGTTACTTGGGAATTGGCTGTCGGGGAAGTAAACGTGAGTTTGCCCGGAAATGAATTCGAGACAAAGGTGAGCGTGAACGTTAATCCTGGAGTCATCGTAAACGGATACGAGATCGAGGCGGAAGCGCCGCTGCCGGTATTCCACGAAAGGAATGACTCCCCGGATGCAGGATACGCTAGTTGCGTGTATTGTGAGCCCGAGTACAGATAGGTCCCATTGGGAATACTGGCCCCGCCGCGACCGTTGATAATAAGATTCAACGGCGCCAGGACAATGAAAATCTGGTTTACAAGCGCGCCGCGGCCTTCCGCAGTCTGCGCAAAGGCTTGCGCAACGTAAGTACCCGGAGCCAAGGAAACCGCGGGCGTGGACCAGATTCCGTTGGTGGCATTGATGACCATGTTTGTCGTAACGGCGTAAGCGTTGCTGTAGGCATAGACGCGGCAATTGACCTGAGCCGCGCTCAGACTGGAGGCCAATTTTCCCTTGACGCTGAAGGAGTTGCTGGTGATTTGCGCACTTTTCCCGGGAAACGTGACCGAAACTCCGCCACTCACGTTGTTGGAGATGAAAGTAGCCGTTGCCTCCGTGCCGTTGACCAGGACGAATTCCACCTCAGGAGCGATCGAGGAGTTGGTGCCTAAGACCCAATTTGCGAACATCTCGCCTTTGCCAGCCGTGGCCGTGATGGCGTAGGTGTTGCCCAAGGTCGTGTTGGTCAGATTTGGCGACAAGGTTCCTTTGCCGTTCGTGGAGACTACCAAGGGAAAATAGGGCACTGTAAAATAATTGGTTGCTTTGCCGGTATTGCCCGCGCCATCTTGCGCGATCACAATATTGGTATAGGGACCGGGCGGCAGAACTCCCAAATTTGCCGTCCAATTTGTCGTGCCGCTGGTATAAACGCTTATCGAATAATTGGTTCCACTGCAATAGCTGGCCACGTTCGCCACGGCCACATTGTCGCCCGCCGTGCCCTGCACCATGACAACAGCATTGGTCACCGTTTGGCCGTTGGCCGGAGAGTTCACCTGGACGGTGGGCGGATTGGTGTCCGCGTTGAAAGTGCTCAGCAAAGTGAAATCGGCAAAAAACAAATTGGCATCGGCCGGCTCCTGCCATCCTTTATAATTGACAGGAAGGTTGGGCAGGTCCGTATTGGTGCTTACCGTGGTGCCGTCAAAGATGCCCTCGTTGGGTTTGCTCAGGGTGTTGAAGTATTGCAGAACGTTGCTGCCGGAAATGACCCGGCCAAAAACGGTATATCCGCCGTTCTCATTGTCCAGATTGGTATTATCCGCCAGATTGAAAAAGAACCCGCCGGCCGCCGAATCCGGTTCGCCGGGGGCCGTAGCCATGGCCAAAGTGCCGAATGTATTGTGAATCACCGGCCCGACGTTAAATTCATTGTCCACCCGGGCCGCGAAACGCGGTATGTAAATTGAATTGTCCGTAAAATCATTGTAAACGGAAAAAAGCGTGGATTCTAAATTTTGGGGAGCAATGGTATTCGTTTGATCGGGTGCGTCATAGTCGCCCCCTTGTAAAATAAATCCAGGAAAGCACCGATCCCAGATCATGTTGGTAAATGGCAGATAAGTCCCATATTGGAAAATGTCTCCATAACGCGCCGGGGTGATGTAATGAAGGAAATTCGCCACTGTCGCCGGTTTTTCGTGATCGTAAAGCTGGACCACGACATTGCTGGAACTCCCGTTCGGGAAGCCGGCAATGGTAATTTGCACCATGGTTCCGGTCACGACCGTCAACACCACCGGCGCGCTTGTGATTGTCCCATAGGTGTTCGTAATGATAACTTGATAAGTGGATCCGGACAAATTTGTGCTTACATCGGCCACAAAGAGAGTGGAGTTGGTCGCCCCGGCGACATTAGTGCCATCGAGCTGCCACTGGTAACTGGCGGCGTTACTGGCCGTAACGCTAAACTCGGCCAGGGAACCATCCAGGATGGTGAGGTTGGCGGGTGGGGAGACGATGGTGGGCGGGAATTGCGCTGTGAAGGTTTCCGTCACCAATCCCTCCTCGCCCGAGGAATCTTCGGCCAATACCACTATCGTATAAACCCCGTTCATCAGATTGCTCAAGTTCAGCGACCAGCTTGTGCCGTTGGTGGTCGCATTCATCATGGCGGTCACAGCGTTTGATTGGGAAAAGAGCTGGACGGTGATTTGCGTCACGGTGGTCGAGGAGGGTAGAGTTCCGCTAATAGCCACCAAGGCGTTGGTGTTTTGCAGAACGGCGCCGGGGGCGGGATTGGTTATGGCCAGGCCTGGAGGCAGGTTGGCCGCGTTTGTGAAATATTCCGTCACCGGTGCGCTTAAGTTTCCCGCTCCGTCCTCGGCGTAGGCCGTCAACTGGTAAACTCCCGGCTCGAGCGCGGGCAGGCTAAGAGACCAGTTGGCCGCGCCCAGCGCGATGTTGGTCTGGGGCAGGCCGCCATTGGCGCCCGTGCTCGCAGTCAATACACAAAACACTTCGGCCAATCCGACATTATCCTCCGCTGTCCCTTGCACAGTTAACGTGCCGAAATTGGTGAAAAAAGTGTCGGGCGCAGGAAAGGTGATCGAAACCGTCGGCGGGGTGGTATCCACCGGCGGACTAGTCGGGGATACAAACAAGAAGCCGCAATAAAATAAATTGGCGTCCGTCGGCGCGTTGGTGCCGTTGTAATTGACAGGCAGCGTGGCGATGCTCAAACTATTCGAGGAATAATCGTAAATGCCGTTGGTGGGCGCGCTGAGAGTGTTGAAATACTGCAAAACATTGCTGCCGGCATTGGTGCCGTAAAGGATGCGTCCAAAGACAGTGAAATCTTGACTGTCAAGCGTGGCCGAATTGTCCACCAGATTGAAGTAAAAAGCGCTGGTGGCTGAGTTTGTTTCCCCAGAAACCAGGGCCATGGCCAATGTGCCGAATGTATTGTGAATCAGCGGGCCCACGCCAAATTCACTATCCAACTGCGATGGAAAATTGGTTCCCGGGACAAGCTTTTCGACGGCTAGATTTGTGCTCGACCGATCCGTGGCAACATAGTCGCCCCCTTGCAGCACAAAACTGGTCGAATCCCGGTCCAAGAACATATTCGAGTACGCTCCGGATGTGATATAATGAATGAAGTTTTCCACCGTGGCCGGTTTGTCATGGTCGAAAAGCTGCACCAGGAAATTACTGCTGCCGCCGCCCGGATAGGTGGCAATGGTCCACTGGATGATGGTTCCAGGCACAATCGTCAAAACGGCCGGCGGCGCGCTCGTGACTGAGATGTTGTTCGAGGAAGTCACGACGACGGTGTAGCTTCCTGCGTCGTTCGTGCTCAAATCATCCAGGCTCAAGGTGGCGTTGGTCTGGCCGGTCAAAATTTGCGTGCCTTGAAAATACCATTGGTAGGTGGCGGTGTTCGTCGCCACGACCTTGAAGTCGGCAGCGGAAGCAATGTTATTGGTGGCGCTCTGAGGTTCGGAAGTAATAATAGGTGTCTGGGCAGTCGTCTTCAGAGCGAGGACGAAGCAAAACACACAAACCTCCAAGATTCGGATTTTCATTCAAATCCAGTTTGCCTCAACGAGCGGGCCAAAGAAAGAAAAAAATGGAATTGCCGTGGACGAAGCGCCGGGCGAATGTCACACTTTTCAACATGAATTTGCCACGCGACAACACAATGACTCAACTGATGAAAACCCTGGCGTCTTTCCTCCTTGGTTGCGGCCTTTTATGCGATCAAATCCGCGCCCAAGAGCAGCCTTTCCGCCCGCCCGCCGTGCCCTTGGTCACCTCCGATCCTTACCTGAGCGTCTGGTCCGAGGCCGATCATCTGACCGACGACGTGACACGGCATTGGACCCATCACCCCCATTCGCTGATCAGCCTCATTCGCGTGGACGGAATTGCCAGCCGCTTGATGGGTAATGAACCGGATTCCGTCCCCGCCATGCCGCAGACGAGCCTGGAGGTCACACCCACCCGCAGCATTTATCAGTTTGCCGATGCCAAAGTCCGCGTCACCCTTACTTTCATGACCCCTGCGCTGCCAGACGAACTGGAAGTTCTCTCCTGGCCGTTGAGTTACATTACCTGGACCGTGCAGTCGGTCGATGGCTCGCCGCACGAAGTTTCCCTTTACGACAGCACCAGTTCGGAACTGGCTGTCAATAGGACGGAAGAAAAGGTGGTTTGCGCCCGCGAAAAACCGGGCAGTCTGACCTCCAAACTGGCCTCCAGCCTGAAGACCACCCTGACCCTCCTTCACGCCGGCACCGCCGAACAGCCCGTGCTCGGTTCCTCCGGCGATGATCATCGAATTAATTGGGGTTACGTCTATGCCGCAGCCCGCTCCCGCCAATCCGATTCGGTCATCGGCGGCAACGCGGCCCTCTTGCAGGCTTTTGTGCGGGACGGAGAAATTCCTGGCCAGGACGACACCCGTCTGCCCCGACCCGTGACCGATCAACAGCCGGTGCTGGCTTTTGAGTTTCACCTGGGCGAAGTCAAATCCAAGCCGGTCACGCGCCAGGTGATCGTCGCTTACGACGAAATCTATTCGATTAAATATTTCGGGGTCAATTTGCGTCCTTATTGGCGGCGCAACGGCGCCACGCCGGTCACGCTGCTGCACGAGGCTGACAAACAATTTTCGCGGCTCGAAAAGCGTTGCATCGAATTCGACCGGGAACTGACGGAGGATCTAACGCGCGCGGGCGGCATGCGCTATGCGCGATTGTGCGCGCTGGCCTACCGGCAAGGCCTGGCCGCGTGCGGACTGGCGGCCGACGCCAATAATCAACCCCTGTTCTTCACCAAGGAAAACACCAGCAATGGCGATATTGCCACCGTCGATGTCTTTTTCCCGATGGACCCCGTTTGGATTTTGCTCAGTCCGACCCTGGCCAAAAGCTCGCTGGCGCCGATTCTCAGTTACGCCGCGTCCTGGCATTGGAAGTTTCCCAACGCGCCGCATGATTTGGGCACGTATCCCTTCGCGCCGGGACGCGATGACGGCGGCGAAGGAATGCCGGTGGAGGAAAGCGGCAACATGCTGATCCTATGCGACGCCATCTGTCAGGCGGAAGGCGGCACGGGCTTCGTCACGCCGTGGTGGCCGCAATTGACACAATGGGCGAAATACTTGGAGCAATACGGTTTGGACCCGGAAACCCAGCTTTGCACCGATGACTTCATGGGCCGCCTGGCGCACAACGCGAACCTGTCCATCAAGGCGATTTTGGGCCTGGCCGCTTATGGGGATTTATGCCAGCGGCGCGGCGACACCGCCACCGCCGCGCAATACGCCCAAATGGCCAAAGCCGACGCCGCTCATTGGATGCAGGCCGCCAGCGACGGCGATCATTCGCGGCTGGCCTTCGACAAACCCGGCACCTGGAGTCAAAAATACAATCTGGTCTGGGACCGCATCCTGGGCCTGAACGTTTTCCCGCCGGAAGTGGCGCGGACGGAAGTCGCTTATTACAAGAAAATGCTGGAACCGTACGGCCTGCCGTTGGACTCGCGCAAGAAACTGACCAAGACCGATTGGTCCGTCTGGAGCGCGACACTGTCGGACAACAATGCGGATTTCCAGGCGTTGATTTCCCCCATTTACGATTACATAAATCAGACAACCCGCCACGTGCCCCTGGCCGATTCGTACGTCACGACCAACCTGAACAGCACCGGCTTCCACGCGCGCCCGGTGGTCGGCGGCCTTTTCATCAAGCTGCTAACCGACCGGGCGGCTTGGCAAAAGTGGGCCAGCCGCGACCACGCCAAACTGGAAAACTGGGCGCCTCTGCCGCCGAAGCCCTAGACCCCCCCTGTTTTTGCGCACTCCAGTGCAACCTTTGCGCGCCTGCGGGGTATTCCTAGAGTAAGAAGAGAGCATTTTGCCTCGTGCAAGCGGATATTCACGCGTTTGGCACGGCAGTTGCATACGTATAATGTGGTCAATAAACAAATTTGAAAATGAATACGACAATATTGAATTACTCTGGTTTCCAAACTCTGCCAAAAGGAGTCAAGCAGATGCTCCTGGCTTCCGAGGCGCACTTCTTTGATCAACCCGCGACTCATCATCAGGAGCAAAACGGGACGGCTCAAGAAATGAGAACTTTCACGAATTTAAGGAATTTGCTGAGAAGCCCCTTGATCCACGCGAACATCGCTCTGCAGGCATAATGGCGCTATGAAGATCGATCAAAATTCGAGAATGCAAACCCGTCCCGCAAGAAGGCCTTTGACCTTTGGTGATTTCGTGGCTGGTGTTTATCGCACTTGGGGCAAACGGGAGGCCAAAGGAATCATTCAGCTCGCCGTTAAAGCGCATGTCATTGAATTTCGCGGCACTAAACGGTTTGTGATTTCTTGAAGCCGGATCAAAATAGGATGGGTACACTTGACAAGAACGGCTGCCTATGGGAACAGAACCCTGTAAAAACGATCGCTGTTGGTGGCCGAGGCGTCCACCACGGCCTTGAGCGATCCGTCGCCGGCAATATTGGTCAGCACCAGCCAGTTCGGCGGAGAGAGCGAAGTGGCGTACTGGATGGTGTTGGTCAGACCCGCCGTGGACGGATAACTGAAGCTGAACTGATGTCCCGCGTAAGAAGCTGCCGCGAATGTGAGATCGTTGGCCGCTTGAAGATCGAAGAGGGTGGCATTGACGACGGGCACCAGCGCCACGCCGTTTCCCGGATGGGAACCGGCGATCGTGGAGAATCCTCCGGAAAATCCTCCGCTGGCCGAAATCACGCCAAAAACATTCCCCACCACAGGCAGGAAGCCGTTGGTCAGGGCGACCTCCAACGCTCCAGCCAGGCTCGCCGCGCCGTTGACGGATAGACGGCCGAACTGTCCCGCCGCCGCGCCGCCGAGGTCTATGCTGAGGGCACCCAGGCTGCCTTGGTAATAATTTCCCTGGACGGTCAACGATCCCAACGGACCAGGCACAACAATGGCGGCGTTCGTCAGCGTGCCTGAGACTGTTCCCACGCCGGAGAGCGTTCCCCCGCTCAACATCGCCAGGCCGCTGACTTTCAAGATGGCATTGGAAGCGACCGTTGTGGCGCCGGCGATTTGTGCATAATTGGGGCTGAAGTAAACCGTGCCGCTTTCAATTTGGACAATGGCGTTGTTGGTGAAAGAAATCGAAAATGACGACGAACCTGTTCCCGCTGATTTCTCGAACTGGCCAAAGTTGTTGAACGTGGCCGGAGAACCGGATGAGATGGCAATGCCATTGTTATTTTGAATGTCAAAAACCCCCCCAGCGAGGTTATTGAAAATGCCGCCGCCTTGGGTGCCGACAATCCCTGCCCCGGCCAAGGTGGCAGTTCCGCTGTTGTTCAGCGTCCTTTGGCTCCAAAACGCGAAGCCGTTGATATTCAGGGCCGCCCCCAACGGAATGGTCAGCGCCCCTGAGCCTTGGATGGTTCCGCTTGTAATGTTGCAGGCATTGGACACGGTCAGGTTGCCCGGCCCGTCCAACACCCCGGTCGAGTTGCGCAATTCGAAATTGGCCAAAGAGACGCTGGTGTTGACAAACATCGTGCCGGGACCGACCTCCCGCACAAAATTGGTGCCCGTGAACTGCGCCCCCGCGTTCAGCCTGTTGCCGTTGTAACCAAACCAGAGTTCGCCGCCGGACAAGTCGAAGTTGCCGGAGTTCGAGCCACCCGACAACTGAACGTAGCCGCTCAGGACCTGCAGCAATCCGCTGTTGTTGAAAGCCGGACCGGAACCGCTGGGAGCGAAAACGATGCCGTTGACTCCCGCTGCCTTGCTGAACGTGCCGGCATTGTTGAGAACACCCAGACCTTCAATGCTCCCGTCCATGGACGTGTTGGTGACGAGACAAAAGAACGTCCCACCGGCCAAATTGTTGAACACGGCCCCGCCATCAATGGTGAGTGTTGCGCCATTGCTCCACATGAAGGCGCCGGAGTTGTTGATGGCCCCCGCGCTCAGATCATGCGCAAAGCGATCATTGACATTGAGTTGGCTCAAAGGGTCAATGTTGACGGTGGGGCCGCCCAGCGTCGCGTTGTACCAGGTCAGGATGCTGCCCATCCCTTGCATGGTCGCGGCATGGATCGTCCCGGCGCCGCCGATGGTGCCGGAAAAGAACACGTTGCCGTTGGTGAACAGAAGCGTCACGGGGTCAAGGTATCCTAACTGTGCCGTCCCTTGGACGCTCGCCTGCACCCAATAATTCGTGCCCGGCCCGTAAAAATAATTCGTTGCTCCCGGCGGCACCGTCAGCCCGCTGGCGAAGTTGATGGCCGCGTTGGAAGAGGATGTGGCAAACTGTGCTACGCCCGATTGGCTGGCCCAACCGGCGAATTGGCCCACCGAAAACGTCCCGCCGTCGCAACGCACGAGTCCGCTATTGTCAAACACGCACGCATCTCCGTTCAACTCCGCGTTGGTGCTGGCGCTGATGATGGCGTTGGTTTCGTTTACCAGGTTTGTTCCGCCGGTGAGATAGGAACCGTAAACTGGAAAAGCTATCTGGCCGTAATTAGTAATGGCCGAAGAGGAGTAGGACAACTGGCCCGGCACGCCCAAAGCTCCCAGCAACATCTCCGCGCCCGGCTGAATCGTCAATGTGGCCGAGGACAAGCTGCAGTTGCCCCCAAGGACATCCATTTCCGTCTGCACGACAAGGATGACATTTTGGAAGCCGGTGCCAGATCCGCTGGAGCCGGCGAACATGACGACCTTGGAGGCGGTCAACAATCCGTTTGAGGCCACGGCATCCGAGTTCAAGGTGAGGGTATTCAGGTTAAGGGACAGCCCCGTCAGGTTAACTACCTCATTGGCGCTGATGGTCGCGGAATCTCCCGCATCCGGCGCGCGGCCGACATGCACGAGCATTTGGGTAGTCGGGTCGTTGGTAAACCAATTGTTGGGATCGGGCCAATAGTTGTTGTTTTGCGGCACAAATACCAGCGAGTCCGCCCGCGCGCCCGCCATTTCGCCCATGAGCAAAAGCAGAAGCAACCAGAAACGCCAACCGGTCTGATTCCCGTCTCTCATGACGGAAAAAAATCTTACCTTGGCCACGCCTTGAGCGCAAGAAAAAAATCCTTCGTGTGTTTTTTCCGCGATGATCTCTTGAAAAATGAGCGTCCGCCAAAAGTGACTGTTCCCCCATTCATGGACGACCCTTCTAGTGCTTGATTGCAAAAATAAGCGATATATCCGTTGGCCCTTTGGGCGGCTGGCTTTGTTGCTCGCTCGTCACAGCCCGCTGCGGGGATGCTCCTCGCTCGCGCCGCGCCAGCCGCCCAAATGGCCTGCCGGCTATATCGCTTATTTTTGCAATCAAGCACTAGCAATGAACGAAGTCCGAACGACCGCCGACAGCCTGAAAGGTGAATCGGT
>Ga0302326_10003688_pt1 | contig 35973 bp, 42 predicted proteins | sample Palsa_T0_3_FD_202264 | JGI IMG/M metagenome (GOLD analysis project Ga0302326, IMG submission 202264) | Peat permafrost microbial communities from Stordalen Mire near Abisko, Sweden - Palsa_T0_3 | ecosystem: Environmental > Terrestrial > Soil > Palsa > Peat permafrost | place: Sweden: Abisko... | reverse complement strand
GGCGTGGCCACGCAGCACAAGGTGCTGCGCAGCAAATACTTCTTGGGGTTGCCCGAGATGGTCGAGAACTATTTCAAGTTCGTGGCCCGCGAATGCCGGGAATTGATGGCAGCAATGGGCGTGCGCACGCTGGCCGAGATCATCGGCCAGACGCAGCTTCTGGAAATACTCGCGGGCGAGACGCCCAAACAGCGCAAGCTCGACTTGTCGCCGCTCTTGGCAAATTCCTCGCTGGCATCGGACAAACCGCAATATTGCCTCGATCCGCACAACGAACCGTTCGACAAGGGCGCGCTCGCCGAGCAGATGCTCGCCGACATGCGCGCGGCGATCGACGGCAAACTGGGCGGCGAATTCAAGTATGCCGTGAGCAACTTCCATCGTTCCATCGGTGCGCGGATCTCCGGTGAGATCGCCAAGCGCTGGGGCAATTCCGGCATGAGCGACGCGCCCTTGGCCGTGCGGCTGACGGGCTCGGCCGGGCAGAGCTTCGGCGTATGGAACGCCGGCGGCTTGCAGATGTATCTCGAGGGCGAAGCGAACGATTATGTCGGCAAGGGAATGGCGGGCGGCAAAATCGTGCTGCAGCCGCCGGCGGGCGCGAGCTTCGTGGCGCGCGATACCATCATCATGGGCAACACCTGCCTGTATGGCGCCACCGGCGGCGAATTGTATGCCGCGGGCACCGCGGGCGAGCGCTTCGCGGTGCGCAATTCAGGTGCGCTCGCCGTCGTCGAGGGCACCGGCGATCATTGCTGCGAATACATGACCGGCGGCGTCGTCTGTGTGCTGGGGCGCACCGGCGTCAACTTCGGCGCCGGCTTTACCGGCGGCTTTGCCTACGTGCTCGACCTGGAGCGCGACTTCGTCGACCGCTACAACCACGAGCTCATCGACATCCATCGCGTATCGCCCGAGGGCATGGGCACGCACGTACAGCATTTGCGCGGCTTGATCGAGCAGCATGTGGCCGCCACGGGCAGCGTCTGGGGCGCGCAGCTGCTGAATGATTTCCGCAGCTACATCGGCAGATTCTGGGTGGTGAAACCGAAGGCCGCGGCAATCGATTCCTTGCTGGAGAATTTGCGGCGCGCCGCCTGAAGGCGGACGCAACCTGAAAATCAGCCATGGCCGACAAGCACCTGCAATTCCTGGACATTCCGCGCAGGGATCCCGACAAGCTCGACGTCGAGGTCCGGACCACGCATTTTCGCGAAATTTATTCTCAGTACAGCGCCGATGACGCCGCTGCCCAGGCGGGACGTTGCCTGTCCTGCGGCAATCCTTTCTGCGAATGGAAATGTCCGGTTCACAATTTCATCCCCAATTGGCTGATGCTGATCAATGAGGGAAAGCTGTTCGAAGCGGCCGAGTTGTCCCATCAAACGAATTCCCTGCCGGAAATGTGCGGACGCATCTGTCCGCAGGACCGGCTTTGCGAAGGCGCCTGCACGCTGAACGACGGTATCGGCGCAGTCAGCATCGGCGCCATAGAAAAGTACATCACCGACGAGGCTTTCAAGCAGGGTTGGAAGCCGGACATGTCGAATGTGGTGCGCACGAATAAACGCGTGGCGGTGGTGGGTGCCGGCCCCGCGGGGCTGGCCTGCGCGGACGTACTGGTGCGCAACGGCGTGATGCCGGTGGTGTTCGACCGCTATTCGAAAATCGGCGGATTGCTGACATTCGGCATTCCGCCATTCAAGCTCGAAAAGGAAGTGGTCGAGAAGCGACGGGAAATCATGGAATACATGGGCATCGAATTTCGCTTGAATGTCGATGTCGGCCGCGATGTTTCGATCGACAGTCTTACCGAGGAATTCGATGCCGTGTTTCTCGGCATGGGCACCTACAAATACGTCAAAGGCGGCTTCAGCGGCGAGGATCTGCCCGGTGTTTACGAGGCGCTGCCGTACCTCATTTCGAACATCAACCGCGAACTCGGGATCGCCGGGCGCGCTCCGGACTTCGTCGGCATGAAGGACAAGAATGTGGTGGTGTTAGGCGGCGGCGACACCGGAATGGACTGCAATAGAACGGCGATTCGCCAGGGCGCCAGCAGCGTCACCTGCACCTATCGGCGCGACGAAGACAACATGCCGGGCTCGCGGCGCGACTACAAGAACAGCAAGGAGGAGGGCGTCACCTTTCTGTTCAACCGTCAGCCCATCGAAATCGTCGGCTCGGATCGGGTGGAAGGCGTCAAGTTGGTGCAGACGCGATTGGGTCCCCCGGGTCCGCGCGGCCGCCGCGTACCCGAGGTCGTCCCCGGCACCGAAGAAACCATCGCGGCCGATGCCGTGATCATCGCCTTTGGATTTCTCCCCAGCCCGCCCGAATGGTTCGAAAGACAACGCATCGAATTGCACGGCAACGGCCGCGTGAGGGTCTCCAGCGCGCCGAAGACACGCTTCCAGACCACCAATCCCAAGATATTCGCCGGCGGCGACATGGTACGCGGCTCGGATCTGGTGGTGACCGCGGTCTTCGAGGGCCGCGAAGCGGCGCAGGGCATTCTTAATTATCTGAATTTGAAGAGCCGCGCGTACCAATAGCCTTGGCTGCCGAGGCGGCGTAACTCGCCGTGGCGGGACCGTCGCGCGTTGCACCGCACTTGGGCAGCCCCGATATCACGTCCGAAAACGGCGAGTATTCCGGGCCGATACTGGCTACTGTGGCGCCATGGAACTCAACGATGAAGCCTGTTACCGCGCCGCGCGGGCCCGCGACCGCCGTTTCGACGGGCGCTTCTTCGTGGCGATCACCTCGACGCGCATCTATTGCCGGCCGATATGCCCGGCGCGGCCCGCGAAACGCGATCACATGCGTTTTTATTCGAATGCCGCCGCCGCGGAAGGCGCGGGATTCAGGCCTTGCCTGCGCTGCCGCCCGGAGCGCGCGCCGGGGCTCGCGCCGGTCGATGCCGTCAGCCGTCTGATCGGCGCCGCCATGGCCGGCATCGAGGAACATGCATTGTCGAGCGCGCGCGTCGGCGATCTCGCCGCCGCCTTGGGGGTGAGCGAGCGGCATCTGCGTCGCGTCACCGAGTCGGAGCTCGGCGTATCGCCGATCGAATTGGCACAAACACAAAGGTTGCTGCTGGCGAAGCGCTTGCTCAAGGATACCGCGCTCAGCCTCACGGAGATCGCGTTTGCCAGCGGATTCGGCAGCGTGCGCCGCTTCAACGCCTTGTTCAAATCGCGCTACGGATTGAACCCGCGCGCGGTGCGCGGCATTGCCAGCCGCGCCGACGGCCTGTGCGTGCAATTGGAATTCAGGCCGCCGCTCGCGTGGACCAACTTGTTGGCATATTTGCGGCTGCGCGCAATCCCGGGCGTGGAGATGGTCGATGCCGCTCACTACCGGCGCACGGTCTCGATCGAGGACACGGCGGGATGGATCGAAGTATCGATGCACAAGAGTGGGACGGGGTTGAATCTGCAAGTTTCGCCCTCGCTCGGAACCCGTATCGGTGCCGTCATCGCCCGCGTGAAGCATTTATTCGACCTAGGCAGCGCGCCCACGGCCGTTGCGGAACTGCTGCGGCAGGATTCCATACTGCAACACACTGTGAAGCGGCTGCCTGGGTTGCGCGTCGCGGGCGCCTTCGATGGTTTCGAGCTGGCAGTGCGAACCGTCATCGGACAACAGATTTCCGTCAAGGGTGCATCGACCGTGTCGGGGCGGTTGGCGGCGGCGTTTGGAACGCCGATCGCGACGCCGTATCCGCTGCTGAACCGTCTGTCGCCGCGCGCCGAGGACATGGCCGGCAGACACGAGGACGAGATCGCCGCGCTCGGCATGGTGGGAAATCGCGCGCGTTGCTTGATCGGATTGGCGAAAGCCGTTGCGGAGCGCCGCGTGAACCTGTCGCTCGCCAGCGATGTGGAGGAGCAGATGGAGAAGCTCGTGTCGCTGCCCGGCATCGGCCACTGGACGGCTAACTACATCGCCATGCGGGCGCTGCATTGGCCCGATGCCTTCCCGACCGGCGATCTTATGTTGATGAGAGCCGCGAATCTCAAGCAGAGGCAGCTCGATCGGCACGCCGAAGCCTGGCGGCCGTGGCGGGCATATGCGGCCCACTACTTGTGGAATTCGCTGCCGCACGCTGCTGCGGTTGTCCCTTAAGGAGCCAAATCATGAAACCCGAAATATTGGTGAGTTTTTGCTATATCGACAGTCCGATCGGCCGCCTCACGTTGACCTCGGACGGCACCGCGTTGACCGGCTTGTACATGGGAAGCCCCAGCAAGCGGCCGCCGCGCACCACCGACTGGGTCGTGGATCCTGGTGTTGCGCCGCTGCCGGAGGCCGCGCGGCAACTGCGCGAATATTTTGCGGGCGAGCGCCGGGAGTTCGACCTGCCGCTGCGCTTGAACGGCACGGACTTTCAGAAGCGCGTGTGGCGCGAGCTCACCGCAATACCCTTCGGCGAAACCTGGAGCTATGGACAGCTCGCCAAGCGGCTCGACAACCCCAGCGCCTGCCGCGCCGTGGGCCTGGCCAACGGCAAAAACCCGATTGCCATCATCGTGCCCTGCCATCGGGTCATCGGTGCCGACGGTTCGTTGACGGGATTCGGCGGCGGGCTGCCGCGCAAGGAGTGGTTGCTGACGCATGAAGGGCGGCCGGGCACGCAGGCGCTGAGGTTCGGCTAGATCATCGGCAGCGTCACCGTGAACACCGCGCCGCCGCCGTCCTCGCGGTTGGCGGCGCGCGCGGTGCCGCCGTGGAATTCGGCAACCAGCCGCACGATATAAAGCCCTAAGCCGAAATGCGGCTTGTCGTCGCGCCCGCTGCGCTGCTCGTACAGCGACTCGAACAAATGCGGCAGCACTTCGGCTGGAATGCGCGGGCCATCGTTGCTCACCTGGAGCAGATAGCTGCCGGTCTCGCGCGCCAGCCGGATGTTGATTCGGCCGGCGGGAGGACAGAAGTCGACGGCGTTCTCGATCAGTTTATCGAGCAGCTGCGCGATCAAGTCCGGCGCGCCGCGCGCGAAGCAGGGATCGTCGGGAAGTTCCAACACGAAGCTATTGTGGGGAAAGCCGTCACGATAGGCGGCCACCGTGGATGCAATCAGTTCGCGCAAGTCGAAGTTCAGGCGCTCCGCTTGCTTGATGCTCTCCTCGACGCGGGCGGCCGCGCCCAATGAAGTCAAGATGGTCTGCAGCCTCTGCGTGCCTTCGCGTGCGCGCGTGGTGTAGCTGCGCTGCTCCTCGTTCAAGCCTTGCGATTCGAGGTTGTCCAGCGACGAGCGCACGATGGTGAGCGGCGTACGCAACTCGTGCGACAGCTTGGCGCCCAGAGTGCGCAGGTACTGGGCATGCTCGTTGAGCCGTGCCAGCAGGCGTTCGAAGCCGCGCGCCAATGCACCGATCTCATCGCCGGCGCGGGATCCGGGCATCGTCAGACGGATCCGGCCGTCGCTGCCCACGGCCGACTCTGCCGCATTGCGCAGACGTCCGATGCGAAAGGTCATCCACGCGGCAAATAGCAGCATGACGACCACGGCGGTCGCGGTCGCCATCAGCGTGAGACGAAACAGACGCGCAAAAGCCTGGGTGCGCAACTCGAGCATTTGCTCGGCGTTTTGCTCCAGGAGGACGGCCCCTCTGGCGGTGCCGTCCACGATGATGGGAGCCGCGGCGGTGAGCAGCATGCGTCCATCCTCGCCCCGCACCCACTCGGCCCGCGGCTCTCCGGAGAGCGCCGCATGCACGCTGTCCCCGCCGAGCCGGCCCCCGCTGCTCGTCAGCGGCGGCAGATTCGATGCATCGGTTTCGAGCAACAATCGATACCAGCCGCCGCGGCTGTCTTCGGCTGCATTGGTGGATGCGGCGGCCACGCTTCCCGCACTACCCAATGCCAATGCATTCGTATCGATCACGGTGGCGCGCGTACCCTCGCGGATGAACGTGGCCAGCAGGCCGTCGAGTCCATCGGTGGCGAAGAACAGTCGGCCGCCCTCGGCATTCGCTTCCGGCGTGAAGCCGGCGCTGGCCTTGCTGCCGCCGTCGCGTGCTTCGATCCACAACCGGCCGGCGACGAAGCTCAAGGGGATGCGCGCTTCGAGGTGGTAACCCTGAGCGGTCTGCAGCCAGTAAGCTTGAATACGCGGCTCCGGCTGTAATCGCAGTTCCGGCTGCGCGCTCGATTTGGCGTCGTTGTCCTTGACCTCGTCGCCCTTGATCAGCTGCGCGGCGTTGAGGCCGGGTGCCGTGGTGGCGAAGAAATAGTTCGTGTTCGTCCCGTCCTGGCCTTGCAGCCAGATATCGACGCGGTCGAAGCGATCCGTGTCCGCATGCACCTCGTTGGGCTCCGGATCGAAATGCGTATCGTCCACCTCCGCGTAGAGATACAGATAGCGCTCGGTGGCGCCTGCCTGAACGCGCGCGTGATAGCCGCTTGTCGAAGGCAGAGTGACCGGATCGAACGCCATGCCCCAGTCTTCGGAGTAGCCATCCAGCAGCGGTTGGTTCGTCAGCGGATGCACGTACAAATCGCCGCCGCGCGCATCGAAGGCGCGCAGATCCGTATTGCGGAACACTCGCTGCGGCTGCGCCGAGAGCGCGTTGGCGATGGTGCCGGCGCTGGCCAGCAGCGATTGTTCCTGGGAGCCGCGCAGCGCGGATTCGAGCTCGCGTGCGTACTGACAACCCGCCCAGGGCAGCACCAGCGTGGTGAGGGCGACGAGCAGCAATTGCAGCCGGATGCTCACTCGACCCAGCGATAGCCCATTCCGTATACGGTCTGGATCGAGTCGAAAGCAGGGTCCACCTGCTGGAACTTGCGCCGTACGCGTTTGATGTGCGAGGTGATGGTATTGTCGTCCAATACCACGTTCGCTGCGTCCATGAGCTGCTGCCGGTTCTTGACGTGTCCCGGATTGCGTGCCAGTGCGTGCACGATCCAGAATTCCGTCAGCGACAAGGTCACCGGCACCGCATTCCAGGTGGTCTGCATTTTATCGCCGTCGATGATGAGTGCGCCGCGCCGGATGATTTCGGCGGCATTGTCGGGCCGCTTCAACGCGTCGATGCGCCGGAACAAGGCTGCGACCCGCGCGGCGAGGTGCGGCAGGCTGACATCCTTCGTCAGGAAGTCGTCCGCTCCGAGGCGAAGGCCGGAAACCGCATCCAGCTCGCTATCGCGCGCGGTGAGAAAAATAATGGGCAACTCCGCCGATGCCGCACGCAAATCCCGGCATAGATCGAACCCGCCCTCGGCCTCATCCTCGAGCGAGATGTCGATGATGGCAAGATCCGGCAGGTGCAGGCGGAAGGCCTGCATGGCCGTATGCCGATTGCCATACGATTTCACTGCATAACCGTGACGCGCGAGCGCAGCTGCGTAATTGTCGCGCAACGCCGGTTCGTCCTCGACGACGGCGATATTTTTCTTCATGACTCGATCATCCTTCCTCCCGAGGGACGCCGGCCTTCAGGCTTGGAGGGATAGCGGCACGCATTTCTGTGTATTTTGCCATGATTGGTCACAATTGACCCTTGGATTGCCCGTTTTTCGCCCGCGGCAGCGCTCCAAGTCTCTTCCACACTGACTCGCAGCGTCAAACGAAGGAGAATCGCCGTGTCCTACTCATATCGCGAAGCCACCCTCAATTGGCTGGCGTTGGGCCTGCTGCTCGCTGCATGGAACACCTCGGACGACGCCGCACCGGGTGCCCAAGCGCCGCAGCGCCCGGCGGCGTTGCGCGGCTATGCCCACGTTTCTGTCCGCGCCGCGGCCCGCGCGGCGGTGATCGATCGGGGCTTCACCGTAATGTAACCAAGCAAGTTCGTAATGCGTGGAGCTGCATGCTTCCCGCGCAAATACATAAGCAGATACTGATCGTCGACGAAGACGTCGCCGCGGTCGAGCCTCTGCGTTGCCGGCTCGGCGAGTCGGGTTTCATCGTGCGGGTCGTGACCGACGGCTTCGCGGCCGCCGCCGCAGTGGCGGAACGGCCGCCGCACTTGGTCATCATCGACTGGGCCATGCCTGGCTTCGCCCCGCTCGAGGTGATCGAGCGGGTGCGCACCACGCGCTTTCCGCATCCCGTGAGGTTGATCATTCTGTCGGGGCTGTCCGCCGAGCATGATGTGGTCGGCGGCTTAAACACGGGCGCCGATGACTACATTGCGAAACCGTATTCGCTGCGCGAGGCGGTGGCGCGAGTGACCGCGGTGCTGCGTACGCGGGGGCGCAGCAACGAGGCCGCCGCAGTCCACCTCACATCGGAAGCCGCGGCGTTGGGGCACCCGGCGCGGCTCAGATCAGTCGAAGCGCGCCTGCTCGAATTCTTGAAGGCGCATCCCGGCAGAGCCTTCAATCGCCCTCAACTGTTGTTGCACGTGTGGGGAGGCACCGCCCAGATCGATGAACGCACGATCGATGTCCACATCCGGCGCTTGCGAAGATTTTTGAGTCAGCCGGGACACGAGGCGCATATCGAAACGGTGCGCGGCTTCGGCTACCGCTTCGTGGACCAGCGCAGTGCGTCTCATTTCTAGGGTTAAACGCGATGTTTCCCTCTTAAGTGCCTTTATTGTCAAGAAATCTTCTCCCCCGAGTCACGCATCCGTAACATCGAACCGCGATCTTGTGTGCAACGCAGAGCAATCTGCGATTGGACAAGGAGGGCTGTAATGTTGGAGCGCACGGATCAGACCCTGCGGTTGCGGACGGTCTTCATTTCCGACATCCATCTAGGATTCAAGGGCTGCAGCGCCGATTTGCTGCTGGACTTTCTGCACCACGTCGAGATGGACACCTTGTTCCTGGTGGGCGACATTATCGACGTCTGGAGCATGCAAAAGACGATGTTCTGGCCGCAGAGCCACAACAACGTGCTGCGCACCATCCTCGGCAAGTCAAAACGCGGTACCAAGGTCATCTTCGTGCCCGGCAATCACGACGAGGTGTTCCGCGAATTCGACGGCGCCGTATTCGGCAATCTGGAGATTCATCGCGAATACGTACATGAGGGCGCCGACGGGCGGCGCATGCTGGTGCTTCATGGCGATGAGTTCGACAGCGTCGTCAAGTGCAGCCCGTGGCTGGCCAAATTGGGCAGCAACATCTACGACGTGCTGCTTGCGGCCAACCCCTACATCAACTGGCTGCGGCGTAAATTCGATCTGCCGCACTGGTCGTTGTCCTCTTACTTGAAGCACAAGGCCAAAACGGCGGTGCAGTACATCGGCAGCTTCGAGGATTCGGTGGCGACGGCGGCGCGCAAGCGCGGCGTCGATACCGTCGTGTGCGGCCATATTCACCACGCCGAAGTGCGCGACATCGACGGCATCCTCTACTGCAACGACGGCGATTGGGTGGAGAGCTGCACCTCGCTGGTCGAGGATATGAACGGCCAGCTGCGACTGATCGACTGGCCGAAGCTGCGCGAGCGAATCGACGTCCCCATGGCGCTGCCGCTCGGCCGGGCCGCGTGATGCCGCGCGGCGAGCCAGTGCCCCGCGCCGTAAGGCGCGCGGAGGTCGACGGCGCGCTTTAAACGAACTGCCGCATCGATGTCCGCGTATTGTCACATGGCCCGCGCAATATGCGTCCATGAGCAGCATGCTGGATACCTGTTTGGACGGTGAGCCCGATGCCGAACTTCTTCAGCGCCGTTGGTTCGCCGCCCTGCGAGCAACCCAGCGGCTCGAGGCCGAATGCCGGCAGTTGTTGAACGCCTTGTGGCATGCGGATGAGGCCTGGCGCCGGGCCTGCGGCGAGCTGGAGGCGTTCGAAGCCCTGAGTGATGCACTCGAAGAGCAACTGGCGTGCATGGATGAGGCGCCCCTACGCCGCTGCGATCTGCGGCGGCTGGCGGTAGTCTCGGCGGCTTGAGGTTCGACGCTGGGGGTCGCGAGCGGCCATAATTGTGCCGTGAAGTGCATGTATCATCCGACCTACGAAGTGCCGCTATCCCCGGCGCACCCTTTTCCGATGAGCAAGTATCCCTTGCTCAAAGCGCGGCTGCTCGCCGAGGGAATCATTGCCGCCGGCGATCTCATGGAACCCGGGCCGATCGACATGCAGTCGCTGGAGCTGGTTCATACCCGCGAGTATCTGCACAAGCTCGCCACCTCGACGCTTTCGGACGCGGAGATCAGGCGCTTAGGGTTACCCTGGTCCGACGCTCTTTGGCAGCGGTCCTTGTTGGCCGCCTCCGGGACGTTGCTGGCGGCGCGCACCGCGTTGCGTGAGGGGCTTGCTGCAAATTTGGCCGGCGGGACGCATCATGCGTTTGCCGATCACGGCGAGGGATTCTGCGTACTCAATGATGTGGCGATCGCAATGACCTTGCTGCGTGCCGAGGGCGTGATTCAACGCGGCGCCGTCATCGATCTGGATGTGCACCAGGGCAATGGCACCGCGGCCCTTTTCGAGCACGTGGACGAGGTATTCACATTCTCCATGCATGGCGAGCGCAACTATCCCACCGCCAAGATGCGCTCGAATCTGGACGTGCCGCTGCGCGACGGCGTGGGCGATGCGGAATATCTGGAACAACTCGCCGGTAATTTGCCCGTGGTTCTGGAGCGAGCCGCAGCGCAAATCGCATTTTATCTGGCGGGCGTGGACGTGGTCGCCGGAGATCGGTACGGCAGACTGGCTTTGAGCGAGTCGGGCCTTTCGCAGCGTGATCGTTTCGTCATCGAAAGGGTTCGCCGGCGCGGCATCCCGCTGGTGATCGTGCTGGCCGGAGGCTACGCGGCCACCCGGCAGCGAACTGCGGAATTGCATGCCCATGTCTTTCGCGAAGCAGCTGATTTTGCTGGGCGCGATCGCGCCGCACCCGCAGCGTCCAGCACCGGCGGCAGATGCCTAGTAGCGGATACCCGCGCGGCGGTAGAGGTCGGCCAGCAGCCACAGCGGGCCGATCAGCAAAAATTGTAGATCCTTGAAGAAGGATGGACGCCTGCCCTCGATGGCGTGGCCGATGAATTGCCCGATCCATGCCGCCACGAACAGGATCCCGCAGATGAGCCATAGCGGCAGCGGCGCATTTCGCTGCACCTCATCGATCGACCACAGCATGAAAATGAAGACCGGCAACACGCCGAGACTCAGGCGCGGCGACAGGAACGCGTAATAAACGAGGGTGACAACCGCGGCAACAACGGCCCAGTTCGCAGCCGGAACGGCGGCGCGTAGCTGACCGGGAAACGGCGCCGTCCACATCAATCCGAAGGCGCACCACACGATGACGGGGACGCAAATCCAATGAAGCGATTTGTTGGTGGGATTACGGTGGCTGACGCCGTATTCGGTCAGCCAGCTTGTAGCAGTGCGCATGCGGGAACGCTACGCCGCCGTGGCCGGCTATACAACCGGCCGCGGCGGGGAAAAAGGCCCTAGGCCGTGGCCATCAGCCCTTTGAGTTTGTTGATGGCGTTCGACTCGACCTGACGCACCCGCTCCGCGGAGATGCCGTACTCGTCCGCCAGCTCATGCAGCGTCGCTTTGTCGTCCGTCATCCAGCGGCGCTTAAGGATGCTGCGGCTGCGCTCATCCAATTTCTCGAGCGCCACGCTGAGGCGGTCGGTGGAATCCTCTTCCCACTCCTCGTTCTCCACCTCGATGGCCGGATCGGCATTGCTGGCCGGTAGGTACATCGCCGGCGAGTAGGCCTCTTCCTCATCGCTCTCCGGCGTCGGATCGAAGGACATATCGCGCGCCGACAGCCGTTGTTCCATCTCGCGAACATCCCGGACATCGACGCCCAAATCCTTGGCGACCGCCGCGGTTTCCGACTCGGACAGCCACGTGAGATTCTTCTTCATCTTGCGCAGATTGAAGAATAGCTTGCGCTGCGACTTGGTCGTCGCCACCTTGACCAGGCGCCAGTTGCGCAGCACGTATTCATGGATCTCGGCCCGGATCCAGTGAACGGCAAAGGAAACCAGGCGCACACCCACACCGGGGTCGAAGCGCTTGACCGCCTTCATGAGACCGACGTTGCCTTCCTGGACGAGATCGCCCATCGGCAGGCCATAGCCCAAATAGCCGCGGGCGATATGCACGACGAAGCGCAAATGCGACAGCACGAGCTGGCGGGCCGCGTCGAGATCGCCCTCGGAACGGAAGCGCACCGCCAACGCGACTTCATCGTCCTTCGTCAGGACGGGAATCTGGGAAACACGATCAATATAAGAGTCCAGGCTCCCGACCGGTCCCGCGAATACCAGCCCACCTTGTTTGGCGACTAGAGCAGTAGAAGTCATTACCTAAATCCTCCATTCATCTGGAGAGCGATCATAGCACTCTTTGCCTTAGAGTGCTACACAAGTCGGTGTTTTCACTCAACTATTAATCATTAAAAAACATAAGCTTATGCGGGTTCTATCGCTCGTATATGCCGCCTTACCGCCAACCACGAACCGGCCCAAGCCAAGGCCGCCGCGGCTGCCAAAACCTCCAACATGGAGACGGAACTCAAGCCTTCAAGGCGAAAGCCGCTGCCGTACAAGAGGGCCAAACGCGCCACCGGCTGTTCCAAGAACAGGGTGCCGACGGTGACCAGAACGATGGCCAGGAAACCGCCACCCAATCCATACCAGAGGCCGCTGTAGAGGAACGGGCGGCGCGTAAAGCCATCCGAGGCACCGACGAGTTTCATGACTTCGATTTCGGCCCTGCGGTTCAATATATCGAGCCGAATGGTGTTGCTGACGATCAGCACCACTCCCACTGCCAGTAGCGCGCCCGTCAGCATCACAGCATGGCGGATGACGTCTAAAATGGCCTGCAGGCGCTTGATCCAATCGGTGTCCAACTGCACGATTTGCACGCCCGGCATGGCCGCGATCGCCGCGCGCAGGGACTCAGTGCCCTGAGGGGTGCCGGCATCCAAGGTCGGCGTGACCACCAGTGTGTCGGGCAGAGGGTTGTCCCTCAATGTATCCAGCGCCTTGCCGAAACCGGAGCTTTCGCGAAATTCACGGAGCGCCTCATCCGCGCTGATGACGTGCACCGCGGCCACATCGCCGCGCAAGCGCAACTGCTTGGCAAGCGCTTGAGCGCGCCCCGCGTCGGCCTTCTTGTCCAGGTAGACGGACAAATCGAAGGCATCGTTGAGATTTCCGCTGGCCATGCGGGCATTCTGTAAAAACACGTTCAGCAGCAGCGGCAGCGCCAAGGCGATGCCGATCACGGCCATGGTCATGAATGAGGCCAGCGGCTGCCGTGCGAGGCGGCCGAGCGAGCCCACCAGCACCTGGGCGTGACGGCTGAAATAGATGCCGATGTTCACGCTGCAGCCCCGCCGACAATGCGGCCCTCGCTCAAGACGATGCGCGTTGCGTCGAAGCTCTCGATCAGATGCACGTCGTGCGTGGCCACGACGACCGTCACCCCGACCTCGCTGAAGCGCTTGAACAGCTGCATCACCTCGCGGGCCAAATCCGGATCAAGGTTGCCGGTCGGTTCGTCGGCGATCAGCAGCGCCGGCCGCGCCACCACCGCACGGGCGATTCCCACGCGCTGCTGTTCGCCGGTGGACAATTCCAGCGGCCGCGATTTTTCCTTGCCGAGCAAGCCGACCTGGTCCAGCGCCGCACGCACGCGTTTGTCGATCTCGCGCTTGGGCGTGCCGGCAATGATGAGGGGCAGCGCCACGTTGTCCATGACGGGCCGGTCGTGCAGGAGTTTGTGATCCTGAAAAACGACGCCGATTTGCCGGCGAAACTGCGCGATGCCGCGCGGCTTGATGCCGGCGACATTGCGGTTGTTGACGATGACCTGGCCTCGCGTGGGACGCTCGATGAGAGCGATGAGCTTCAGGATGCTGCTCTTGCCTGCGCCGGAGTGTCCGGTCAGGAATGCCAGTTTGCCGCTTTCGATCTCGAAGGAGACTCCCGCCAGCGCCTCGCGGCCGTTGGGATAGCGCTTATGAACCTGATCGAAGCGAATCATGCATCGGGTGCCGATTTCAACAGTGCGGACACGAATTCGGACGCGTTGAAGGTTCCGAAGTCTTCGGACTGCTCGCCGATGCCGATGAAGCGAATCGGGATGCCGAGTTTTTGCGCGATGGCGAGCACCACGCCGCCCTTGGCGGTGCCGTCGAGCTTGGTGATCACGAGGCCGGTCACCCCTAAGCCTTTGTTGAACTGCTCGGCCTGGGCCACCGCGTTTTGGCCGATGGTGCCGTCTAAAATCAGCAGCACTTCATGCGGAGCGGCCGGGTCCAAGCGCGCCAACACGCGCTTGACCTTCTTGAGCTCATCCATGAGATGCGTCTGGGTGTGCAGGCGGCCGGCGGTGTCGGCGATCAGCACATCGATATTGCGCGCCCGCGCCGCCTGCAGCGCGTCGAAAATGACCGCGGCGGGCTCCGCGCCGGCCTGCTGGGCGATGAGGGGGACGTGGTTGCGCTCGGCCCACACTTCCAGCTGCTCGCGGGCTGCTGCTCGGAAGGTGTCGCCCGCGGCGAGCATGACGGAGCGTTTTTCAGCCAGCAATCGATGTGCCAACTTGCCGATCGTCGTGGTCTTGCCGGCACCATTGATGCCGACGACGAGGATCACGAAGGGTTTGTGACCGTGCGCGATGGTGAGGGGCTTTTCGACCGGTGCGAGGATGGCGGTCATGGCATCGTGCAGCGCTTTGAGCAGTGCATCGACGTCATCGAGTTCCTTGCGAGCGACGCGCTTGCGCAAGTCCTCCAGAATGCGTGTCGTCGCCTCGACTCCGACATCGGCGGTGATGAGCCGCGTCTCGAGATCGTCCAGGATCTGCGCATCGATCTTGCGCCCGGGCAGCAGCTCCTTGATGTCGGTGGTGAGCCAGGCGGGCCCGGTATTCAGCTTGGCCCGCAATCGCTTGAAAAAGCCCCTTACCTTCGGGGTGTCGGCATCATTCGTCATAAGACGGGTATGATACCGGCAGTGGGTACCCCCAAGACGGAATTAGCCGCCGGCCGCAACCGTAATTCGGTGCGCATCATCGGCGGCAAGTGGCGCGGGCGACGCGTCGCATTTCCGGACCTTGCCGGTCTACGCCCGACCCCGGATCGCGTTCGTGAAACCCTGTTCAACTGGCTGCAGCACTCGATAACCGATGCTCGTTGCCTGGATCTGTTTGCCGGATCGGGTGCTCTGGGGCTCGAGGCGCTGTCGCGGGGAGCTCGGGACGTCGTATTCGTCGAGCAAGCGCAACTCGCCGCGCGCAACCTCAAGACGCAGCTGCAGCAGCTGGATGCTTTCGCCGAGGCCCACATCATGGAGATGGGAGCGGCGCGCTATCTTGGGACTGTGCCGCAGGCCTTCGACATCGTCTTCATGGATCCGCCGTTCGGCAAAGATGCGTTGCCGCAATATGTCGCACTTGTCGATGCAGGCTGGGTGTCGAGTGGGAGCTTGGTGTATCTGGAGAACGAGAGGTCCGCCGGCGTGCCGACCCTGCCGCCGCATTGGGAATTGCTCAAATCGAAGTCGGCGGGCGAGGTGGGGTATCATCTGGCGCGCGTCAAAGGCGGGATAAAGCCAAATGAATAAACGAACAGCCGTCTACCCCGGGACCTTCGATCCGATCACCAACGGGCATACGGACCTGGTGCGGCGAGCCGCCACCATTTTCGACCGGGTGGTGGTTGCCGTTGCCGCCGATACGAACAAGGAGCCGATGTTTACCTTGGAGCAACGGGTCGAGATGGCGCGGCGCGTGCTCGCCGACGTCGACAATGTCGAGGTGAAGGGCTATACGGGACTGACCGTGGACTTTGCCCGGCAGAACGGTTTGTCCGTGATCGTGCGCGGGTTGCGTGCGGTGTCGGACTTCGAATTCGAATTTCAATTGGCCAACATGAGCCGTCATTTGACGCCTGAGATCGAATCGGTGTTCCTGACGCCCCAAGAGCAATACACATTCATATCCTCGACGCTGATCCGACAAATCGCCGTGCTGGGCGGCAATGTCTCCGAGTTCGTGCATCCGGTTGTCGAGGTCGAACTCAAGCGGCACCGCAAGCTTTGAGGGATCCGCTCATCTCGCGCGCGCCGCGCGCAACGTCGTGGGTGTGCTGGCTGGCCTCGATTGCGGCCGCAGCCTTGATCGTAGGCGGCGCCTTCGCCGACGAGAGCGCCGCGGCGAAGCCACGCAGCGCGGCGGCCGGCGTTCGTTCAGCGGCTCCGCACAAGGGCGCCATCGCCAGCGCGTACCCGCTGGCGAGCCAAGCTGGCCAGGAAATACTCGCTGCCGGCGGCAACGCCTTCGATGCGGCCGTGGCCGTCTCCGCAGCGCTGGCCGTAGTGGAGCCGAGCAGTTCAGGACTCGGCGGCGGCGGCTTCTACCTGCTGCATCGACAATCCGACGGGTTCGAAACCATGGTGGATGCGCGCGAGACGGCGCCCGGCGGCGCGACGCGCGATATGTACCTGGATAAGAACGGCAATGAGATCCAAAACGCCTCGACCAACGGCCCGCTGTCCGCAGGGATACCGGGCGAGCCCGCCGCCTTCGACTATCTGGTACGCAAGTACGGCAAGCTGCCCTTGAGGCAAAGCCTGGCGCCGGCGATCCGCTTGGCGCGGCAAGGCTATCCCTTGTATGCGCGCTTGCAAGGCGGCATACGGTTCAAGAAGGATATCCTGGCGCGCTCGCCGGAAGCCGCGCGGGCGTTTCTGACGCCGCAAGGCGATGTGCCCGAACTCGGCTTCATCATCAAGCAGCCGGAACTCGCCGCCACCCTCGAAGCCATGGCTGCGGGGGGCGCAAAAGGATTTTACGAGGGAAGAGTTGCGGCGGACTTGGTTGCCGGCGTGCGTGCCGGCGGCGGCATCTGGACGCTGGAGGATCTGAAGAATTACAAGGTGGTCGAGCGCAAGCCGCTGATCGGCGACTATCACGGCGCGCGCATCGTGTCGGCCTCGCCGCCCTCATCCGGCGGCATTGCCGTGCTGGACTCACTCAACATCCTCGCGGGCTTCGACCTGGCGCAGTTCGATTCCGCGACGCGCAAGCATCTCATCATCGAGGCGATGCGCCGCGCGTATCGCGATCGGGCGATCTTTCTCGGCGATCCGGATTTCGTGAAGATGCCGCTCGAGCAGTTGATGAGCGTCGACTATGCGGCTGGGCAGCGCAGCAGCATTCGCGCCGACAAGGCGATGCCGTCAGCTTTGCTGCCGGGCATCGAGTCGGAGCCCGGCGGCACGCAAACCACGCACTTCTCGGTACTCGATTCCTCCGGCAATCTCGTCGCCGCGACCATATCCATCAACCTGTTCTTCGGCAACGGCTACGTGCCGGCCGATACCGGCGTGCTGCTCAACAACACGATGGACGATTTCTCGACCAAGCCGGGCCGGCCCAATGTTTTTGGCCTGATCGGCGCCAGGGCCAATGCGATCGCACCCAACAAGCGCAGCCTCTCCAGCATGTCGCCGACGTTCGTCGAGACGCCGAGGGGCTTGATGATCATCGGCTCGCCGGGCGGCAGCACCATCATCAGCATGGTGCTGTTGGGCACCCTGAATTACCTCGACGGCATGAACGCCGCCGACATCGTCAAGTATCCGCACTACCACCATCAGTATCTGCCCGACGAAGTCGAGTATGAATCCGATGCGCTGAGCGATGCGGAGATCAAAGAGCTGCAAGCCATGGGTCACACCCTCAAACTGGGCAACCGGAAATGGGGCAACATGCAGGTGATTACCTGGGACTTCGCCAGCGGTAAAGTCGAGGCGGCCTCTGACCCGCGCGGCGAGGGCGAGGGGCTGGTTTACTGAAGGCCCGCTCGGTGCGGGAAGGCCCGCTCAGCGCGGGGAGGCCCGCTCAGCGTTGGCAGGTCGAACACCAATAGGTGCTGCGCTGGCCTTGGGCGAACTGCTTCACCGGCGATTTGCACACGCGGCAGGCTAAACTCGCGCGCTCGTACACGAACAGCTTCTGGCGAAAGTATCCCGGCGATCCGTCGGGATCGACGTAATCGCGCAAGGTCGTGCCGCCGATCTCTATGGCCTCAGCCAGGACCCTCTTGATCGCCGCGGCGAGCCTTGCAGCCTCGGCTTTCGTGACGCGCCCAGCCCTGCGCCGGGGCGCCACCCGCGCATGAAACAGAGCCTCGCTTGCGTATATGTTTCCGACGCCCACCACGATTTGCGAATTCATGATCAATTGCTTGATGGCGACGCCGCGTTTGCGCGTGGCTCGATACAGATACTCGGCGTCGAACGCAGCGCTCAGCGGTTCCGGCGCCAACTTCAGGAGCAGCGGATGTCGATGGGGATCGGCTTCAGTCCAGTGTAGGCTGCCGAAGCGCCGTGGGTCATGGAAGCGCAGCACCCAGCCGCTGTCGAGCTGCAAATCCCAATGATCGTGAGGGCGCGGCGCCGTGCCGGGCCTCACCAAGCGCAGGCTTCCCGACATGCCAAGATGCAAGATCAGGGTGCCCGCATCGAAGCCGATCAAGATGTACTTGGCTCGCCGCTCGACGCTGCGAACCATCTGTCCCTGAACAGCGGCCTCGAAATTCGCGGTGATCGGCCAGCGCAGGCGCCGTTCGCGCACCAGCGCTGCGAGGACACGGGCTCCGAGCAACGCGTGCACAATGCCGCGCTTGGTTGTTTCAACCTCAGGAAGTTCGGGCACGATTCAGCACCCGACGGGAAAGAAGGCTATTTGATCTTCGATTCTTTGTAAGCGACGTGCTTGCGCACCACAGGATCGAATTTCTTGGTTTCCATCTTGTCCGGATGCAGCCGCTTGTTCTTGGTGGTCGTATAGTAGTGACCGGTGCCCGCGGAAGAGACCAACTTGATTTTGTCGCGCATATTCGCCCCTTAAACCTTCACGCCCTGGGCGCGCAGGTCCGCAACCACCACGTCCACACCGCGCTTCTCGATCGTACGCAAGCCGCGCGTGGACACTCGCAAGCTGACCCAGCGCTTTTCGGTTTCGAGCCAAAAGCGATGGCTATGCAGGTTCGGCAGGAAGCGGCGCCGCTTGCGATTGTTGGCATGCGAAACCGTGTTTCCCGTTTTGGGACCCTTGCCCGTAACCTGGCAGACTCGCGACATGGCTAGACCTTTGAAAATACAACTCTAAAGACGAGCCGCGCTTTATACCAGGGCCCAGCAGGCAGGGCAAGGCGCGCCATGCTCGGGCCAGTGCGTTCATCCCTCGCGCTCCCAGTGGCCCGGCAGAAAATGCCACTTCTCGCCGGACCGTTCCCACTGTGCCGGAATCCAATGCTGCTTGCGCCGTTCCACGAGCCAACTGCCTTCCATCCAGAAATAGGCTTTTCCGTTCCATTCCCAATGCCCGGGGGCCCATACCATGCCCTCGTGCGGTTGCGGCATGCGCTCCGTGCGTGGTGGAGGGGGTGCATCGTCGGTGAAGATCTCCGCGGCGTGGGCTGCGGCACTTAGAACAAATCCGGCAAGACCCAAGCAGACCGCCGGCAAACCGTTGCGAAGAGTCATCGTTCAGCTCCTTTGAGGTCGATACTGAACGAATCATACGATAATCGTATAGTTTGTCAATTTGTCATAAGGCCACCGCCAGAGCTCCGGCCAAATGCACCGACACGAAGGCTCGCAGCTCCTTCTCTGCGGCGTCCCAAGCTTCGCAGCGTCGCGAGAGATCGGCGCTGCCGAAATACAGCGCGCGCGCCAACTGCGCGGCGTTCGGGGCGAGCCGCGGATTCGTCGCCAACGTCTCGCTCAAGCTGAGCAGAATGTCGTGGTCCATGTCGGCAAAGACATCGCCGGCCAGCGCATGTGTGTAAGAAAACAGTTCGGCCGCGTGCGGCGAGCCGCGAACCAGCGTGAATATCAGTCTTTGCTTGGCCAGCACGGCCTCGGTCAAACGATCCTGCAGCGATGCCGCAGGATCGGCCAGAGCCTCCTGCACGGCGTTCAGCAGGATGTTCGCCATGCGTGCCGATACGGCAATGAACAGCTCGTCCTTGTTCTTGAAAAAACTATAGAGCGTCGCCTTGGCGACATTGGCTTCGCGGGCGACCAATTCCATGGTCACGGCGCGAAAACCTATTCGCTTGAACAGTTCCTCGGCGGCGCGCAGGCAACGCCTGCGGCGCGCGTTTTCATCCGGATCGGCGGTGGAGGCGGGCGATGACACGGTCCAATCATACGACAATCAGCCCGTTGAGCCGCCGGCGCCGCCGCTGGGTGGGCTTGGATGCTTCACTCGCGCCAACGCCAGGCGCGAGGAACTGGGTCTCGACAAGGACGCATCGTCGCTCCGTCCATAGCGAGCCACCGCCTCGCTGCCCGAGAGATCCTCGATCAGATCCAGGCCGCATTGCGAAATCTCCCCGGCGATGGAGTCCGGATCGAATCCAGCCACAAACGGCTCTCCCATGGCGGCGACCCGCGTCTGAATTTCCAGAAACGCCGGGGTCGGCGAGCGCAGTCGAGCAGCGTCCATGTAGGTAAAGGCCAACTCGCTGCCCGGCGGCGAGCAATTGGCGACGGAGCGCAGGGTCGCGAGATTGGCAGCGCGAGTCAGATACATGGAGACACCCAGCCATGAGAAGAACGCTGGTTGCAGCGAATCGAACGATGAAGTGGCCAGGGCCTCTGCGACGCTGAGCTTGGCAAGATCCGCTGCGATGAAGTGCACGGAGGCGGGCAGCAGTACGTCGCAGGCGCGTATGCGCTGTACCTTGAACTCCTGCGTCGCCGGATGATCGATCTCGTAGATTGCAACTTGCTCGGCAAACTTCGGCCGGCGCAGGCAGAAACTATCGAATCCCGCGCCGATCAACACGTATTGCCGGACGCCGCGCGCCACCGCTGCCTGCAATGCATCTTCGGCGTAGCGGGTGCGCGTAATCACATTCGGGAACGCCGGGCTGCGCAGCAGGCTTTCCCGGTCGATTCGGTCGCGTTGCGCTTGCGGCACCAAAACTTCGCCCCAGCGATCATCGATGAGCGGATGCGCGTTCAGCCGCGAATGCAGCGCGCGCATCAACGAAGTCGCCAGCGCGGTACGGCTGGCCGCAACGGCATCCATGGTGTTTCCGCTAGTGTGCAGCGCTGGTGGTTTCGCGGATGAAGGCCACGGTGGTGTCGTGCAGCACCTTGAGGGAGGTGTCCTTCGCATACACCATGTGGCCTGATTCGTAGAACTTGTACTGGATGTTCTTCTGAAGATCGGCGGGCATCGGCAAATGATGCATCTCGTAAACGCCTTCATAGAACGGCGTGGCCAGATCGAAGTATCCCGCGTTCAGCAACACCTTGAGGTTGGGATTCACCTTCATGGCATTGGCGAGATCCTGCATGACGTTCAGGCCCTGCTCGGAGGAAGCGGGCGCCCGATTTTGGCCGGGCTGCTGGTGCAGGCCGCTCCAAGTCATGAAGATCGGGATGCTGAGCTTGAACGCATGCTCGTTGCTGTAATGCAGATCCTTGCGCGCATAGTCGTTGAACGCAGAGACATAAGCTGAGCCCAGCGCCGTCGACTGCGGATCGTAATCGGCGCGCTGGCTCAAAGGATCGATATCCGGCCCGGAAAAGCGCGTGTCCAGCCTTCCCGTCGTGACGCTTTGATCCGCCTGGAGGGTCTGACGGAACTCGCCGCCGTCGATGCGCAAATCGGCTCTGAGAATGTAGTCGACCGGCAGGCCGGTGTAGTCATGCAGTTTCGCAGCGACGGCGCTGCGATCCGCGGGACTCAAGTCGGTACCGGCCGCGAGCGCGCGGCCGTAGTCGCCCATGGCGAATTGCTCGACCTCGGCCAGCAATGCCTCGAGGTCCTTGCGATCGGCGGATAGCTTGTGGTGATACCAGGCAGTGGCCGCGTAAGTTGGCAGCACGAGCTGGTAGGGCAGATCGATGCCCGGATTGTTCGTGGGCCGATCGGCGCTCAAATCGAAGTTGAAGATCTGCGAGAGCAGGATCACGCCGTTGAAGTCGATCGAGCGTTCCGACTGCAGCTCGTTGATGAGCACCGCCGAGCGCGTGGTCCCATAGCTCTCGCCAAACAGATATTTCGGCGAATTCCAGCGCCCGTACTTGGTCAGGAACTGTGTGACGAACTCGGTGAACGCATAGGCATCGGGATCCACCCCGAAGAACGCCTTCTCCTTATCCTTGCCGGCGATGCGGCTGAAGCCGGTGCCGGGCGCGTCGATGAACACCAAATCGGTCGCATCCAGCAAGCTGTAGTTGTTGTTGACCAGTGAATAAGGGGCGGCAGGGGTGTGCTGATCGGTGGAGGTGACGATGCGGCGCGGGCCGAATGCCCCCATGTGCAGCCAGACGGTCGAGGAGCCCGGGCCGCCGTTGAACAGAAAGGTGATCGGCCGATTGCCGGCGTTGCCCGTTTTGAAATAGGCGACATAGAACATCGAGGCCTCGGCGGTGGGATTTTTCGGCTCTCCTTCGCCCGGCGGCGCATTGTCCTTCTCGGTCTTCGGATCGTGAGGAACGTCGTCCCAACCCTTCGGATGGATGATCAGCGTGCCGGCAATGGATTGATAGGCGACCGGCTGGCCTTCAACCGACACCGATCCTGAGCCTGTGGCGGACTCGGGCTTGAATGGTTCGAATTTTCCCGAGTCGGCCTTCTCGCCCCCCGCTTCGGCAGGCTTGTTTTGCGCATCGGTATCCTTGTCCTTCGGAGCAGCCCAGGCGGCCGACAAACATGCACATGCGGCCAGAGCGGCGACGAGTTTCGTCAGATTCATGGTCTTCCTCGAAGGTTTAGCGGGCAAAAAGTGTACTGCAATATCCCTAAGACCTCATGTTCGCCATCCACCCCAGACGATGATGCTCATCCCCACCAAGGCCACGGCGGCGCCAGTCAGATCCCACGCAGTAAGCGCGATGCCATCCACCCTCCAAAGCCAGACCAGCGCAACGGCTATGTACACTCCGCCGTAAGCGGCGTAGACGCGCCCTGCGGCCGCCGGATGCAGAGTGAGGAGCCACGCGAACAGAGCGAGGCTCAATGCGGCCGGGATCAGCAACCATGGGGAGCGATCCTTCTTGAGCCACAAATACGGCAGAAAGCATCCAACGATCTCCGCGAGCGCGGTGAGAATGAATAGCGCGAGGGTTCTAAGCAGAAGCATTTATTACTCAAGTAGTTGGCGGCAAAAGAAGGTTGGCTGGTCTGGTGAGCCGCGCAAACAGCACGCCTGCAACCGCTCCAACCGCCATTTGCGCCGCGAGGCCGGCCGGTCCGCGCGCGCCGAAAATACCCACCGTTCCCAGCAGATTTTTCATGACCGTAAATACCACGAAGAGGGCTGACGCGCCGGCGAGGCCGAAGACGATCGCGCGAAAGCCGATGAAACGCACCAGTCCTCCGGCAATCACGAATGCGATGAACAAGGCGATCGAGGTCACGGCGCAGTAAGGCAGGAACATGCCGAAAAGATCGTGCGCGGCCCAGGAGATGCGATCGACGAACGGGATGGCGGCCGGCGCGGTTCCGTACGCCAGGCCCGCGGCTCTGGACCACGCCTGTTGAACGAAATACGAGTGGGCGGCCGAGCCCAATACCACCATCGCAGCAGCGGCAACGACAAACGCAGCCACCCGGCGTAGCATCCAAAGTTTCCACGACTGCGTCATTGGCAAGTCCTTTCAAGTGAAGATGTCCATCATATCGGATCGCCGTTCCATCCTGGAGAGTGGCACGCGCGTGTCACTTCTTATCGCCGCTCTGGCGGCCGCAATGTGTGCAACGGCGTCGGCCGACATGACATCCGAGCCTGTGCGCGGGTTGCCGCCGCCGCCGCAGCCAGCCGAAGTAATCAAGACCGGTTACAAGGTCATCGAGATCGCAAAGGGGCTGGATCATCCGTGGTCGATGGCGTTTTTACCGGATGGTTCGATCTTGGTCACGGAGCGTGTGGGTCGGTTGCGCTTGATTCAAGGCGGATCGTTACGGCCTGAGCCGATCGGTGGGGTTCCCGCGGTGCATACCGGCAGCCAGGCCGGGCTGTTCGACATCGTCCTGCATCCGAAATTCGCACAGAACAACGTCGTCTATCTGACCTATGCAGCCGGAACGAAGGCGGCAAATGGTACGCAAGTGGCCCGCGCGCGCTTCGACGGCACCACGCTCCAAGATTTGCACGTGATCTTCAAAGCAATGCCTTTGAAGGATACGGACAACCATTACGGTGGTCGAATGGCCTTCCTCCCCGACGGTACGTTCGCGCTCACCATCGGCGAAGGATTCGAATATCGTGAGCAAGCGCAGGACTTGAAGTCCGATCTCGGCAAGATCGTCCGACTGAACGAAGACGGCAGCGTGCCGCAGGATAATCCATTCGTCGGGCAGGCTTCCGTGCGGCCGGAAATCTACACTTGGGGCCATCGCAACGAGCAGGGCTTGATCTTCGATGTACAAAGCGGGCGGCTGTACGAAACAGAGCATGGTCCGCGCGGCGGCGATGAACTGAACATCATCGTGGCGCGCAGGAACTATGGCTGGCCGGTGATCACCTACGGCATGGACTATTCCGGTGCCTATGTTTCCCCTTACACGCAGCGCCCGGGGCTCGAGCAGCCGGTGATCTATTGGACGCCGTCGATCGCGCCGTCGGGACTCGCGATGTATCGCGGTGACAAGTTTCCGGAGTGGCGGGGCGATCTTTTCGTCGGGGCGTTGGCGTTCAAGCATTTGCGCCGCGTCCATCTGGATGAGCGCGGCAACGTCGTCGATCAGGAACAATTGCTGAACGATCTACACTGGCGTATTCGCGACGTGCGCGCGGCGCCGGACGGCTACCTTTATGTCTGCACGGACGATGCCAACGGACGCGTGCTGCGTCTCGAGCCGACGACATGAACCGCCTTGGTATCGAACGCCTCAGTGTTTTCGGCATGCCCCCGGTGGAATTTGTGGAACTGGCGGCCGATTTTGACTGTGGCTGGGTGGGCATGGGTCTGTCGCCTTCCGGGCGCTTCAACCCGCATGGCTATCGCGATTGGTCGCTGCGCGATGATGCTGCACTTCGCCGAGATACGCGCGCGGCCCTGTCGGACATGGGTGTTCGCATCGGGATCCTCGAGGGTTTTGCCGTCGCACCAGGGCAAGATCCACACGTTTTTGAGCGCGATCTCGATCTATTGCTCGAGCTGGGGGGCGACCGCATAAATGTCGTCAGCCTGGACAAGGATTTGCAGCGGACCATCGAGGGCTTCGCGGTGTTCGCCGAAATGGCATCCAAGCGCGGTTTGCAGGTCAGTGCAGAAATGGGCTCGTTGGGACCCCTCGGTAAGATCGAGACGGCGCTTGCCGCGGTGCATGCGGTCGGCAGGGATAATTTTACGTTACTGATCGACGCCATGCATTTTTTCCGGCTCGGCAACACGCTCGATCAACTTACCGCCGTCCCGGGCAGTGTAATCGGCTACGTACAACTCTGTGATGCGCCCTGGACGTCGCGCTCGGCGACCTACATGGAAGAGGCAATGTACGAACGCCTGGCACCGGGTGATGGAGAATTGCCGCTCGCTGAGTTCATTCGATGTCTGCCTCCGGACATCATAGTCAGCCTGGAGATTCCGATGCGCTCTCTGGCAGAACAGGGGGTCGGTCCGCGCGAACGACTCATATCCAGCGTCGCCGCGGCTCGATCCCTCCTTCAGCAACAGGGTGTGCGCTGAACACAGCAATCGAAACCATGCACTGCTTCATCCCGGGCGCTTTGCGCGCTTGCGGCGAGAGTTCGTCGCAAGCGCCGCAACTTCGCCGCTCACCGGCCCCCGGTTCATCGCGACAGTACCCGGTATGTGCTGTTTGCCCCAACGCACGAACGCGAGCAACACCTCGCCCAGCGCGCTGCCCTTCGGGGTAAGCGTATAGGCGTACCGAACCGGACGCTCCTGGTAGGGAGTGCTGGTGACGATGCCGGCACTTTCCAGACGCTTGAGGCGATCGGCAAGAATATTGGTTGGAATGCCTTCCGGCGAATCTGCGAGCTCGCCGTAGGTGCGCTTGCCGTGCAGCAGGTCCCGCACCACGAGCAGCGACCACTTGTCACCCAAGATGTCGAGCGAGTTGGCGACCGCACAGATGGAACGCGCGAAGGGCTTTGCGGTGATCATGGGGGAAGCTCTCCTGGCCTTGAAGGCGAGTGACTTGCAGAGTGCAAGTCATTGTGCTACGGTTGCCACAGACTTGCAAAATGCAAGTAACTAAAGGAGAGAGCGCTATGACGACGATAGTTCTTCCCCAGTCCTCCGGTTCTCAGCGCGGCCGGCGAGGCGGTATTCGCCTCGCCGTCGCGACCGCACTTACCGTCTGGCTGTTGCTGGTGCTGTCATTTGGTACCGCCGGCGCATTCGTCCGCCCTCCCGGAACACCTCCTCTGCCCATTGCGATTGGAGTTGCAACACCCCTGGTGCTCTTTTTCGCGTCGCTGCGCCTCTCGCAATCCTTTCGCGAGTTCGTGCTCTCGCTGGATCTTCGGCTCATTGCGGGAATGCAGGCCTGGCGTTGGGCCGGTCTGGGCTTCCTCTCACTCTATGCGCAGGGGGTGCTCCCGGCTGTGTTTGCCCTGCCGGCCGGCCTCGGAGACATGGCCATCGGGGTCACGGCCCCGTGGATGATTCTTGCCCTCATTCGTCAGCCTGGCTTCGCCGCTGGCGGCACATTCATTCGTTGGAATGTCCTCGGGATATTGGACCTCATCGTTGCCGTCAGCATTGGAACCGTGAGTGCCCTTGTCGCGACGGGAGTCCCCGGAGAGATCAGCACCGCTCCGATGGCGACACTGCCGCTGTTTTTGATCCCGGCATTCCTCGTGCCGTTGTTCCTCATGCTGCATACCTCGGCGCTGATGCAGAGCCGGCAGCTTATCCGCAGCCGAGCATAGGGGCATGGAACGCGGTGGGGCATGGAACGCGGTGCGCTGCAGATCAGCGTTCATGGTGCCCTAAATGAGTCCACGCTCTGCGAGCGATACGCTGACACCATCGCCGATGATGATGTGGTCAAGCAGCCGGATGTCCACCAGCGCCAGCGCCTCCTTGACACGTTGCGTGATCAATTCATCGGCCTGACTGGGTTCCGCGATGCCCGACGGATGATTGTGGGCGATGATGATGGCGGCGCAATTGCGCTGCAGGGCGGCCTTGACGATCTCGCGGGGGTGCACGCTCGCGCCGTCGATCGTGCCGCGAAACATTTCCTCGAACTGAATCAAACGGTGGCGCTTGTCCAGGTATAGACAACAAAAAACTTCGTGCTCGAGGTCGCGCAGGCGCGCCGACAGGTAGTCCCGGGTCGCCCGTGGACTGGCGAGCGACGGTCCCGCGCGCAGCGCCTCCGTGAGTTGCCGCCGTGCGATTTCAACTGCCGCTTGTAGTTCGGCGAATCGAGCTGGCCCAAGGCCGGGCTCTGCGCAAAATCTTTTCCGATCCGCTGCGATCAGCTTGCGCAGCGAATGAAAATTCTTGAGCACGTCCCGCGCAAGATCCAGCGCCGAGTGGCCCGGCGTTCCGGTGCGCAGCAGTATCGCCAGCAATTCCGCATCGGAAAGCGCGCCCGGACCCTTGTCCAGCAGCTTTTCGCGCGGTCGCTCGTCCTCCGGCCAATCCCGAATTGCCATGCGCCAGCTTTACGCATTGGCGGTGCCCATGACAGGCGAATTTCGGGCCCGACCGGAAAGATACGCAACCTCTTCGGGCCGTCAACAGGAGAACAGCAGGTCGGCGCCGACACCAGGCGCCTGCTGCCTGCTTATGAAGTAGCCGGAGGCGTTGCCGAGCTCCTCGCCGACTTCATGCACGTTTTCATGAACTCGTGGCGCGCATCGCCCGGCTGCAGCTTCTGATCATCCGCCTGTTTCTTGCAGGCAGCCCAGGCAGGGTCATTGTTATGCCGGCCGCCATGCGGAGGGTTGTCGGTGGGCGGCGTATCATCACCGAACGCAACGCCTGCGGTGCCGACGGCCAACGCCGCAAGCGCGATGGCCCGCAGCAATACGCTGTTGTTTGCACTCATGCTCATGCGAAAGACCTCCTTCAGAATGAGCAAAATCCTACCCGGTCGAGGGTCGGGTGGTTACCCTCGATGGTGCAAAGCTATGTCAAGTTCTGTGAGCGGCGGCCGGCCGCGTTTACCCATGTCCGGAGCTGCCGAATCCGCCGCTGCCGCGCAGGGTCGTGGAGAATTCCTCGACCACATCGAAGCTTGCCTGCACGACGGGGACGATCACCATTTGCGCGATGCGATCACCGGGTTGAATGGTAAAGGCGGCAGCACCCCGATTCCACGTCGAGACCATCAGTGGTCCCTGGTAGTCCGAGTCGATGAGGCCGACCAGGTTGCCGAGCACGATGCCGTTCTTGTGCCCAAGACCCGAGCGCGGCAGCAGCATGGCGGCAAACCCTGGGTCTTCGATGTAAATCGAAACGCCGGTGGGAATCAATTCGGCGGCGCCCGGCGCGAGCACCAAGGGTGCGTCGATGCAGGCGCGCAAATCCATCCCGGCGGAGCCGGGTGTCGAGTGCTGCGGCAACGGAAAATCGCGGCCGATACGCGGATCCAGAATCCGCAACTTGATGCGCTGCATTCGAGGAGGGTTCCTTGGGACTAGCGCCGTACGCGGCGGCCGCGCACACGGTCGCGGGGCAGCGCCGCGGTGCTGCGCCGCTTGCGCGACAGGCGCCGCGGGCTGCCGTCCGGCGGCGGCAAGCGTTTTGCGATCAGGCTGATGAGTTCGCGCGCCACGTCGATTTTCAGACCGCGCGCCACCTCCACTTTGCCGCCCGGCCACAGAACGGTCAGCGCATTCTCGTCGCAATCGAAAGCGATGCCGTCGCCCACGTGGTTGGCGGCGATCATGTCCAGCTTCTTGCGCTTGAGTTTGCTGCGCGCATTGTCTTCGACGTCGTTGGTCTCCGCGGCAAAGCCGACCACGAAGGGCCGCTTGCTCATTTCCGCAACCGACTTGACGATGTCCGGCGCAGGCTCCAGATCCAGTTTGACGGCGCCTCCCTGCTTCTTGATTTTTTGTTTCGCGACGGTCGCCGGCTGGAAGTCCGCGACCGCGGCTGCGGCGATGAATACATCGGCATCGCCGACGTGTCTATGCACGGCGGCATACATCTCGCGGGCGCTCTCCACATTGATGCGCGTGATGCCCGCCGGAGTTTCCAGGTGCACAGGTCCTGTGACGATGGTGACGTGGGCGCCGGCTTCCTTGGCAGCCGCGGCAACGGCAAAGCCCATCTTTCCCGAACTGCGGTTGGTGAGGTAACGCACCGGGTCGAGCCGTTCGCGCGTCGGACCTGCCGTGATCAATACATTGAGACCGCTCAGGAGCCCGTCATTCACCGGCGGCGCGAGCAGGCTCTCAGCGAGCTGCAGCGGCTCCCACATGCGTCCGGCGCCGATTTCGCCGCAGGCCTGGCTGCCGGAGCCCGGACCCAAGAAGCGGATGCCCCGCGATACCAGGGTCGCCACATTGGCCTGGGTCGCCTTGTTGGACCACATGATGCGATTCATGGCCGGCGCGATCACGATCGGCGCCTCGGTCGCCAGGCACAGGGTGGCCAACAGGTCATCAGCGCGGCCGTGCGCGAGCCGAGCGATGAAATCGGCGCTGGCCGGCGCGATCACCACGATTTGCGCCCAACGCGCCAGTTCGATGTGGCCCATCGCCGCTTCCGCCGCGCTGTCCCACAGATCGGTGCGTGTCGGCCGGCCCGAAACGGCCTGGAAAGTGGCCGCGGAGACGAAACGCTGCGCGGTGTGCGTCATGACGACTTGCACGTCGGCGCCGCGTTCGGTCAAGCGGCGAACCAGATCCGGGCTCTTGTAAGCAGCTATCCCGCCGGTAACGCCCAACAGTATGCGGGTCTTTGGCGTCATTGGATGTGTTTCAATTCTTTGAAACGGTCGATGTCGCTTTGGAACTGTTTTCGCATGGTGCTTTCCTCGCCGCGTTTCTGACGCAGATTCTGCTCTTGCGTGCGGATGTCGTTGGCGAGTCGCACCAGGTCTTCTGCCACCTGGTCCGGCATGGGCGGGGCTTTCTCATCGCTGTTGTAAGGTTTGAAGCGCATGCTGCCGACGCGCAATTTTTTCATGCGGCCGTTGAGGGTATCCAGGAACTGGTTGGTGACCGTGATCTGCTCCAACAGGAGGTTCAGCCGTTGGTCGCGCAGCCGCTCGATCTCCTGGATCGAGACGTAGGTGCTGAGCAGGTTGCGATCGCGATTTTGCCGCTGTTCCATATCCTCCTTTTTCTGCTCTTCAGCCGCCAACTGGTCCGCCGATTTCTGCGCCTCGAGGCGGTTGATCTCCACGCCCTGCGAATTGATGATGTGCTGTTCCTGCGAGGAATATTCGGGCGGGATCCGGTCACCGTAGTGGGTTACCCCCTGATCGTCCACCCATTTATAGAGCGTGCGGCCGTTGCCGGCCGCCCCGGCGGCGGCGCTGAAGGCAACGAGCGAACTCAAGCACAGTGTCCAAAGCGCCCTGTTCAAGTACCTAACCCTCGAAATTGACGTCATTATTTTGCGGGGAGCGAAAGGTTCTATTCTAGGGCCTACGCCTCAGTCTGCAGGCCATAACGTGCACGATAGTCGCGCATATTCTTCAAGTCCGCTTCCCGGCCCGGTGCGGACATGTGCGCCAGCAGATCCTGCAGGCTGATCACGGCCAGTACCGGGATCCCGTAGCTCTCGCGGACCTCCTGAACGGCAGAAAGCCGGCTGTTCGGCGCCCGTTCCTGCCGATCCAAGGCCAGTAGCACCCCGGCCGGACGTGCACCGGCCTGTTTAATGATCTCGATGGATTCCCGAATGGCGGTGCCCGCCGTGATGACGTCATCGATGATCAAGACCCGGCCGGTCAGGGGGCTGCCGACGATGCTGCCGCCCTCGCCGTGGTCCTTGGCCTCCTTGCGGTTGTAGGCAAAGGGCAGATTTCGCCCATGGTGCTCGGCCATGGCCGCCGCGGTTACGGTGACCAAGGGAATACCCTTGTAAGCAGGACCAAACACCATATCGAAGCCCAGATCCGAACTTGCCAGCGCCGCCGCATAGGCACGGCCCACGGCATTGATGGCAGTGCCGGTATTGAACAATCCGGCATTGAAGAAGTACGGACTCTGGCGCCCCGACTTCAAGGTGAAGGTGCCGAACTTGAGTACTCCGAGGCGCACGCACAGGTCGATGAATTCGCTTTGATACGCCGCGGTCATGGGGCCTGATATTATCCCGCGCAATGCGCAGCGTCACGACACAAGGCTCCATCCTCCCGGGTTTCCGCGTTTGACGGCCGTCGCGGGCGCAAAGCCCACGCTGCTGCAAGCCTTGACTGACAAGCGCATGGTCGCGGTGCTGTTCATGAGCTTCGCCTCCGGGCTGCCGTTCAATCTCACCGGCTTTACCCTGCAGGCCTGGTTGGCTTCGGAGCACGTCGACATCAGGACCATCGGCTTTTTCAGCCTGGTCGGCGTCCCGTATATCTGGAAATTCCTCTGGGCACCGCTGCTGGATCGATACTCCGTGCCCATCCTCGGCAGGCGCCGCGGCTGGATCCTCGTATTCCAATTGGCTCTCGCCGTCAGCATTGGCTTCATGGGATTCTGTTCTCCCACCGAGGATCTCACCACCCTGGCAATGGTGGCACTCATGGTCGCGTTCTTTTCCGCCACCCAGGACATCGTGATCGATGCCTACCGCGTCGATACCATCCCACCTCATGAGCGTGCCGTGGCGGCCGCGGCGGCGGCATTTGGTTATCGAACCGCAGCCATGCTGGCGGGTGCCGCGCTGGTCGTGATCGCCGCGCATTTGGGCTGGCGGCTGGCCTTCCTCGTCATTGCCGCGCTCATGGTCGCGATGATGATCACCACCACGCGCGCTCCCGATCCGAGTACCTCGAGCCACCCGCCGCAAACCTTGATGCAGGCGGTATGGCTGCCGCTCAAGAATCTGGTGAGCCAGAAGGGCGCCGCCGGCTTTCTCCTGTTGGTCTTGCTCTACAAGGCCGGCGATGCCTTCGCCTTGAGCCTCTACAGTACTTTCATGCTCAGAGGTCCGGGCTTTACGCTGGATGAACTCAGCGCCGGGAAGCTGACCATGACCATCGCCACCATCGTCGGCGTGAGCCTCGGAGGCTGGCTGTATCTACGTTGGGGAATGTTCCGCTCCTTGATGATATTCGGCATATCTCAAGCGCTGACGAACCTTCTGTACATGTGGCTGGCGCTGGCCGGCCACAAATTCTGGCTGCTGATATTTGCCACCGCACTCGACACCATGGCGGGCGGCATGGGACAGGCTGCGTTCGTGGCCTTCCTGATGTCCTTGTGCAGCGCGAGTTTCAGCGCGACTCAGTACGCGCTGCTGTCGGCGATGGCCTCGTTGCCGAGAGTGGTTACCGGTGCGATCGCCGGCATCGTGGCGCCGGCGGTGGGATGGCCGAAATTCTTCTTGATCACATGCATCACCGCGCTGCCGGGTCTGATGGTGCTGCTGGTTTTGAAAAAACCTCTCGACGAACTCGCCGAACGCGAGGTCGGCGGCGCTTGAGCGTCAGCGCCGCATGGACCGATCCGCATGACGCGACCAGGATGGGCGTGCGGTATCCTCGAATTCCCGATCCAGATCTTCCGCCTCGACGTCGATCGCGCCCGACCAGTCCTCCGGTGCATCCGCGGCCTCGAGAAGTTCGTCGCGCAGCTGATCGTTCCAAGATTCGAAATCGACTTCGGTCACGGACCCGTCGAAATATTGAATCTCTATCGTTTCATCCTGGTCGTCTATCGCGACCACTTCAAAGAGCTCGTCGGTACCGCCTCGATACCATTGGCCAACGATCGGCTTGATAAAATTCATCGCCGCCTCCGTCTGCTATGCTCATCTTCATTGAACTCCGAATGAGCGCATCGCGCAATATGTAATTTTTGCGCGCAGCAACATCCCCATGCTCCAGCAGCTGATCAAGTTCTTCGTCGTATTTTTCGTGGTGGTCGAACCGATTTCCCTGATTCCCTTGTTCGCAGGACTAACGGAAGGCGCAAGCGGCCCTTACAAGAAAAAGATGGCCGGCAAGGCAGCGCTGATCGCGCTCAGCATCTGCGTGCTGTTCGCGCTGGTGGGCGCCAAGTTTCTGGACATAATGGGAATCTCGTTGAGCTCCTTTCGAATCGCCGGCGGCACGCTCTTGTTCCTCATCGCTCTTGATATGGTTTTCGCGCGTACGTCGGGCACCAAGTCCACCACGCCTGAGAAGGAGGAGGCCAAAATGCGCGAGGATATTTCCGTTTTTCCCCTGGCTTTCCCTTTCATCGCCGGTCCCGGCGCGTTGGCCACCATCCTGCTGACGGCCGGCGAACTCTGGGGAAAACCGCTGCTGTTCGCCGGCTTTCTCGCCGTGGTCGCACTGGTGATGATCGTGTGCTGGATACTGATGCTGGCGACGCCGCGGCTGATGAAAGTGCTCGGCGTCACGGGCGCGAATGTCACGAGCCGCCTGTCGGGAGTGATCCTCGCGGCGCTGGCCGTGCAGTTCATCATCGACGGCATACGCGGCAGCTTTCTCAGCTCATAGCCGTCCCGCCTATTTTGGCGTAGGCAAGATCCCACACGCCATGACCCAAACGCTCGCCGCGCCGCTCGAAGCGCGTCGGCGGCCGGAAGTCCGGCCGATTTACATAAGTCCGATCGGGACTCAAGCTGGCTAGACCTAAGGCGGCATTGCACACCACCCGCATTTGTTCGGCGTAGTCCTGCCAGTCGGTGGCCAGGCGCAGCGTACCGTGCATTCGCAATTTCGCCGTCAACAATGCCGCGAATTCCGCGTCGATGAGCCGCCGCTTGTGGTGGCGCTTCTTGTGCCAAGGATCCGGAAAGAACACCAGTATCTCCTCGAATGACTCGTCGGCGATGCGCTCGCGCAGTACATCCACCGCATCATCGCAAATGACACGCAGGTTTCGCAGGCCGCCACCGGCTGCCCGCAGCAAGAGCCGGCCGACTCCTGATCGATGCACCTCGATGCCGAGGTAGTCGCGGTCTGGATGACTCTCCGCCAGGTGCCCGATTACTTCACCTGTCCCAAAGCCGATCTCCAGACAGCGCGGCGCCGGCCGCCCGAATAGGATCCCAAGATCGAGCACGCCCTTGGCTTCGACGCCATAGGCAGGCCAAAGCTCGATCAGCGCTCGCTCCTGCGCAGCAGTGGTACGGCCTTCGCGAAGTACGAAGCTGCGAATGCGACGGGGGGTGTGCATGGGCGCAAAGTGTGCCTGATATGATGCTTTCATGCGCAAAACCTGCCTAGGCTGCCTCGCGGCATTGCTGATCTTGTCGGGGTGCGCCGGCCTGCCGCGGCACGTCCAAAAAACACGTTCCGAGGCACTGGACAATCCCGCGCAAACCCATTTGGGCGAGATCGTCGCGGCCGACCAGAGCGGCAAGAACCTCTCGGGAGTTCGCCTGCTGGCCTCGGGCGAGGAGGCGCTGGCAAGCCTGATCGCCCTTGCGGACCGCGCGCAGCACACGCTCGACATCCAGTACTACATCATTCATGAGGACGACTCCACGCGCACGCTGCTGCGGCACGTGCGGCTGGCCGCGGAGCGCGGCGTGCGGGTGCGGGTGCTGGTCGATGATTTGAACACCGCCGGCGAGGATCGGAGATTCCTGCATCTGAGCCAGCGAGCCAACGTCGAAGTGCGGGTGTTCAATCCCTTCCCCGGAGGCCGTTCCGCGACCTGGAGCCGCTTTCTCGCGTCGGTGAGCGACATTCCGCGCATCAACCATCGCATGCACAACAAGCTTTTCGTCGCCGACAATGCCCTGGCCATCACCGGCGGGCGCAACATCGGGGATGCATATTTCGCCCGCGATCAACGCAGCAACTTCATCGATCTCGACGTGGTGGCGGCGGGCGAGATCGTGCCGCAGCTGTCGGCGACCTTCGATGCCTTCTGGAACAGCCGCTACGCCTATCCCATCGCTTCCGTGGCCTCCGCCGAGCAGCCGGAAGCGATGACGGCGCCCCTGGTGGAGACCACCGCCTCGGCCAACGCGAATTGGCTGGCTCATGAGCTGGATGACGGAGTGCTGAATCTGATCTGGGTGCCCGCCACGGTTTTGGCGGACAAGCCGGGCAAGCTTGCCGACGATGCAGCCTCGGACGAAGAGGTGGTCGCCAACAACATCGGCGCCTTGATGCGTACCGCCAAGCAGGAACTCTTGATCATCTCCCCGTATTTCGTGCCGGGTCTGGAGGGCATGGCGATGATGCGGCAGTTGGTCGTGCAGGGAGTGCACATTCGCATTCTCACCAACTCGCTCGCCTCAACGGATTCTCCGCTGGTGCATACCGGCTACGCGCGCTATCGCGTCGGTTTGCTCAGGCTGGGCATCGATCTGCGCGAGATGCGCCCCAAGCTCGGGCAAAAGCGGCCGCGTTTCCATCCTTTCCGAAGCTCCAACGCCAGCCTGCATGCCAAAGCGTTGGTCATCGATCAGAAGACCGTGTTCATCGGATCGCTGAACATGGATGGCCGTTCCAAGCGCTTCAACAGCGAGCTGGGCTTGGTGATGCGCAGCCCCGACATCGCGAAGCAAGTTACCAACATTCTCGATGACTTGAGCTCGGACGGCAGCTACCGCCTGAGCTTGATGGATCACACCGACAAGATCGAGTGGTTCAGCGGTGAGCCGGGCGAGGAGAAGGTGTGGCACTCCGATCCAGAGACCACGTTCACGCAGCGATTGGCGCTGCGCGCGCTGGCGCCATTCGCGCCCGAAGAATTGCTTTAAGGCGCGATCTTGAGCGAGCTGAGATAGTCCTTCACCCTGCCGCGAAATCCTTCGCTGCTGGTTACCGTCGCGCCGCCGGCCAAGGACAGGATGAAATCGCCTCGCAGGGTGCGGTTCACTTCCTTCACGTAGTTCATGTTCACCAGGCAGGAGCGGCTGATGCGCAGCATCGGCTGCGAACGCAGCGCAAGCTCCGCCTGCTGCAGCGTGCTGCGCGCATGAAAACTATCTT
>Ga0302326_10003687_pt1 | contig 35976 bp, 33 predicted proteins | sample Palsa_T0_3_FD_202264 | JGI IMG/M metagenome (GOLD analysis project Ga0302326, IMG submission 202264) | Peat permafrost microbial communities from Stordalen Mire near Abisko, Sweden - Palsa_T0_3 | ecosystem: Environmental > Terrestrial > Soil > Palsa > Peat permafrost | place: Sweden: Abisko... | reverse complement strand
AGGAACACTATGGCGCATTTCCTGGGTCTGGGAATAACCCACTACCCGTTGCTGGCCGGCACCGACGAGCACATGGCGGACCTGTTGCGCTGGACCTTGACTGATCCCGACATTCCCACCGAGGCAAAGGATCCCGCCTACTGGTCAGCCTCGATGCGCGCCGAATGGAACGCCGACGGCGGACTGGCTTCTGCGGCCCATCATCGAAAGCTCCTGGTGGAGAATCTATCTCGCTGCCGTGAGGCCCTTGACGAGTTCGCTCCTGACGTCGTGGTGGTGTGGGGTGACGACCAGTACGAGAACTTCCGCGAAGAAGTCATCCCGCCGTTCTGCGTGCTCGCCTACGAAGATGTCGACGTCAAACCCTTCGAGCTGATGACGCGCCGCGGTAGCCCGAACGCCTGGGGCCTGCCCGATGACACCACCATCACCCTGCACGGCGACGCCGACGGCGCCCGCCGACTCACCAACGATCTGATCGGCCAAGGATTCGACATCGCTTACTCGTACCGTAAGCGCAGCGACGCGCCGTTTCCGCACGCGATCCTCAACACCCAGTTGTTCCTGGACTACCCCGACGCCGGCTTGCGCTTCGATTACCCGCTGATCCCCATCACCATCAACTGCTACGGACAACATGCCATCGCCCGCCAGGGCGGCCTGGCCCGCTTCGCGGACATCGCGGTCGAACGACTCGACCCATCCGGGCCCACCCCCGCCCGTTGCTATGCGCTGGGCCGCGCGGTAGCGAAAGCATTCCGCAACACCGACTTACGGGTGGCGCTAGTGGCGTCATCCAGCTGGTCGCACGCGTTTTTGACCGACAAGACCTGGCACATCACCCCCGATACCGTCGCAGACCGCCGGTTGTACCAGCTGTTCGTCGACCGTGACTACGAGAAGTGGCAGGCCACCCCCAGCCGCGACATCGTCGACTCCGGTCAACACGAAATGCTCAACTGGTTCTGCCTGACCGGAGCGGTCGACGAACTCGGCCTCGATCTCGAATGGTCAGAGCTCGTGACTACCGACGTCTTCAACTCCAACAAGTGTTTTGCCGTATTCGAGGAAGGAGACTCGCGATGACATCAACAGTTTCAGGGATCGCGTTGCAGCCACGCACCATCGACGCCGGAGGCATCGGGACCAGCTACCTCGAGGCCGGTGCCGGCCAACCACTTGTCATGCTGCACGGCTCGGGCCCCGGGGTATCGGCGATCGCCAACTGGCAGCACAACATCGGGACATTGGCACAGCGATTCCGCGTGCTCGCTCCGGACATCGTCGGTTTCGGCGCCACCCAGCGGCCCGATGACGTCGTCTATTCGCTGCGCACCTGGACCGATCACATCTGGGCGTTCCTCGATGCACTGGGCATCGAGAAGGCCGCGATTGTCGGCAACTCGCTCGGTGGGCGCATTGCGCTGCAGATGGCCACCGACTGCCCGGACCGGATCACCAAGATGGTGCTGATGGGAGCGCCCGGTGTCGGCATGACGCTCACTGACGGACTTGCCGCGTTGCGCGCCTACGAACCGTCTCATGACGCGATGCGGGATCTGCTGCGGAACTACTTCGCGGTCGATCCGGCAATGATCACCGACGAACTCGTCGCAATCCGATACGAGGCCAGCATCGCCGACGGCGCCTACGAGTCGTACCGCGCCATGTTCTTCGATCCACGCCACAACGGATCCCAACTCGGTATCACCGAGGACGAAGCACGCGCCATAACCACGCCCGCACTGCTGGTGCACGGCCGGGACGACAAGGTAGTCCCGATGCAGGTCTCCGTCACAATGCTGGAGCTATTGCCCAACGCCGACCTGCACGTGTTCAGCGCATGCGGGCACTGGACGCAGATCGAGCGCGCCGAAGAGTTCTCTGCGCTGGTCGCCGACTACCTGGCACGGCGATGAGCACCGGTGTCGAGCCGCGCGTCGCGCCAGCAACCGAGGTCGCCGCGCAGCTGCCGGTCGTCGTCGACGACCCGGTGGCCCAACGATTCCGGGTGCACCGCTCGGCGATGACATCACCCGAGATACACCGGGCCGAGGTCGAGCGGATCTTCGCCAAGTCGTGGCTTTACGTCGGGCACGAATCCGAGATCCCGGAGCCGGGTGACTTCGTCCGGCGACCGGTCGGCGGACGGCCCGTTTTCATGGTCCGTGGCGCGAAAACCGGCAACATCAATGTATTCCACAACACCTGCACGCACCGCGGGGCATTGGTATGCCGACAGGACTCCGGGAATTCCAAAGTGTTCCAATGCTTCTACCACGCGTGGACTTTCGATTCCGAAGGCCAGCTCAAGGGAGTCCCTGACCGGGACGCCTACGCGGGCGGCCTCAATTTCGACGAGTTGGGGCTCAAACGGGTGGCGCGGGTAGAGACCTACCGGGGCTTTGTCTTTGCCTGCTTCGACCCCGACATCGAAGACCTGCCCACCTATCTGGCCGGCGCGAAGGAGTACATCGATCTAGTCGTCGACGGTTGCGGCGGGTCGGTCGAGATGGCCCGCGGCACCAACCAGTACAGCTTCGGGGCCAACTGGAAGCTATTGGTGGAGAACAGTTTCGACGGATACCACGCGGAGTCCACACACGATACCTACTTCAAGTACCTGGTGTCCATCGGCACCGACCTGCGCGGAGGTGTCAGCGGCCAGGCGGTTGACCTGGGTAACGGTCACGCCGTGATCGAATACAGTTCCCCGTGGGGACGTCCGGTCGCCAAGTGGGAGCCGCTGTTCGGCGCGGACGCTCACACCGAAATCGACCGGCTGCGCACTGATTTGGTCGCCCGGCACGGCGAGCAGCGCGCGCACGCCATGGCCGAGGTGAACCGCAACCTGCTGATCTATCCGAACCTGATCATCAACGACATCATGGCCGTGACGGTGCGCACCTTCTATCCACCGGCGCCGGACACCGTCGACGTCACCGCATGGGCGTTGGCCCCCCGCAACGAGCCGGCGTCTCTGCGTCACCGCCGCCTCGATAGCTTCCTGACGTTTCTCGGCCCGGGCGGTTTCGCCACCCCCGACGATCTGGAGGCGCTGGAGTCCTGCCAGCAGGGCTTCGCCAGCGGTGGCGTCGAATGGAACGACATCTCCCGCGGCATGGGTCGCGTTCCGGTGGCCAACGACGAAGAACAGATGCGCGTGTTCTGGCGGCACTGGCAGCACCAAATGAGCGCCGCGGCGGACCGGGCAGGTGCGCGGTGACCGCCGTGGCGTCGCAGCGGCACGTTTTTTTGAGGCAGCAGGTCGAGGAATTCCTCTACGCCGAGGCCGCTTTGCTCGACACCTGGGCGCTCGACGACTGGCTGCTGCTCTTCGACGAGGACGCGAAGTACGAGGTGCCCTGCAACGACGCGCTCGACGGCGATCCTGCGCGCGACTTGCTGCTCATCGACGACAACTATCTGCGGCTGGCGGCCAGGGTCACCCGGCTCGACAGCCGACGAGCCCACCGCGAATACCCGCATTCCCGAACGAATCACCAGGTGTTCAACGTGCGGGTGCAGGACTTGCCAGCGGATGAGCTGTCGGTGAACGCGTCGTTCACGGTGTGGCGATTCCGGGCAGGACGCACCAGTTGCTATGTCGGCCAGTACCACTACCGGTTGCGCCGCAGCGCCGGCGGCTTCCGGATCGCCGTCAAGCGAGCGGAATTGGATATGACGGATCTGCGGTCTGTTGGGGACGTGGCGATCATCCTATGAGCGGCGCACTGGCCGGCCGGACGGCAATAGTCACCGGAGCCGCATCCGGTATCGGCCTGGGCATATCAGCACGGCTGATCGCCGATGGTGCAGCGGTTTTCGCTGCGGCCCGCAGCAAGGAAGACCTGGAACGCGTGTACGAGCACGCTCGCATCGCGGGCGGATTCGTCGGTGAACTCCACCAACCCGGCGCGGCCGAAGACTTGGTGCGGACGGCGGTCGAGACGCTCGGCGATGTCGACGTTCTAGTCAACAACGCCGGCGGCGGCGTGATCCTGCCCACCCTCGAGCACACCGAGGAGACGCTGCGTGCCACCGTCGACAACAACCTGTGGACGACGATCTACTGCGTGCGAGCGGTGCTGCCGCACATGGTCTCTCGAGGCCATGGTCGCATCGTCAACATCGGCGCCGACTCAGTGCGTACCGGGCTGGTGGATCACGCGATGTACAACGCGGCGAAGGGCGGCGTGCACGCGATGGTCACCGGCATCGCACGCGAGTTCGCGGGCGCTGGTATCACCGCTAATACCGTGGCGCCGTGCTACGTCCGCACACCTGAGCTGGCCAAGCTGTTCGAATCCGGCGACGCAGCAGCACGTCTGATGCGGGTCGTCGAGGAAGCAACGGCCATCGTACCGATGGGACGGCCCGGCGATCCAGCTGAAGTCGCCGCAGCCGTCGCCTTCCTTGCCGGCGAGGACAGCCGATTCATTACCGGGCAAACCATATACGTCAATGGCGGCAGCAGCATGGGCTGATAGCCCTGTCCCCACAACCAGAGGACCCAACTCAGATGACCCTCACCACCACTGGCCTGCGTGCTGCCGCGGACCGGCTGATCGCGGCGGCCGCCGAACCGCTGCAGTGCGACCCCGTACGCGACCTCGTCGGCGAGGCCGACGTCGTGTCGGCCTATGCGGTGCAGCGCCTGCTCACCGAGGACTCGCTGCGACGGGGACGCCGGATCGTCGGCCACAAGATCGGCCTGACCTCCCCCGCGGTGCAGCGGCAATTGGGGGTGGATCAACCCGATTCCGGTGTGCTGTTCGCCGACATGCAGGTGGCGTCGGGGACCACCGTGGCGACCGACACGCTGCTGCAGCCCAAGGTCGAGGCCGAGATCGCGTTCATCCTCGCCGAGGACCTCGACGGCGACCTGTCGGATTCGCGGATTAGAGCCGCCGCCGGCGTCGCGATAGCTGCCATCGAGATCGTCGACTCGCGCGTGCGCGACTGGTCGATCAGCATTGTCGACACCATCGCTGACAACGGCTCGTCAGCCCTGTTCGTGCTGGGGTCAGACGTGGCGGCCGCTTCCGACCTCGATTTCGTCTCTTGCACAATGCGGCTCACGCAGGACGGCACAGTGGTCTCCACCGGGCGGGGCTCGGACTGTCTGGGCAGCCCACTCAACGCGCTGCGCTGGCTGGCCCGCACCGCCTCGCAAAACGGCTCTCCGTTGCGCGCCGGCCACATTGTGCTCTCCGGTGCGCTGGGCCCCATGGTGCCAGTCCAGCCGGGCAGCAAGTACGCGGCCCAGATCGACACAATCGGTTCGGTCGAGGTGTCTTTCGCCGAGGTGACGCCATGACGCGCACCAAGGTCGCCGTCATCGGTTCGGGCAATATCGGCACGGACTCCGGGTGAGTAATGCTTCAACTACAGGTGTCAGTGGGATCGTTCTGGCACAGACTGTCCTTGATGGATATCGAGCTCTTTTGCGCGTCAGCAGCACGCGAACGGCGTGATGCCCGTGAGGTCTGCGCCGTTGTCTCGGTAGAACTACGCGCGGCAGTCGACAAAGCCCTCGAAGATGTCGCTACGATGCTTTCGGCGGGTCAGGCGGGACCGAACGAGATCTGTCGTTATCAGCGACTTCTCGACGAGCGTCGCGCGATCGTTGTCCAAGACGCCGAGGTTCGAATGTCGGCGGCGACCGGAATCGCTGAGGCATTGTCGGAACTCCGCCGTGCGCCGTCGAGCAGCGCGCTGCTCGAGGGGGCACCGCGTGCGCTATGCGAGGCATGCGGTTTCACGCGGGCAATGGTGTCGGCCGTACAGGGCTCGCGCTGGGTACCGCTGAAGTTGTTTACGAGCGATCAGCTCGATCCGCAAGCGGAGGCGTTTCAGGCTTTCGTGGAGAGTGAAACGGAAATTCCATTGGCCAACATGTTGGCGGAAACGGACATGGCGCGGCGACGTGCTGCGATTCAGATAGAGGACGCGCCGCTGGATCGCCGCACATTCAAACCGATCATCGAGGTCGCGAAGAGTCCGGGATACGTCGCTGCGCCGATCGTCATCGGGGGCCGAGCGACCGGGTTCATACATGCCGACCGAGTCGGTCAGCGAAGGACGGTCAGCAGCGATGACATGGAATGGATAGCCGAGTTCACAGCGGAACTTGCCAGTTTATTCGACCGGGCAGTCGGAGCTGACCAACTCCTCACGCAGCGTATCGAGCTGCTCGATGCGATGGCGTCGACTCACGCAGCGCTGGCCGCCTTCGAGAGGTCCGTGCCGGGGTTCGGGGAAGGCGTCGGCATCGGGTCGACGGAAGGCGCATCCACGCAAGGGCGCCTAGCACCGGCACGCGACGCACTCCTGACTCCGCGCGAGCGCGAGGTACTCGAGTGTGTCGCGCATGGAGCAACCAACGCAGTGGTTGCACGGCAGTTGATGCTGTCGGAGAACACCGTGAAAACCCATCTGCGTGCCATCTTGCGCAAGCTCCACGTGACGACCCGCGCTGCCGCCGTGGCGCGATACATGCGACTTCGCGAGAACATTGATGGATGAGCGGCTTCCCGACGATCTGGCTGCTGCACGGACGGCACTTGTCCGCGACGTAGTCCGGACCCTCGGCGCCATCGAAGGCTCAGAGGAAGTCCGTCCCGGCGCTGCGGCGGCCACATCGCTGGCGTTGGTGCACACGATCGGAGAGTCGATACTGTCTTCGCTGAATGATGCGGACACCGACCTGACCCAACGCCGTTCCGAATTGGTGGACCTCCTCGTCCGCGCTGGAAGGTTCGAGGGCACATTGTTGGGCTATGTCGAGAGTCAACGAGTCCAGCAGCGAGCCGCACTGCCCAGGAACGTGGCACGCCTGCGCGCCTGTGCGGACTCATTCCAGCTAGGTCAGCACGCTGCTGAGGTCGCATTAGATGCATTGGGTGCTCGCCGAGTTGCGGTGAGTCGCGTGCGTGATGGTGTTTGGTCATCCTGGCGTATGACGAGCGTCGAGGAACTCGGGTCACTTACCGCCTGGGGTGAACGCGGACCGATCGTGCTCGAGCAGCTGCCGGTCGAGCAGGCTGTGGTGGCTACCCGGCAAACCGGGCTGACTATCGCGCCGGCGCGATCGAAAGCGTCGTCGGCGCATGCTTTACGCACCTGCGTTGTTGGACCGATCGTGGTCGAGAATGAGGTCATAGGTTTGCTTCACGTTGAATTCGGTGATTACGAGCCAGGCGCGGACTTGCGCCAGATGGTGCTGTCATTCGGGCAGACGTTGGGAAGGGTTCACGAACAGCTCACGACGCGCGAACAGTTCGGTGGGCAACGTAGCGCGGCGGAAGATCTCCAGCGTGCGGCGCAATGCGCGACGCTCCTAGATGCTGACGTCGAACTAAGCATCGATCCCCTCCGGATTGCGCGCGACTCGCGCAGCGCTGCGCAGGCGCCTGACGTCGATAGCAGTCGCGCGAACTTAACGGCCCGCCAGCGCGAAACGCTCGATCTTTTACTGCGCGGGTATACCAACGCGGAGATCGCTGAGCGTCTCATCATCAGCGTGGCGACGGTGAAGAGTCACGTTCGTGCGATCCTGCATCGCGTGGGGGCCGTCAATCGCGCTGAGGCGATCGCACGCTACGTCGCTCAAGACCGTTCTAGGGGCTGATCAAATCGGGCACGGAGTTCGGTTTTGAGCACCTTCCCGGCCGCATTTCGAGGTAGCGAATTTACAATTTCGAGCTGACGCCGAAGTTTGTATCGTGCCAGACGTCCTCCAACGAATTCGCGGAGTTCGTCGAGAGTGGGGGCGACGTCGCCGGCGATGGCGACGACGGCGCAGACGTGGTCGCCCGATTGTTGGTCGGCGGCGCCGATGACGGCAACCTCGGCGACCCCGGAGTGCTCAAACAACAGGCCCTCGATCTAAGTGGCAGGTGAAGTGGTCGCCATTCGGCGACGGAACCGCACACCGCGATTTCAGGACAGGCGACGTCCGACTGTTCAGCGATAAAGATCGCTTGATGGGATGAGGCCCGTGCACCCAAGGAGGTAGCACAATGACATGGGTCACCCGGAATTTAGATATCCGCCAACCTTGGAATCTGAGGTCAAAGCCCATGCCCATCCGCACAGCAATTGATGCCGCGGTGCTCACCAGCTACCCGGCGCGATACTTTGCAGCCTGGAGCCAACGTGACATCGAGTTCGCGCTTGAGCTCTTCACACCCGGGCTGAGTTGGATCGACCCGTCACTCCCCGCAGAGCTGACGAGCCGAAAGGAAGCACAAGGCTTCTTCGAAGCTGCGTGGCAAGGATTCCCCGACATAGCGTTCGTGGCTGTCGGCGAACCGCTTGTGGATGTGGAGACCGGCCGCGTCGCACACGAATGGCGAATGACCGGCACTCACACCGGCGAAGGGTTTCCGCCCGGCGTCCCGCCGACTGGTAAGCCGTTCGATGTCGCCGGCACCGACGTGTGGCAGGTCGACGCCGATGGCCGCGCTCTATCGGTGCGGGCCTACTACGACGTGACGACACTTTTGAGCCAGCTCGGTCTAGCATGACTGCTCCAACGGCGCCAGGTGTGATCGAAACCGTCGACGTGGTCATTGTCGGGGCTCGCTGCGCGGGTACTGCCGCCGCGGTCCCCCTCGCCCGCGCCGGCCGAGCGGTGGTGGTCTTGGACAAAACGCGTTTTCCTGCGGACACGCTGTCGACACATGTTCTCGTTCCAAATGGAGTTCAGGAACTGCAGCAGATGGGAGCACTCCGCAAAATTCTCGCACTGGGACCGGCTAAGACCATGTACCTCACGCTGAACGACGGCGACCTTGAGATTCGCGAGCGGTTCAAACCTTTCGCCGGCATAGATTACGGCCTGTGCATTCCGCGAGATCAGCAGGACGTGCTCCTCGTGGAGGCTGCGCGTGACGCTGGAGCAGAAGTACGCGAACGATGCTCGGTGGAACAGGTCGTGTGGCGGGACGGCCGTGCAGTGGGCGTGCGCTACCGGACGAAGGAAGGGGATTTCGAGATCCACGCCAAGCTCGTGATCGGTGCTGACGGGCGCAAGTCTCACATCGCAGCCGAGGTCAACGCGTGGACCCCTTATCGTGCGTCGAAAAACGGTCGTGGGTTCGCGTTCCGTTACCTTGATGATCCGCTCGGGGAAAATGCGCCTAGCGAGTTCCAAATATACCGCGCCAATGGCAACCAGGCGCTGGTCTTACCGTCGTGCCCGGCCGGCCGAACGCTCGTGGTACACATGTGCCCGTCCGAGGATATTCCGGCGTTCCGCGCTGATCCCGAAGCCTCTTGGCAGGCAAAGCTCGATCAGGATCCGTTGCTGCGTCGCCGCGTCGGCGCAGCAACCAATATGAGCAAAATACGTAGTACTGACGACTTGTGCGCGTACTACCGAAGGTCGAGCGGACCGGGGTGGGCGTTAGCAGGCGACTCAGGGCATTTCAAGGACCCGGTCACCGGCAACGGCATGCGCGACGCACTGAAACACGGGCGCCTGCTCGGTGAGGCTGCCGCGGCCACAATCGATGATTCAGACGCCCTCGATGCGGCGTTGCGCAGGTGGGAGCAAGCGCGCGACAAGGACACCATCTCGACCTACCACTGGGGTAACCGCGAGTCACGTCCGCAGGCGACGTCGCCGTTGGTGCGGGCCGTTCTGGGAACGTTCGCGGGGAGTGAGGAGCCGAACCTCTCAGACACATTCAACCGTGCGCGCTCCATCGAAAGCATTATCAATCCGGTGCGATTGGCCCGTGGCCTCCTTCGTGCGCTGAGGACACCGGGAGTCGATCGCCGCGCAGTCCTGCGCGAAGCCTGGGGCGAGCTCCCACTGGAAATCTCCGCTCGCCGACACCGCCTTCTGGACGGGTTTCGATCGACAAAACCTACCGCGACCGAACGCATCGGGTGGAGTGTGGGACGTGCCCCTCGGCCACCGTCTTGGCGGGCCGCCGCTGATACTGACGCACCAGCCGCCAACCAACCTGAGTTCGACGCGCTTTCGCACAGGATGCACGGCGTGTCCGGATGTGTGGAATGTGAGCGGTTGAGCGAACTCCAACTTTGACTAGCGGTTCGGAATCTTGATATCAGGTCGAACAAAGCGCTTACCGTGTCGACGCGTCGCTGTGCGGTCATGGCACCGGGGCGGCAACTGTCCCGGCCCGAAGCGTTCGTCGCCGTCGCCGATCTCTAAGGTTGGCCGCCGAAAGAGATTCAATGGCGTCGCCAAACCACTTGACCCCCAAGTAGACCTCATCGCGACTAGCGTCGGGGTCGGCCGTGCCGCACAAACCTTGACTCAGCGACATCACCCGCGGCTCATCGGATTCCGCAACAACTCCTCCCGCAGTGCGCGCTTCAGCACCTTGTTACTGGCGGTCAGCGGCAGCGAGGTGGCAAACCGGACCTCTTTAGGTACCTTGTACCCGGCTATGAGCGCGCGACAGTGCGCAACAATGCGGTGTTCGGACAAGTCGGCGCCGGGTTCAGGTACGACGACGGCCACCACCCGCTCGCCCCATTTGTCGTCGGGCAGTCCCACGACCGCGCACTTCGACACTCCGTCGAGCCGCAACACCGCCTGCTCGACCTCGGTGGAGTAGACATTGGATCCGCCGGTCACGATCATGTCCTTGAGCCGATCGACAAGATAGAAAAGCCCTTCAGAGTCGCGGTAGCCGCAATCGCCCGAGCGATACCAGCCCTCGCGGAATGCGATAGCCGTCGTCTCTGGCTGATTGAAGTAGCCCGTGATCAGTGATGGCGACCGGATCAGGAACTCGCCCACCTGTCCATGAGGCATTTCATTGCCGTCCGGATCGGCCACCTTGATGTCGACCAATGGCAATGGGCGGCCGCATGATTGGAGCCTCGTCTCATCCTCAAGGCGGTGATCATCGGGCAACAGGAAGGTCACCCCGGCGCTGGTTTCGGTAGCGCCGTAGAAGTTCATGAAGTCACACGTCATCTTGGACAGCGCCCGCTTCAGCAGATTCAGGCCGATCGATGCCCCGGCATAGATGATCAAGCGCACCGAAGAGTAGTCGGCGTTCGCTGCGTTGGGGTCATCCAGCAACATCTGGATGACCGTGGGAACCAGGGGAATGACGGTGGGCCGATCTCGCGCGATGAGCTCGAGGAGCCGCCCCGTTTCCGGCATCGAGTAGACGGCGACCGGGACCCCGTTGTAGAGGGCCTGAAGGGACAGGCCGATGCCCATGGCGTGGAATAGCGGCATGACGGTCAACATGAGGTCATCGGGGATGTAGCCAAAGGACGGCTCCAGATGCTCACAGAGCCGAAGGTAGAGGTACCCCTGGTGAGAAAGTTGGGCACCCTTCGGTTTGCCGGTGGTGCCAGAGGTGTACATCAGAATCGCCGTCCGCCAGGGGTCGACCTCGATGGCGGGATCGCCGGCTGACGCGGATTCCATCAAGATGTCCAGTTCGGCGCCTCCCCTCTGCGCGGAATCGAATCCGATGATCCGTAGCCTCATGCCGGCCGACCCCGCAAGCTGGACCGCGAGATCCACGTACTCGCGATCCGCGATGAGAACCTCGGGTGTGGAGTCCAGCAGGATCTCTTCGATCTCGGGAGGCGCAAGGCGCCAATTCAACGGCAGGAGAGCGGCGCCCGCCTTGCTGACACCGAAAAGTATCTCAAAGTACCTGGTCGTGTTCTTGCCCAGAAACGCGACGCGGGCCCCGCGTGCGATGTTCAAATCCAGCAGCACATTGGCTATCCGGTTCGATCGCACATCCAACTCAGCAAAGGAGGTCCTCCCGACTGAATCCAAGAGTGCCATTCGATCCGGTGTCGCGCGGCCGTAGTGCCGCGGGATATCGCCAAGGGTCTTGATTTCAGCATAAAGCCACACCTAAATCTCCTAGGATCCGTCAGCCCACGGATATTCCGCCGTTGATGCTGATGGCCTGACCCGTTATCCGGGACGCTGCCGGGCTGGCGAGGAAGAGCGTCATCGACGCCAGATCAGCAGGTGAGACCAAGCCGAGGTGAGCCATGGCTATCGCCTTCTCGAACATTTTGGCGCTGAACGGATCTGAGCCGATCAGCGCGGCTCCCGGGGTATCGGCAATGAGCGACGGCGTGAGCACGTTGATGCGCACACGTTCGCGTTTGGCCTCCAGCGCAGCCGCTTTGGAGAACATCACGATCGCGGCCATCGCTGCACCGATGAGGGTCTCCCCCGGCGTTGCCACCTTGGCCGCGTCGGAGGCGACGTTGATGATCGATCCGCTTCCGCGGCTACGCATCTCGGGCAACGCGGCGAACATCATGTGCAGGGGCGGAAGGATGATCTCGTTGATGCGCTGCTGGACGGACTGGATCGGGATGGTGTGCAGCAGCCTCGGGTGATCACTGGGGCCCGTCGTGTTCACCAGCACGTCGATCGATCCCAGCACGGAGCGGCACTCCTGCTCAGCCCGAACCGTATCGTCTGGGTCGGTCGCGTCAACCCGGATAAAACGCACGTCACCCAGCGGCGCTCGCAGCCCGATCTTCTCGCAAGCCGCGGCGCCGCGTTCGCGATCGCGTCCTAGCAGCACCACGCGAGCGCCCTGCTCGGCGAACTGGCTCGCCGTCTCAAGCCCGACACCGGCCGTGCCCCCGAGAACCGCAACGCTGCAGTCGGCGAAGAGTGAGGACTGCGCAGTGATCACGGCACCTCGTCGAGGATCGCGGGAATCGAGGACCGGTGAAACCCGTCGAAGGGCACATTGTTTTTGGCAGGCTGCAGATCCCACCATCCACGGCGGGCGTTGGGCGCTCCGCCGTCGATGCGGATGCAGGAGCCGGTGATATAGCTAGCCGCCGGCGACAGAAGATAGACGATCGCCGCTGAGACTTCCGCTTCAGTGCCGAACCGCTGCAACGGTATACCGGGAGTCAAATCGTTGCGAATGAACGCCGTGTCCTTGTCTTCGTAGGTGTCCAGACCCTGCGACGCGATCGATCCGGGGGCGACGGTGTTGACACGGACACCCGACTCGGCCCATTCGGTCGCCGCACACTCACTCAGCGTGAGCATTCCGCCTCGCGCCGCTGCAGAATGCGAGAAATGCGGCCACCCGTGCCAGATGTCGGCGATCATGTTGACGATCGCGCCACCGTGATCGATCATCCACCGGTTGTAGACCTCCCGCATGAAGATGAATCCACCGGTCAGATTGCTTCTGACCACGGCTTCGAACCCCTTTGTCGAGATCGTCTTCATCGCAGCGCGATATTGGCCGCCGGCGTTGTTGACCAACCCGTCGATGCGGCCATGGTCGGTGAGCACCCGCTCGACGGTGGCGATAACCGCGTGTTCATCGCGAATGTCAGCGACATGGGCAGAAATCGAACCACCGTCGGATTCGATCTCACAACGCACACGCTCGAGTTTGGCTTCGTTGCGCCCGACGATCGCGACATGCGCACCGAGAGACGCCAACTCATGGGCGGTGCAACGACCGATACCGCTGCCGCCGCCGGTGATGACGACGACGCGGTCACGAAACAGGTCGCGACGGTAGATCGAGTTGTATGACATGTTCTGTCCTTGCTAGTCAGTGACCCTCGGAGCTTGTCGTGACCCGGTCAGCGTCGCGCCGTTCGAGGAACTCCTGCTGGCGCTCGACGATCTCCGTATTACCCATGGTCGAATAGCCATACAGGCACTCAAGCCTGAGTTGGTCGTCCAATGGGCGGCCGATGACCTCGAGGATTGTCTGCTTCGCTGATTCCACCGCGGCCCTGGGATTGCGCAGAATCTTGGCCGCGATGTCCTCGGCCGTGGCCATCAGATCACTTTGGGGCACAACCCGATTGACCAGATGCACTTCCTTGGCCCGCTGCGCGTCGATGGGTTCACCCATCAGCTCCAGCTCCATCGCGATGCCCACCCCGACTGTGTTGACCAGCCGGACGATGCCCCCGTCGGCGAAATGCATGCCCCGCCTCATGTGGAAGAAGCCGAAGTTCGCGTGCTCGGACGCGATCCTGATGTCGCAGGCCAAGGCCAGTTCGATGCCGCCCCCGATGACCCAGCCGTTGAGCGCCGCGATGATCGGTTTGGGCGTCCGATGCAGCCCTCGGGTGATCCGGCCCGCGAACCCTTTCTCCAGCAGGCTGCGTCCGAGTTCGGGCCCGGCGTCCAGCCACTGACCGACATGCGATTTGAGGTCGGCGCCCGCGCAGAATGTCTTGTCGCCGGACCCAGTGAGGATCGCGATCCGGACGTCCGGGTCATCGCGGAAATCTGTCCACGCCTCGAACAGAAGCTCATCGGTCTCGGTGTCGATGGCGTTGTGGACCTCGGGCCGGTTGAGCGTGATGTATGCGATCTGATCGCGCTTTTCATAGATCACCTTGGCCATGGGGAGTCCCTCCGGAGTCATGCCGACGCCGCGCTGGGGCCGGCCTTGTGTCGGGCAATGATGAGCTTCATGATTTGCGCGGTGCCGTCTCCGATCTGCAGGCCGAGGACATCTCGCAGGCGTTGCGCGTAGGGCATTTCCTCGGTGTAGGCACCGTGCCCATTGAGCAGCAGACAACTTTGGACGATGTCGAAGGCCAATTTGGGTGCCCACCATTTGCACATCGCTGCCTCAGCGGTGTGCGGCAGCCCCTGGTCCTTGAGCCACAACGTCTTCAGACATAGCAAGCGGCATGCCTCAAGTTGGGTCTCAGCCTCGGCCAATGGGAAGGAGACACCCTGATGCGCGATCAGCGGTTTACCGAAGCTGGTCCGCTCAGCGGTGGACAGCCAAGTCTCGTCAAGCGACTGCCGGGCCACCGCCAGACACAGCAGCCCGATCAAGGCACGGCTGTAGTCGAAGCCCTGCATCACCTGGATGAAGCCGTCATTTTCCCGGCCGATCAAATGCGTTGCCGGAATCACCACGCGGTCAAAGTGGATCGAGCCGCGCCCGGCGCACCGACCGCCGAGATCGTCGAACTCGCTGGTCTTGATGCCCGGCAAGTCCAGGGGGACAAGTAGGGCGCTGATTCCACGCGCGCCGCTGGACGGTGCGCCGGTGCGGGCCCAAACGATCGCGAACGCCGCCTGGGTCGCAAAGCTGGTCGACGTCTTCTCGCCGTCAAGGAGGTAGCGAGCACCGTCTTTGGTTGCCCGCACTGTCAGATTCGCGGCGTCCGATCCGCCGCCCGACTCGGTCAGGGCGATGGCCGGGATCATCTCGCCGGCGGTCACGCCGCGCAGCCACGGCGCGACGACCACGGGATTTCCATGCTGGGCCATGATCACGCCGCTCAGCGACATCGTCACCATCAACTGGCCGATGTTGTAGTCGGACCGGCCGATGGCCTCGATGACGAGACCCGCTGTCGTGCAGTCAAGTCCGAGGCCACCGTCCTCTTCAGGCAGCTCTACCCCGAAGAGTCCAAGCTCGCCCATCGCCCGCAACGTCGCGCGATCGAACGCACCTTCCTGCTCGCGTTGCTGGTAATACGGAGCCAGTCGCCGCTCACCGAAGCCGCGGGCGACATTGACCAGCGCCTCTTGCTCTGCGCTGATCGAGAAGCTCAACGATCCCGTCATACCTCTCCTCGTCGTGACTCGCGACGCACGAACGTGGCAATCACGGTGCGCTCTGGTACCGGATTCGGTGCCGGCAGGTAAGTTGCCCCTATGATACATGATCACATCATGTGATGGATTTCTGTTCCCGCGGGACTTTGTCCCCCCCGCCAGCGTTAGTCAGGGGCGGCGGGAGAGCAACGAACCATTCGCGGCGGGCCGTCGTCGCCGAGGTTCTGCCTCAACGGCGATCGGGCCGTCACGACCGACCGAGGCGGCCCGTGGGCGGCCTCAGCCCCGACTATCCGCTGCTGTACTTTCGGAGACGCTCCGAGTAGTTCGCGTTGAAATCGGTGTAACGCTGTCGAAGTCGATCACCTGGCCAGCCTGCCGGCAGCAGCTCGTCCGGCAGGTACGGATCGAGCAGCAGGTGTCGGATGACCTCCGCTGTAGCCATGAACCCTTCGGCGAGACTTGCTGCCTGGTCAAGAACGGTCAGCAATCGGTCGGCCTCGGCTGCCCATCCCGGCAAGTCCCAGAGCGACGCTGCCAGCTTCGGCGAGTCAGAGTGGTGACCGACAAAAAACTCGCACTGCTCGGCGATGATGCCGTCGAGCTGACGAGAGAGGTTGTCCGGCCGCATCCACACTCCCTCGCGCAACTCACCCATCCGATGCCGGACCATGCTCTTACGCAGTGCCACCCGCTCCGCCAACGGCCGGGTCGTGCTCGTGACGATGGCCATCTCCCAGCCCCCAGTCCACCGCCGGGTGTGAGGAGAGGTGAGCCCATCCTGCTCGGCCTGCCGTCGCAGCAGCCGCTCGGACAGGCGGTACACGCCATTGTCGACGGTGACGTCGCCGTCCCTCACCATGCGCGTCAGCGCAACCCGGGTGGCGCGGTCCGCGATCCCAAACAGCTCGCCCACCTTCACCAAGGCGCTAATCGGAAGCGCCGGGGGGTGGTATCCGAGCAGTGTGCTCAATGCGACCGATCTCGCCGTAAGCGGGGTGATCGAGGGCAGGTGACGGTCCGGGACGGCGGGATACATACACGAACTCCATCACTTGTCCTACAACACATCGATCGCAATGCGCCCACGCATCGGCAATGTAAACCTATTGCAGTGCGCAGGTAGCCCATCTTCTTAATACAGCCCCGGTCCGGCAATGACGTATGTCTGGTCGGCGTGCGCGGGCGGTACCGCCGACGGCGCGGCGCCGGATCACATCAGGTAGACGGTCACGATCAGCGCGGTGACCGCGAGCAACCAGCCGTCGCAGATCAACCGCAGCGCCAGTGGCGCGAGACGGACCTCCATGAAGTACCGAATCACCAGTCGTACCTTGACGGCGGCGATGAGCATCATGGCTACCGTCGCCACCTTGGGTGTGACCGCGTTATTCGAAAGCAACCAGGTCGATGCGCAGGTGGCCAGCATCAACGCGGCCCACACGATACTGACCGGCTTGCGAACCAACTCCATAGTCACCTCACCAGATACAGGAGCGGGAACAGGATGATCCAGATCAGGTCGACCATGTGCCAATAGATCGCGCCGCATTCGAGAACGACGGGCCGTTGCGGGTCGAACGATCGGGATCGGGCCATGAACCACAGCACGAGCAGCACGACATTGCCCGCGACGACGTGGAACAGATGAATTCCGGTCAGCGTGAAGTAGTACATGAAGAAGTCGTTGGTCAGCAGGCTGATGCCAGCGTTCAACTTCTCGGTGTACTCGATGGCCTTCGAAACCATGAACGCGAGGCCGCAGAGAAAGGCTCCGCCGATTAAACGCTGTGCTAGCGCAAAACGGGATTTGCGCACGGCGTCGAGCGCGAGCGCGGCAAACCACGAGCTGGTGAGCAGGATGAGCGTGTTGACGCCACCGAAGTTCGGATTCAGGGCGTGCCGGGAGCCTTCGAACAGGTCAGGATTCTGATGGCGGCCGATGATGAAGGATCCGAACAGGACGGCAAAGACCGTCATGTCGGCGATCACGAAGACCCATACGCCTTCGACTCCGGGTAGCCGCCGCGTCGGATCGCCGACCGGCACGAATTGGGTGTCGGTTTCCGAACTCCTCAACACGCTCCCCATCAACACTTCCCCCGAGACTCATCACCACTCTCCTGATCGTGCAGGTCAGGACGCGAGAGCCGTCGCCCGAGGGGCCCCGCCATCCACCAAGGGGCTGCTTTCGAACTCACGCATGCGCCGACGAACATCTTTGATCAGGAAGGTGCTGGCCGTTATCTCCCAGCACAGCCAGCAGAAGTACGGGAAGTAGTAGCTCATGACGCCATTCCAGGCAAACGGGCCGGTCTTCAGAACGCCGGTGAGGCTCGCCGGGAAGAAGCTGACCGCGCAGAAGATGGTGAGGTAGCACGCCCAATTCGGCATGAGAGGCGTGGCCTTGTTCTTCCGGTCAGCCAGAACCGCCAGGGCGAGCGCAACCATCTGCAACGTCGTGCACGCGTATTGCAGGTCGATGACCAGCCAGCCAGTGTCGGTGAGCAGCTGGATCAGCGCCGGGTCCCGCTCGGGCCGGAACGCTGCAATGGCCCAGAAGCAGCAGCTGAATGACACCACCGCGACGGTCAAAGCACCACCAATGAGCTGCAGGTTAGCCAGCACCGGGTACCCGCCCTCGATCCGCGCCATCCGGGCGCTGATATACGAACACCACGGCATATACAAAACAACCGTGATGAGGGCGATGATGAAGCCCAGACGAATCTCCCCGAGATGCTGCGAGTAGCGAGCGGCGAGGTCTGCTGCGCTCAGCGCGGGGGACGGATTCGGAATATTGCGCCCAATCACCCCCCAGAACAGCACGAAGGTGGCTAAGAAGGCGGGGCCACACCAGGCGCTGATGAGCTGAAACCTGAGGCTGGTTTTCTCGTCCATATATCACTCATTTCCGATCGATTTCCCATTGATCGCTGATTGTGCGCGCGTACGCACGTAACAACATCAGATGATGCAGAATTGTAACATCGCTTGGGGTGTCGTTGCAACACCCCCAAGGAAGGGGCCCCGGAAGACACCGAACACCCGCTCCGGGCCCGGACCGAGCCCGCAGCTCCAATCTGAGGTCGAGTGGACCGACAGCGGATTGGTGTTCACCACGGATTTCGACGGACCCGTCGACCCGCGGAACCTGCTGCGCTGCGTCGAGCTGGCCGGCTGCCAGCTGTTCTGCTGTTCAAGCAGAAGCTCGAGAGCCTTTGCGGGCTGGTTGATCGCGATGAGTCCGGACGCAACCTCGGCGGCCACGTAGGCGCGTATTGCGTAGATGGCATGGTCATCCTCGGCCGGCTCGGTCTCTGCCACGTCTACAGCGTGAGCAGCGTATCTGAGGAAGCTGGCGCGGTCACGATCGGCGACCGCGGCAAATGCTTGCTGACGAGCGATGCTTGCAGCAAGCCGTCCAACCGGTGGCCCCAATGAGTCGTGCGGCGTCGGCCGCCGCTCCCTCGCGAGACCAGGGCCATTAGTGAGCAGGATATTTAATCGGCGCATCCAGATCATCGCTCGCAGGGCAGGCCCGCTCGTCCCGGCGCCAATCAGGCTCGGGTTCGCCGACAGCGGCGGCTCTGGTCGCGTCCGGCGGCCTGCCGGCTCGAGAACAAATAAGTGCATTGGCGGCCGGGCCTGACTGCGAGAGTACGATGAGCGGCTGCAACGAAGGCATCGGCAATGGGAACGTCCACACTTGGTTGCGCAGCTACATGTTGCGCCGGCAGGAACCGATCTGCGGGACTGCAGCGCGCCAATGCATACCCTGAGGTCAAACCGTGACAGCCGGTCCCGACGCCACTCAACGCAGCTCTTTGGGGATTGTTGCCGAGCTCGAGGCAGAGGGCTACCACGAAGCTGAGCCGGTGGGGCGCGGCGGGTTCGGCGTTGTCTATCGCTGCAATGAACCGTCGCTCGACCGTATCGTCGCAGTGAAGGTGCTCAGTTCTGATCAGGACGATGTCGACCTCGAACAGTTCGCTCGCGAGCAGCGGGCGATGGGGCGGGTCTCCGGCCACCCGAACATCGTGCCCGTGCTGCATAGCGGGCTAACCTTCACCGGGCGTCCCTACATTGTGATGCAGTATCACCGTCGAAACACGCTCGCTGCCTGGATACACGACGACGGACCGCTCGGAGTCCGTGAAGCGTTGACGATAGGGGTGCGCCTGGCGGGGGCTCTGGAAACCGCTCACCGCGCGGGTGTTCTTCATCGTGATGTCAAGCCCGCCAACGTCCTTCTTACGGATTACGGGGAACCGCAACTCAGCGATTTCGGCATCGCGCGCATCGCGGGTAGCCGCGAGACGGCCCCGGACGTCGTGGTCGGATCCCCGTCCTACACCGCGCCGGAGCTGTTCGAGGGTCGCCCCGCCTCGACAGCTGCGGATGTTTACGGTCTGGCGGCCACGGTCTTCACACTGCTTAACCGCGACCCACCTTTCCCATTTCGATCAGGCGAGAACCCCGTTGCGTTTGTTCGTCGCGTGACGGCGGGCCCAGTACCCGACCTCCGCGCGAAAGGCGTCCCAGACCCGATCTGCTCGGCATTGGAGCACGGGTTGAATATCGATCCGGCACGCCGCCCAGGCTCGGCGGCAGCATTCGGTGAGATGCTGCGAACAGCCGCCACCCAACTCGGACTCAACATCGCCGACGTTCCACTGGAATTACCGCCGCCGCCGACCGACGTCGATGAATCGGCATCCGGCACGGGAACTCGCCTTGCAGCGGCCCACTCGGCGGCTCTCGGATTGCGGTCGGACGGGTCAGCCTCGGGCCGGCGAGCGCACTATCCGCCAAGCGCACCAACACGATTCCGACCGCCGACATTCACTCGCCCGACGGTGCCGAGGCAGCGAATCCTCGACCGCCTTGGCTCGGGGCCAAGACCGAAGCTGGTCCTCATCCACGCGCCCGCCGGCTACGGCAAAAGTACCCTGGCCGCGCAGTGGGCCCAAACACTTACCGGACAAGGTGTGAAGACCGCATGGTTGGCTATCGATAGCGACGACAACAACACGGCCTGGTTTCTCGCCCACCTCATTGAGGCGATTCGGCGCACCCTGCCAGACCTCGCGGAGACACTACAACAAGAATTTGAAGGGCATCTGGAAAACGCGCAACAATACGTCCTGAGTGCTTTGATCGATTGCCTGCATTCCGACAAACAGGCCTTCGCGCTGGTGATGGAAGACTGGCATCGGGTTGACAACACGGAGAGCACGAACGCTCTCGCCTATCTCCTTGAGAACAGTTGCCATCACTTGCATTTGATTGTCACAAGTCGTACGCGCGCAGGACTGCCGCTCTCCGCGATGGCGGTAAAGGGGGAACTCACCGAAATCGACTCGTCGCTGCTCAAGTTCGATGTGGCCGAATCCCAGGCGCTGCTGGTCGATCAGTGCGGCCTCGACCTTACAAAGGCCAATGTGGCCGAACTCGAGGGCTCCACCGGCGGATGGGCAGCCGCCTTGCAACTGGCGTCATTATCGCTTCGTGACCATTCCGATCCTGCCGCGCTCATCCAGAATCTGTCCGGGCGGCACAAAGCAATAGGCGAGTATTTAGCATCCAACGTCCTAGACAGCCTCGAGCCAGATCTCCTCGATTTCCTGCTGTCGACCTGCATCACCAAACAGATTTGCAGCGGGTTGGCGACCGCGCTCACCGATAACCGGCGCAGTCAAAGCGTCCTCGAAGAGATCGAACAACGCGATCTCTTTCTGCGCAGGACTGACACCGAAGGATCGTGGTTCCAATACCACCACCTGTTCGCCGACTACCTTTTGCACCGCCTCGAGCACGACGTAGCAGATCGCATACCAGAACTACATCGCAAGGCCGCACAGTGGTTTTCGGAACACCAGATGCTCAGCCAGGCCGTCGATCACTTGATCCTCGCCGGCGACACAGCGCAGGCGGTCGATGCCGTCGAGCAGGCGGCCCCGGATCTGAACGAACGATCCCAGATGAGCACCTTGATCGGGCTTGCGGGCAAGCTGCCGGCCCAACACGCCGACGCGCGCCCGAGGCTGCAGGTCGACGTCGCGTGGGCAAACGTCGTCCTTCACCGCCTGGCGGCGGTAGCGGACGCGCTTCGGTTGGCTGAGGCCGCTATCGACTCGGTCCCGACCGAGCAAGCTGGCGACCTGCGCGCCGAGACGGACCTAATTCGCGCAGTAGTCGCCGCTTTCCAGGACCACATCGACACCTCCGCAGCCGCCGATGCGGTGCAGGCTTGTGTCGACCGGGCGGATACGCTTCACCCCTGGATTCTCTGCCGGGCAGCCGATGTCGGCTCATTTCGTGCCATTCGGGTGTTCGACTTCGATGACGCGTTGCGTTGGCAGAGGTGGGGACACCAATACCATCAGCGCATCTCCGGGGCGCTCACTGTCGGCTATGGATACTGTTTCGCGGCGATCGCCGCGAACGAGCAGCTCGACGTCGCCGGCGCCGAAGCACACCTGCGACACGCGATGCGAATCGCGCTGCTGCCGTCCGGACGCCCAACTTACGTCGCAAAGCTCGCCGGATCCTTGTTGGGTGAGCTTCTCTACGAACGTGGTCAACTCGACGAAGCGGAGGCATTGCTCGACGACGCGTACCAACTCGGCACCGAAGGCGGACTCGTCGACTTCATGCTCGCAACGTTCGGGACCGGAGCTCGGCTGAAATTGACCCGCGGCGACATGGCAAGCGCGCGCCACCGACTTGCCGAAGGCCTAGACATCGCGAGGGCACTGCAACTTCCGCGGCTAGAGGCTCGCTTGCTCAATGAAACTGTCCGACTTGCCGCGACGTCGGGCGAGCCAATCGACGAGGCGGTGGCACGGCGAATCACGAGCTCAGGTTCTCAACCGCTCGACGGAATCGGCGACGTTGCAGCCGAATCCACGGAGGATTCGCAAATCCGATTGCTCCTGATCGACAGGACGCCATCAGCGCTTGCGACGGCTTGCCAGCGAGCACGCGCTCGTATGGAGCATGTCGATCAAGGCAAACGGCCACGCGCATACCTACACGCCACGATCCAACTTGCGCTCTGCCTGGCCGCGGCCGGCGACACTGACGAAGCACAACACGTTCTCTCGCCAGCGCTGAGAACCTGCGCCGCGCTGGGATTGAGGCAGTTGTTGATCGATGAAGGGCCCCAGGTGCTCCGCCTCGCGAAGGCATGTGTTACGCAGACCGAACGCAGTTCGGCCGATGACGCGGTTACCGCGAATGTCCGCGATTTCGCACTGCACCTTGCTGAGAAGCCCGCACTCTAACGCCCGCGGCCCAATTCGGCGCTGCTGTTCACAGGCCCTTGGATAGCCAACACCCATCCCTGGCATTGCGCTGACCGACAGCGCCACCGCGCTGCTGGGCTATACGTCGGGCCGAGCGGGTGCCACAGCGAGCCCCCTGTGAGGCGAACATTGGAGCTTGACTATATCGGTCTGACCATTTTAATGTTTTCCCGTGATGCCCTCTAGGGCGCCTCGGCGCAAGCGAGCGAGCGGAACCCGTTGATGGACCCCGAAGTGTTCTCCTTTGGTTCCGCCGACGGCAGGCAGCTCGCCGGGTATCGCTGGGCCGCTCAGGACGGCCAGACGGGTGCGGGCGTCGTCGTGCTGGTCCACGGCATGGGCGAACATGTCCGCCGTTACGGTCATGTTGCCGACGCACTCACCTCCCAGGGGTTTGTGGTGTACGGACACGACCAACGAGGACACGGCGCGTCCCTGGCCGCCGCCGACGAACCCGGCCACCTGGGACACAACGGGTGGTGGGCACTGGTCGACGACCTGAATCTCGTGATCGCCCAGGCGAGATCAGTCCATCCTGGCCTGCCCGTTGTGATGGTCGCTCACAGCATGGGTTCGTTTGCCGCTCAACAGTTTCTGCTCGATTACGGCAGCAGCGTGGATGCGGTCGCGCTCACCGGAACCACGGCCGTCGACCTTCTGGAACCGGCCTTGGACCTCTCCGGCGATCTGGAGCTGTCCGCCTTCAATGCCACGTTCCACCCGGGGCGGACGGATTTCGACTGGCTCTCGCGCGACGAGACGATCGTCGACGCATATATCACTGATCCGCTGTGCGGATTCGGCCTGGACACCGCGTCGCTGAAAGACATGTTCGCCGGCGCCCGGCGACTCGCCGATCCCGCCCAGGTGGCACGCATTCGGCGCGACCTGCCGCTGTATGTGGCGGTGGGATCGAGGGACCCCGTCAACGCCGGGCTCACTCTGCTGTGGGCACTAGTGGACCGTTACCGCGCCGCCGGTCTCGAAGATGTCACCGTCCGCGTCTACGACGAGGCACGCCACGAGATCCTCAACGAGGTCAACCGGGCAGAGGTGATCGACGACCTCTTGCAGTGGCTGCAGCGGGTATCTGCGCCGCGCGTAGTCCGCGCCACTCCGCCCTCCGTGGAGATGCCGACAACCATGAGGAAGAAACGATGACCGATGACCGCCGGCCCGACCTGCCCGCACCCAAGGACCTCGACGCATCCACTGCGCTGATCGTCGGCGGCACAGCCGGCATCGGGTTGGCTTCCGCTCGGGCACTCGCCGCGGCCGGCGTGCCACGGATCGTGATCGTCGGCCGTAACGCCGAGCGGGGCGAACTCGCCGCGAAGTCGATCGCCGAACTCGGTGCCGCCGCGCACTTCGTGGCCGGTGACGCCACTGATCCCGGCGCCGCAGCCGCTGTTGCGGCGGAGGCCGATCAGATCCTGTCGGGCATCGACATCCTGATGTGCAGCACCGCGGCGGACGTCCGGCCAGAGCTGTTCATCGACATCCCGACAGCCGACATCGCACGCATACTAACCGAATTGGCGCTGCCGTCGATGCACATGGCCAGCGCGGTACTGCCCGGCATGCGCAGCCGCCGAGGCGGCGTCATCGTCAACGTGGCATCCGATGCAGCCAAGACCGCCACACCGGGTGAAGCACTTATCGGCGCAGCGAAGGCAGGCATCGTCATGTTCACCCGGACGATCGCCATCGAGGAGAAGCGGTACGGAATCCGCGCCAACGCGCTGACACCGTCGCTGGTCCATGGCACCGCTTCGACCGAACGCATCACCTCTGATGGGTTCAGCGGCAAACTCTTTGCCCGAGCGGCCCAGGCAGCTCAGCTCGGTGTGCCGACGGCTGAGGATATCGCCGCGCTGACGGTGTTCCTGTGCAGCGCGGCCGCAGCCAAGTTGACGGGGCAGGCAATCAGTGTCAACGGCGGCATCTCCGCGGCATAGGCCTGTCGAAAACCGTTGACTCTAAAAGTACCGAGGAAACGACGTCCAGTCCGGGGCGCGCTTCTCCAAGAAGGCGTCGCGGCCCCCGCGTGCGGTACAGCTCGTCGACGGTGTGCGGTCGAAACGCATTGCGCACTTCTGGCCGGTTGAAAGCCACTCGCACCGTGGGATCGGTGACGTGGCGGTGATAGGTGATATCGGTCAGGTCGGCGAATTCAGCGGAAACCTCCGCGACGGGCCGCCACGCCGACGCGTGGAAAGGATTGTCGTCCATGGGTTATGGGCTGCGTCGCCGAGACGCGTTTCTGGTGTCCTCCATGTAGAGGGCGATCGCCTCCGACCGGTTGATGGCGCCGATCTTTCGAAGTATCCGCTTGACGTGTGTCTTGACCGTTTCGATGGTGATGACGAGTTCGTCGGCGATCTCGGCATTGGAAGCTCCCAGGACCAGCCGCTCGAACACTTGTCGTTCACGCTCAGAGAGCGTGGCCGCCAACGCGGAATCCGCCGCTATGGTCGGGGGCTCGACACGAGTGTCATATTCGTCATCGAAGCTGATGGCGGCTGCGGCGATGCGGTCCGCTTGCTCTGTCAGCCGCGCCGCCGCGCGCGCGATCGAGGTCCGCTGTTGTTGCACCCGTTCGGTATTGAGCATCCTCTCGTGCAGCAAAGAATAGGCGGAGGCGAACGCATCGAGCACATCCACGTCATCGGCAGTGACCCCGCCTTCGCTGCGACGGCCGACGTGAATGAGTGCGACCACCCGCGATTTCGCGACGATAGGGGCGACGAGATAACACACGGAGCCGAGTAGCTCCTGATAGCCGGGAGACGGGAGCATGTCTGCCTCATTCGTCCGGGTGGTGTCACGAAGGCGGATCGCGGCTCGCTCGGCCGCACATTCACGACGCGGGATCACGGTGGGGCCGCCAAGACCGTGGTCGGACTCCTCGACGACGAATCCGCCGTCTTCGACGAACGACAGCAACGCGCTGTCGAAGCCGAGCACGTCGCAAAGTTCGGTACAGGCTTGGCGGCCGAGCCCTTGCAGCGATCCGGCCTTCTTCATACGACGGATGCCAGAGGTCAACGACCGCACGACATCGACGCGGTCACCGGCAATCATCTGGCGCGCTTCGAGCTGCGCTTGCAGGAAATCTGTCAGGGGGCTCGGCCCGTTCGCTGACCCGGCGTCATCGCGGATGCCACGTTCGCCGGTTACCAGTCGCTCGGTCGTCGCGGCCGACATCGCGATGGCCTCATCGAGAGTCGTCGCGTCACCTGATCGGGCGATGCCGATGGCGCTACATAGCTGTTCGTCGAGTTGGTTGAGCCTGGCCACGATCGCGCGGATGTTCATCGCGATCCCCCGACACCAGCGGTAGCGAGGCCTGCATAGGTCGCGACCGCCGCTGCCCTGCTGGACGTCTTGAGCTTTTTAGCAATGTGTTTCAGATGGGACTTCACCGTCCCTTCCGAGATCACCAGGCACCGGGCAATCTGGCCGTTGGTCGCCCCAGTCGCCACATGCGACATGATCTCGCGTTCACGGGAGGTCAACTCGGGGGCGGTGGGCTGATCGCGATGGTAATAACCACCGCGTCGCGGTCCAGGCGACTCGAGTGGCAAAGACCACAACACGGATCGGGCTGACCGGCCGAGCAGTTCGTCGACGTTGCCGCACAAACTGTCCATTTCGAAGCGTTGTTGCGCAGCCTTCTCCTCGAGCGCTGCGCTCTCGAACGCCACGGACAGACACTCGGCGAAAGCCTCCAACTGTTCGAGATGATCCATCGTCACTATGCCGTGGGGTTCGGGACGGTCGGCATGCAGAATCCCGATTGCCCTGCCCTGAACAGTGATCGGGGCGCCGATGTAGCCGAAGCATCCGGAAGCCTCCATGATCTCCTTGAACACGCGTTTGTCATCCATCGGGGACGGCGCGAAGACGCCGCACCGCTTGCGGACGAGTTCAGTCTCCAGCGGAGCTTCCGCCAGCTGAATCTGGCGGCCGTCGATGTACTCGAGGAGCGATCGCGAATGGGGATCGGCCCCTTCGTCTTCGATATGCGCGTGCTGGGGTAGCCACACCGAACCGCGCACGGTGGAGATCATGGTCCGCGCGAACGCCAACTCCCGGCTCAGCACTGTCGGGGCGGCGTAGATCATTTTGCGCGGCGGCAGACCCCGCAGGTACCCCAGGGCGTTCCGGATTTCCGACATTGATTTTACCCGGCGACCCAGATCGCGGTCGAGGAGTTCGCACTGCAACCGCAGGATAGAGATCAGGATTTCGGCGGTTGTAGCCCAGTCATCTGTCGGTTCGGATGGCAGCGCGATCCGCTGCTCGAGGCTTTGCCGCAAGCTCGCCAACCGGTGTCCCAACGCAGCCGGCGTCAGGTCGGGAGCCGGCACTTTGAGGTGGTCGGCGGCGACCGCGACAATTTCCTCGGCGCGCGCGATCACAACCGGATCCTCCGCGATGGAGGCCATGAGCACTTGTGAAGTCATCCCCACCCTTCCTGCCTGGTAACCGGCCCTTCCAATTCATTGGTCAGACCATTGGACCGAAGTATAGATCACGTGTCGCGCGTCACACAATGGAATAAAAACCTTACTCACGCGTCAATATTTGCGCGCGCCCGCACGCTTGTTTGGCGCGGTTGCGTAATGGTCTAATGGTCAGGCCATAGGAGGCTAGCTTGCACGCTGTGATCATGAACGAGTTCGGCACCGCCGCGGTGCTGCGTCCCGGCGAGTTTCCCGATCCCCCCGCACGGCCGGGCTGGGTAACCGTGGCACTACGCGCGAGTGCCCTGAACTGGCATGACGTCCTGGTTCGCCAGGGTCGCTACCGTTCGCCACTGCCGCACATCATCGGTGCCGATGGCGCCGGAACGCGTACCGACACCGGAGAGCAGGTGGTGGTGTTGCCGTCGCTGCACTGGGGCGCCCGCGAGGAAGCCCCCAGCAGCGGCTGGGAGATTTTGGGCGATCACCGACCAGGCACCTACGCGGAGCTGGTCAGCGTGCCTGCCGACTGCCTGGCACCCAAACCCCGCGGCCTGAACTGGGCCGAGGCCGCGGCCCTACCGCTCGTCGGCCTCACGACCTATCGGGCCCTGTTTGCCCGCGGCCGGCTCAAGGCGGGTGAGTCGATGCTGGTGATCGGCGCCGGTGGCGGAATCGCCACGACGGCGATCGCTCTCGCGGTCGCCGTCGGGGCCGACATCACGGTGACCTCTTCCTCGCCCGACACCATCGAGCGCGCGGTGTCCGCCGGAGCCCGCGGCGGCGTGCTGCACAGCGAACCGGAATGGCCCCAGCACGCGCGTGCCATGTCGCCCGACAACGCCGGATTCGATCTGATCCTCGACCCCGTTGGCCGCTGGAGCGAGTCCGTGCGCGCGTTGCGCCCCGGCGGTCGGCTCGTGGTACTGGGCGCCAACGCCGCCGATACGGCCCAAATGGATGTCCGCAGCTTCTATTTCGGCCAATTCGATCTGCTCGGAACGACCATGGGCAGCAGTAAAGACTTTGCCGGCCTGCTCGACATGATCGATCGCCGCTCGGTGCGTGCGCCGGTGATAGACCGCGAGTTCCCGCTGGATCAGGCGGCCGACGCTCACGAATACCTGGAGCGTGGACGGACATTCGGCAAATGCGTACTGACACATGACTAGGAGGTGCACCGTGACCGAATCCCCCGACCTGGTCACCTACCGACTCGAAGCCGCAGTGCCCGGCGATCCCGACGTGGGGGGCTTGGCCGCCTACCTGACGCTGAACGATCCCGATCGCCGCAACGCATTGTCCGACGCGCTGCTGGATCAGCTGAGTGCGCTGCTGCAGCAGGCCGCATCCGACTCGCGGGTCAGGGTCATCGTTCTCACCTCATCACACCCGCGAATCTTCTCTTCCGGAGGAAACCTCGACGCGTTCGCCGACAAACGCGCGACGATCATCAAGTACGCCGGTCTGGCGCGTTTTCCGACGCTGTTTCGCACTCTGACCGAGATCGACAAGCCTGTCGTCTGCGCCGCTAACGGCGATGTGCTGGCGGGGGCGCTAGGCATTGCCCTGGCCTGCGACCTCGTCATCGCCAAGGAGTCAGTCCGGTTGGGCTGCCCGGAGATCAACGTTGGCGCCTTTCCGTTCATGATCTCGGCACTGATCTTCCGTGCCACCGGACGGCTCATCGCCAACGAGCTGATGATGACCGGCCGGCTTATCAGCGCCGCCGAGGCGGCCGCCGCCGGGTTGGTCAACAAGGTGGTCCCCGACGCCGAGTTCGACGACACTGTGCGCCAGTGGGTGGCCGACATCGCCGCCAAATCACCGTTGTTGCTCGGCATGGGCAAGCGCGCGTTGGCGGCGACCCGGGACATGCCGCTGGATTCGGCACTGGACTATCTGCAGGCCCAGCTCGCCTTGGCCTTCACTACTGAGGATCTGGCCGAGGGAGTGCTCGCTTTCAAAGAGAAGCGCTCCCCACTGTGGCGCAACGCGTAAAAGGCCGGCTCATGGCCAACCAAGGTTCTTGCCGTTTCGGTCTGACCATTCTACAATCCGAAGGATTACTGCTGTTGTCCACCGCTGTAGGGCGAATCCCGAGCACCGAGGAATAGCGCAATGAAGCCAAGCCCGTACACCCTCCGCTACAGCCCCCAGGAAATCGACCACAACTACCGCTCGGGGAACTGGTCCACCGACACTTTCCACGACCTCTTGGCCCGCCGCGTCGAGGAGAACCCGGACAAGGTTTTCGCGACCGACGGAACGCGGTCGTTGACGTTCCGGGAGCTCTTCGATGCCGGCCAACGGCTGGCTGTCGGTCTGCACCGACGCGGCTTGCGGCGCGGTGACACAGCCGCCGTGCAGCTGCCCAACTGGGTGGAGTTCATTCAGGTACTGACCGCATTGTCGCGACTGGGCGTCATCATGGTGCCGATCATGCCGATCTACCGCCGCGAAGACGTCGGGTACGTGCTGTCCAACGCGGGAGCACGGGCGGTGTTCACTCCGGCGCAATTCAGCAAATTCGACTATCTGGACATGTATCGCGTTATGCGCCAAGCGGATCCGGAACTCATGATCGTCGTCGCCCGGTCCGAGGTCGCCGCCCAAGACGTCGCCGGGGTGTTCACCCTGGACCAGCTGCAGGCCGAGGTCGACGACGACACCGCCAGTGCAGAACTGGGCGACCCACCCGGCCCAGACGACCCGTTCGTCATCGTCTACACCTCAGGAACCACATCACGGCCGAAAGGGTGCGTGCATACGTTCAACACCTACTGTGCGGGCGCGCGAGCGCTGGTCGGGCCATTCGGCTATACCGAGACCGACATCCAGTTCGGCCCCTCCCCCATCGCCCACACCACCGGGCTCGTCACCAGCGTGTTAGTGCCGATGTTGACCGGGGCGGCAACACATCTCATGGCCAAGTGGGATCCGGTCCACGGCATCGAGGAGATCCAGCGCTTCGGCTGCACTGCGGCGGTAACCGCCCCGACCTTCCTGCACACACTGTTGTCGGACTACGACGCCGACAGTCACGACCTGTCAACCTTGCGGTTGTGGACATGTGCGGGCGCACCGATCCCGGGTGCCGTCGTCGAACGGGCCGGCGTAACGCTGCCGAAGATGAAGGTGCTCAGCCTCTACGGGCGCAGTGAAAACCTGGTCACCACAACATGTTCTGTGACCGACGACGTGTCCCGCGCGCTGACTTCGGATGGCAAGGCGATGGCTGGAGCGAAAGTCAAGATCGTCGATCACGACGGTAAAGAGGTGCCGCGCGGCGTCGAGGGCGACATCGCCTATCGCGGCCCTGCCCACATGATCGAATATCTCGCCAACCCCGCGGAAACCGCGGCTCTGTTCACCAAAGACGGCTTTTCCAAATCGGGCGACCTCGGGAAGATGACCGACGACGGCTACGTCCGGGTGACCGGCCGCACCAAAGACATCGTCATCCGCGGTGGGATGAACATCAGCGTCCGCGAGATCGAGGAGCATCTGGCCCATCATCCAGCGCTGCGGGCGTTCTCCGTGGTAGGTATGCCCGACGAGCGACTCGGTGAGCGAGTGTGCTGCTTCGTGGTCGCCGCGACTGGCCACGACGCCCCGACCGTCGACGACATGCGCGAGTTCCTGCTTGAGCGCGGCATACCGATCCAGAAGACGCCCGAGCGTGTGGTCGTCGTCGATATGCTGCCGATGACCGCAACCGGCAAGATCCTCAAACACGAGTTGCGCAAAGACATCGAACAACGCCTGCGTGCGGAAGCCGCGCAAGCCAGAGAAGTTGCGAGCGCCCCCTGATGGAGCTGACAGACAGGCCTGCCGAGGCAGAGTTCCGTGCCCGGGCGCGCGCCTGGCTGGACGACACGGTGCCGCGCCTCGGCGGACCCGAACCCGCACGCCTCGAAGACAAACTCGACTACTGGCGCGCGTGGCAGAAGCAGCTGTACGACGCCGGATACGCCGGGCTGTCTTGGCCGACTGAATACGGCGGGGGCGGCGCGGATGCCAAGCTGCGCTCGGTGTTCAACGAGGAGCTCGACCGCGCGGGCGCTCCAGAACGACTCAACATCATCGGCGAGGACTTCGCCGGTCCCACGATCATCGAGTTCGGCACACCGGCCCAACAGCACCGCTACCTCCGGCCGATTCTCACCGGCGAGGAGATTTGGTGCCAGTTGTTCTCCGAGCCGGAGGCGGGCTCGGACCTGGCCTCGCTGCGTACCACGGCCACGAAGGTGGACGGCGGATGGCAGATCCAGGGCCAGAAGATCTGGACCAGCCGCGCCCAACTGGCTGCCCACGCGATCCTGCTCGCCCGCACCGGCGGTGGACCACGCCATCGTGGGATCACGTATTTTCTGCTCGCCATGAACAGCCCCGGTGTTGAGGTCCGTCCGCTGGCGCACATGCTGGGCGAGGCCGAATTCAATGAAGTGTTCCTCGACGGCGTGTTCATTCCCGATGCCGATGTGGTCGGTGAGGTGGACGGCGGCTGGAAAGTGGCGATGGGCACCCTGGCTTTCGAACGGGTCGCCATCGCCACGGGCCGGGTGAACACCACGGGCGCGGTCAACGACTTGATCCACCAGATCGCGGCCCGGACTGCGGACGACGGCACCCCGCTGGGCGCGCAACCGCTAGTGCGACAACGAATCGCCGACCTGTACGGGCGAGCACTCGTGCACTACCTCATCGGACAGCGCGTCATCACCGGGGCTGCCGGCGACGGACCGCCGGGCCCGGTCACCTCGATCGGGAAGCTGTACTTTTGCCCGCTGGTCGAGGACATCGCCGACTTCGGGTTGGAGCTCGACGAGATGGGCGGACAGTTCGCGCTCGCTGAAAAAAGTGCCGCGGATTCGGAGCCGGATTCCCAGCAGCGCTGGCTGCGGCTGGCGTATCAGGCCAGGGGCACCGCCATCGCGGGTGGCTCAACGTTCATCCAGCGCAACATCGCCGCCGAGCGCATTCTTGGCATGCCGAAGAGCTGAGTAAAGTCCAGCGGCGAGGAGGCTTGTGACGATGGACAAGGTCGTGGCAACGACAGCGGAGGCTGTTGCCGACGTGACGGACGGGTCGTCGCTGGCCGTCGGCGGGTTTGGGTTGTGCGGTATCCCCCAGGCGCTGATCGCGGCACTGCTGGATCTCGGGGTCCGCGATCTGGAGACGGTTTCGAACAACTTGGGCGTGGATGGGATCGGCTTAGGAATCTTGTTGCAACACAAGCGGATCCGGCGAACTATCAATTCCTACGTCGGCGAGAACAAAGAATTCGCCCGGCAATACATGTCCGGTGAGCTCGAGCTGGAGCTGACTCCGCAGGGCACGCTGGCCGAGCGGCTGCGCGCCGGCGGGGCCGGAATCCCAGCCTTCTACACGCCTACCGGGATCGGGACGCAGGTGGCCGACGGCGGCCTGGCGTGGCGGTACCACCCAGACGGTACGGTGGCGGTTGCCTCGCCGCCGAAGGAAACCCGCGAATTCGACGGCGTCACTTATGTACTGGAGCGAGCCCTCCGCACCGACTTCGCACTGGTGCACGCCTTCAAAGGCGACCGGCACGGCAACCTCGTCTATCACGCGGCGGCCGCGAACTTCAACCCGGACTGCGCGGTGGCGGGCCAGATCACCATTGCGCAGGTTGAACAGCTGGTCGAACCGGGCGAGATCGACCCCGCCCAGGTGCACACCCCGGGGATCTTCGTGCAACGGGTGGTCCATGTGCCCAACCCGGTGAAGCAGATCGAAAAGGAGACGGTGCAATCATGAGGAGTGGCGCCAAATGAGCTGGAGCCGAGACGAGCTGGCGGCAAGGGTCGCCGGCGAGCTGCACGACGGGCAGTACGTCAACCTCGGCGTCGGGTTGCCCACCTTGATCCCGGACCACATCCCCGCCGACATCACCGTCGTCTTGCATTCGGAAAACGGGATTCTCGGTGTCGGGCCGTACCCTCGGCGCGAGGACCTCGACGCCGACCTGATCAACGCCGGCAAGGAGACTGTCACCACGTTGCCGGGTGCGGCGTTCTTCTCTTCGTCGTCCTCGTTCGGGATCATCCGCGGCGGCCACCTGGACGTCGCTGTGCTCGGCGCGATGCAGGTCTCGGCCGCCGGCGACCTGGCCAACTGGACGATCCCCGGCAAGATGATCAAGGGGATGGGTGGGGCGATGGACCTGTTACACGGCGTGGAACAAGTCTTCGTGATGATGGACCACATCGCCAAGGACGGCAGCGCGAAGATCCTCGAGCACTGCACTCTGCCGCTGACCGGTAAGCGTTGCGTGAAACGGATCTTCACCGATCTTGCCGTCATCGACGTCGCCGAGGACGGTCTGCACCTGATCGAGACCGCGCCCGGTGTCAGTATTGATGAGGTTGTCGCGAAAACTCAACCGCCGCTGGCTCTTCCTGCGGCGCTATGACGACCGAAGAGCGGCTCAGTCGTCCACGCTGATTGCGTCACGCTCGTCCACAGCCAGTGCGGCCTTGGCGTAGCTGTGCACGTGGTTACGCATGCGCCGATTGGCCGCTTCTGCGTCGCGGCTGCGGATCGCGTTCGTAATCGACCGGTGTGCGCGCGCAGTTACCTTGCGCACGTTGTCGTCGACGAACGCCGCGTTCTCGGTTCCGGCGTAGATTGCCTGCGATAACGCGGTCATGAATCCGATCAACAATTCGTTGTGACTGGCCATCGCCACGCCGACATGCCAGTCGAGGTTGGCTTGCAGAAACGCCGGCAGGTCAGCGTCGGGCTCGACGATGTCGCTGTTTGCGCGGTCCAGAACCGCCAGATCGTCGTCAGTGTGTTTACGGGCGGCCAATTCGGCGCAGAACGGCTCCAATGCTTCGCGCGTCTCCATCAGATCAGCCAGTTTGATCTGCCGACCCCTGATCAGCATGCTCACTGAACTTGCCATCGATTTGGTCGTTGGTCGCTGGACGAATGCGCCGCCGGCCCGACCGGCCCTGACCCGAACCAGGTTCTGGACCTCGAGAATTCGCAGCGCCTCTCGCACCGTGGCCCGGCTCATCTGCGTCTGCTTGACGAGTTCGCGCTCGGCGGGCAGCGCCGTACCCTCGACCAACTCACCGCTGAGAATCCGCTCGCGCAGCTCGCGGGCCAACACGTCAGACGCCTTGGGCACATCCACCGGCTTCAGCAGAACTGTCGAACGTGTTGGGGCCGAATTTGTCTGGCCGTTTTCCATCGCTCCTCCGTCAGCCCAGAACTAAGGCATAAAGGTTAGACCCATCATAAGGTTAGCCTATTAGCGCGATCCAGACCGGGTGCGCGATGTGGCGACACCCGACGCAACGGGCGGGCGCCTAGAACACCATTCGCGCGATCAGTTCGGCTACCGCGGCCGGTTTGGCCGAGCCGTCGAGTTCGACGGTGTGCCGCACGGTGAGGTCGACCGTATTGTCGTCGACCTTGGCGGCACTGACAAGCTCAGATCGGACGCGGACGCGGCTCCCCGCCGGAACTGGTGCGAGGAACCGCACCTTGTTGAGCCCGTAGTTGATGCCCATTTTCGCGTTCTCGACGCGGTAATTGGCCTTGCTCAGTCCCGGAATCAGCGAGAGCGTTAAGAAGCCATGGGCGATCGTTGAGCGATAGGGGCTTTCAGCGCGCGCCCGCTCGACGTCGACGTGGATCCACTGATGGTCGCCGGTGGCATCGGCAAACCCATCGATGCGGTCCTGATCGATTGTTACCCAGTCCGAGGCGCCGAATTCTTGACCGACGGCGTCTAAGGCCTCCTGGATAGAAGAAATGATTCGCACTGCTCGCCTACACCGAGCGGGCGGACTTGGCGGCGGCCGAGGCCTTCGTGCTGCGTTCACGTGCCCGCGCCCAATCGTCCTCGCTCATCGCCGACAGCCCGGCGAATGTGTTAGGCCCGGCGAGCCGTTGGCCACCGTCCATCGCGATCGTCTCACCGGTGAGGTAGTCACAGGCGTCGGAGAACGCGAAGATCGTCAGGTTCGACAGTTCGTCGATGGTTCCCGAGCGGCCGAGCGGAATCTGGTCGGGCTGGGTAGCGCCGATGGAACTCTTGTCCGTCGGGTTGAGCACCTCCCATGCGTAATCGGTCGGAATCGGTCCGGGCGCAAGGGCATTGAGACGAATGCCGTGGGGGCCCCACTCGACTGCCAGCGACATCGTCATGGCGTGCACAGCGGCCTTGGCCATCGCCGAGGGGACGACGAAGGCCGAACCGCTCCACACCCATGTAGTCAGGTTGGACAACACCGACCCAGGCAAACCCTCGGCAATCCAGCGCTTGCCGATGGCAAGCGTCGTGTTGAATGAACCCGTCATCACCGTCGAGGTGACGGCTTCGAAGGCGCGCGGACTCAAACTGACTGTGGGCGCAATGAAATTCGCCGCGGCATTGTTCAGAAGTCCGGTGAGCGGGCCGTGCCGTTCCCATATCTCGCCGACCGCGGCGGCGACCTGGTCGAATTCACGAACGTTGACCGTCTGATAGTGGACGGCGCCAGGATGTGCGGCCGAAATCTCGGCCGCGGCGTCGGCCAGAACCGTTTCGCGCCGCCCCCACAGATGCACCTGGGCGCCGTGGGCGGCCAAGCTGGCGGCCACGCCGCGGCCCAGGCCGGTGCCACCG
>Ga0302326_10003685_pt1 | contig 35979 bp, 31 predicted proteins | sample Palsa_T0_3_FD_202264 | JGI IMG/M metagenome (GOLD analysis project Ga0302326, IMG submission 202264) | Peat permafrost microbial communities from Stordalen Mire near Abisko, Sweden - Palsa_T0_3 | ecosystem: Environmental > Terrestrial > Soil > Palsa > Peat permafrost | place: Sweden: Abisko... | reverse complement strand
TCCCTAGCCCGCATCGGGATAGAGATGCAGATTATCGGGGGCCTCGAGGTGGACGGCAACCGCCTCGTCCTCACGGTCGACGCCTTCGCCTTCGACATGAGCTTCCCCAATTCCGGCTACTGGAAGAAGCTCATGCGCTCCGGCGTGCCGGTCGGCCGGCTTTTCCTGGCGCCGGCCTCGGCCAAGCTCACGTCCGACGAGATCTGGACGGCGATCAAGGAGAACAAGCTCAAGCTCCCCAACACGATCAGCATCGACCGGCAGGGCTCCGTCTTCCTCACGCCCCACCAGGTCAGCTACACGCTGAGCCCGCGCCTGCAGCGCATCAACTTTGAGCTCATCGTCAGCGGAGCGGCGGGCCGCGGCTTCCTGGACAAGGTGCAGATCCGCCACGATGCCTCCCCGCTCACGATCCCCCCGCATTCGGGCCTGCTGACCAGCTGCTCCATGTACCTGAAGGAGCACTATGTCGTCCTGAACCAGGGCGCGGGCAACTTCGGCATCCACACGAGCGCGGTGCTCCTGGACCCCGTGAAGACATTCGGGACGAACATCATGCTCGAGATCTACAACACGGGCGACCATCCGGTCGTGAACCCGATGGTGTCGGTCGAGATCTTCCGGGCCCCGGAGGCCAAGGACCCCGAGTTCGCGTCGCTGGCGCGCCGACGCCAGCGCTTCCTCGGCGTGGCCTCGGAGATCTTCTCCAACCTGGACTCGAAGCCCCCGAAGGACTCGACCGAGGCCAGGCCCAAGACAGGCATCTCCGTCAAGGGCCAGAGCGCCACGATGGAGAACCGGTCGATCTGCCTCAAGGGAGGGACGGCGGAGGACGTGAAGAAACTCTACTCGGAGAACGTCGGCGCCTGCGGGCACAGGACCATGATTCAGGCGGTTGACGCGGCGCCCAAGGACGCCGACACGCTTGTCGTCGATTATTTCCCGGACCTGCTCGAGCACATCGAGCTCCTGACGCGCATCCCCGAGTTCAAGCTCAGGCGGATCATATTCCGGAAGGCCTCGCGCACGCATGGCTACTTCCTGTCGAGCAACGCTCATGCGCGCCTGGACACCTTCGACGCCATCAATATCCAGGTCTACTGGTACGACGAGCTGACCAAGGACCTCTACCTGCACATCTACAAGAAGGAGCACGGGTTCTTCGTGCGTGAGGAGATGGGACGCAAGTTCCAGGAGGCCACGATCCTCGCCTTCTACGGGTCGGCCGTCGGCCTCGAGAAGGCCGACACGGACCGCATTTCCGGCCTGGTCGAGCAGCTCGCGGCCTTCATAGGGCCGAACCTGGGCGTCCTGACGGGCGGCGGGGGAGGCGTCATGCGCCTGGCGACAGACCAGGCCCGCAGCAAGGGGGCCCTGACGGGCGCCTGCTTCCTCGAGCTTGAGGCGCAGCCGCCCGAGCTCGGCGTCGACTTCTTCAACACCTTCCAGGAGGCCTCGCGCCACTTCCGGCAAAAGTGGTTTGAGGTCGCCGATTTCTGCATCTTCAACGTCGGCGGCGTCGGCACGCTTGAGGAGATCGGCATCGAGCTCTGCAACCTCAAGCTCGGGATACGGCCGCGCGTGCCCTACGTCTTTTTCAACGCGAAGTACTGGTCGGACCTCAAGCGCCTCGTGCGCGAGATGATCCGCTCTGGCCGGGCGCCCACCTGGCTCTCCGACTACATCATCTTCACGGACGATCCGGCCGAGGTGGTGCAGTTCTACCGCAAGAAGCTGCAGGTCCTTTGAACCCGCCGGACCTCCCGAGATCCGTGCTCGTCGTGGGTGCGGGTGGCCGCGAGCACGCGCTCGTGCGCGCCCTGGCCGCCTCCCCGTCGCGGCCCAAGGTCCTCTGCGCACCGGGCAACGCCGGGATCGCGGCGGACGCCGCGTGCTTCACCGTGAAGGTCGACGACGTGCCCGGGCTGGTGGCGCTCGCAAGGCGCGAGTCCGTGGGCCTTGTCATCGTCGGCCCCGAGGTGCCCCTCGTCCTCGGCCTGGCGGACAGCCTCGCCGAGGCCGGCATCCCCGTCTATGGCGCCTGCGCGGCGGGGGCGCGCCTCGAGGCCTCGAAGACCTTCACCAAGGGGATCCTGTTCAAGTACGGCATACCCACCGCTGCCGCCGGCCTCTTCACGGAGACCGAGCCGGCGCTGGACTACATGCGCAAGCGCCCTCTGCCGATCGTCGTCAAGGCCGATGGCCTCGCCGCGGGCAAGGGCGTGGTCGTCGCCGCAACCCGGGCCGAGGCCGAGGCCGCCGTCCGGGAGATGATCGACGAAGGGAAATTCGGAAACGGTGGCCGTTCGGTGTTGATCGAGGACTGCCTCGTGGGCGAGGAGACATCGATCCTCGTCGTGGTGTCGGGTCGCGACTACGTCATCCTCCCGACATCGCAGGACCACAAGCGGGTCGGCGATGGCGACACCGGGCCCAACACGGGCGGGATGGGCGCCTATTCTCCCGCAGAGGTCGTGACGCCCGCCCTCCTGGCCGAGATCGAGTCCCTTATCGTGAAGCCATCCGTGGACGCCATCGCGGCAGAGGGCATCGCCTTCTGCGGGACGCTCTTTATCGGCATCATGCTGACCGCCGATGGACCAAAGGTCCTCGAGTTCAACACGCGTTTCGGCGACCCGGAGACCCAGGCTGTCCTGCCGCGCCTCGCCGGCGATTTTCTCGACCTCCTGTGGGCGGCAGCGAACGCCCGCCTGAAGGGGTACCGGCTCGAGGTGTTGCCAAACTACGCGCTCTGCGTGGTCGTCAGCGCCGCGGGTTATCCCGGACCGTATCCTTCAGGGGATGCCATCGATATTCCCGCCGCGCTGGCCGAGGGCGTCGTCGTCTTTCACGCGGGGACGGCGCGCGATGCCTCGGGGCGGCTCGTCACCTCGGGAGGCCGCGTCCTTGGGGTCACGGCCACGGCACCGTCACTTGCGCAGGCCGCGTCGAGGGCGTACTGTGCCTGCGAATCCATCCGCTGTGCCTCCAAATACTATCGCCGCGACATCGGCGCCCGGCAATTAAGGCGCCAATGAGAGCCGCCGCACGCCTTGCCGCCCTTGTCCTCGCCTTGGGAACCGCAGCGACGCCCGCGGGTGCGGCGACCCTCGTCCGGGATCTGGGCCAGGGCCTCACGTATTTTCGGGTCCACGACCTCCCGGGCGACCAGCCCAGCCCTCCCTCGGGGCGTCCCGGCGCCTGCGTCATCGACCTGCGCTTCGCGAAGTCGGACGACGCATCCGCCGCGACGTTCAGGGCGTGGGTGACCTTCAACCTCTCGGCCCACACGCCGGTCTTCATCCTTGAGAACACCCAGACGGACGCCGCGCTCCTCGCGGCCTTGCCGGGGGGCGCGCACCCCGGGCTCTTTGTCCTGGCCCCCATCTCCGCCCGGATTTCGCCCGACATCGCCGTTCACGTCACGGAGGACGCGGACAAGAAGGCTTATGACGCGCTCGAGAAGGGCGCCGACGTCGGCTCACTCCTGAGCGACTACCCGGACAAGCCGCGTATCGACGAGGCCTACCTGGAGAAGGAGCACATCGCCGACAGCGACGCCCCGGACGAGCCCACGGACAAGCCGGCGCCGCCGGTGCCGCTCACCGACCCGATGCTCCAGCGCGCGGTCCAGCTCCACCGCGGTCTCCTGGCGCTGAGGCGGATTTGATCACCGCCGGCCCTGTTTCCGCTTTGCTGGTGAACCCCTGACAATCTTGGGCGCCGAAAACTAAGGGTTTTGCCTTTTTCGGCCTTCCGTGTCCCTTTGACTGCAGATGCCCGATCCCGGACACATCCTCGTCGTATGCACGGGGAATATCTGCCGCAGCCCGATGGGCGCCGCGCTTTTGCAGCATGCCCTTGCTGCCCAACAGGAACCGTTGCGCTCCCTCAAGGTGCGGTCCGCGGGAGTGGCGAGCCGCACGGGGGACCCGGCGAGCCCGAACGCCGTCACGGCGCTCAAGAAGGTCGGCATTGACCTCAGGGGCCACTCCAGCCGCCCGGTGACCCAGGAGCTCCTGGACAACGCCCTCATCGTGCTCTGCATGACCGAGTCCCACCGGGACATGATCGAGCTCACCGCCCAGCCCGTACCGGCCCACGTGCATCTCTTCAAGGAGTTCACAGGGGAAAAGGGCAGCCTTGAGATCCCCGACCCCTATGGCATGCACCTGACGGCCTACGAGGCCAGCCGCGACGAGATGGTGGACGCGGTCCCCTCGATCCTCGCCTACCTCGCCAAGCTGACGGGCACGGCGGCTGCCGCCCGCTAGGGCCGGTGCGCGGCGCATGCCGCGAAAAAGTTTTGCCTCCCGCGTCGTTTGCGCGAGCGTTGCACCTCCCCCATGCTGAACACCGCGCCGCTCAAGAGCCTCGACCCAGAAATCCACTCCGCGATCGCCGCGGAGCTTGGCCGCCAGCAGAGCCACATCGAGCTCATCGGATCCGAGAACTTCACCTACCCTGCCGTGCTTGAGGCGCAGGGAAGCGTGCTCACGAACAAGTATGCGGAGGGCTACCCGGGCAAGCGCTGGTACGGCGGGTGCGAGTTCGTCGACAAGGTGGAGCTGCTCGCGATCGACCGCGCGAAGAGGCTCTTCGGGGCCGAGCACGCGAACGTCCAGCCGCACTCGGGCTCGCAGGCCAACTTCGCCGTGTACACGTCCGTGCTCCAGCCAGGCGACAAGATCCTCGCCATGAACCTGAGCCACGGCGGGCACCTGACGCACGGCAACCCCGCGAACTTCTCCGGCAAGCTCTACCATGTGGTCGCCTACGGCGTGCGCGAGGACAACAACCTGATCGACTATGACCAGCTCGCCGAGGTGGCGATGCGGGAGAAGCCGAAGATGATCACCGTGGGAGCGAGCGCCTACTCGCGCGTCATCGACTTCGCCCGCATGGGAGAGATCGCCCGCTCGTGCGGCGCCCTGCTCTTCGCCGACATCGCGCACATCGCCGGTTTGGTCGTCACGGGGCACCACCCCTCGCCGGTCGGCCACGCCGACTTCGTCACGACGACAACGCACAAGACGCTTCGCGGCCCGCGCGGCGGCCTCATCCTCTGCAACGCCGCCCACGCGAAGGCGGTCGACTCAGCCGTCTTTCCCGGCTGCCAGGGCGGGCCTCTCATGCACGTCATCGCCGCGAAGGCCGTGTGCTTCAACGAATGCATGAAGCCCGAGTTCAAGGAGTACTCCGGCCAGGTGGTGAAGAACTCCCGCGCGCTCGCCGCGGCGATGGCCTCGCGGGGCTACCGCGTCGTGTCGGGCGGCACGGACAACCACCTCTTCCTCGCGGACCTGCGCGCCAACCTTCCCGAGCTCACGGCGAAGAAGGCCCAGGAGACGCTCGATCTGGCCAACATCACCTGCAACAAGAACACGGTGCCCTTCGAGACCCGCTCACCCTTCCAGGCCTCAGGGATCCGGCTCGGCTCGCCGGCCGTCACGACCCGGGGCTTCATGGAGCCCGAGATGGAGCTGGTCGCCGAGCTGATCGACATCGTCCTGCGCGCCATCGGCACGCCCGCCGAGGCGGACACCCTCGCTGCGGTGAAGGCGAGAGCCAAGGCGCTCACCGCCCGGTTCCCCCTGCCCTACCGGTTCTGACGGGCGGTCGCGAGCGCCGCACCGCCCCTACCCGCCGAAGCCCCCGGCCGATGAAACGCGCCCTCCTCGCCCTCGCGGTCCTGGCCGGGCTCCTCGGCGGCGGATGCCTCGGCTTCAGGCGGGCCGCGCCCAAGCCCGGCCTGACCCACATCGGGTCCAAGCCCGTCACGCTGCCCGGCCACGTCATCGGCAACGTGATCGTCATCGAGGACAAGTGGGACAAGTTCGGGCCCTACCACTTCGTCGTCGACACGGGTTCCTCGGTGACGCTGGTCTCGCCGGAGATCGCGCGCCGCTACGGCGCCAACGGGCTCGCCCCGTCGGACGAGCCGCGCGTGCGGGTGCGCTCGCCGCAGGGCGGCTACGCCCTCCTGAGCGCCGTGACCCTGGAGAAGTTCCAGCTCGGCGGCGCCGTGTTCGAGTACGTGCCGGCCCTCGAGTACGACTGCGCGGACCTGTCGACGCAGTTCGGGGTCAAGATCGACGGCATCCTCGGCTTCCCGCTGTTCCGCAACGCGGTCCTGACCCTCGACTACCCGAATGAGCGCATCATCCTGCGCCCGAAGATCCCCGACGACGGCCTGCAGGGCGAGGCGATCCTCTTCGACAACGCCGACAAGATCCCGCTCATCCCCGTGCGCCTCGGCGACCGGGAATTCGCGGTCCTGATCGACTCGGGCAGCGGCGCGGCCTTCGACATCAACCCGGCGGGCCTGTCGCCGGACTTCGTGTTCGGGCCGGTCAACGGCCCGCTCGAGGCCACGCTTTCCGGCGACAAGCCGTCGCGCATCGGGCGCCTCGCGGGAGTCCTTCGGATCGGGTCCTTCGACGTTCCCCAGCCCGTCGCCGAGCTGACGGACGACCTCTCCTCGATCGGCGGGGGCATCCTCGGCCATTTCACGATCACCTTCGACCAGCAGGACAACGAGGTCTTCTTCCAGCGCGACGACACGGCGCCCATCCTCGTCTCCCCGCTGCGCGGCACGGGCCTGAGCTTCAGGAAGAGCCCGGCGTACTGGAAGGTCGCCGGCGTCGTGCCGACGTCGCCGGCCGCCGCCGCCGGCGTGAGCCAGGGCGACCTTGTCACGCGGGTCAACGGCGAGCCCGTGTCGTCCTGGGACCCGGCCCGCTACGACGAGCTCGTCGCCTCCGCGTCCAGCATCGAATTCTCGTTCATCGACGGGACGAGCGAGACGCGCAAGGCGATCGACGTCGCCGTGCTGGTGCCCTGAGCGCGCCCTACTGGCCCTGCGGCAGGGCGAAGGCGACGTAGGGGAGCGCGAAGGCCACATAGCTGTCGCCGGCCGGCGTGCCGACCTTGGCTCCCCCGCAGGCGATGACGACGAACTGGCGGCCGTTCACCTCGTAGGTGCTCGGCGTCGCGAACCCGCACGCGGGCAGCTCGACCTCCCAGAGGTTGCTGCCGGTGCGCTTGTCGAAGGCCCGGAACATGCCGTCCTTCGTGGCGGCGATGAAGAGCACGTTGCCCGCCGTCGCCACCGGCCCGCCGTAGTTCTCGGCGCCCGTCGGCGGGATGCCCTTCGCCGTCAGCTCCTTGAATTCACCGAGCGTCACGTTCCAGAGGTACTTGCCCGTGTTCAAGTCGATCGCCGACAGCGTGCCCCACGGCGGCGAGATGGCCGGGTAGCCCTTGCTGTCGAGCCAGCGGTTGTAGCCGTTGAAGACGTAGGGTATTCGCGGCGGGGCGTTGGTCACGGCAGGGGCCGAGGGGTGCGTCGACCCGGGCTCGTCTCCGAGCAGGTAGCCGACGATCGCCCTCTTATCGTCCAGGGAAAGGGTCGTGAAGCCCGGCATCATCTTCCTGCCGGTGCCTATCAGGGCGACGATCTCCTCGCGTTTGAGGTGCGCGCCGACGTCGACCAGCGAAGGGATGCCGCCGGCGGGCAGGCCCTTGCGCTCCGGTCCGTGGCAGCCGATGCAGTACTCGGTGTAGCGCCTGTGCCCCGTGCTCATCTTTCCAAGCTCCGACTCCTTAGGCGCGTCGCTCATCGACTCGAGCCAGGCCATGTTCGTGCTGTTGACGTACAAGATGCCCTCGGGGTCGACCGCGGGGCCGCCCCATTCGCCGCCGCCGTCCATGCCGGGGAAGAGGATGACGTTGTCCTTGCCGAAGGGCTGGAACAACCCGGTCCGCGCCGAGCGGAACTGGGCGAGCAGTTCGTCCTTGTTCTCGGCGTAGGGGCTCAAGTCGGCCTCGGTCAAGGTCTGGCGGGCATAGGGCCTCGGCAGGACGGGGACCGGCTGCGTCGGCGAGGCGCTCTCTCCGTCGAGGGTGGACTTCGGGAACGGCTTCTCCTCGATCGGGAACAGCGGTTCGCCCGTCACCCGGTCAAAGACGAACACGAACCCGGTCTTTGTCGTCTGCGCGATGGCGTCGACGGTGCGCCCTCCCGGATGCAGGGTCACCAGGACCGGCGGCGAGGGAAGGTCCCTGTCCCAGATGTCGTGGTGGATCGTCTGGCGGTACCAGAGGAGCTTCCCGCTGGCCGCGTCCAGGGCCAGCAGGCAGTCCGCATAGAGGTCGTCGCCAAGGCGGTGGCCGCCCCAGAAATCGGGCGCGGCCGAGCCCGTCGGCACGTAGACGATGCCGCGTTCCCGGTCGATCGCCATGCCGGCCCAGCAGTTGGCGGAGCCGACGTCGGTGTTGAGGTACGCCTGCTTGGACCAGCTCTCGTAGCCGGGCTGGCCCGGGTACGGTATCGTGATGAAGGTCCACGCCAGGGTGCCGGTCCTCACGTTGAAGGCCTGGATCCAGCCCGGGGCAGCGTCCTGGTCCTCGCCCACGCGCGTCGGCATGATGAGGATGTCGCCGAAGAGCGTGCCGGGCGTCGTCGAGCAGACGAACTTGTCCTGGGCCTGCGGCCCGAGGCCCGCCTTCAGGCTCGCCGCGCCGTCCGTCCCGAAGCTCTTTATCGAGCGGCCGGTGGAGGCGTCCAGGGCGTAGAGGTTCGCCCCGACGGTGCACAGGATGCGCTGCTCCTTGCCGTCGGTCCAGTAGGTGACGCCCCGGTCGTTGGCGAGCACCGGGTCGAGCACGCCCGGGACCGTGAACCTCCAGAGCACGCTGCCCGTCGCCGCGTCGAGGGCGAAGATCCCGCTCGTGCCGGTCGCCCCGTAGAGCACGCCATCGATCACGAGGGGGTTGCACTGCATCTGCCCGAAGGTGCCGGAGTGGAATTCCCACACCTTCTTCAGCGTGCCGACATTGGCGGCGTTGATCTGGTCCAGCGTCGAGAAGTGGCTCCGGTCGGGGCCTCCCAAGTACTCGGACCAGTCGCGGCCGGCGGCAAGGGACGTCACGGGAGCGATCGCTGCGGCGCACACGGCCAGGGTAATCAGGGCGTTCGTCGGGGGCATGGGGAAACGAATGGGGTTATCAGCCCTTCTCCAGCAGAAAGGCCGCAGCACCGTCGTGGCGATCAATCCACGGGACGGCAACAGCACTTTTCGTCAGGCTGAAGCCGCGGTTCCGGTCGAGGAAGGCCCTGACGACCTTCTCGTTCTCCACGGCGTCAATGCTGCAGGTCGAGTAGACCAGGCGCCCCTTGGGCCCGAGCAGGTCGGCCGCCGCCCGCAGCAGCGCGCCCTGCTGGCGTGCATGCTTCGCAAAGTCCGCCTCGGTGAGCCTCCACTTCACGTCCACGCGGTGACGCATGACCCCCGTGTTCGAGCAGGGGACATCGATGAGGACCGCCGTATACGCGGCCGGCAGGGCGTGCTCCTTGAGCGCCGCGGCGGCGCTGGAGAGGAGGTCCGCCTGGACGAGCGCCGCCCCCACCTCCCCCGTCCTCGACAGGTTTTCCTTCAGCCGGTCGATGCGGGCGTCGGGCAGGTCCATGGCAACGATCCGCCCCTGCCCCAGCGCGTCGACGATGAGGAGACTCTTGCCTCCCGGGGCCGCGCACAGGTCGAGCACCGTTTCCCCCGAGACGGGCGCGAGGAGCCCGACCGAAAGGCGGGTCCCGGGGTCCTGGAGGTAGAGGGATCCCGACTCCAGCAGGCCCTCCACCTCGGCCCAGTGCCCGGAGGCCACGGCAAAGAAGCCGGGCCATTCGGTCGGCGCCAGCCAGTCCGGCGCCGGCCTGTCCGTGGCCCGCCAGCGGGCGTAAAGCGGCGCTGGCGACTGGTTCCATTCCAGGAGCTTCCGGGTCGGCCCCGCCCCGAAGGCGGCCAGCCACCGCCCGACCAGCCATTCCGGGTGCGAGTAATATTCGGCAAGGATGGCCGCGGAGACCAGGCCGGGAGCCTTCTGGGTGGGCAGGATGGCCGACATCTTCCGCACCACGGCGTTGACGAGCCGGGCCTCGGCCGGGCTCGCGAGCTCCTTGGCCCTCTCCACGGCATGGTGGACGATCTTGGGGACCATCCCCTCCTCCGGCGGCGACCCCGTCGCCTCAATGAGTTCAAAGCCAGCCACATAGAGGATCGCCCGTGTGACGAACCGCGGCGGGTGCGCCACGAGCCGGTTCAGGGTCGCCTCAATGCGCCCGAAATGGCGGATGACGCCGAAGACAAGGTGCTGGCAGCGGCCACGTTCGGCGGCCGCCATGCCCGGGGAAATCCCCTCCATGAGCAGGTCGACCCGCTCGCGCAGGTCCAGCCAGCGTGCCAAGAGCCTTACCGAGGCCGGCCATGCGGTTTCGAGACTCGGTTTGACAAGCTTCGCCATAGTCCTTTTTACTCTCCGGTTCACGCGCTCAATTGCGCAACTATGAATTCCGAAGCCGTTTCCGCGCTGCTCACCAAAAATCCCTCCCTTAAGGCCTCCAAGTCCAAACTTGAGGCCATGAAGCCGGGGGCCTACGTGGTCCATAGGAGCTGGGGTTTCGGGCAGATCAAGAGCTACGATGACGCGACCCTGCGCCTCGTCATCGACTTCAAGGGCAAGAAGTCCCACGCGATGGACCCGGCCTTCTGCGTCGGGACGATGGAGGTGCTGCCGGACAACCACCTTTTGGTGCGCAAGGAGACCGAGCCCAAGAAGATCACCGAGCTGATCGCCGACAACCCGGCCCAGCTGATCGTCGAGGCCCTTGAGTCCTACCCCAACAAGGCCACGACGGCCATCGACCTGGAGATCACCCTCTCGCAGGTGGTCGGCGAGGAGAAGTTCAAGAAGTGGTGGGGCGACGCCCGCAAGGCCGTGGCCAAGGACCCCCGGGTCTCCGTCCCGGAGAAGAAGACCGAGTGCTACATCCTGCGCGAGACCCCCGTCTCGGCCGAGGACGAGATCTTCGACCAGTTCAATTCCACCCGCTCGGCCCGCCGCCGCATTTCCCTGGCCGAGGATTTCGCGTCCGCCTCGGCGCACAAGGTCGCCCAGGTCAACCTGTCCGAGGTCCTCAAGGGCGTCGCCGACGCCGTCAAGGACTCGAACCAGATCGACGCCGCCGAGCGCCTCTACGGCGCCGCCGTGCGCGACCGCATCGCCAAGGTCGCCGGCGTCGACCCATCCACCTTCGAGCCCTCCCAGGCCTCGCTCGTCGCCAACCTGCGCGACCTGCCCGCCATCGCCGAGAAGATCCCGGTCCAGTTCCAAAGCGACTTCCTCGAGCTCATCAAGGAGACCCACCCGATCGAGTGCCGGGACATTGTCTTCAGCCTGCTCAAGGTCTCCCAGGGCAAGTTCACGACCGAGTGCATCAATTTCCTGGTTGAGAACGGCTACTCCGACGACCTGGCCTCCACCCTCAAGCGCTGGCAGACCGAGCAGAACCTGCGCGCCCCGGTGCTCCTGTGGATCGTCAAGAACCGGCACTCCAAGAAGTTTGCCAAGCTCCTGAACGACCTGATCACGCCGCGCCTGCTCTCCGCGATCTTCTTCGCGATCGACTACGAGGCCCTCCAGGCCGCCAGCGCCCGGCGCATCCCCCTCGGCGACATCCTGAGCGACGACACCGAGCTGATCGCCGACCTCCTCTCGACGGCCGATCCCGAGACGGCCCGCGACCTGGCGAACACGCTGCTCCTGAACCAGGGCTTCGAGGAGCTGACGAAGAAGTCGCTCCTCGCCCGCTTCATCAAGATCTTCCCGAACATCCAGTCCCTCGTGGCGGTCGACGCCGAGGCCAAGGAGGACCAGCTGCTGGTCTCCCGCGGCTCCTTCGAGCGCAAGCGCGAGGAGTACGAGGCCATCGTCTCCAAGAAGATCCCCGAGAACTCCAAGGCGATTGCCGCGGCCCGCGAGCACGGCGACCTCAAGGAGAATTCCGAGTACAAGATGGCCAAGCAGGACCAGCAGGTCCTGATGGCCCAGAAGAGCCAGCTTGAGCGCGAGCTCGCCCGGGCCCGCATCACCGACTTCAAGGACGCCAACGTCGAGCAGGTGAGTGTCGGCAGCATTGTCGATGTCCGCATTCCGGACGGCGGCACGGCGCGCTACACGATCCTCGGCGTCTGGGACGGCGACCCGGAGCACAACGTCATCTCCTACAAGACACCGCTCGGCGCGGCCCTCATCGGCAAGCGCTCGGGCGACACGGTCAAGGTGAAGATGGGGTCCACCGAGGACTCGTACTCGATCATCGGGATCTCGAGGTACGTCTGACCTGCGGGCCGGGCGATACGGCGTTGCCAAGGGCCGGGGGATCGGCACGCTGGCGGCGGCCTTGAACACCTCCTGGGACACCCTCAAGATCCTGTCGGACCCCACCCGCCTGCGCCTCATCTCGCTCGTCATGCGGGAGGAGCTATCGGTGGCGGAGCTCCAGGAGATCCTCGGCATGGGCCAGTCGCGCATCTCCTCACAGCTGGCCCTGTTGCGCCAGGCGAGCCTCGTGGCCGACCGGCGCGACGGCAAGAAGGCCTTCTATTCCCTGCGCCCGAACCTGCCCGCCGGGCAGATGGCGCTCATCCGCGCGGCCGTCGGGAGCGTCTCCGACATGGACGTCATCGGCGAGGACGCGCGGCACCTCGACCGGGTCCTCGGCAAGCGGCGGCGCGTCTCCGAGCAGTACTTCAACCTCATCGCCGGGCGGCTCGGCCGCAGCCACTGCCCGGGAAGGTCCTGGGAGGCCATCGGCCGCCTCGCCCTGCAGCTTGTCCCGCACGTCGTCGTGGCGGACCTCGGCGCGGGCGAGGGCCTCATCTCCCAGCTCCTGGCGCGCAACGCCAGGCAGGTCTGGTGCATCGACAACTCCCCGCGCATGGTCGAGGTCGGCACCGAGCTCGCGAGGAAGAACGACCTCAGCAACCTGACGTACAAGCTCGGGGACATCGAGCAGGTGCCGCTCCCCGACGAATCGGTCGACCTGGCGATCCTGAGCCAGGCGCTGCACCACGCGCGCCATCCGCAGAAGGCCGTGGACGAGGCCTTCCGCATCCTGCGCCCCGGCGGCCAGCTGCTCATCCTCGAGCTCGCCGAGCACGACTTCGAGAAGGCGCGCGAGCTCTATGCGGACCTCTGGCTGGGGTTCAAGGAGAGCGCGCTCGACCAGTTCCTGAAGAAGGCGAAGTTCATCAAGGTGGAGGTGACGCCCGTCTCCAGGGAGGCGGTCGAGCCCCACTTTGAGACGCTGCTGGCCACAGGGGTGCGGCCCTGACGCCTAATCCATCTTGACGCGATTGCGGTAGAACTGCCCGCAGGCCGCGTAGATCTCCTTGGACGAGACCATGGCAAGGACGTCGGACGCCAGCGCGCGCGCCTCCTCCATCCTCATCGCCCTGATGAGGAACTTCACGGCGGGCAGCGACGGGGGCGCCATGCTGAGCGAGTCGACGCCGAGGCCCAGGAGCAGCGCCGCATAGACCGGGTCGCCCGCCATCTCGCCGCAGACGCCGACGGTCAGATTCTTGGCATGGGCGTCGTCTACGACGCGTTTTATCGTCCGGATGACCGCCGGGTGCGACGGCTCGTAGAGGTGCGCGATGCGGTTGTTGCCGCGGTCGATCGCGAGCGTGTACTGGATCAGGTCGTTCGTCCCGATGCTGAAGAAGTCGCAGTCCTTGGCGAGGAGGTCGACGATCGCGGCCGCGCTCGGGATCTCGATCATCGCGCCCACCTCCATGTCCTCGTTGAAGGCCTGGCCGCGGCCCCTGAGCTCCTGCTTGCACTCCTCGAGGATGACATTGGCGCGGATGAGCTCGTCGCACCCGCTGATCATTGGGTACATGAGCTTCGCGTTGCCGTGCGGGCTCGCGAGCAGCACGGCGCGCAGCTGGTCCTTGAAGAGCGGGATGTTGTCCAGGCAGAAGCGGATCGCGCGGTATCCCATGAAGGGGTTGCCCTCCTTCGGGAAGAGCCCGGGGTTCGACGGCATCGGCTTGTCGCCGCCCAGGTCGAGCGTGCGGATGATGACCGGGTGCGGCGCCGCGCCCTCGAGGACCGCCTTGTAGGCGAGGAACTGCTCCTGCTCGGTCGGGATGCGCGCGGCGTTCAGGAAGATGTACTCCGTGCGGAAGAGGCCGACCCCCTCGGCGAAGAACCGCGCCACCTGCCCGACCTCGTCCACCTTCTCCAGGTTGGCCATGAGCGAGACATTGACGCCGTCCTGGGTAACCGCCTTCTGGCGGTTCGCCGCGAGGAGCCGGCCCTCGAAAGACTTCTTCTGGGACTGGATCTTTCCGTAGCGAAAAAGCGTCTGCTCCGAGGGGTTGAGGATGACGATCCCGTCGTAGCCGTCGACGAGCGCCCAGTCCCCCGTCTTCACGCGCTTGGTCAGGTCGCGCACGCCGACGACGGCGGGCACCTGCATGGAGCGGGCGACGATAACGGCGTGGCTCGTCTTGCTGCCCGAGTCGGTGACGATCGCCAGGCCCGAGCCGCGGTCGATGCCCGCGGAGTCGGACGGCGACAGGTCGTTGGCCACCACGATCCGGCGCTCGACCAGCCGGCTCAGGTTGTTCTCGGCCTGGCCGAGGAGGTTCTGCAGGACGCGCTGGGCGACGTCCTTGATGTCCCCCGCCCTCTCGCGCAGGTATTCGTCGTCGATCTCCGAGAACGCCTGGATGTATTTCTTGGATACGTTGTCGAAGCAGGTCTCGATGTTCCGGGCCGAGGTCTCAAATTCGCGGATGGTCTCCGAGATGAGCGCCTGGTCCTCGAGCACGAGAAGGTGGGCGTCGAAGATCAGCGCCTCGTTCTTGCCGAGGTTCTTCTCCACCTCGTCCTGGATCTTCGCGATCTGCTGGCGCGTGACGAGAAGGGCCTTGTCAAAGCGGGCGATCTCGTCGATCCGCTTGTCGGGGTCGACCTGGTAGGACGGGATCTCAACCTCGCTCTGGAGGTACACGAAGATCTGGCCATAGGCGATGCCCTGCGAGGCGGAGATGCCTTGCACGACGATTTCACCCTTCGTGGTCTGTTCATGGGCCATGGCGAGGTCTGCCTGCGGATGGGGCTTCCACAGGCGCGCTTATCACGGGCACGGCCGGAGGAACGGTCAATGCGATTTACCGCGTAAAGCACGCGCAGGGGCAAATCCCTGACGGGTCAGGCGATGCGCGTCTCCACGACCGTCGCCGACGGGCCCCATGCCTCGCGGATGAACGCCTCGACCGGGGCCGTTTCACCGTCCTCGCGCAGGAAGGCGAAGCAGGCGCTTCCGCTGCCGCTCATGCGCCCCTTTATCCCGAAGCGCGCCTCAAGCCGCTCCAGGAGGACGGGCAGCGCGCCGAACTTGGGAAACACAACGCGTTCCATCGAGTTAAAGAGGAGGGCCTCGGCCGGCGCCCCCTTCTTTTCCGTCCACGCGGCGACAGCCGCCTCCGCCGCGCCCGCCGCGACATAGGTGCGGGGCGCGCCCGCGGCCAGCTGGGCGTAGGCCCACGGCGTCGCGACGCCAAATCCGGGCTTGAAAATGAGGACGCGCATCCCGCGGATCCGGGCATAGGCCTCCCTTGAGAGGGGCTCCACGCGCTCGCCCCGCCCGCGCATGATGACCGGGACGCCGCCGAGGAACAGGGCGCAGTCCGAGCCGACGCGCGAGGCCACCGCAGCCAGGCCCGCCTCGTCGAGCGGCAGGCCGGCGATCGAATTCAGGCCGCGCAGGGCGGCGACGGCGTCGCTGCTGGCCCCGCCCAGGCCCGCCCCAAAGGGTATCCTCTTGCCGAGGGCGAAGCGCGCCCCGCCCTTCCACCCCGTGGCCTCCGCGAAGGCCGCAGCCGCCCGGATGACCAGGTTCGAGGCGTCGGTCGGCACCCCGGGATGGTCGCACCGGAGGGCAAAGCCCTCGGGCGCCGGCTCCACCTCGAGCGTGTCGCCCCACAGGAGCGGCGCCGCCACCGAGACCAGGTCGTGGAAGGCGTCGGTGCGCCGTCCCGTCACCGCGAGGAACAGGTTCACCTTGGCGGGCGCCGGGATGCGTACGGGGGTCAAGAGGGCGAGACTCTCCCACAAATGCGCCCCGGCGCCAATATTTTCGATTCGCTCCCGCGCCCCGGGCCTGTAGGCTGTCCGTTCCCAGGCAACGGAACCGAACGAATCATGTCGCGCACAGCAGCCATACTCCTTGCAGCCGGCGCCGGCAGGCGCATGGCGGGATCCGTGCCCGACAAGGTCCTGGCACCGGTCGGTGGCAGGCCCGTCTTCGCGTATTCCGCGGCCGCGTTTGCGGCCAGCGGCGTGGCCGACCTCTACGTCGTCGTGTACAGGGACCGCTCGCAGATGACCGAGCTTTCGGCCTACGCCCCAACGCCCGCCCTGCTCGTGCGCGGGGGCCGCGAGCGTCAGGACTCCGTCAGGGCGGCCCTGGCGGCGCTGCCCGGTGACATCGACTACGTCTTCATCCACGACTGCGCCCGGCCCCTCATCCAGCCCGAGCAGCTCATTGCCCTCCACAAGATTGTCCGGCGCGAGCAGGCCGTCGTCCTCGCCCACCGCGTGACCGACACGATCAAGGAGCATCGCGCGAGCGGCCGGCTGCGCACGATCGACCGCTCGAAGCTCTGGGCCATGGAGACGCCGCAGGTGTTCTCAAAGGCGCTGATCGACAGGGCCTACGCGAAGGTCGTGGCGAAGAAGCTCATCGTCACGGACGATGCCGCCGCCGTCGAGGTCCTCGGTCACCCGGTGGCGCTCCTCGAGAACTTCCAGCCAAACCTGAAGCTTACGTCGCCCGCCGACCTCGACCATCTGGAATTCCTGTTGGCTCCCACAGGCTGAAGGGCTAAGAGGTCGCCATGCCCCTGAGGATTGGCCATGGCTACGACATCCACCGCACCGTCGCCGGCCGGCCGCTGGTGCTTGGCGGAGTCAGATTCGAGGCGGATTTCGGCCTCGACGGCCACAGCGACGCGGACTGCCTGACGCATGCGATCTGCGACGCCCTCCTCGGTGCCGCTGGACTCCCGGACATCGGCACCTTCTTTCCGGACACGGACACCCGCTGGCTCGGCGTCGATTCCCAGGTCCTCCTCAGGCGCGTCGTCCAGGTCCTGCGCGAGAACGGCTGGGCTCCCGTGAACGTGGATGCGACGCTGATTGCCGAGAAGCCGCGGATTTCCGCGCGCGTCGCGGAGATGAAGGCGGCCCTTGCGTTCTCCACGGGCCTTCCGTCAGGCGCCATCGGCATAAAGGCGACGACGAATGAGCGCGTGGGCGACATTGGACGCGGCCTGGCGATTGCGGCGCACGCGGTGGCCCTGATCGAGGCGGCATGAGGCCCGGGCCCCGCGCGCTCGCGGTCCTCCTCGCGGCCGCCGCCCTGCTCCCGGGATGCTCCCGCAGCACCAATGTCTCGACGGGCGACGCGAGCCAGGTGCTGCACCGCGGACTCGTGCCCGACATCGAGGACCTGGACCCGCACATGGCGACCCAGACCTCATACTACACGGTCCTCTCCGCGCTCCTGGAGGGGCTCGTCGCCGAGGATCCCGTCGACCTGCACCCGGTGCCCGGGGTTGCCGAGGAATGGTCCGTGTCCCCGGACGGCCTGACGTACACGTTCCATCTCAGGGCGGACGCGCACTGGTCGAACGGCGACGCCGTGACGGCCCAGGATTTCATCGGGTCGTGGCGCCGGATCCTGACGCCGTCCCTGGGCGCTGCCAGCGCGAGCCAGCTCTATCTCATCCAGGGCGCCGAGGCCTTCAACCGGGGCCAGGCGGACTTTTCCCAGGTCGGCCTGCGCGCCCCCGACCCCCGCACGCTCGAGGTCTCGCTCGAGCATCCGGCCCCGTGGTTCCTCTCGGTCCTCAGCGAACCGGCGTGGCTCCCCGTGCCCCTGGCGACCATAGCGAAGTACGGGGGCACCGCGGAGCGGGGCAACCCGTGGGCCACGCCGGGCCGCTGGGTCGGCAACGGCCCATTCCTCCTGGCCTCGTGGCGCCACGGCCAGGAGATCGTCGTCTCGCGGTCTCCCAGCTACTGGGATGAGGCGCGCGTGCGCCTGAAGGAAATCCACTTCCATCCCTTCGACTCCGTCGACGCGGAGGAGCGCGCATTCCGCGCAGGGCAGCTCCACGTGACGGAGACGCTCCCGCCCGACAAGCTCGACACCTACAGGACCCAGTCCCCGGGCCTCCTGCGGATCGATCCACTCCTCGGGACCTACTTCCTGAGGATCAACGTGCGGCGCCCGGGCCTCAACGACGCGCGGGTGCGCCTCGCCCTGGCCCTAGCCATCGACCGCGAAGCGATTGTCGAGAAGATCCTGCGGGGCGGCCAGGGCGCCGCGGCGGCCTTCACGCCGCCGGGGATGGGAGGCTATGTCCCCGATGCCGGCCAGCCGCTGCAGCTCGACCGGGCGAGGAAGCTCCTCGCGGATGCCGGCTACGCCGGCGGGGCGGGGCTGCCCTCCTTTGACCTCCTGTACAACACGTCCGAGAGCAACCGGGTGATCGCCGAGTCGATCCAGGAGATGTGGCGCCGGGACCTGGGCATCCGCGTGTCGCTCGCCAACGAGGACCTGCGCACAACCGAGGCCTCGCGCGAGTCGGGCTCCTATGACATCCTGCGCTCGTCTTTGATCGCGGACTATGCGGACCCCTCCGCGTTCCTGGACACGTTCCGCGGCGACAGCAGCGACAACTTCACGGGCTGGAGGAATGCCGACTACGACAGCCTGCTCTTCACAGCCGACCGCACCGCCGACCCGGCTGCGCGCAACGCTCTCTTTGGCAAGGCCGAGGCAATCCTGATGGCCGAGGCACCGGTCATCCCCATCTACCACTACACCCACGTGTACCTCCTGCGGCTCTCCGTCCAGGGCTGGAACCCGACGCTTCTCGACCACCATCCCTACAAGGGCGTGTGGCTCCAGCCCTGAGAGCCCTTTCAATTTGGTTGGACGCGTCCGAGCTTCGTTCAAGAGAGGGAATCGCGCGGAGTTGCCGGGCCAATCTAAGTCGAAAATCCTTTAGGGCCCAGGTCCAGCACGCACGCCGGCGATGGCACTCCCCGCTGATATGCGCGCCTCTGCGTGCCAATCGGCCGCACCGATTGGCGATTGCGACGGGTCCGGGTGGGCCTTTCTCTGGAGCTTCCATGCGGTCTTTCCCCACAGTCGCTGCGTGCCTTCTGACGACGAGCCTGATGGTTACGGGATGCGTGAACGCCGCACTCACACGGGCGATCACGGAGGCACCCAATCTCAGGGAGAAGCCAAGGATGCTCCGGTCCTACCGTGTGGCACAGCTCCAGAAGAGCGATGCGACCTACGCGATCGCACTGAGGGTTCCCGTAGGTCCGCCGGCCGCGGAGCTCTCGGTGGCGGTCATCAATCCTGGGAACTTCAAGGTGGCCGCCTCTGTCGGGCACGGTGAGTTCAAGGATGGCGTGGCGCCCGTATGGCCCCAGACAGTCTGGACGCTTCCCGCCCAGCCGCTGGACCCGCCGTCCCCTCCCAAGGCGACCGTCATCGTGCTCCACGGCTTCCAGGATTCCAAGGAGGACATGATCCATTGGGCCCTCTATCTCGCAGAACACGGATACCGCGCGGTGCTGGTCGACCTGCGGGGCCACGGCCGCTCGACGGGCAACTGGGTTGGCTACGGTGCCTTCGAGTCCCGCGACCTCAAGCAGGTCATTGACGAGCTCGAGCGGCGCCAACTTGTGGCGGGGCGGATAGGGATTCTAGGCATCTCCTATGGGGCCAGCGTTGGCCTCCAGCTTGCGGGATTGGACAAACGGGCCGAGGCGGTGGTCGCGATAGAGCCGTTCAGCGATCCGAGAGCCGCGGTAATGGAGTTCGCAAGGGCCGTGGTGCCCGGCTTCGTGAGGGGCTGGACAGACCAGGACTTTTCAATTGCCGAGGAACGCGCCAGCCACTTGGCCGGGTTCTCGTGGAAGGATGCAGACGTCAAAGGGGCTGTCGCCGAAGCCGAGGCGTCCATCCTCTACCTCCACGCGGACAACGATCACTGGATCTCGCCGCGGAACTCACAGAGCCTCGCCGAGGTGACGCACGGAATCCACGCGATCGAGACAGTTCACTTCCAGAAAAGTGGCATCGAGGACCATGTGCTCCTCTCCTGGCTCTTGGAGCCCATGGCGCCGAGCGTCGTCACGTGGTTTGACGAATGCCTCGACAAGCCGAGCGACGGGCTCAGGGCCCGGCTAACCGCACAGGGATTTCTGGACTAGGGCCAGATCGGCTTGGTTTGGCCCGGCACCTCTTGGCCCTTCCACCCCTTGAACGAGGCCCGGACGCGTCTGGCTGAATCGAAAAAGCGCCGGGGAACGATCAGGCGGCAGGGGTGTCGTGCTCGAGGCGCTTTCCGAGGCTCACGGCCTCGTCCCTCTTGAAGCCCATCGACTCGTAGAACCTGAGCGCGGCGGTATTCGACGTGCGCACCTGCAGGTTGATCTTTGGGCAGCCCTCGGCGCGCAGGCGCCGCTCCGCCTCCAGCATCAGCTGCCGGCCGTAGCCGCGCCTGCGGGCGGACGGGGCCACCGCGAAGTAATTAACCCAGCCCCGATGCCCCTCGTAGCCTACCATTGCCGAGGCCACGAGGGCGCCGTCCTCAAGGCCCACCAGGAAAAGGTCGCCCCTCACCTTCAGCTTGCGCGCAATGTCCCTTTTCGGGTCGTTGGTCGGGTGAACCAGGCCGCACACCCTCCACAATTCAACGACGGCGCCGGCATCGGCAGCCTCAAAGGGGCGGATGGTCATCATGGGCCCGGGGATCGTCGTCGCAGCCGGCCGGCCATCAAGCGGACGGGCGCGCCTGCCATTTCCTGAGGGCGGCCCCCGTCGCGGAATCGTGACTCGCCTCGATGCCGGCGCGCGTGCCGGCGTACACGAGGCTTCCTCCCTCTCGGCCGCCGCCGGGGCCGAGGTCGATGATCCAGTCCGCCATGGCGATCACGTCGAGGTTGTGCTCGATGACGAGGATCGTGTTGCCCGCGTCCCGCAGCCTGAAGAGCAGGTCCATCAGCTTCTGGATGTCCACCCAGTGCAGGCCGGTCGTCGGCTCGTCGAGGATGTAGAGCGTCGGCCCCTGCTGGCGCTTGCTGAGCTCGAGGGAGAGCTTGAGCCGCTGCGCCTCGCCGCCCGAGAGCGTGACCGCGGACTGGCCCAGCGCGAGGTAGCCCAGGCCGACGTCGTCCAGCGTCTGGAGCTTGTCGATCACGCGCGGTATGTTCCTGAAGAGCACGATCGCCTCGCGCACACTCATGTCGAGGACGTCGGCGATGGACTTGCCGTGGAAGAGGATCTCGAGCGTCTCGCGGTTGAACCGGCGCCCGCCGCAGCTTGGGCACGGGGCGTATGCGTCCGCCATGAACTGCATGTCGAGCTTGATGACGCCGTCGCCCTGGCAGCGCTCGCAGCGCCCCCCGCGCACGTTGAACGAGAACCGGCTTGGCTTGTAGCCCCGGACCCGCGCCAGCGGAACCTGGGCGAAGAGGTCCCTCAGCAGGTCCAGGAGACCGACGAAGGTCGCGGGATTTGAGCGGGGGCTGCGGCCGATCGGGTCCTGGTCGACCTGGACAAGCTTGTCGAAGAAATCGAGGTTCTCGATGCTGCGGTGCTTGCCGGGGAGAGCCTTTGCGCCGTTCAGCTTGCGCGCGGCCGCGGCTGCCAGGATGTCGTTGACGAGTGTGCTCTTGCCGGATCCCGAGACGCCCGTGACGCAGGTCAGCAGGCCCACCGGGAAGCGCGCGTCGATCCCGCGCAGGTTGTGCTCCCGCGCCTCGCGGACGGTCAGCCACGCCCCGTCGGGCGCCTTGGTCGCCACATCCTTGTGGACGGACATCTTGCGCGCGAGGAAGGGTCCCGTCTGCGAGACGCGCGCCGGTTGCGCCGCGCACCCGGCGGGCGTCCCCTGGAAGAGGAGGTTGCCCCCCTCCTGCCCCGCCCCGGGGCCGAGTTCGAGGATCTCATCGGCGGCGCGCATGGTCTCCTCGTCATGCTCGACCACGAGGACCGTGTTTCCACGGTCCCGCAGGCCCCGAAGCTGCGCCAGCAGGCGCTCGTTGTCCTTCGGATGCAGGCCGATGCTCGGCTCGTCCAGGACATAGATGACGCCGATCAGGCCCATGCCGAGCTGGGTCGCCAGGCGCACGCGCTGCGCCTCGCCGCCGGAGAGCGTCGCGTAGTCGCGGTCCAGGCCCAGGTAGCCGAGGCCCGTATCGAGGAGGAAGCGCAGGCGCTGGTCGATGCCGACGACCACCTCCTTCAGGGCCTCATTCGCGCCCATCTGGCGGACGAGCCCGCCGGCGAAGGCGTGCGCCGTCCCGATGTCCATCGCCATGAACGCCGCGAAGCCGTAGGCGCCCTCGTGCGTGCGCACGAGAACGGCATCGCTGCGCTTGTTCAGGCGCGTCCCCCCGCATTCGGGGCAAGGCCCCGCCACCATGAACGTGGACAGGCGCGCCTGGAATCCCTCGCTGCCCGTATCCCGGAAGCTCTGCTCGATGTCGGCGAGTATGCCGGGGAACGGCATCGCTTTCGCCTCCCGCATGCGGCGCAGCTTGAACGAGAACAGCCGGTCGCCCGTGCCCTTGAGCAGCGCCGCGCGGGTCTCCTCCGGGAGGTCCTTCCAGGGCTTCTCGGGGTCGAAGGGCAGCTGCTCGGCCAGCTGCTTGAGGATGGCATTGTGCTTTATGATGAGGTTCTTGCCCCCGATGCGCCACGGCTTGATGGCGCCCCCGCGCACGGACTTGGAGGGGTCCGGGATGACCAGCTCGGCGACGGGCCTTAGCTTGCGGCCCAGTCCCCCACACTCGGGACAGGCGCCGTCGGGATGGTTGAAGGAGAAATGCCGCGGGGTCAGCTTCTCAAACACGTCCCCGCAGATGTCGCAGGCCAGGTGCTGGCTCAGGCCCAGCTCGCGCCATGGCGCCGCGGCATCCTTCTGCGAGAGGATGATGGCCCGGTCGCCGCCCTCGCGGAACGCAAGCTCGAGCGAATCGGCAATGCGGCTGTGGTGCTCGGGGGCCGCGACAAGCCGGTCGACGACCACGTCGACCGCCACGGAGGCCGTGCCGGTGGGGACCAGGGACGCCTCGTCCAGCTCACGGATGACCCCGTCCATCCTCACGCGCTGGAAGCCGCGCTGGCGCAGCCGCGGCAGCTCGTCCCGCAGAACGCTTGGCTTGGCGCGCAGGACCGGGGCCAGGATCATGATCCGCTCGCCGGGGCAGTGGGCCAGGAGCCGGCTCACGTTGTCGTCGAGCGAGCGCCTGACAACGCGGCCGCCGTCCTTCGGGCAGCGCTGCTCGCCGGCGAGCGCCCACAGAAGGCGCGTGTAGTCGGACACCTCGGTTACGGTGGCGATCGTGGTGCGCGGGGACACGCCCCCCGTCCTCTGCTCGATCGCGAGGACCGGCGACAGCCCGTGGATGAAGTCGACGTCGGGGCGCTTGAGCTGGTCGAGCACCTGCCGGGCCTGCGTCGACAGGCTTTCCATGTACTTGCGGTACCCCTCCGCGTAGATGGTATCGAAAGCCAGCGAGGATTTGCCCGACCCGCTCGGCCCGGTCACCACAACGAGCTTTCCGCGGGGTATCCTGAGATCCAAGTTCTTTAGGTTGTGCTCGCGCGCCCCTTTGACGTGTATGTGTGTGGCCGCCTCCATGATAGCAAACCCCAAACGTAGTCAAAAACCCGCTGGCGCAAACCCAATCGGGCTCTTTTTGCCGCGCGTCATTCTGGCGCTGGCGCTCGCGGCCACCTGCCGCGGGTCCCTCTGCGCGGGCATTCCCCTGCTCCAGGTGCATGGGATAGGCGACGGCGAGGCGCTGACCTACAGCGTGCGCTGGGGCATCATCCCATCAGTCGGCCGGATAAAGATCACGGGCGAGGCCGTCGGAACCGGGCCCGACGCCGTCCTGCGGATCACGACGACCACGTCCACGTGGGGGCTCGCGCGCGGCCTCTTCCCCTTCGACGGCCGCGGCGAGTCGATCTACCGGGCGGCGACGGGGCAGCTGCTGTCCTCGGGACAGTGGAGCGCCTACCGGGACAAGGTCGTCAAGAACTCGGTCTCGTTCGACTACGGCGACATGCGGGCGACGTTCACGGACGACATCCACCCCGAGAAATCGCGCGTGCTCAAGATGCCGGGGCGCGATCCCTCGGACCTCATCCTCGCGCTGATCCAGACCCGCTACTGGGACCTGAAGCCCGGGGAGAAGCGCGACACACTGGTCATCTTCCAGGACCAGTTCTACCCGCTCACGATCCGCGCCGAGGACGACCCGGACTACGTCATCACGTCGATGGGCGTCTTCAAGTCGACCGTCCTCGTTCCCCGCATGGAAAAATCCCCTCCCATAGGCATGTTCAAGAGGGGCTCGACGGTCCGCGTGTGGATCGCGTCGGAGGACCCGCGGCACCTTCCGGTGCGTTTCGAGGTCGGTTTCAAGATTGGAACCGGCACCGCGACGCTCCTGGATTACCAGCCTCCAAAATAGCCTTGCTTTGACCCTCTCAAAACGGCTTAGTCAGCGGTTTTATTTCATGAAAGCCACTATCAAAACCCAGGGACAGCAGTTCACCATTACGGAGGGCGATGTCCTCATCGTGAACCGGTTCCCGAACACCGAGGCCGGGGCCATGGTGCAGATCAATAATGTCCTGTCCGCCGGCGAGGGCGCGGACTTCAGGGTCGGCAGGCCCACCCTGGCGGGAGCCTCCGTCTCCGCCAAGATCCTCGAGAACAAGCGCGGTGATAAGGTCATCGTATTCAAGAAGAAGAAGCGTAAGGGCTACGAGCGCAAGCAGGGCCACCGCCAGGAGCTTTCCGTCATCAAGATCGAGTCCATCACCATCTGAGGAGAACCAAGTCATGGCGCACAAGAAGGGTCAGGGAACATCAGTCAACGGCCGCGAGAGCCATTCCAAGCGTCTTGGCATCAAGATGTTCGGGGGCGAGAAGGTGGTCGCCGGCAATATCATCGTCCGCCAGCGCGGCACGAAGCACCACCCCGGCAAGAATGTCGGCGTGGGCCGTGATTGGACGCTCTTTGCGCTCAAGGACGGGGTCGTCAAGTTCGACAAGCTCCACCGCAAGGTCTCGGTCGTAACGGCCGTCTGACCGGGGCGCGCGGACGAACGTGTCCGAGCGATCCGACGAACTGCGCAGGCAACGGGATCTCCTGAGGGAGAACCTGGCCTGGATTGAGAAAGAGATTGAGCGCGAGGACGGGCTTTCGCAGCCCGCGCCCGAGATGGCCGCGCCGCCTCGCCTGAATACCCGGGCGCCCGTGGACGACAGGGACGTGGAGGCCATACTCGGCGAGTACCGCACCAGCTCCCATGCGATCGCCAGCAGCACCAAGGCGGGCTGCATCGCCTATTTCGCCATTGCGACGGCGCTCCTGCTCCTCGGGGTCGCCGGCGTCTATTTCTACTACAAGTCGGCCCGCGGGCACTAGCCCTCAGGTCGCTGCCGGGTAGCTCCCGAGCCACTTCACGACAGGGCAGAACTTGGTCAGCTCCCCCAGCGCCGCCTTCATCTCCTTGTCCTCATAGTGCCCCGTGACATCGATGAAGAAATAGTAGTCCCACGGGCGCTTCTTGCTCGGGCGCGACTCGATCTTCGACAGGTTGATGCCCCGCTTGCCGAAGGGCATCAGCATCTTCAGGAGGGAACCCGAATGCGACGACGCCTCGTCGCCGAGCGAGATGAGGAAGCTCGTGATGTCCTTGCCCCCGCCGACGGGGCCCGCCGGCTTGCGCCCGAGGACGAAGAACCGCGTGGTGTTGTCGGCCTTGTCCTGGATGTTGCGCACAAGGACCGGCACGCCGTGGTGCGCCGCAGCCGTCTCGCTCGCGACGGCGGCGGCCTTTGGGTCTTCCTTCGCGATCATCACCGCGCGCGTGGTGCTCGGGGAATCGACGAGGGCGGCGTGAGGCAGGTGCCTCTGGAGCCAGTGCCGGCACTGGGCCAGAGCCTGATCCTTCGAGTAGACCTTCTCAATCTTGTCGAGCGGCGACTGGGAGATCAGCGCGTGCGAGATCTCCATGTAGATCTGCCCGACAATCTTCAGGTCGCTCTCCACAAAGCTGTCCAGGGCCTCGCGCACGCTGCCCTCGGTCGAGTTCTCGATCGGGATCAGCGCGTTGTCGGCCTCGCCCTTCTCGACGGCCGTGAAGATGTCCTCGATGGTCGCCATCGCGTGGTAGTCGACGCTTGCCCCGAACTTCTTCATGGCCGCCGTGTGCGTGTTGCTGGCCTCGGGCCCGAGGTAGGCCACGAGGAGCGGCTTCTCGAGGGCGATCGCCGCGGACATGATCTCGCGGTATATGGCGCGCAGCGCCTCGTTCTTGATCGGCCCGTCGTTCTGGGCGCACACCTTGCGCATCACGGCGTCCTCGCGCTCGGGGACGTAGATTTCCCCTCCGGCCTTGCGCTTGATCTTCCCGATCTCCGCCGCAAGGGCCAGGCGCTTGTTCACCAGCTCGACGAGCTTGGTGTCCAAGGCGTCGATCTTCCGGCGGAGGGGGCCGAGGTCCTTCACGGTGCGGCGGCCTGGGGGCCGCTGGCGGGTTCCGAAGCAGGCGCGCCGAAAGCAAGCTCGTTCTCGTCGAGGCCCATGTCGGCGTCGTTCGGCGTGTGGCCCGCGGTGCCGCCCTTCAACCAGTCGTCGATCTGCCTCGACGACAGCACGTCCGAGGCGGGGAGCTCGTCGAGGGACTTGATGCCCACGAGCCCGAGGAAAGCGTCGGTCGTCCCATACTGGATCGGGCGGCCCGGCAGGTCGGCGCGGCCGACCACCGTGATGAGCTCGCGCTCAAGGAGCTTCGAGATGCCGGCATCGGCCGAGACGCCGCGCACCGACTCGATCTCCGCGCGCGTCACCGGCTGGCGGTAGGCCACGACGGCAAGGGTCTCGACCGACGACTGGCTGAGCTTCATGGGCGGCGGCTCCTCGCGCAGGATGCGGATCCACCGGGCAAAGCGCGGCTGCGTGGCCAGCCTGTAGCCGCTCGCCCCGTCGACGAGCGCCAGGCCGTCGTCGGCCGCGGCAAACTCGGCCGCGATCTCGTCCATGGCGTCGCGGATCTGGGAGGACGTGACAAGCGAGGGGACGTCGTCGTAAAGGTCGGGCGAGTCGGGCGGCTCGGCAGGGGCATCGGCGGTTTCGGCGGGGACGGCGCCGGGGACGGGCTCCGTCGGGGCCGCCGTCCGGTGGAACCGCTCGAATGCCCCCTGTATGTCCTTGGTCGAGAGCGGCTGGCTTGAGGAATAGAGCAGTGCCTTGAGCACCTTTTTCAGGTTGAACGCCATGCGAGGTTTCAAGGACGAATGAATGGCCTGCGCAAGGGGCCATGCAACCATGAAAACACCGCTTGCCCGCCCTCGGGCGCTGTGGTGGTGTCGGAGTTCGCCCATGAGCGCTCCCAAAGACAAGCAGCGTCCCCATTCCTCCATCGTTGTCGATGGACCCGACCGCTCCCCGAACCGCTCGATGCTGCGCGCGGTGGGGTTCACGGACCAGGACTTTGGAAAGCCGATCGTCGGCGTCGCCTCGACGTGGAGCATGGTCACGCCCTGCAACATGCACATCGACCGGCTGGCGCGCGACGTCGCGGCCGGCGCCGACGCGGCGGGCGGAAAGGCCATCATCTTCGGGACGATCACGGTCTCGGACGGCATCAGCATGGGGACCCCCGGCATGCGCTACTCGATGGTGTCGCGCGAGGTCATCGCCGACTCGATCGAGACGGTCTCGGGCGCGGAGGGATTTGACTGCGTGGTCGCGATCGGCGGCTGCGACAAGAACATGCCCGGCTGCCTGATGGCGCTCGCGCGCCTCAACAGGCCCTCGGTCTTTGTCTACGGCGGCACGATCCTGCCCGGCATCCACCCTGGCACGAAGAAGGAATGCGACATCGTTTCGGTGTTCGAGGCCGTCGGCCAGCACTCGGCCGGCAAGCTCGACGACAAGGGCCTCCACGAAGTGGAGACCTGCTCGATCCCGGGCCCGGGTTCGTGCGGCGGCATGTACACGGCCAACACGATGGCGCAGGCCATCGAGGCCCTGGGAATGAGCCTGCCCAACAGCTCGACCCAGCTCGCGGTAGGCGCCGAGAAGCGTGACGACTGCCGCCGGGCCGGGGAGGCGTCCCTAGCCCTCCTGAAGGCGGGCATCCGCCCGAGCGACATCATGACGAGGAAGGCCTTCGAGAACGCGATCACGGTTGCGATTGCGCTCGGCGGCTCGACGAACGCCGTCCTGCACCTGCTCGCGATGGCCCACGCGGCACGCGTGAAGCTCTCGATCGATGACTTCACCCGCATCGGCAAGCGCGTGCCCGTCCTTGCGGACTTGAAGCCGTCCGGCAAGTACGGCGTGTCGCACCTGGTGCGCATCGGCGGGCTGCCGCCGCTCATGAAGATGCTCCTGGACCATGGCCTTCTCCACGGGGACTGCCTCACCGTGACCGGCAAGACGGTTGCCGAGAACCTGCGCCACGTGGGACCCTACCCCGCCGACCAGGACATCATCCGCCCGTTTTCGGACCCGATCAAGCCCGACAGCCACCTGCGGATACTCTACGGCAACCTCGCCCCGGGCGGCGCCGTCGCGAAGATCACCGGCAAGGAGGGACTGACGTTCTCGGGCAAGGCCATCGTCTTCGAGTCGGAGGAGAAGGCCCTCGCGGCCATCCTCGACGGCCGCGTGAAGGCCGGCCACGTGATCGTCATCCGCAACGAGGGGCCGGTCGGCGGCCCCGGGATGCGGGAGATGCTGGCGCCGACGAGCGCCGTCATGGGCAAGGGCCTTGGCAAGGTCGTGGGCCTCATCACGGATGGGCGCTTCTCGGGCGGGAGTCACGGATTCGTCGTCGGGCACATCACACCCGAGGCGGCGGTCGGAGGTCCCCTCGCCATTGTTCGCAACGGAGACCCCATTACCATTGATGCGGTCGGCAATACCATCAACCTCGGCCTCACGGCCAAGGACATCAGGGCGCGCCTCAAATCCTGGAAGCCCGCAAAGCCGAAGGAAACCCGGGGCGCGCTTGCAAAATACGCTAGGCTAGTGACCAGTGCCTCGGAAGGGGCTGTGACGGATAAATACCTCAAAACATGAATTGGAACCGATTCAAGGAGTACCACTACCAGAACGCTGCGCTCGGCGTCGCCCTCGACATCAGCCGCATCCCCTTCCCCGACGGCTTCCTGGCCTCGATGGAGCCGCGCATGCAGGCCGCGTTCGCCTCGATGGCCGCCCTTGAGAAGGGCGCCATCGCCAACCCAAGCGAGAAGCGCATGGTCGGCCACTACTGGCTGCGCGCGCCGCAGCTCGCCCCGTCAAAGGAGATCTCCGACGAGATCACCACGACGCTCGCGTCGATCAAGGACTTCGCTGCCAAGGTTCATTCCGGCGCGATCAAGGGACCCAAGGGGAATTTCACGCAGCTGCTCATCGTCGGCATAGGCGGCTCGGCGCTGGGGCCCCAGTTCGTGGGCCACGCCCTCGGCAACCCGGCCAAGGACAGGATGAAGGTCCACTTCTTCGACAACTCGGACCCGGACGGCATGGAATTCGTCCTTGGCCAGATCGGATCCAACCTCGCCCAGACGCTGGTCGTCGTGATCTCGAAATCGGGCGGCACGCTTGAGACCCGAAACGGCCAGCTGGAGGCCGGGGCAGCCTTCACGAAGGCGGGCCTCCCCTTCGCCGGCAATTTCGTCGCGGTCACGGGCGCAGGCTCCAAGCTCGACCTGCTCTCGGCCAAGGAGGGCTGGCTCGCCCGGTTCCCCATGTGGGACTGGGTCGGCGGCCGCACGAGCGAGCTCTGCGCGGTCGGCCTCCTGCCGGCGGCGCTCCAGGGCCTGGACATCGACGCCATGCTCGCCGGCGCGGCCTCCATGGACGCCGCCACGCGCAAGGCCGACACGCGCTCGAACCCCGCGGCCCTCCTCGCCCTCATGTGGTACTTTGCCACTGACGGAAAGGGATCCAAGGACATGGTCGTCCTGCCCTACAAGGACCGGCTGCTCCTCTTCTCGCGCTACCTCCAGCAGCTCGTCATGGAATCCCTCGGCAAGGAGCTCGACCTCCAGGGCCGCGTCGTCAACCAGGGCATCGCCGTCTACGGCAACAAGGGCTCGACCGACCAGCACGCCTACGTCCAGCAGCTGCGCGAGGGCGTCAAGAATTTCTTCGTCACGTTCATCGACGTCATGAAGGACCGCTCCGGCCCCCGTTTCGAGGTCGAGCCCGGCATCACGAGCGGCGACTACCTCCAGGGCTTCTACCTCGGCACGCGCAACGCGCTGAGCGAGAAGGACCGCTGGTCCGTCACGCTGACGCTGGCCGACGTCTCCGCGACGACGCTCGGGAAACTGATTGCCCTCTATGAGCGCGTCGTCGGCCTGTACGCCACGCTCGTCGACATCAACGCCTACGACCAGCCCGGCGTGGAAGCCGGCAAGAAGGCGGCGTCCACGGTCATCGCCCTCCAGCAGAAGCTTGTCGCCGCCCTGAAGGCCGCGCCCGGCAAGACGTACACGGCCGAGGCCCTGGCGGCCGAGGTCGGCGGAGACGCCGAGACCGCCTACAAGATCCTCGAGCACCTGGCGGCCAACGGCGCCGTGCATAAGGCGCTCAAGGACCCGTGGTTTGACTCGACGTACGGCGCGTGAGCAGAGGCGACTTGCAACCTGCCCCTGAGGGGATATTTTGAACCCAAGAATGAATGAGCCCATGAAGCGCGTCGCCGTCCTCCTCCTCATCGCCCTGGGCGCTGCTCTGGCCGGCTGCTCGTCGGACACTCCCGAGGCCTCCTCGATCCCCTGGAACCAGCCTGCGGACTGGGAGGGACAGATCCCCGGGATGAACAACAGCGGCAGCCAAGTGCATTGACTCCGGAGACGGCGAACACGTCGCTCTCGGCCCAGGCAGGCCACCTGTACGTCGTCGCAACGCCGATCGGTAATTTGTCCGATCTGACGGATCGCGCCCGCGCCATCCTCGGTTCGGTGGACCTCGTGGCCTGCGAGGACACGCGGACGACGGGCCTGCTCCTCGGCCGCCTCGGCATCCGTCGCGAGCTCACCGCCTACCATGAGCACAATGAGCTGGAGGCCGCCGAGGTGCTCGCGGCGGCCGTGGAATCGGGGAAGTCCGGCGCGATCGCGACGGACGCCGGCACGCCCGGGCTGAGCGACCCGGGCTTCCGGGTGGTGCGGGCCTGCCGCAGGCGGGGACTTCCCGTCGTTCCCGTGCCCGGCGCCGTCGCCTTCGCGGCCACGCTCAGCGCGAGCGGGCTGCCCACGAATGGCTGCCTCTATGCCGGGTTCCTGCCTCCCAAGTCGTCGGCAAGGCTCGCCTTCTACGCCAAATACAAGGATTTTGCCTACACGATCGCCCTCTACGAGAGTTGCCACCGGATTTCGAAGGCCATGGACGACATCGTCGCCGGCCTGGGGCCGTCGCGCGTCGTCTGCGTCGCCAAGGAGGTCACGAAACTGCATGAGACGTTCTGGGTAGGCCCCGCGGGCGACGTCCGGGACAGGCTCGCCAAGGCGAGCCTGAAGGGCGAGTTCACGCTCCTCATCGCCCCCGCGGAGTTCGTCCTCTAGACCCTGCCGCCATGCGTGTCGCCGTCATCGACGTCGGAAGCAACTCCATCAAGCTCCTCGTCGCGGACGGGGCGCCCGGGCAGGCGCCCCTCGAGGTCGCGTCGCGCACCCTCGAGGTGCGCATCAGCCAGGGGCTAGCCTCGGACCGGCCCCACCTTTCCATCGACGGGATGGAGCGCGGCATCGGCGCCATCTCCACCCTCGCCACGGAGGCCCGCGTGCGCGGCGCGGACAAGATCATCGCCGTCGCGACCAGCGCCGTGCGCGACGCGTCGAACGGCCAGGAATTCCATGACCGGGCGAGGACGGATGCGGGCATCGAGCTGAGGATCCTCGGCGGGCTGGAGGAGGCCGAGCTGATCGGCCTCGGGATCACCACGGATCCGGCGCTTCTCGACCTGCGGGACTTCAGGATGTTCGACCTGGGCGGCGGCAGCCTCGAGTGCCTCTCGTTCAAGGACCGCAACGTGACCTTTGCCACCAGCCTGCCGCTGGGCTGCGTCCGGCTGACGGAGATGTTTCTGGAGACGCCGTCGGCGCCCCTCGCCTCGGCCGACGCGCGAAAGATTGCGTCCCATGTGAAGGCCTCGCTCCTGGCCGCCGGCGTTCCCCTGCCCGTGCCGCGCGGCACGCGGGTCATCGGCACCGGGGGCACGCTCACGACGCTCCGGGCCATGTCCGCCGCAAAGCGCGACATACCCCTCGGCCAGGCCGAGGGCGAGCTCACGGTGCCCCTGATCAGGCAGACATTGAAGGACGTGGGCTCCGTGGGCCTCGACGCGCGAAAGCTCGTCCCCGGCCTTTCGCCGCAGCGCGCCGATGTCTTTCCCACGGCGCTCGCGACACTCCTGGCCCTGGCCGAACTCGGCGAATTCGAGGCCTTCCGGCACTCGTTCCGCAACCTGCGCTGGGGTGTCGCCGCCGAGCTGCTCAGCTCGTCCTGAGGACCCTCAGGGCTTCTTCAGCGCCTTGATCTGCGCCTTGAAGTCCGCAGGCAGCGGCGCCTTCAGGTCCAGCTTCTTGCCGGTGACGGGATGGGCAAGGACGAGCCGCCCGGAATGGAGCATGACGCGCTCCGGCAGCAGCCTCATCCTCGTGTTGGCCTTCCACCCGTAGGCCGAGTCGCCGAGGAGAGGATGGCCGATCGAGGCCATGTGCACGCGGATCTGGTGGGTCCTTCCCGTGTGCAGAGAGCAGGTCACGAGCGAGGCCAGGTCGCCGTAGCGCTCGACGAGCGCCCAGTCCGTCCACGAGGCGCGGCCGCCGTGGCCCTCCTCGATGACCGTCATCTTGTGGCGGTGCCTCACGTTCCGGCCGATCGCCTTGTGGATGGAGCCGCTCATGAGGCGCGGCACGCCGACGACAAGCGCGGAATATTCCTTCACGACGGTGCGCTCGGCGAACTGCCGCGCGAGGGCACGGTGCGCCTCGTCGGTCTTCGCGACGACGATGACGCCCGAGGTCTCGCGGTCGAGGCGGTGGACGATGCCCGGGCGCTCGACGCCGCCGATGCCGCTCAGGCTCCCCGCGCAGTGCGCGAGGAGCGCGTGGACGAGCGTGTCCTCGCGCGTGCCCGCGCCCGGGTGCACGACCATGCCCGCAGGCTTGTTGATCGCCAGCATCGCCTTGTCCTCGAAGAGGACGTCGAGGCGGATCTTCACGGCCCTCAGCTGCGACGAGACGACCTCCGGGAACGAAAATTCAAGCGTGTCGCCCGCCCGCACCGTGACCTTGCCCTTGATCGGGCTGCCGCGCAGGGACACAAGGCCGGCGTCAAACGAGCGCTGGAACGCGACGCGGCTGTGCTCGGGGAACGCCGTCGCCAGCGCCTTGTCGGCGCGCGCATGGCGCACGCTCTCGGGTACCGTGTGCGTCTGGGTCATTCCCCAGCGGCGAGCACCCGGTCGATTTCAGCAAGCCATTTCCGCTTCTCAGCGGCGGGGACGTCGGCGACGGCCCAGCCGTTGCGCGCCACCTGGGAGAGTTCGGCGCGCGTGAAGCCGCCCTCCCTCGCGAGCTCCAGGTACTCGTCGGTCACGGTGTTCGCGAAGCAGAGCGGGTCGTCGGTGCTCACCGTGCAGTTGATGCCGGCCTTCATCAGGGCGCGCAGCGGGTGGACGGAAAGGCTCGGATAGACGCCGAGGCCGATGTTGCTGATCGGACACACGTCGAATGTGGTTCCGGTGTCGGCGGCCAGCTTCACGACCTCGGGATCCTCGATGGAGCGCACGCCGTGCTGCACCCGCCGTACGCCGAGCTCCTGGATCGCCATGCGGACGGTTTCCGCGCCGCTGAATTCCCCGGCGTGGCACTTGGTCACCTTGCCGGCTTTGCGCACGCGCTCCCACACCTTCGCGGTCCACGGCTCGATCGGGACGCTCTCGACGCCGTGGAGGTCGACGCCGGAGAGGCTGTCCCACTCGGTGAGCCGGTCGATCGTCGAGCGCAGCGGCTCCTGGTAGGCGTTGCGCAGCATCCCGGTGAAGACGCGCACGGTGAGTCCCGCCGGGGCCGCCGACAGGATCGCCGCGAGGATCTCCTCGCCGGGGATCCCGTTGATCTCGGTCATGTGCAGGTGGAAGCTTGTCTCCACGTAGCGCACGTTCTCGCGCACGTAGCCGGCGAAGATGACGCGCGCCGCCTCGTGGTACCGGTCCGCGGAGGTGTACCAGGGGATCGCGCACGAGAGCAGCTTGCGCTCGAAATCCGGGAAGGTCGTGTAGCGGTAGGACCGCTTGCGGAATTCCGGCTTCGCCGGATAGGCGACGGGGTCCTTAGGGGTCAGCAGCTCCTCGTATGGCAGGGCCCCCTCGATGTGCAGGTGGGTCTCGGTCTTGGGGAGGGCCTGGATGAAGGCCTCCAGGGGGCCCGAGGTTTCAGGTTTCATTTGCATCAACGAATACAGATTCGTCGATATGATCAAGTAGAACCTCGGGCAAGAACTATCCCCGCGTCGGTTTGCCGTGCTTGCGGGTCGCCGGCTTTCCGTGGAGGCGCAGGGTCTGCACGGCCCTGAGGCCGTCGGCGTCGGACCGGCCGCCCGGCCCCGCAGGGGAAACCGGGGAGCCCGCCAGGGGGGCCTTGCGGCGCTTGGGCGGCCTGTTCAAGGCTCAGCCCGCGAGCAGGTATTCCGGGTTCAGCTTGTGCAGGGACTTGGGCACGAAATGCCCGTCCTTGCGGATCAGCTTCCCGTCAAAGCGAATCTCGCCGCCCCCGTGCTCGGGGCGCTGGATGCACACCATGTCCCAATGGACCTGGGACTTGTTGCCATTGCCGCAGTCCTCGTAGGCCTGGCCAGGCGTGAAGTGGAAGGAACCCGCGATCTTTTCGTCAAAGAGGATGTCCCGCATCGGGTCGAGGATGTGCGGGTTGAACCCGATCGCGAACTCGCCAACGTACCGGGCGCCCGCGTCGCTGTCCAGGATCTGGTTCAGCTTCTTCGTGTTGTTCGAGGTGGCTTCGACGACCTTCCCTTTCTTGAACTCGAGGCGGATGTTGTCGAAGGACGAGCCGAGGTAGACGGTCGGGGCGTTGTACTGGATGTGGCCCTCGACGGACTCCTTGACGGGGCACGAGAACACCTCGCCGTCGGGGATGTTGAACTGGCCGCCGCACTCCTTGGCGCCGATTCCCTTGATCGAGAACCGCAGGTCCGTGCCGGGCCCCGTGATCTGGACCTCGTCGGTCTCCCGCATCAGGTCGGCGAGGGCCTTCATGCCCGGCTTCATGCGCGCGTAGTCGAGCGTGCACACCCTGAAATAGAAGTCCTCGAAGGCCTCGGTGCTCATCCCCGCCTGCTGGGCCATGGCCGGGGTCGGCCAGCGCAGGACGACCCACTTGGTCTTGTTCACGCGGTGGTCGATGACGGGCTTCATGACGCGGCTGACGAGCTGCACGCGGGCCGACGGGATGTCGGCCGCCTCGAAGATGTTCTCGGCCCCGCGGAGCGCGATGTACGCGTCCATCTGCCTCATGCGGGCCAGCTCGATCTCGCAGAGCGACGTGAACTGCGCCTCCTCGGCGCCGAGCGTGAGCTCGCGCGCGATGCGGGCCTTGTGGAGCTGCACGAAGGGAAGCGCACCCCTCTCGCGGGCCTCCCGCACCAGGGCGATCACGATTCCCTCGGGCACGTCGAAGGCGTCGATGAGGACGCGCTCGCCCTTTTGGAGGCGCGTCGAGAATCCGGTGAGGCCCTTGGCCAGTTGGGTAAAGCGGGGATCTATAATCATGGGAATCCTCCATTAACGCCCGAGTCAGGCCGTCCCGCAAGTGAGTTCTGGGGAAAGCAGATGCGCCCAACGGCCTCGTCAAAGTCGGCCGCCCCGCGGATGATGCCTATCTCAAGCCTCAGGTAGTAAATGGGTAGCGGACTGCCTCCCGGGTCGCTGATGCGCACGGCGTCCTTCTCGGTCGTGACCAGGCA
>Ga0302326_10003683_pt1 | contig 35998 bp, 30 predicted proteins | sample Palsa_T0_3_FD_202264 | JGI IMG/M metagenome (GOLD analysis project Ga0302326, IMG submission 202264) | Peat permafrost microbial communities from Stordalen Mire near Abisko, Sweden - Palsa_T0_3 | ecosystem: Environmental > Terrestrial > Soil > Palsa > Peat permafrost | place: Sweden: Abisko... | reverse complement strand
TTAAAGAGTCGGCGACTTCGCGGCCCACCATCGCATCGCTCATGATCCGCTCGGTGAGCAGGTCCATCAGCACCACCGTCGCATGCCACGCGGCGCCGGCGCGGTTGGAATACTCGCCGTGAGCTGGTTTGGCTTGGGGCGCCCAGCCTCCCGTAAAACGAAAGAAGGCGATGTCCTGGGCCTTGCCATCCTCCAAAAGATGGAAATCCGCGCTGCGCAATCCGGTCACCGGCTGGCCCTTCGCATCCACCGCCACGACGTTCAATTTGACAAGTTCGGCTTGTCGTGTTTTCTCGGCGCCGCCGGCGGACAACGCGCAGGCAAGAATTGCGGCAACGGTAAGCGTGCCCTTCATGTCTCAATTATATGACCGGCCGGACCCAGAGCTCCGCGAGGTCCCGCAAAAGATACTGCGAGCTTGCTCAGACGTGGAAACCCGCCCCCGTCCGTGTGGATAACCGCCTTAAACTGGGGCGGCGCTGAGGCGTGCGTCGATGGCGGCCTTGAACTCTTCAGGCGACTTGCCGTGCGCAAACGAGGTGGCGTTGGGGAGGAACGCGACCAGCTCGCGATAAGACCAAGCCTTGTCCGGCGGGAAAGCAACATACCCTAGTGCGTCGCTGAGGCGCCAACTCACCTTCACCACGTTGTCGAGGCTGATCTCCTGAGGGACGGGATCTTCGTGGTGAACGGCGATCGCAGCCGCCAGTTCGTCTGGGAAGTCCCAGTCCTGGGCGAGGTAGCATCCGGCGAGGCAGTGGTCGATATCGAAAAGGTCCAACTCGGTCTGCAGCAGATCGAATCCGAATTCCTGAGTGACTTCCAGCATCCGCGAGTATTCTTCAGGATAGGCGGACATCAGGCCTAGGGTGCCCAGGTTATGTAGCAGGCCTGCGGTATAGGCGGTGTCGGCAGCCAGTCCGGTGACGCGGGCGGCTTCTTCGGCGATCAGCGCGGTGACCAGGCTGTGGATCCACACTTTGCGCAGCGCTCCCACGCGGACGGAGGAACGAATCATCCGGTTGACGGCCACCAGCGTCGCCATGGTCTTCACGCGATCGAGGCCCAGCAGAACGATGGCCTGCGAGACGCTTTTGACCTCGTGGCGGACGCCGAATAGGGCGGAGTTTGCGAAACGCAGCAACTCCGCGGAGAAGGACGGGTCCATTTTGACCAGATCGCCGAGGTCCTTAATCGCAACATTTTCCTGGTTGACGAGGGCGAGTACGCGCTGGGCGACCGCCGGGAAGGGCGGCAACAGGCGCAGCGCCCAGGGTGCTTGTGGACGGGCTAGAATTAGGGGCATAACGTTTCCTAGTATCTTATCGGCGGGGAGGGGCCGACGGATTAGGCGCAACCACAGGCAGGAGTACTTCGCAGGAGCGCCTGCGCCCATGGTATTGTCGTGGTCGTGACCATTACCCGACGCTCGATCCTGGCCGCTTTGCCGGCCGCTGCTGCCGCGCAGGCCCAGCGCGCGCGCGCACAGAACTGGAAGCCCAAGCTGGGCGTGCTGTGCGACTATTCCGATGCCAACCTGGAGTTCGTGAAGCAGGAAGGCTTCACCAGCATGCAACTGCGGCTGAATCCCGACAAGCTGGACGATGCCGCGATTGCGGCGCTGAAAGAGAAGATCCAACGGTCGGGGATCTACGTTTCTTCGCTGGCGGTGGATGGGAACCATATTGACCCGGATCCTGCCAGGCGCGCCAAGCAGAACGAATACGCGGCGAAGTGCATTGAGCTGTGCGGCAAGCTGGGAATACCGAACATCGGCGGGCAGTCCGGCACCATCAAGGGAAAGCCGCTGAGCGCGCAAGTGGACGAAATCGTCCGGGTTTACACGGACAAATATTTTCCGTTGTGCGAGAAGTACAAGGTCCGCGTGTTGTGGGAGCCTTACGCCGGGGGACCCAACATCGCCACGGGGCCAGTGGGTTGGGAGGCGCTATTTAAAGCGTTTGGGAACAGTCCGAACGTGGGACTGCAGTTCGATCCCTCGCACCTGATATGGCAGTTCATGGACCCTGTGCAGGCGGCGCGCGAGTTTGCGGACAAGATTTACGACGTCCATCTGAAGGACACCGAGATTCTGTGGCATGTGGTGCGGCGGGCGGGCATCCAGCCGGTGAACAACGCGAACTGGTGGCGCTTCCGGGTGCCCGGTTACGGCTCGATGGATTGGAAGGGCTTTTTCTCGGTGCTGGCGGAAGTCGGCTACCGCGGGGCCATGAACATCGAGAACGAGGACGAGTTCTTTTATCCGCCGTACAGCGAGCAGAATTTCACGGAGCAATACAAGCGTGGCTTCCGCGTGGCGCACGAATTTCTGAAGACGCTGGTGCCGCCCGTTACGGCATAGCAAAAGGCTGAAAAAGCCGTCCTTATACTAAGAAAGACCGGCGCGATTCCGATGCAGCGCCGGGTCGATGGCGGCAGCCATTTTCGCTACGTCAAATCCGCCGCCCAGAAATCGGTTGACTTTTTCGGCGGTGACGAGCGAAGCGGAAATCGCATCGCGGTGTTCGATCACCAGCAATTGGGTACCCGGGCGGCGTGCCAGCAACGCTTTCACGCTGCCCAGGGTGCGCCGGTATTCGTCTTTCAGCATCTGCCGGCGTTCCGGCGTCGCGGCCAGCGTCTGATTGCGGCGTACCAGCATACGCTCCTGCGAATCGAGCACCTCATCGAGATCGCGCTCGGCAAGGATCACGCGGCATGCCAGGCCCGGCGGCAAAGCGGCCAGCAGCGGCGCGACGATCTTGACGGCTTTTCCGCGTCCCTCGAACAGCCACTTCGAATCTCTCAGCAGACTCTTCACCGGCTCGAATTCGAGATAGCCGCGCGGGTTGTCCGCATCTGCTTCACGCAATCCGTCCGAGAGGACGCGCAAGCCGCCCGCCGCCAGCATTTGCATCAACATGGAAGTACCGGAGCGCGGCAAGCCGGTTACCACGATGAGGGATTCCGCGAGCGGCTGTATCTCCGCCGTCTGGGCTGTGAACGGTGTGTCGCGTGGGGTGTTCCCGAGGCATGCTGGCGAGGCCGGTGGAGAGGCAGGCAGGCGTGCTTTGCGCATACGGCGCATACGGCGCGCCAGGCGGCGGTGCTCGCTGGCGGATGCGGCGTCGCCGAGGCGCCTTTCGAGCAAGGCTGCGAGCCTGACGTGCGCTTCCGGAAAATTCGGATTGAAGGAAATGGCTGCACGGAACGCCTCGGCCGCGCGCTCGTATTCCTGCATGCCCGCCAACGCGCGCCCAAGCAGGAAATGGGCCATCGGATAGTGATGAATCCTGCGCAGCGCTTCGAGAGCCGACTGTGCGGCATCGCCGAATCTTCTACGCCGCAGAGCCATCCGGCACAGGCCGATATGGGCTTGCGCGTTATCGGGGTCGACCGCCAGCGCGTTTTCGTAGACCTGCTGGGCATCGTGCCAGCGGCCCAGGCGCAAGTATAGTTCGGCGGTCTGCAGGAACTGCCCCGGCCGTACCAGGTGCGCTTCCGTGACCCGTTCGAGCGCGACCAACGCTTCGCCGTAGCGCTTGTCGGCCGTCAATACCTGCGCTTTCAGGTAGTCGACCACGGGCGGCTGGTAGCGCGCCAGATTACGCCAGCGCGCCAGCTCGCGGCGCTCATCTTCGCTGAGCGGCGACTCGGGTTCGCCTGGTCGCATCGCCTCAATCCTGGTCTTTGCCTCTTCAAACAGCGCCTGGCGGCGGCCAGCGAGATCGTTGACGATGCTCCGCATTTCCGCGTGCATTCCCAGCGCCTGGCAGGAGACGAACAGCCGCACGGCGAAACGCTGCTCATCGGGATCGGCGGCATGGAGCTCGGTGAAGATCCGGTGCGCTTCAATGTGCCGGTCGTCGTCCTGGTAAGCTTCGCCGAGGTTATAGCGCAGCTCGCGGATGGTCTTCCGGACCGCAACTTCGCGATCCTCATCCGGCCGTTCAATATACCCCAGCGCGATCATCTGTTCCAGCGCTTCGTGCGCCGCCACCGGATCGAGCCGCGCATGCGGCGGATGGCGTCCGTCGGCGCCCGGAACGCTTTCCCAGCTTGGAATGAAGGCGACCTCCGGTGTTTTCACGAAGGCCGGCGAAAGCACTTTGCCGTCCATGTCTTCGCCTACAGGCAGTCCGTAGAGTGTAAGGATGGAGGGCGCGACGTCCAGCACCGACGACCCGTGCAGCGATTCGCCCTTCGCAATGCCGGGCCCGCTGAGGGCCAGGATGCCAAAATCGCGGTGCTCGATGGCCGGCCCGGCGGGGATATCGGGAATCGATGCGGGACGCAGATGGTCCGGATGGAAGCCATGATCCGACATGAGAACTACGGTGGCATCTTCGCCGGCTTTCTGCAGCAGATCCCCCAACATGCGGTCGTGGAACTGGTAGGCCATCGAGACCACGTTGTGGTACAGCTTGAAGTCGCTTTCCCCGATCCAGGACTGCCGGGGCGGATGGTACTTCATGAACCCGTGGCTGAAGTGATCGATGGCGTCGTAATAGACCGCGAAGAAATCCCACGGTTGGTGGTCCATCAGCCAGGTCGCGGCGGCATGTATGCTCATGCATTCCGCGAGCGTCCGCATGCAGACAGCCAGGCGGTTATCCTTATCCTGATCGATCTCTCTGGCCAGGGGAATGAACGGTTCCACCATTTCGGGCACCAGCAGGTCGGGATGCATGCGCAGATCGGCCAGGGTGCGGGCCAGTTGCGGCGGATAAACCGCATTAGCCGGCAGCGGCCAGCCCTGGTCGAGCGGCCCGCGGGCGCGGTGGAAATGGTCGGAAACCATCACTCCGTCGATGGGCTCGGCGGGATGGCTAGGCCACCAGCCGATGACCACGCTGCGTAAGGCGTTCTGATTGAGAATGTTCCACAGCGCTTTCGATTTTCGCGAGAGGCTGGTGACCGGCTGCACGCCGCGCCCGTCCGGAGTTGGCTCTGAGAAGCCGTGGATGCCATGCTTGAACGGCCGCTTCCCGGTGGCGATCGAAGTCCACAGCATGGGGGAGAGAGGCGGATGCAAGGTGGCGACCTGCCCGGCGGCGCCGTTTTCGACGAGGCGGCGGACGTTGGGCATTTTGCCGGCATCCATGAGGGGATGGATGACCTTCCAGTCGGCGGCATCCCACCCGACCAGAAGGACTTTACGTGGGGTCATGGAGAGGACCACCGGGCCGAGCCGCTGTGGAAATTATAAAACCGGTACGATCTATTTCGGCTCAAACCGCAGTTTCGGCTCGTATGGCCGCTTTCTCCGAAAAGACCCACCACCGGATCCCCCGCCCGATCCGCCGCCGGCTCCTCCATCAGATCCAGCACCGGCTCCTCCGTCGGTTCCCCCACCGGTCACTACCACGGAGGTTGGGTGGGTCGAGGTGAAAGAAAACGGTGGAGGAATAAAACCGGCCGTGCCGCCGCCAGTTGCCGGGTTCGAGTTAGCGTTTGCAGCACTCCGCAGCGAAAACAGCACCGTTGTTTGGGTTGGGAGCCCGCCAGCAAAAGCCTGAATGGGAACATCTCCCTGGCCAAGGCCGTCCGGAACGGTCAGGTTAATCTGATAAAGACCTGTGCTCGACAGCCCAACAAAGCTAGGCTTGATGCGAACGTTGTTGATGTAAAGCTTGATGGGATGGTCAACCGGCGCTGCACCGGAAAACGCCTCTCCAGCGGGGACGACGGGAGTCGTCGGCCCGAACCCGACGCCGAAAAGTTCGACAATGTCCCCTACACTTGCGGCTACCGTCGGATAGCCGAGCGAACTTCCGGTGGGGCCGAGAATATCGTAGGTTCCGCCGCCGTAAGCTCCCGAACCGTTCAACCTGAGGATAATTCCGGCCACATGGTCGGTGTCAAGCAGGCTGAACGATGGCGCGAACTCACTCAGCGTCACGGTTGATGTCGCGCTGCCGCCGGCGGTGGTAACGACTACGGACACCGTGCCTCTCGCGGTGTCGTCCGGCGCCTGCAAGTTAATCTGCCCGGGACTGACAAACTCGAGATACGCGGGTTTGCCATCGATCTCGACGCTGGTGCCGCCCAGCGAAGTGGGAAAGTCACCGTTCCAGACGGTGGTTCCGGCGGCGAGGTTTGTCCCATAAATCGACACCCATTCACCTGGCTGGATTATGCTTACCGAGCCGAAGAGAGGAACGACGCCACCGGGGGAAATGGACGGGGCCTGCGCTGCACTCGCGTGGCCCATTTTCATGGCCGAAGCATTCAGGATTATTGGTCCGGAATCATGTCTGGCAATGGCCATCCTGACGGCATTCCTGAGTGGCATGTGCTGAGAGCTGGCGAGAAACTGTTTGGCGGCCAACACACTCGCGATCGATTCCACCGCGATATCCCGAATGCCGGTGCCGATATTCTGTGCCGAAGCGCCTGTCGCCATCGCCACCGCCGACCCTGTAACCGCTGCGTAGATCTGCCAGTTGCCCGCTCTACGTTTCACCGACTCCGTCAGAGACGATGAGCGGAGGGTAGCGAAGTAAGCGTCCAAACGACGATCGAGGTCGAATTTTCGCGTAGCGCCCATGGGTTACCTATAGTGGGCCGGATGTTACTCACGAACCGCGTGTAAGAAATCCGCCACATAGTCCGTATCAAGCAATACCACTGACGCGGCGTTCATGCACGCGGTTGCGATGATCATAGATGATTATCGGCCTGCCTTACTATTCGGCTCAGCTTCACAACTGTAGTATCTTACTATTTCCCTCCAAATACAATACAGGGAATCGCTGTATTCTCGCCTTACGCGCGACGGCGGCAAACGGGCACGACCTGGTCAGTATTGCCGCGGATTGAGTGTCGTTCAATACAACGGCGAACAAGTTCCATTCGCCCGCTGCCCCGGCTTGCTAGAATCGTTGCAGGATGTCCACCGCCGCGCCCCCGCCTTCGTTGCGCAGCTTATTCTCCGAATTGGAACAGTTGTTCCAGACAGAAACGGAAGCGCGCGTTTCAACCAGCGTCCAAGCCGCCGAGCGGGCCCTCGCCGAGCACTTGAATCAGTCCGTGCGCCGCTTGCGCCAGGCCGCCGCTTTCCCCGAGATCGCCGCGATCCTGTGCGACGCATCGGCGCGCTTCGCCAATGGCTGCGCCGTCTTCCGCATCGACGGGAATAAGGTCGCCGGAGAACGTTTGCACGGCGCCGCCGGCGAAGCGGCCGCACGCTTTCGCGACATCGACTTTGACGCAGCCGCCGCGGCCGCCTTTGCCGGCGCCATCGAATCGCGCGAGCCGGTGGTGGCGCTTTGCTCCGCGGCGGAGGTATCGTCCGCCGTGGTGGAAGCCTTCGGACACGCGTCCGGCGATAAAGCCTACTTGTTCCCGTTGACCGCGGACAGCGTCACGGTCGGCATGCTGTATGCTACTGGCGCGGTCGACAGCGCGGCTCTGGAGTTGTTGGCTCAAGCCACCGCCGCGGTCATGGAAGCGCGGCAGCCCAGGGTCCGAGTGGACGGGCCTCCTGGCTTGTCAATTGGCTTGTCGCCTGACCAGGCGCCCGATCTGGTACACATCCAGCCAGCCCCTGCCACGCCTGCCAGTCCCGCAACGGACTGGGACCAGCTCAGCGCGGCCGACCGCCAACTGCATCTGCGTGCGCACCGCTTCGCCCGTGTAAAGGTGGCGGAGATGCGGCTCTACCGGCCCGATGCCGTCAAAGCCGGCCGCGCACAGCAAGATCTGTACTCCGCCTTGCAAGATGCCATCGATGAAGGCCGCGAGGCTTTCCGGCAAACGTTCGTAACGGCGAGTTCCACTATGGTCGATTACTTTCATGTGGAGTTGGTGCGCACGCTGGCAAATGACGATCCTGCCTGGCTCGGGGAGGGCTATCCTGGGCGTTTGGTATAGCCACGTGGCCGGGGCACCGAACAGGGCAGACCCGGCGAAGCTCGGCCCGGTTCTTCTGCTCCTGCTAACCAGCGCGGCCTTCGCCCAAACCCCGGAGTCGCTCGGCCGGGCCTACCGCGAGTCGCCCACGCCCGCCCGCCGTAAGGCGCTCGAACAGTTCGCGGCCAGTCACAAAGACGTCAACGGCGCACTCGCGCACCTCGCCCTGGGCGTGGCTTCGTTCGAACAGAAGCGTTTTCCGGATGCCATCCTGCATCTATTGGCCGCGCAGCCGCGCCTACCCAAGCTCGCCGATTATACGGCGTATTATCTGGCGGCGGCCCAATCGGAAACCCCGGATTCCGCCGCCGCCGCGCGCGCCGCAGCCGCCGTCCGCGGCGTGCCGCTGCCCTCCCCGTTCGCCGCGAGATCCATCGTGCTGCAGGCGCGAGGTCTGGCGGCTTCAGGCGCGGCCCCGGAAGCGGTACGCATGTTGCGCGAACACTACGCCGATCTTCCGCAGCCCGATGGCGACCTGGCCCTGGCTATGGCCTATGCAGCCGCCAACGACCTGCCGCACGCCGCGCTGTACGACCAACGGGTTTATTACGAATACCCTACGGGCGATCCAGCCACGCGCGCCGCCGCGGCGCTCATCGCCCTGCGTGACAGCATGGGAGCGGCGTATCCCGCGCCCACGCCGCAAGCCATGATCGAGCGCGGCCACAAGCTGCTCGCCCAGCGCGAATACGCGCGCGCGCAAACCGAATTTCAAGCGCTCGTGCCGCAACTCAGCGGTGCGGAGCGCGACCAGGCCCGCGTAGGCATAGTGGCAGCCGAATATCTTGCGGGCGATGTGGCGGCCGCTTATTCGCGCCTGCGCGCGCTCGAAATCTCCGGCGGCGAAGCCCATTCTGAAGCTGATGCCGAACGCCTCTACTACATCGTCGAATGTGCCCGCAAGCTGAACGACGAAGACCAGATGATGGAGGCCGTCAAAAAGCTCGGCAAGCATCGCGAATCGCTGTGGCGCTACAAGGCATTGCTGGCCGCGGCCAATCGATTCCTGGTAACCAACCAGCCCGAAAAATATGCCCCGCTTTACAAGGCCGTCTACGAGTCGTTCCCGGACCAGCCGCTGGCGGCGTCCAGCCAGTGGCGGGTCGCCTGGGCCGCGTACATTTCCCGCCGGCACGATGCGCGGGAACTGCTGCGCGAACACCTGGAGCGACACCCCGGGCATCCCTCCGCCAGCGCCGCGCTCTATTTTCTGGGGCGCCTCGCAGAAGCCGGCCCAGATCGCAACGACTATCCTGCCGCGCGGACTTTTTATACCAGGCTAGCGGCGCAATTTCCGAACTACTATTACGGCCTCCTGGCCCGCCAGCGTATGACGCAGCCGACGATCGCGGCCGCCGGCCCGTCGGAAAAAACCACCCAGTTCCTGCGGTCCATCGCCTTCCCGCCGCACGTGCCCGCTGTTCCCAGCCAGCCCGATGCCGAAACCGCCTTGCGTATCGCCCGCGCCCGCCTGCTGTCATCCGCCGGATTGGCCGATTTGGCCCAGGCCGAGCTGCGCTTCGGCGCACGGAATGGCGGCCAGCCCTATCTGTTGGCCATGGAACTGGCGCGCACCGCCAACACCCCGCACGAACGGTTGCACAACATCAAGAGCGCCGCGCCGGACTATCTCTCGATGTCTTTGGAAGACGCCCCGCCGGCCTTCTGGCAACTGCTGTTCCCCTTGCCTTATGAGAAGGATCTGGTGCGCAGCGCCCAACAGCAAAACCTGGATCCCTACATGGTTGCGGCACTCATCCGGCAGGAATCCGAATTCGACCCGCAGGCGCTCTCCCCCAAACACGCCTACGGCCTCACGCAAGTGGAGCCGGCCACCGGCCGCGCCCTGGCCCGCCGCGCCGGCATCAAACGCTTCAGCAATCGGTCCCTGTTCCAGCCCGCCATCAACCTGAAACTCGGCGCATATTACCTGCGTGGGTTGCTCGATCAATGGGGCGGCCAGTGGGAACAGGCCTTGGCTTCCTACAATGCGGGAAAGTCGCGTGTGAACGACTGGATTACCTGGAACCAGTACCGCGAACCTGCTGAATTTGTGGAATCTATCCCATTCACCGAAACCCGGGAATACGTGGAAGCCGTGCTACGAAATGCAACGGTGTACCGGCAACTCTATGCAGCCAAAGCGCCTCCCGGCCGGACGCCAGGCGCACGGCGCAAGCCCGCGGTTGTCACGGTGCGCAAGTCGCCCGCCGTGTAACCCATAATTCATGTAATTCGCCTTCCTTTTTCACAAAAAATGTGCGAATCTTAATTTAAGAGTTAGCACTGTATACAAGGGAGCCGAAACTCAAGAACGCGACGGATTGGAGTGTTGTATGCTACCAGGTTTTCTACTTCCTGAAACGACCATCCGCGAGGCCGGTACCGGCCCCGAAATAGACCTGGGAGATTCCCGGGGCGGTTTGGTCCTTCTGACTCTCGGCATCACTCGCATCATTGAACAGGAAAGCCTGGATATTTCCATCTGGGGTTCCGCCGATAATGTGGAGTGGGGTGCCAAACCCATCGTCTCCTTCCCGCAGAAATTCTATTGCGGCACGTATCAGATCCTTGTCGACCTACGGGCCCACCCTGACGTGCAATTCCTGCGCGCCAAATATCACGCGCAACGCTGGGGCAAGGGCGAACCCAAGCCGCTCTTCGGCGCCTATGTCTTCGGGCAGGGCGTCCAGCAGCAAATGCTCAGCATGACCGCCTGACATAATGTGATCACGATATAATAACGACTTAATAATGACTTCCTACGCCGAAGCCCTAGACCTGTTCCGCTCCGACGATCTGATCGGCATCGGCATGGCTGCCGACGCCCTCCGTAAGCGATATCATCCCGAAGGTGTGGTATCGTACATTATCGATCGCAACATCAATTACACAAATTTCTGCACCGAATACTGTAGCTTTTGCGCCTTCTACCGGCCCATGGGCCACGCCGAAGGCTACGTGCACGACCACCAAACCATCTTCGCCAAGATCCAGGAAACCCTCGACCTCGGCGGCACCGGCGTGCTGATGCAGGGCGGCCTGCACCCCGGCTTGAAGATCGAGTGGTACGAAGACCTGCTACGCGCTATCAAGCAACGATTCACGATTCATCTGCACTGCTTTTCCGCGCCGGAGATTACCAATATCGCTGAAGTCAGCGGCCTGAGCCTGCGCGACACCATCGCCCGCCTGCGCGACGCCGGTCTCGACTCCATTCCCGGCGGCGGCGCGGAGATTCTAGACGACGGGGTCCGCCACCGCATCAGCCGGCTGAAGTGCAACACCTCCGAATGGATCGACGTGCACCGCACCGCGCACGCGCTGGGCATGCGCACCACCGCCACGATGATGTTCGGATGCGGCGAGACGCTGGAGCAACGCATGAACCACCTGCAGATCGTGCGCCGCATTCAGGAGGATACGGGCGGCTTCACGGCTTTCATCCCCTGGACGTTCCAGCGCGAGAACACCGCGCTCGGCCATTTCGTGCATGAGGAAGCCACCGCCGTCGAATACCTGCAAAACCTGGCTATCTCGCGCATCTACCTCGATAACATCGAGAACATCCAGTCGTCCTGGGTCACCCAGGGGCTGAAGACTTGCCAGCTGGGCCTACGCTTTGGCGGCAACGACGTGGGCAGTATCATGATCGAGGAGAACGTGGTCTCCGCCGCCGGCGCGCATCACCGCGCCAGCGAAGAAGAGCTTCGCCGCATCATCCGCGACGCCGGCTTCATCCCCAAGCAGCGCGACACGCTCTACCGCACCTATTTCCTGAATTGACGGTGGCCCAGGCCTGAAATCCGAGATTCCGGACGAGTCGGCTTTCGGCCGGCTTTTGGAGTCTTTACTTATTGAAGAGCACGCCACAGCTCATGCCCGTCGAACCCCTCACGGCATCTCCCGTTTACGAAAGCCGCGCCGCCAAAATGCTGCGCGAGGTCTTCGACTCCGGCCGGCCGCTCACCTACATCCGCTCCTCCGAAGAACAGCGCGTCGCCAGAGTGCTCCGTGAAGTGAGCCTGCATCTGGCGTCCACTCCCACGTCCGTCTGGACGTGGACCCTCACCGAGGGAATGCGCCGCGATGGAAGGACCGCCGAAGCCGGAACGCAATCCCCGCGCGAAGCGCTGGACTTCATCGCCGGGTACGCGGACGCCGCCATCTTCCACTTGAAGGATTTTCACGAGCCTTTGCGGGAATCTGCGGAGACCCGGCGCCGCCTGCGCGACATCTACGAAAGCTGTCGCGACCAGCGTAAGTTTATCGTGATCAGTTCCCCGGTGCGCTCTATTCCGGAAGAGGTCGAGCGCAGCCTGCTGTTTATCGAGCTCCGCCCGCCGGATCTGGTCGAGCTGGTCGACTTCCTGCGCGACGAGCTTGCGCTCACTCCGGACCCGAGCGGCTTGCGGGATTCGGGCGACGCGAACCTGAACCAACTGGCGCGCTCCCTGCAGGGTCTCACGCTCGATGAAGCCCGCTACGCGCTGCGCCGCGCGCTGGCCGCCAGTCCGCACCTTGGGCCGGAATGCATTCCGGCGCTGCTCGAAGAGAAGCGCCTCCTGGTCAACCGCAGCGGCACCGTGGAATTCATCGCCGAGGGCGGCAGCATGGGCAATATCGGCGGACTCGAAACGCTGAAGAAGTGGCTGACCGAGCGCCGTAAGCTCTTTCAAATGCGCGACACCCTCAGCGCCGACATCGCGCCCAAGGGCCTTCTGATGATGGGCATCCCCGGCTGCGGTAAGAGCCTGTCGGTCAAGGCGATCGCCTCGTACTTCGAGCTGCCCCTCTACCGCATCGACATGATCGAGATCTTTTCCGGCAGGCATGGCCAGCCCGAAGGAGCGTTTGTCGCCGCCTGCAAGATGCTGGAGGACATGGCACCCGCCGTCCTCTGGTTCGACGAGATCGAGATGGGCATCACCTCCACCGAATCGAGCGGCGAGCAGGGTCGCATCTTCGCCTTCTTCCTGACCTGGATGCAGGAAAAATCGCGCGGTTTGTTCGTGGCCGCTACCGCCAACCGCATCGACCTGCTGCCGGCCGAAATGATTCGCAAGGGCCGCTTCGACGAGGTGTTCTTCGTGGACCTGCCGCTCGATGACGAACGCATAGATATTTTCAAAATTCATCTCTCCCGGCGGGGCATCGATCCGGCCGGCTTCAACCTTCCGCAATTGACCGAGTTCACGATTGGCTGGACCGGCGCCGAGATCGAGCAGTGTGTGGTTTCCGCGCTGACCAAGGCCAAGCTGGCAGACCGCGAAATCGGCGAGGACGACCTCTTAAGCGTGGCGGTGAGTATCGTGCCGCTGTCGCGCACCATGAAGGAGCAGATCAATCATATCCGAAGCTGGGCGTTCGAGCGCGCCATCCGCGCGTCCCCGCGCCAGGGCGGCCAGTGGTAGGGCCGCCAGCGGCAGGTCAGATCTTTGGTGTGACAGGCGGGAGGCCGGCCCGGGCCTCCGCCGCAGCCACCGTGTTGGACATCAACATGGCGATGGTGAGCGGGCCAACGCCGCCGGGCACGGGTGTATAAGCCGACGATTTATCCTGCATTGCCAGCGGATCGACGTCGCCCACCAGCACGCTGCCCTTGCGCTCCAGCGCGGCCAGGCGGTCCGGCGAATTGCGGAAAATGCGCGCGGCTTCGGCGCGCTCCGTAATGCGGTTCATCCCCACATCCACCACCACCGCGCCCGGCCGGATGTAATCGGCGGTCAGCATGGCGGGCCGTCCCATGGCGGCCACCAGGATCTCGCCTTCCCGGCACACGCCTGGCAAGTCCGCGGTCCGCGAGTGACAGATGGTGACGGTCGCGTTGGCATGCAGCAGGAGCAGCGCCATCGGCTTGCCCACAATGTCGCTGCGCCCCACCACTACGGCGCGCTTGCCCGCCACAGGGATCTCGTACTGCCGCAAAAGCTCCATGATGCCGGCGGGCGTGCAGGGTCGCGGGCCAGGCCGTCCGGCCACCAGGTTGCCTATGTTCATGGGGTGGAATCCGTCCACGTCCTTTTCCGGCGAGACCGCCAGCAGTACGCGCCGCGTATCCACTTGCGCGGGCAATGGCAACTGCACCAGGATGCCGTCGATATCGGGCCGCTGGTTCAGGCCGTCGACGATCTCGAGCAGATCCTCTGTGGCGATGGTGGCAGGCGGCGTCAGGCTATGGCTCGCGAGACCCAATTCCGTGCAAGCCTTCACTTTGTTGCGCACGTAGATTTGCGATCCTGGGTCGTGTCCCACCAGTACCACGGCCAGTCCCGGCGGCCGCGAGGCCTCCGCCAGCGCCGCCACGCGCGGCCGCAGATCGCGCAGGATCTGGTCGCGGACGCGATTTCCATCCAGAATTGTAGGCATCAGTCCTAATCATAGCGGGGGAGAATCGGCGATTGACGTGCTTCAATAATATTGAGATGAGGTGTAGATGCGCCTGGGGTGGGTGATTCTGTTCATATCGGCAAGCCTGGCGGCGTTTGGCCAGGAAGCTACTTTCCGGACCGACACGCGCCTGGTGGTGCTGAACGTATCCGTTTTTGACCAGAACGGAAAGGTGGTCAAGGATCTTTCGAAGAGCGCCTTCACCGTTTACGAAAACGGCGACAAGCAGACCCTCAGCGTCTTCCGGCAGGAGGACGTGCCGATCTCGCTGGGGCTGATCGTCGATACCAGCGCCAGCATGACCGATAAGCGCGACCGGGTAGCCTCCGCCGCGCTCTCCATGGTGAAGGCGTCCAATCCGCAGGATGAGGTCTTCATCATCGACTTCAACGAATCCGCGGTCCTGGCGGAGGAATTTACCAGCGATGTCAAAGCCCTCGAAAAGGCTTTGCGCGATTTCGACGCCAAGGGCGAAACCGCCATGCGCGACGCGTTGCTGCTGGGGATCGAGCACCTCCGGCACCGCGCCCATAGAGACAAGAAGGTGCTGCTGGTGGTCACCGACGGGGAAGACAACAGCAGCGTGGAGACGCAAGCGCACCTGGTCGAAGTGGCGCAACAGAACGACGTGATCGTTTACGCCATAGGCCTGCTGGGCGCCGAAGAGGCGGAGAGCGCCGCGCGCGCCCGGAAGCAGCTCAGCGAGTTGACGCAGCAGACCGGCGGGCGCTCCTGGTTTCCGAACGATGTTGCGGAGATCGCCAATATTACGCCCGAGATTGCGCATGAGATCCGCAATCAATACATCCTGGCGTACACGCCCACGAACCTGGCCGCCGACGGCAGCTTCCGCAAGATCCGCGTCGACGTGGACGTGCCCGGCGCGCTGGTGCGCACGCGCGCGGGCTACTACGCGCCGCGGTAGCACAGTTGTCCCAGCGATGGCGGAAGCATTATAGTTGGGATGAACGATGAATATCCCGAACCTGCTTACGATCTTGCGGATCTTCTTCGTCCCGTTGCTGGTCGCCGCGCTGGTCCAGGAGCGCGTGGCGCTGCACTTCCGCGGCGCTACGATCACCAACGTCTGGCTGGCCCTGGGCATCTTCCTCTGCGCCGCCAGCACCGACCTTCTGGACGGCTACCTGGCGCGCCGCTGGCGCCAGATCACCACCATCGGCACGCTGCTCGATCCCATCGCCGATAAACTGCTAGTATCTTCGGCGCTAATTGCCCTGGTGCAGGTGGGCGCGGTCCAAGCCTGGATGGTGATCCTGATCGTGGGGCGCGAATTCGCCGTTTCCGGACTGCGCGCCATCGCCGCCGCGGAAGGCTACACCATCAAAGCCAGCGATCTGGGCAAGACCAAAATGGTGTCACAGGTGGCCGCCGTTTCCTGCCTGCTGCTCAGCATCCGGTACCCGGCACTGGTGCTGCCGGGAAAGGTGCTGATGTGGGGCGTCGTGGTGTTCGCCATGCTTTCGGCGTTCAGCTACTTCCGCAAGTTCTGGCGCAAGATCGACGGGCGGATCAAGAAGCGCCGCCGGCGTGAATTGCTCCTCACCGAGCAACGCAAGAAACAGATGGCTATGCGTCAGAGCGGTTCCGGCGCCGGTGCGGGCGCAGGTTTGGGCGGCGGCGGCAGGATGTGAACCCCGTCGCGAGTCACCTCCAGCACGCGCACCTGGCCCTTGGGACCCAGCGGCCCCGCCGGCTTCCCATTCACTGTGACCTGTAAGCTGCCCGCGTTGCCCGTACGGATGCGGATGCCTTCCACCGCCGCCACCGTCTTCGCCACGTTGGGCTGCAGTACGCCGATCATCACGCTTTTGCCGTCCGCCCACACTTGTACCCAGGCTTCGGCATCCGCCGTTAGCGAGACCTGTAAAGTAGCCGCGGGGTTAGGGTTCTCGACCGGCGCCGGGGCGGCTTCCTGCGCGGGCGCTGCCGATGGCACGGATACGTCGGTCTGTGCAACCGCTTCCGCGTTATTCGCCACTGCCGGCGTCACCGGCGATAGCTCGGCGGGCTTAGAGGCTGGCGTGGGCGCCCTTTGTGCGGCGGCAATCGGCGGCCCCGGCGGCACTGGCCGGCGGCTCCTCTGCCACAAGGCATACACCCCTGAACAAACCAGCATCACCGCCACCACCAACGCCAAGGCGGGCAAAATCGAAGAATTGGAGCGGCCGCCGTCCTCCCATTCGAGCACTCGCGGTACTTTGAAGGCAGGCTCAGGGGCGCCTATAAAGCCGGGCAGATCCCCTACGGGGCTGACCGCCCGCTCCACTTCGGAGGCCATTTCCTCTTCGTCCAAGCCCAGGAAGCGGGCGTACTGCCGCACGAAGCTCTTCGCGAACACGCCGCCGGGCAACAAATCGAACTGGTCCCTTTCGATGGCTTCCAGCAGGCGGCCGGAGATCTTGGTTTCGCGGGAGATCTGCTCCAGGGTCAAGTCCTTCCGCAGACGTTCCCGGCGCAAGGTTTCGCCGACGGAACTCATCCTCGATGCGCCTCTGAAGCTATAATACAACAGTACGCTTGTGAATCCGCTATTTCGAATACGCCGGCGAGAGCGATCGCGCCATACATGATGGCCTGCCTGGCCTGTGGCCATGCGGGGTTCCGTGCGCTATTGACGGCCACCGATCGCTTGTACGGAACCACACCGCGCGAATTCCGGATAGTCGCGTGCGAAGGCTGCGGGCTGATGCGCCTGGCGCCACTGCCGACACCGGAGGATCTGGCGCGCTATTACCCCGCGCACTATTGGTACGCGCCGGATGGCAGCTTCGCCGCCGGCCTGGAAGAACGATACCGGCGCCTGGTGCTGCGCGATCACGTGCGGTTTGTGGGCCGCGCATTGGCCGCATGCGGAGAGTCCGGCCCGGTGCTGGACGTGGGCTGCGGCGGAGGCCTGTTTCCGCGCCTGTTGCGCGAGCGCGGCTTCGCTGCCATCGGCCTGGATTCCTCCCCGGAAGCCGCGGCGCTCGCCTGGCATACCAATGGCGTACCCGTGTTCTGCGGCGATCTGGCGCAATCGCCGCTGGGCGCCGGCGTCTGCGCCGGCATTACTATGTTCCACGTGCTGGAGCACGTTTACGATCCGCGGGCCTACCTGGCCGCCGCGCGTGTCCTGCTGAAGCCCCACGGACGCCTGATCGTGCAAGTGCCAAACGCCGCCTGCTGGCAGTTCCGCCTGTTGGGCTCCCGCTGGAACGGAGTGGATGCGCCCCGCCACCTTACCGACTTCCGCGCCCGCGACCTGGAAGCCCTGCTGGCCGCCGCCGGCTTCGAAGTGCTGCGCCGCAAGTATTTCTCCTTGCGCGATAACCCCGCAGGCCTGGCCACCAGCCTTGCGCCTACGCTCGACCCCATGGCGCGCCGGGTGCGCGGTGTACAGGAAACGCCGCCGGCCAGGATGCTCAAAGACCTGGCGCATTTCATGTTGATCGCCGCGGCCATCCCCTTCACCCTTCTGGAGGCGGCTTGCCATGCCGGATCGACCGTCATGATCGAAGCGCGCAAAGCGCGATAACATAGAGCCGCCCGCCAACGTCATGAGCTACACCGCCATCGTGGACCGTCTGCCCGGCTGGCTGAGCCGCCACATCCTGCACTTCGAAGCCGCCGTTGAGGATGCTATATCCGGCTTCGCGGCCAGCCTGCCGGCGGGTGCGCGCGTGCTGGACGCCGGCGCGGGCGAGGTCCGCCACGCCCGTTACTTCACCCGCCAGCGATATTGCGGAGTGGACCTGGCCGTGGGCGATCCCAAATGGAACTATAGCCGCCTGCATGCCGTGGCCGATCTGACGCGCCTGCCGTTCGCCTCCGGGTGCTTCGATGCCGCTATCAACATCGTCACGCTGGAGCACGTGCGCCAGCCGGAGTCGGTTTTGCGCGAGATGGCGCGTACGCTCGCGCCCGCGGCGCGGCTGCTGGCCATCGTTCCGCACGAGTGGGAAGTGCACCAGTCGCCGCACGATTACTTTCGCTTCACCCGGTACGGCATGTTGTACCTGCTCGAAAGTGCCGGCCTGATCGAAATCGAGATCCGTCCGGTGGGCGGATACTTCCGGCTGCTGGCCCGCCGCCTGCTGAACGGGCTACAATTCTTTACAGGCGGCATGCGCTGGCTTGGCTTTATTCCCGCCGCTTTGTTACTGGTTCCACCCGCGCTCCTGATCCCATACCTGGATTTCCTTGACCGCGACCGCAACTTCACACTTGGATACATATGCACCGCAAAAAAATCGTCCCGATCGCGCTGATTGTGACCGCCGGATGGCTGGCGCTGGCCGCGCAGTCCCACGAATTCAGTGGCGCGCACGCCATGGATTATGCGCGCAAGGCCGTCGCGTTCGGACCGCGTCCGCCGGGATCGGCCGCGCTGCGCAGCCTGCGCGCCTACATCGTGGCGCAGTTGAAGCCGCGCGGATGCGAGGTTTCGCAGGATAGCTTCTCCGGCCACACGCCGCTGGGCGAGGTTGCCATGGTCAATATCGTGGCGCGCTTTCCGGGTAAGTCCGGCCGCGCCGTCGTGCTCACCGGCCACTACGACACCAAGAAGATGGCCGGAGTCCGCTTCGTGGGCGCCGACGACGGCGGCTCGTCAACCGCATTCCTGCTGGAGATGGCGGAAACGCTGCAAGGCATGCCGCACAACGACGACATCTATCTGGTCTGGTTCGACGGCGAGGAAGCGTTCGGCGAATGGTCCGCCAACGACAGCCTCTATGGCAGCCGCCACCTGGCCGAGCGCTGGGCGGCCGATGGCACGCTGAGCCGGATCAAGGCGCTGATCAACGTGGACATGATCGGCGGCAAGGATTTGCACGTGATGAACGAGGAGAACTCATCGCCCGCGCTGCGCAAGCTGATCTGGGGCACCGCCGAACGCCTGGGCTACGGCAAGTATTTCCTCAACGGCGAAGGCGCCACCGACGACGATCATATGCCGTTCGTCAAGATGGGAGTCAACGCCGTGGACCTGATCGACTTCGACACTTCCAAGAAGACTTACTGGCACACTCCGGAAGACACCCTCGACAAACTGGCCCAGCACAGCTTCGAAGTGTTGGGAGCCGTGCTGACCGAAGTCCTGAAGCAGCTGTAAGCTACTCAGAATCCCTCCCACACGTAGGCGAAGAACTTACGGATGGTGGTGAACCCGACATCTTCATACAGCTTGATGGCTTCCCGATTCGAGGCGGTTACGGTGAGACTGGTTTTGCGGCAGCCGGCCTCGCGCAGCAAAGTGAGCGACTGCCGCAACAATTCGTAGCCCACGCCGGTCCCGCGTACCCAGGGGGCCACGCAGATTTGGGTGATGTGGCCGCAGTAGGGCATCACCAGGCTGGCCAGGCAGATGCCGCAGAGCCGTCCGCTCACGCGCTCGAAAGCCGCCACGGACGCGGGCTTGTAGAACGTTCCGCATCCCGGATACTGCACGATGTTGAACAAGAATCGCCGGGCCCCGCCCACCGAGCGGTATTGATCGTTGATGAGGCTGTCCACGTGATCCTGGTAGGCCGCCGCGATTAACTGGGCGGCCGGCTCCTGGTGCTGGTCGGCCCACTTCTCGAAGTAGACGCGGCTGGTGGCCGGGACCAGGGCGCGCCCCCAGCGGCGTGCGGGACCCAGAACGGCCCGCGGCATTTCGAGCATCATGAAATTGCGTTCGAAGGAGTTGAGATAGCGGGGCATGGGCAGGCCGCCGGTCGAATGGCACATCATGAGCTGCGACTCGATCCGGCCGACCTGAGGCGCGGCGATCAGGGACGCCAGAACGGACTCCAGCAGCCGGTTCTCGTTCTCGACGGTGCGGAAGGCATCCCGCACGAAGATATCGCCGATCAATCCCTTGTGTTCTTCGAGCACATAATAGGCATAACCAGCGGCCTCGCCGTCGCCCACCAGCGCGAATCCGCTGAGGGCCCGCATGTCCAGGAACCGGCGCACCAGTTCAGCCGATTTGCCGAAGTCCCAGTCGAGGAGTTGGCGCCAGGTTTCGACCTCTTCGTCGAGCAGGAGACCGAGGTCGCCGGAGCGCAAATCGCGCAGATCCACCAGGCTCAGGCTGGGCGCTCTGGGAGCGGGTTCGAGGCGCGCGGCCATTCTGCGTCATTGTAGCATCAGGGCTCAGCGGCCATGGCCATTCGGCTGAGGTGGTGCGACATCATACGGTCGGGAAGCAGCAGCGTATGTTCGAAATACGCGCGAGCGGGGGCAGGCTTGCCGAGCGCCGCCTCCAGCATACCGGCGGTGTAGGGCGATCCGGACACGGCTTGCGCCGACGCCAGGGCCAAAGCCGCTTCCAGCCGCTGGGTCCACTCCGCGTTGTTGTAACCGTCGAGTTTCCTGGCCGCTCTCGATGCCCAGACCAGGTCCGCTATGCCTGTGGCGGCGGCGACGCGGCGCCAACGCTCGGCCGCCTGGGGAGCACGGCCGCAGCGCGCCTCCACCTGCCCGATCAGATACTGCGTGCGGGCGGCATCCACGAAGGGTTCGAGGCCGTCCTTGGTGAATGGCAAGCCGGGAGCCGCGGCGCCGATGCCATCCACGGCGGCCTTAGCGGAGTCGCACTGGCCCGCGGCGGCTTGGCTGAACGCTTGCAGGATCTTCACCTCCACCCAGACCTGGCGGACATTGGTGCCGCCTTCCTCGCGCGGAAAAAAACGGTCGTGAAACAGCGCCGTGGCGTCGTTGAATTCCAGGGTTTCGGCGCGCGAGAGCGCCAGCGCGTACACCAGTTCGGCGGGCATGTGCGGCAGGTCCGGATAGCGCTCCAGCGATGCGGCCAGCTCGCGTGCGGGATGCCCCATGAGGCTGAGCGCTTCATCCAGGCCTTCGTAGAGCTTGCGGTTCAGCGGATCGACGGGCAAGCCCTCGCGGAAGGCCTGCAGCGCGCCGCTGGAGTCGTGCTTCTCGCGCAGCAGGGCTTGTCCGATATCGGCGTGCAGGACGGGAATGCGGGCGTCCGCACGGCGCGCGGCGTTCCATTCGGCCAAGGCCTCGTCGACCAGGCCTCGGGCGAAGTATTGCGTGCCCAACAGGTAGCGGGCGGTCATGTCGGCGGGATTGGCTTGGACTGCGGCGCGCAATACTTCCAAATCCTCGTCACTGCTTGGGAAAACGTACATCGTGGATAGCTTCTGCGCGGCTGCATAGTCCGCCGCCGCGGATTCGCCCAGCTTCGCGCGGCAATAACCGCGGTAGTAGGCGACCAGCGGATGCTGTTGCGGGAGAACTGCGCCCGGCTCGGTTTCATCGGCTGGGACTGGCGGAAAGTCGCGCGCCAACAGATCCACGGCGGGCCGGTACAGGCCGAGGCGCATGTACCCGGCGGCGATTTCGAGTACCCGCGCGGGGTCGGCGGCCAGGAAGCGCAGCAATGCCGGGTCGTCGTGCGGCCCGGCCGCCCATTGCAAGAATGCGCTTTGCGGCGCCTGCCCGGGCGACTCGCGCGCACCCTCCAGCACCACGCTCTCTTCGGTGGTGCGCAGGTCGCTGGCGGCGGCATGCAGGAATCGGAGAGCGCCCTCGCGGTCGCCTTCGCGTGCCATTAGCTCGCCCAGTTTCAAGCTTGCCGCGGCGCGCCAGGAGGGCATGCGCGCGGCCGTTTCGTAAGCGGGGCGGGCTTTGGCGTAGTCGCCGGCGCCATGGTAGGCGAGCCCGAGGTAATAGGCGATCTCCGGATCCCAAGTGGCCCGCGCAGCGGCGGGCTCCAGATAGCGGATGGCTTCGGCATAGCGCTGCAGGCCCGCGCACAGCCGTCCGGCGGCGATGCTCAGCGCAAAATCTTCGGGGGAATGTTGCAGTCCGTCCCGATAAGAGCGCAACGCGACCAGCAATTCACCCTGCAGTTCCTGGTCGGTGCCCCGTTTGAGCCAATCGTCCTCGGCGGGATGGGCCTGCGGCCCCGTGTGGACTTCCGCTGCGGGCGTCCAATCGTATTCGCCTTCGGTATGGCGGAGCAACAGGACGCCGCCGGCGTCGCGCAATTCGAAAGTGCATGGTTCGGCAGCGATGTTCCGGATCTCATGCGTCCAGGTATGTTCCGGCGTCAGGCCGGCGGTCTCCTGTGCGAGGACGCGCTGGCCCTGCAGAATGCGGATCGATGCGGCCGCGATGTTGTGGTTGGCGTTGAAGCCGGCGATGAGTCCGCCATCCCGCCGGGTGAGGTTCAATATGCCGGCAAGGTTGGCGCGGGCAATGCCGCCGATGCCGCGCGCCGGCATCCAGTATTCGGAAAAGCGGATGGTCTGGCGCGGCTCCAGGAAGGCGTAGGTCTCCTGGTTGCGGAACAGGCCAGCCTGCACCTCGACATAAGCGCTGTTGTTATCGGAGAGCGCGCGCCGCCAGTCGAGGCCATCGGCGTCCACACCCCACGACCAGATTTTCTTGGCGGGAAGCTCGGCGTAATCGGCGAAGTGCACCGTGCCAGAGTTGGTGTCGGGCCGCCAGACACCCATGAACGGTTCGCGGCTGCCGTGGACGAAGCGCGAAACGGGACCGTCGGTCTGGTTGCGGATCAGGCTGAGATCTTTGCCCGTGGAATCGACCGGCCAGGTATCCACGTCGGTAAAGCCGTGGCTGGCAGTGAAGCGCATGGGATAGTAGATGCGCGAATCGTCTTTCACTTCAATGCCCGCGTTGTTCCACCAGTAGAAGCGATGGCGCACGTCGCTGCGATTGTTCAGGGCGACACGCTCTTCGAGAACCGTGCTGCCGGGGCGGAGGCGTAGCTCCACCAGCCACTCCATGCCGTAGACGCGGTCGATGTTGCCGACCCAGACCGAGGCGCTGCCGTCGGGGTGGTTGGCAAAACTGAATTGCACCGGCGACATGGAAACCCAGTTGTGGGAGACCGGAAAATTGAACTCGATACCGAAGGCCGCCCAAGCCCCGCGGTAGCCGATGTTGGCCTTCTTGATCGACGGGTTGGCGTAGAACATGGGCTGGCCGGCGATCTTGTCGAGGCAGGTATACACGTGGCCGCCGATATCGGGGAGGACGGAGCATGTGAGATATTCGTTCTCCAGATAGACGGCGCGCCAGGCGTGCGGGACGGGGTGGTTGGTGAGGTTCTCGCGCAGGGTGTAGGGGTAGCTGAAGCGGCTGGTGGAGAAGGCGTCGAAGGGCGGGTTGGGATCGGGCGCACCCTCTTCGTAAGTGGGCAAAGTCAGGGTGGCCTGCCAGACGCGGACCTGGGCGTGGGCGAGCGGGACGGTGAGGGTTAATAAGACGAAATAGGTGCGCATGGGAAAAGAGCGCCAGACCGAATTCTATCGCAGCGCGGAGGCGCCGAGCTATCGAGGACGCCGGCCGCGGGACTAGGAGTCCCGCCCCACTAACTCGCGTACGATGTGGTAAATCGACGCCTGCACTTCCTGGATACGTGGAATATAGTCGGAGTGAACCACGATGGGGAAATCAGCTAGGCCCCGGCGCAAGACCTCGCCACCGTCATAGCCCAGCAGTGCTACAGTCGTGAGCTTGCGCTTGCGCGCCTCTTCCAGCGCCATGACAATGTTGCGCGAACCGCCGCTGGTCGAAATCCCCACAGCCATGTCGCCGGGATGCGCCTGAGCGATGAGCTGCCGCAGGAAGATCACGTCCGTGCCCACGTCATTAGCGACGGCGGTGATATTGGCAGGCTCCAGAGCGAGCGACACTGCCGGGATTGGCCGGTAGCCCTCGGGAGGGGACACGCAGTCGAGCGCCCAATCGTTGGCGTCAGTGGCCGATCCGCCGTTGCCAAACAGAATCAACTTGCCGCCGCCCAGGACGCATTGCCGGATGGCCTGCGCCGAGGCGGCGATGGCTTTGGCCTGCTCCGCGGCTACCTGCGTCCGCAGGATTGCGTCGTCCTGTACTTTGAGCCGGATGGATGCGGCCACCTCGGCCAGCACGTCGTCCGTCTGCTGCTTCTGTTGTCCCAGGAACGGATAAAGGAAGCCGGCATCGCCCGTGTCCAGTCCCAACTCGCGGTGCTCGAAGAACACATGCACGGTCTCCCAAAGCACGTGGTAGAGCATCTCGACGATCTCCTGATGCATGAAAGGATGCTCGGTGGGCGCGGCCACGGCGTAATCGCCTGCTAGTCCGGGCAAGGCGAATGTCATGACCCGCCGCGCGCGCGCCATGTCCAGCGCCGACCACACTTCCGGATCGCCATCGGGAGGGCCGAACCCCATCGCCATATCGTCGGCGCGCAGAATGGCTTCAAGCCAGGGCCGGAAGGCCATGGACAAGTCCAGGGCCGGCAGAGCCCGCTTGCCGACGATTACAGGATGGACGAATTCGACCGAGACGTGCTGCGCATCGGTGGCGTAAGGACCGCGTCCGAAGGCCAGCAGGCGGCCTCCGCGCAGGAAGCGATCCGCCATCTCACGCGAGGCCTGCGCCAGGCGCGGCGCTTCCGCGGCGAAGAATTCGTCGCATAGTTGGTTGCGTTCGAGGAGGCCATCTGCAATGCGTTTGGCGAGATCGGTATCGAGGTTGGTCATGCTACAAGCTCGAGCACATGCATCCTTAACAAATGCGTGGCAGCGGGTCACCCACCAGCATGTCGATCACGCGCGTGCCGCCGTACAAAGTGGAGACCAGCACGGTGGCGGCCGGCTGCTGGCGCACTTCGCCGATCATAGCCGCCGCCTGTCCCCCCGGCGCGGCCTGCAACGCGGCCAGCGCGGCGTTCGCGAATTCCGGCGCGACGACCGCGAGAAATTGTCCCTCATTGGCGATGTGCATGGGCTCCAGGCCGAGCAGCTCACATGCGCCGCGCACACTCTCGTGAATGGGAATCCGTTCTTCGGCCAGGCAAATGCCCAAGCCGCAATCGAGCGCCAGCTCGTTCAGCGCGGTAGCTACGCCGCCGCGGGTAGGATCGCGCATCCAGCGAATGCCCGGCGCGGCCGCCGCCGCGATAGCCTCCACCAGAGGAAGCACCGAGCGCGTATCGGAACAAATCTCGGCTTCGAAATCCAACTCTCCCCTGGCTAGCAGGATGGTGATGCCGTGGTCTCCGATGGGGCCGGAGAGGAGAATCCGATCGCCTGGACGCACGGATTGCGCCGACACCTCGACGCCGTCAATCAACCGGCCGATACCGGAACTGCTAATGTACATGCGGTCGGCTTTACCATGCTCGACAACTTTGGTGTCGCCACCGGCGATGACTACGCCTGCCCGGCATGCCGCGGCGGCCATGGCGCGCACTTCCTGTTCGAGCACATCCGTGGGGAGTCCGGCCTCGAGTATAAAGGTGACGACCAGCGTTTCGGCCCGCGCGCCCGATACCGCCAGGTCGTTCACCGTCCCATTGACCGCCAGTTCGCCGATGGAGCCGCCCGCAAAGCGCAAGGGCTTCACCACGAAGCTGTCGGTGGTAATGGCGAGGCGCGTGCCATTCATCCGCACGTAGGCGGCATCGCCCAAGGGCCCGGCGGGCAGCGCGCCCAGCAGGGGCACGAACAGCCCTTCGACAAGCCTGCGGCTGGCCTTGCCTCCCGCGCCATGCGCCATCTCGATCTGTGTGTCACGGAACCGGATCTTGGGGACCGCCTGCATGCGCATACCGCCTTCAGGGCGCCGGGGCCGGCATAGTCAGAGCTGTCAACGCGGCCTTGCGATGCTCGTAATTGTAATATGCCGCACAGGAGCCTTCCGAGGAAACCATCAGCGCGCCCACGGGCCGCTCCGGCGTGCATTCGTTGCCGAAGAGTTTGCACTGGGCCGGTTTCAATACGCCTTTGAGAACCTCGCCGCATTGCGCGGCCTTGGGATCGGTCACGCGTATGCCGGGAATCCGGAAGCGCTGTTCGGCGTCGAATTCCGCGTAGCTATCGCGCAGCCGCAGCGCCGACTGCGAGATGAAGCCCATGCCGCGCCACTCGAAGTACGGACGTAACTGGAAGACCTCGGCCATGGCGTGCAACGCCGCGCGATTTCCTTCCCATGGAACTACGCGCTTGTATTGATTTTCGACCTCCGCGCGGCCCTCCCTTAATTGGCGCAGCAGCATCACGATGGATTCCAGCAGGTCGAGCGGTTCGAAGCCCGAAACCACTATCGGTTTGCCTTCGTGGCGCGCGATCCACTCGTACGGCCGGCAGCCTATTACTGTTGATACGTGCCCCGGCCCGATGAATGCATCGAGGCGCATGTCGGGCGAGTCCAGAATGGCGCGGATGGCCGGGATGATGGTTACGTGATTGCAAAACACCGAGAAGTTCCGGACTCCCTGGGCCCGGGCGCGCATGAGTGTAAGCGCGGTGGAGGGCGCTGTAGTCTCGAATCCGATGGCGAAGAACATGACGTGCCGGTCGGGATTGGCCTGGGCCAGCTTAAGTGCATCCGCGGGGGAATACACGAGGCGGATATCGGCGCCGCGGGCTTTGTATTCGAGCGGGCTGCCGCGAGTACCCGGCACGCGCATCATGTCGCCGAACGCAGTGAAAATCACGTCCGGCTGTTCCGTCATGGACAAGCCGTCGTCAATGCGGCCCATGGGCAGTACACAGACCGGGCAACCAGGCCCGTGAATCAGTTCGATGTTAGGTGGCAGCAGGTCCTTCAGTCCGAAGCGATAGATCGCATGCGTGTGGCCCCCGCAGACCTCCATTAGCCGGTAGTGGCGCTGGGAGTCAGCCAGCCGGCGGATCTCCTGGGCCGCCTTGGCGATCAGTTCGGGTTCGCGAAATTCATCGACGAATCGCATGGACTAGACCGTATCCTTCGATCTCCTGCATGGCCGCCTCGTCCTCCCCCAGCATAGCAAGCACGCGCATCTGGTCGGCGGCATCGCGCTCGCTGATTTTGCTCATGGCGAAGCCCACATGGATCAGCACCCAATCGCCCGCCTTGGCCGGATCTTCGGCAAGGAGCCCGACATCGATCTTGCGCCGGACGCCGGATACCTCCACTAACGCGAGGTTCTCCCGCTCCGGCAGAAGCTCCACGATCCTTCCAGGGATAGCCAGACACATGTTGGTCTACTCCGTTTTCCTGCGATTCACGATGTCGCAGTTTGAAATTCACTTGTCGAGCCGTCCACCGGCTGAGCGACCTTCGCGATCAGCGACTCGACGATGGCGATCGCGCCGCCGACCGCCGATTCGACCGGGGCGCTGAGCCCCATCGTTCCCTCGAACTCGCCGCCGAAGGTGGCAGGCTCACACCCGACCACCAGCACCTGCCTGGGCCGTCCGCCCATGGCCCTCACCATGTCCAGCACACGCATGGGGTCCATGGCGTGCGCGTCCATTGAGACGGATTGAGGCCGGTCCGCGTCCACGTCATTCAACTCCGGCTCCAGAACATACAGCGTGCCCGGGTCTCCGCCCTGCCCAGTTGCGTCCACCAGGATGGCCACGTCATAATTGTCCAGCAACGCGTAAGCCAGGTCCAGGCCGCGGATCCCATAGTCCACCACACTAACGCAACCCGGCAACTCGCGGTGCGACAGCCGTTTGACTACCTCGACTCCGAACGCGTCGTCGCCCAGGAAGATGTTCCCGATACCGGCAACCAGAATGCGCGGCGAATTCATTTGGCCGGCTCCACTTCTTCCGGGTCGAAGAAAAACCGGTGGCCGGGCTGGCGCAGCATGCCCATGTCCCGCCCCGGATCTTCATCCAACACTACCGCAAAATGAAACTTCCCTTCATAGTTCTGTTCAATGCACTCGATGGTGGCGATCTTGCCCTCCAGCGCCAGGTCGAAGACATCGCCACCCTTCCGCGGGCGCAGCCGGACACGGGAACCCGTTCGGAGCTCGACCCCGTTCACCGGGAGGCATTCCACCGGACTCCTGTCTTCGAGCAGTTGCCATTCCCACTCGTTCACTGCGCTTCCTCCACCGGGCGCAATCCGCGCAGCGCGCCGTGCAGCTTCATGAATTGCTCCTGCGGCAGCATCTCCGTCCGCTCCAGAATGCGGCGGGCGCGCTCGTCGCCGTTGCGAATCTCCGCCTTCTCATCTTCCGTGAGAGTCATGATGCGCAGCGTCAGTATCTCGTCGATCTCGGTTCCATCGAACAGGTCTCCGGGACTCTCCGCAGCGATCTGCGGGTAATCGTAGAGAATGATGGGCGAGGAAAGCATGCAGCCGCGTTGCCCGGGTTCACCGGCCAGCACCGGCCAGGTACCGGCGTTGCGACATTCCGAAGCCGCCTCCCGCAGTTCATCGGGCGGGTCGAGCAGCGAAACGAACCCGCCATCGCGCACTGCCAGAATCGTGTGGGCGGCCGCCATCGAATACGGCAGTACCTCCTCCCGGCTGAGTTTTTCAGGAGACTCCAAAGGCGTGCGGTTCACTACGTGCGCGGCCACCTGGAACAACTCCGGCTGTAGAGGCCGGGCCATCACGGTTACAGCGCCGTCGACGGAGTAACTTCCGGGATCGCACGCCGGAAAATGGAACTGCTCCCGCCGCCCGTGGGCCGCCAGGTCGTGCAGGCGACAGTCCACCAGGCGCACCTCCCGCTCGACCGCATTCTGCCACGATTCCGGCAACGGCCCCGGCATCACTTGCAGGAATCTAAGGTGCACATCCAGCCTGGTTTCAGGGCCTCCGCAGACCAGGCACTCGGTGCGCATGGTGGACGACTCGGCGCCGGACTGCAACGCGCTGTAGGCCGGGGGAGGCAGCACGCCGAAGTTGAAACGGCGCTGGTTCTTCACCGACGAGGGGCGGTACGGGTACAGCATGTAACCCTCGTAGAGTAAGGCGTTGGCGATGCGCTCGACCAATTCCAAGCTCATGCGCGCACCTCTTCCTCCTGCCCTTTCTGCAGGCCTTCCAGAAGGCCTTCCAGCGTCTCTTCCCACGCCGGCGTACCCATACGGACCTTGTATCGATAGAGCCGCTCGAAGACGTCGCGCCGGAGGCAAAGCCAGGCGCTGTTCGGATAATACAACTCCATCATCTCATTCCACTGCTTAACCGGCAGCCGGAACTTGACCTCTTTATCCCACGGGATCGGCGCTACCTGCAGCCCGGTGTCTGCGGATTCATAAAAGACCGTTCCGCTAAACTGGAAGCACAGCGGAACCTCACCATCCCGCAGACCATGGAAGTATTTCACGGCCGCCACGTTGAAGTCGAACGTACAGGGTACCGGCAGTTCCACGTGCGTTGTGCCACAGAAGCCGGGTACGATTACGCTGACCTGCGTCCACAACATGCTGCGTAGCGTCTGCGCCCAACGGTGGGGATCGCCGAACAAATCCCGCATGCGCTCCTGGTCCTTCGGATCGTAGCTGCGGCGAGCTGCTTCGATCTGAATCTGGCACCGGAGCGCGATGGTATGTATGCGCTCGAGGCTGGTGTTTGTCACCTGCAGATCGAAACCCAGGAGCGGCGCAACGGCGTACGGCACCGCTCGGGCTCCTTCTATCCGGAAGCTCAACTCAGGCATAGGTCGCTCCCGCACGGGCTTTCAAATCCGCAAAGAACGACTCCAGGTGTTTCCAGACGTTGGAACCGCCGGAGAGGCCCTGCCAATGCGCGCGGATCAGCCACACCAGTTTGTAGCATTCGTCAATGGGCAGCAGATAATACTCCGCGGCGGAATATCCGCGGACAGGACCCAGCCGGTTTACCAGCAAGGCTTCCACATCCGATTGCATTTCCGCGAGAACCGGATTTCCGGCGACCAGGCCGCTCCACGTATCGAGCGGCAATTGAGATTCGGTAGCGCCCGCCGGGCTGGGATACTGCGCGACCACTCGCGCGGCCGGGCTGCTTTCGAAAAAAAATGCCAAGCCGATCGGGATCGTCAGGCTTTCCCACGCGACATCGGTGAGGCGGAAGCCGGCCAGAAACCGGATTCGCCGGGGCACGCGTTTGTATTTCGAGCCGGTCTGCGAGCCAAAAAGGAGGGCACAAGCTAGGCACGAGCACAGCAGCTTGCGCGCCTTTGCATCCACCAGATGGGGATGATCGTCGGCCAGTTCCGCCGCGCACAGTTCGCAGGCTTCGACGCGGCGGCGTGGGGATGCGAACCTTCCCAAAGCGCCCAGGGCACTAGCGAGCCCGCCGGCGCTCATATGCCGGCACCATGTCCCGCCAGTTTCTCCAATGGCACGAAGCCGCGGACGGCGCTCGGCTGCTCAACTACTTCGATGGCGAGCTGAACCAGGTCGGGCGCCGCCTCATACATGGCGTCTTCAATTACCGGCTTGAGCGAGCCGGCAGAGGAGCCGCAGATCGATCCGCTCGATCGCAGACACAGACGGACTACGCCTTCGTCAACTCCCAGCAGGTCGACGCTGGCTTCGGAACGTAAGCGCGCGCGCAGCTTCTCCAGCGCCCGCCGCACGCGGGTTTCGAGATCCAGCGGATGCAGCCCGTTGGCCGCCAGCAGATTGCCCACCAGCCCATCGCGGCCGAGTTCGTCGAGGATCTCCCGGCCGGCCTCGCCCTTTTCCGCGATGATTTCCGTCAGCCGATCCAGGCCCGCGCCGTAGAGTTCCATCAGCGATTGCACCAAGTCCCTGGCAGTAGCCAGGGAGCCAGGATCGGCGGACGACTCCAGTTTGCGGACCAACTCCTCAATGCGGCCGGCGTGCTGCCGGACTGACTTTGTCGTTTGCATGAGGCTCTAAGAATGCACGCCGAAGGTAGGCGAATGGACGGTCTCCAGCACCTTCCCCTTGCCCAGATACATGTGCACGCCGCAAGGCAGACAGGGGTCGAAGCTGCGCACGGCGCGCATGATATCGATGCCCTTGAATTTGTCCGGACCATTTTCCTCGAAGATGGGCGTGTTCTGTACCGCGTCTTCGTATGGGCCCGGCGTCCCATAGACATCGCGCGGGTTGGCATTCCATGGTGTCGGCGGATAGGGATGATAGTTAGCGATTTTGCCATCGCGGATGACTACGTGATGCGAAAGCACGCCGCGTACGGCTTCGTGGAAGCCGCAGCCGATGGCTTCGTCGGGCACCTTGAACTCAGACCAGGTCCTGGTGCGCCCAGCGTGCAGTTCCTTCAGGGCCTGTTCGGCGAAGTGCAGCGCCGCCGCCGCGGAGTAGGCCTGGAAGTAAGTGCGCGCCCTGTCTCGCTCGATCGCATTACTCCATTTCGGAATCTTCCACTCGAACTCGACCTCCGGCAGCGATACCGTTTTCGGAAGGTAAATCTTGACGCTGTTCCCGGTAGCCTTGAGATAGCCGATGTCCACCAGTCCCGCCAACGCAGTCGACCAGAAGCGGGCGATCGGGCCGCCGCCGGTGTCCAGCGCCAGATAATCGCCGGTGCGCTTGTCGTACCAGCGCGGCGACATCACCCAGGTGTACTTGCCGGAGAAGTCCCGCTTCTGCGGCCTGGGGGTGGTGGTCTGATTCCAGGGATGGCGCTGGTCGACGGGGTTGCCAAGCGGATCCTGCTTGACGAACGTCTCGCCGTGCTCCCAATCGTCGTAGTACGAACTGCCCAGCAGGATGCGAATGTTCAAATTGATGTCGACCAGATCGTGAGTCACTGCCTGGCCGTCGACGATCACGCCGGGAGTTACAAACATGGATCGGCCCCACTGATTCATGTTCTTGTAAGTATAGTCGCAGATGGCGGGATCGTTGAACGAGCCCCAGCAACCCAGAAGGATGCGCCGCCGTCCGACTTCCTCGTATCCGGGCAGAGCTTCGTAGAAAAAATCGAACAGATCGTCGTGCAGCGGAACAACTTTCTTCACGAATTCCACGTATTTCATCAACCGCACCATGTAGTCGGTGAAAAGCTGCACGGTGGGCACCGTCCCGACGCCGCCTGGATACAGCGTAGAGGGATGCACGTGGCGCCCCTCCATCAGGCAGAACATCTCGCGTGTCAGCCGGCTCATCTGCAGAGCCTCCCTATAGAACGTGCCGGTGAACGGATTTAGGGCGGTCATGATGTCCGCGATAGTCCGATACCCGTGCAAGTCGCCATGGGGGGATGCCGTCTTCTGAGCTTTGGCCCACACGCCCGGGTTGGTTTCTTTGACCATCTGTTCGCAGAAATCCACGCCCACCAGGTTGTCCTGGTAAATGTTGTGATCGAACATGTATTCGGCGGCTTCGCCGAGATTGACGATCCACTCGCCCAATGCGGGCGGGCGTACGCCGAAAGCCATGTTCTGGGCGTAGCAGGCGCAAGTGGCGTGGTTGTCGCCGCAGATGCCACAGATCCGGCTGGTGATGAAGTGGGCATCCCGCGGATCCTTGCCCTTCATGAAGATGCTGTAGCCTCGGAAGATCGAAGAAGTACTGTGGCACTCGGCGACCTGCCGGTTCTCGAAGTCGATCTTGGTAAAGATCCCCAAACTGCCCACAATGCGGGTAATCGGGTCCCAGTTCATCTCCACGAGCTTTCGGGGTTTTGCGGGTGTGTCTGTAATCGTTTCAGTTATGGTGCCCATTCGACGGCTCCTTTTGCCTGTTAGTAAGTCCTCGGGCGATAGCCGGTGGTTAGTTCGCCATGCGCGTGCCGCCACTTCGGTTCCTTATTGAGAGTCGCATTAGTGAAGGAGCGCAAAGTCCTAAGTGCCCGGCCATAAACCAGGACAGCGTTTGTCGATAGCATGGCGCCGGGAGGTTCGTCCATGAACGGCATGAACTTATCCGGGAAGCCGGGCATGGTGCAGCCGATACAGATGCCGCCTACATTGGGGCAGCCGCCGATTCCCGCCATCCAGCCGCGCTTGGGGACATTGCAATTGACCACCGGGCCCCAACAGCCCAGTTTCACAATGCACTTAGGCGAACCGTACTCGGTCGTGAAGTCGCCCTGTTCGTAATAGCCGGCGCGGTCGCAGCCTTCGTGTACGGTTTGGCCGAACAGCCACGTGGGCCGTAACTCGTCGTCGAGCGGAATCATGGGAGCGAGGCCAGCCAGTTGATACAACAGATAGAGGACTGTCTCCATGAAGTTGTCCGGCTGGACCGGGCAACCGGGAACATTGACGATGGGCAGTCCCGCCTTGGACCGCCAGTCCCAACCGAGGTAATCGGCCAAACCCATACAGCCGGTCGGGTTGCCTTGCATGGCGTGGATGCCGCCGAACGCCGCGCAGGTCCCGATGGCCACCACCGCGGTAGCTTTGGGAGCAAGCCGATCGATCCAGTCGGTGGTCGGGATGGGTTGGCCGGTATCCATATCTGTTCCGAGCGCGGCCCAATAGCCCTCTTTTTTTATCTTCTCGTTGGGAACGGAGCCTTCTACAACGAGCACGAACGGCTCGAGCTTGCCTTCCTCCGCGAGATACCAATACTTCAGAAAATCGCCGCCATTCTCATAAGCGAGGACTGGATTGTGCAGGTGGACCTTGGGTAGTCCCGGAATGGCCCCCAGAAGGACGTCCTCGATGCTGGGCTGGGTGGCTGCCGTAACGGAAACGGAGTCGCCGTCGCAGCCGAGACCGGCGGTGATCCAAAGAATGTGAACTTCGGGAACGGGTGACGGTCGCTGAGTCTTGTGACCGTAAGGAACAGCTTCGGTTGGCATCCTGGCCCTCTCCTCTTCCTCTTGGGCGCGCGAGACACGTTATCAGTTACGTGCGGCGAAAATCGCCTTGTTACTTTGGTTACAGATCCGGCGGGCATAAGGCACTTTTTTCACAAGCGAATGCCAGTGCTTTTTCTAACATTTGGGTAAACGCCAGTGAGCCAAGGGTCGTCTCCAGCGCCTGGCGCGTTCTATCGCTCCGGCCGTCCGTACCCTCGGCGCCTTTCGAGCGATAATGGGGAGTTGAGGTGTTGGAGTTCACCTTGAACCGCCCATTGGGCAGATGACTCCTACAAAGGACGATCCCCCATGGCGACCGAAAGTCCGTTGAACGAGGCGCAGCGGCGGCGGCTTTTCAGCCACGCCCAATACGCCGATAAGCTTCTGTCGGAAATCGAAGCCATACTCAGCGCTTCGGAATCGAAATCCATTTTCCCGAAGTACGTTGCGGATCTCTCTCCCCCTCAGGTGCAGTTGGTTCGGAGTTACATAGCCCGCTTCCGCGTTCAACTAGCGCGCGCTATGGATGGTTTGGGTATCGTCTCCGAGTCGCCCGCCCTCGGCGCTCTCCACTCCATCCGGGTAACTCTGACATTCGTGCGCATTGCGGTGCAGGAGATGGCTCCCCATTATCTGCGCGGCTATGGTCCGCTCCCGGAGAGTGTGACGCCTCAACTCGACGGGCTTTGCGCCGAGCTGGAAGGTCTGCTGGAGAGACTGGGCGCGGCCTTGGCGGATGGGCCAGCGGCCGACCTCCAGGCCCGGCTGGAGCACCTGCAGCAAGCCGGGGAAGGACTCGACCTGCTGCGGCTGATGGATCGAATCGTCGCAGACCGCGGACTGGTGGAGCTGCGTCCCCGCCTCTCGATGATTGTGGAGCGCCTGGAATCCAACCGGTTTGAGATCGCAGTGTTCGGCAGGGTCAGCTCGGGAAAGTCGTCTCTGCTGAACCACGTCCTGCAGACCACGGCACTCCCGGTCGGGGTGAATCCGATTACGGCTGTCCCCACGAGGCTGGTCCACGGCGCCCAAGCGTTACTGACGGTCACGTTTGCGGATCGCAGGGTGGAGCGGCTGCCCATCGAGCGGCTGCCGGAGTTCGTGAGTGAGACGCATAACCCCGCCAACGGCAAAGGTGTCGTGCGCCTGGTGGTGGAACTGCCTTCCGAACGTTTGCGAACCGGGCTCGCATTTGTGGACACGCCCGGCCTGGGTTCGCTGGCGACGGCGGGAGCCGCCGAGACGTTAGCGTATTTGCCGCAATGCGATCTCGGCGTGGTACTGATCGGCGCGGGAAGTCCGCTGAACGACGAGGATCTCTCGACCATCCTGCGCCTCTTTGAGGCGGCTATTCCGGTGAAAGTCCTGCTGAGCAAGGCGGACCTGCTGTCGGCTTCCGATCTGGAATCCGCGCTCCAATACACCGCCCAGCAGCTTCGTACGCACCTGGGTGTGGAGATCGGCGTACACCCGGTCAGCACGGCCGCCGCGCACGCGCATCTCCTGGAGCAGTGGTTTTCCGGGGAGATCGCGCCGCTCTACGAGAAACATCAGCAGCTCGCGCAGGAATCCAGCCGCAGGAAAACCGCCGCGTTGCATGAGGCGGTGGCAGCAGCGCTCCAGGCCAAACTGAACAGGAGTGGAACCAGCCAAGGGCCGGCGCAAGAGGAGCTCCTTACCCTGGAGCGCGGCTTGCGCGAGTCCGCCGGCGGACTCGAACAGGCCAGGGTGTTCTGTCTGCGCGCCTCCGGCGAAGTACGAGCATTGACGCCGGCTGCGCTGAACGATGCCGCGGATGCACTGCTGGAGGTGTGGTCCGGCACCTCGGCGAACGGGACGGACGCGGGCGCCGCCGTCGCGAAGGCCATCGCCAAGACGGCCTCAGCCGCAACCCAGGTGTATACACATCTGCAGGAACTCGCCCGCGCGCTGGCGGAGGCATTGCAGCGGGCCGCCGAGAGGCTGGGCAGTAACGATGCGCCGCCTGAGGAGGACCTTCTGCGCGCCATCCACGAAATGCCGCGCTTCGATCTGCCACCCGTGAACGGGGACTTCCAACGCCCATGGATTCGGTATCCCAAAGCGCTGTCGCGAAAACGGATTCACGGTCAACTGCAAATGGTTCTCGAAGAGCCGCTCGCGCAGGCATTCAACACGCACGGGCGGCTGGTCGAAAACTGGGCGCGCGGCGCCTTGGCGGAACTCC
>Ga0302326_10003681_pt1 | contig 36000 bp, 40 predicted proteins | sample Palsa_T0_3_FD_202264 | JGI IMG/M metagenome (GOLD analysis project Ga0302326, IMG submission 202264) | Peat permafrost microbial communities from Stordalen Mire near Abisko, Sweden - Palsa_T0_3 | ecosystem: Environmental > Terrestrial > Soil > Palsa > Peat permafrost | place: Sweden: Abisko... | reverse complement strand
GCCGCCCTGCGGACGGGTGACAATAGCCGGCTCCGGGCAGGCATCGTAATGAGCCACTATCGACCCCGCTAAACTGACATCCCCGTTAGCTCCGACTTTCGCGCCCATGGGGACTTCATGCACGCAATCCGGGCGGATCAACGCCCCCGGAACCTGCACCCAGCCGGGGTGCGCCTGCAAAGATACTGTGTTCGCACCGGAGGCGCTTTGCTGCGCCTGGGCGGCCGATGAAAGACCAAATGCGATAGCCAGGGCGACGATTGAGAATCCCGCCTGGCGAGAAGATTTTCCGGGCGCGCCACCGATGGTCGAGCCCTTACCTGTTTGTTGAGTGAGTGACATTGCGTTCCATATCCTTAGGCAAATCTGCCTCTTGCACCCCAGTAGTGCAGCCGGGCCGCCGAGCGTTACAACAAAAAATGGCGCGACAGACCGATTGGGTGGAACGACAACATGTGAGACAAGCAACGAGTGGAGCGGGGCACACATGGAGTGACCGAACTCCGCCATCACTCCGGCTGCCTGTCTTCTTAATGGTGAGTAGTAGCCGTCCCTAAACGGCGGCTGTGGCTGTCATACCTTCCGGCGCAGCAGGTTTCTTTGCGGCGGCTCGGGGTTTAGCCTTCGCTTTCGCCGCTTGCTTGCGCGCCTTGTGATACTCCGCCCACCTCTTTTTGGTAGCCAGTTGGATGGCTCGGCGCCCCGCGGCAGAGAGCCTGCGTTTTTTCGGCTTCTCCGCCTTGGCCGGCTCCGGTTCGGCTTTGGCCTTCTTGTAAGCCTGCCAACGCGCTCTCTGTGCAGCGGCGATCCTGGCTCTGGCGGATGCACTCATGGTGCGTTTTTTAGGAGCCTTGTGATCGGCGCCGGTTGCCGCTGTTATAGTCCGACCTGGACCGTGTTGACCAAGCTGCGTGCGAATTTCGGCCATCGCAGCACTGATTCTATCCCGCTCCGCTTCATAACCGCGTACGGCCATTTCCAGAATGGTGTGGTCTAGCTTTGGCTGTGCATGTCTTGGCATCTTTCCATACTCTCCCTTTTCGAACGTTCCAAACTACCTGATTATCCAATTCTATGTGTCTTGATTCTAGCACCGTGCCTGGCAACTCACAATCATTATCCCGCTACTATATTACTTGAAGCTTATGTACGCAAGGATCGTGTTGGCTCTTGCCGCTGCACTCGCTTACAGCGTCCTGCACGCGGCTCAACCATTGGTCAGCATCACCGCCGAGCGAGTGAACGCCGAGCCGCTGCTGAGGCCGGCCGCGCCCCCGTGGACCGAAGCAGGCGTTTTCAACCCGGCCGCGGTCATAGTGGATGGAAGGACCGTGCTGTTGTTCCGCGCGCGCGACGCTGGCGGCACATCGCGTATCGGCTATGCGGATTCGGCGGACAGTGTGCACTTCAAAATCGATCCCCACCCGGTGCTCGAACCGGAAGCGCCTTACGAGTTGGGAGGCGGCGTGGAAGATCCACGCGTGCTGCGCATCGGCACGACCTATTACATGACTTATACCGGCTATAACCGGCACGACGCGCAACTGTGCCTGGCGACATCGCGAGACCTACGGCACTGGCAACGGCAAGGCGTGATTCTGCCGGCGTACAAGGGCGCCTGGAACACCGGATGGACGAAGTCCGGGGCCATCGTGCCACAGCAGATTAACGGCCGATGGTGGATGTACTATCTGGGCACGCGCCACGACGCCGACGGGAAAGACCGCGATTACATGGGCCTGGCCAGTTCAGACGACCTGGCGCACTGGTCCGACGCCAGCAGCCAGCCGGTCCTCGAGCGCCGGCCGGGCGCCTTCGATTCGCGCGTGATGGAGCCTGGGCCGCCGCCTCTGATGACCAGCGCGGGCATTCTGCTGCTCTACAATGGGGCGGACGATCGGTTAGTTTATGGGCCCGGCTGGGTGTTGTTCGACAAAGCCGATCCGGGGCGCGTGCTGGCGCGTGGCGATAAGGCATTCCTTGTTCCGAGGCTGAACTGGGAACGCATCGGAACCGTGCCGAATGTCATCTTCCTCGAAGGCGTGACGATGCGGTCTACCCCGCTGGAGTTGACCGGATATTATGGCGGCGCGGACCAGTATGTCGGGAGCATGCGCATCCACATCTTACTGCGGCACGAACTTGTAGACCATCCAGGACGATAGTGCGCCGCTGGCTGAACCAAACGATACTACCTTCTGCCAAGCAAGCGGATAGTGACTCAGCATCTGGTCCATGTAACGGATGTGCACCTTGCGCGGGGTGCGCGACTGGAGGCGCCAGACGATCAAATCAACCGGGTTCAGGCGAAGATATGCCATCATCTCGTCGGACGATTGGAAATGAGACATGTACCCCTCGCCAAACCAGCCTTGCTCGGCAAATAGCTTGCTGGGGCGCAATAGCTGGTAGCCGGGACGATGGCGATCCTCGATGGCGAATTCGGCAATCATCGGCCCTTCCAGATCCGGCGCCACGATAATCCGCTTGTCCGCCCATGCCGGATCCCGGACGATGGCTTCGACCACCGACCGTATCTGGTACTCCGGCGGCCGCTCGTAGTTCCGCAGGTACGCGGCGGCTATACAAAGGGTCAAAATCGCCGCTAACGCCGGAACGGCCCTCGCGCCCATCGGGCCGCGCCTGGTCAATGGTTCGAGCGCCGCTACCCATCCGGCGAAGGAGAGCGCCAGCAGCCCGGCGCAGGGAACCAGCAGATAGCGGGATTCCGGGGCGACCGGAGCGAGAATAACAAATACGAGACAGCCGGCGCACAGAAGGCTAATGACGACCAGATCCTCGCGCCACGCTCTTGGCATGATGATCAGGGCGAGTAAACCGAGAATCACAATAGCCACCAGGACCGGCGGGAAGATTCTGAAGAGATCCATCAGGTAACGTCCAACGCGTCTGCCGATCGGGGGCGGCATGCGCGGAAGACCGACGGCTTCGAGTTTCGCGGTCCATAACGCCCAAGGCCCGACGAGTAACACCATCACAAGATACTGCGCCAGGAAACTCGGCTTGCGCAACAGGCTAAACCGGCGCAGGCAGATGCATGCCGCGAGCGGCAATACGCACACGTAAGCGCCGCTGTATTTTGTGAGCGTGGCGAACGCACAGCACAACCCACAGTAGATCGCATTACGAAAATTCGGCTCATCGAGATAGCGCAACAGGAGCACGGCCGCGGCAAGGCAAAAGAACCCGACCATCTCATCCACCATCACGGCGCACACCCAGCGCTGGACCTCCGGAAGGCTCAGAAACAGAATGCCCGCGCAAAAGCCGGCTACCGCTCCCGCCCGCTTTCGTACCAGGCCATACAGCATCCATGCCATGCCCGCCGCCGCTGCTGCGGAGACGAGCAAAGCCTGAAACCGCCCTACGCCCACCGCTAAAAACCATAATCCTGTCAGGATGTAAAACAGAGGCGGCCAATATCCGATGGCGAAAAACGGGTAATGATTGTAGTACTGCCGAGCGAAGTGACTCGGGTTCGACGAGAGGCCGGATGCGAGATAGTCGTGCACCATCACGGCGCCGACGAAGTGGCCAGCCTCGTCCGGATACGAGTCGAAGCTTGCAACCCACGCGCCGGTGGAGCCTTGCACGTAGAGACAGAGCAGCAGAAAGGCGACAGCCACCAGTACGGAAGACAGAGCCTTCCTGCCGGCGAATGCCTTCTGCATCCATGGAACCGGAAAATGCCGATCTTCTTTTACGGCCTGGTCCATCGGATTAAAGCTCTTCGCCCCGTATTACCGGCGACAGGGAGCATGGGTGGTCCTGGTTATTGTAGCGGTGCATCCCGTTGCGGCCTACCAGGAAGAGGTTTTCATAACGGACTGCGAAGAAGAATTGTGACTTCCAATTGTAGTCCATGGCGGAAGGCACCCGCAATACTCCGCCAAGCTCTATCCCCGTCGGCGCAAAGTAGAAATGTTCCTATTGACACATCGAGCACCGGCTAAGCGGCGCGCGGGCAAGGGTCCGTCGCACCGCGGCAGAGTTTGTATGGAAGTACAATGGCAGTACAATGGATTCGGGAGCGTTTATATGGCAATCGTCACCCGCAGACAACCCCGAGACCGCCGGTTCCAACTACGCACGACGGCCTCTGAAGAAACTCTGATCAAGGTTGCGGCAGAGCGTCAAGGCGTGAACGTAACGGACTTCATTATCCGAAGCGCGTGCGACAAGGCCGAACAGGCCCTCTCGGATCAGACGCGGTTCGCCCTCGATGACAAACAGTGGAAGCTGTTTATGGAAGCGCTCGACGGGCCGCCTCGCGAGAAACTTCGATTGCGGCGATTGTTTTCTGAAAAGCACGTGGCCAAGCGGCGCTCATGAGCGGTGGTCCAAAACACAAATTCGAAATCGAAAAACTGCGTCGCGAACACGATCTGTCGCTCTTCGATTGCGGCAATCCGACACTTACAAACTGGCTTAGAAAGTTTGCTTGGACCAATCAGCAGGCCGACTCCGCAAAGACTTATGTAGCTCTTGCCGAGGACCGGGTTGTAGGCTATTACGCTCTCACCACCGGTTCGGTGCACAAGCACGAGAGTCCGGAACGAATTGCGAAAGGACTTGCGAATCACCCCGTCGGCGTCATACTGCTGGCGCGACTGGCTGTTGACCATACGCAGCAAGGGAAGGGATTGGGAAAGGCACTGCTCTTCGACGCGCTGGAGAGGACAGAAGAGGCAGCCGATATCATAGGGGTTCGCGCGGTCCTGGTCCACGCGATTGACGACGCTGCTCGCAGGTTCTATGAGCATTTCAATTTCGATGCTTCCCCGATCGATCCGTTTCAATTGATGCTCCTACTCAAGGACCTACGAAAGGCGCTGAAGTAATCAGGCCGCTGCATCGGCTATTCTCCCGATAGCGCGTGCTTCACCTGCGCCTCGGCCCCGCGAATCCAGTCGAAGATATCGGTGAGCGTGGCGCGCGCGTCGCGGCGGGGGCGCCAACCGTTTACCGCCGACAACCGCCGGTGATCGGTAAGATAGATGCGCACGTCGGCCGGCCGGGTTTGGGCCACCGGCGCGATCGACAGGCGGGCGCCGGTGATCTCCTCGCACAGCCGCGTGGTTTCGACGAGCGAGAGGCTGAACTCCGACCCGCCGCCCACGTTGAACAGGCGGCCCTGGTAAGTTTCGAAATCGCCGATCTGTTCGAGCAGCAGCTCGCAGAAGTCGTCTATGTGCAGGAAATCGCGCACCTGCCTGCCGCTGCCGTCGAATCCGATATAGGAAAGATCGCGGCGGAAGTAATGCGCGGCCACCCATAGCGCCAGCACGCCCTGGTCGGATTTGGCCATCTGCCAGGGCCCCGTGAGGAGGCCGCAGCGGTCGATCACGCAGCGGATTCCATATGCATCCGCGTATTCGGCGACCATTAATTCGCCGGCCAGCTTGGTCATCCCATAGAGCGAGCGCGGGCCATCCAGCGGGAAGTCTTCGCTGACGCCCAATGCGGAGGCGCCCGTCACAGTCTGCTCGGCGGAAAGCTCGAAACGCGTCTCGCCTTCTTCGAACGCCAGCGCATTCAAGCTGCGGTACGGATAAACGCGGCTGGTGGAGATAAAGACAAAATCAGCTTTGACGCGGCGCGCCAATTCCAGGCAGTGATAACAGCCGACCAGGTTGGTATCGATCAGGTATTCCGGCGATCCGCCGTAGCCGGCCTGCGCGGAGGGCTCGGCCGAACACTCGACGATCAGATCCGGGGGCTCCGGCAAAGTGGTGAGATCGGCCAGCGACCGTATATCGCCATGGGTAAAGCCAACGCCGCCTTCGCGCAGCCGACCGAGGTTCAGCTCTGAGCCGCGCCGGTGGAGACTGTCGAAAGCGATCACCCGCGCCGACGGGTTATTCTTTTTCAGCGCCAGGGCGACACTCGAGCCGACGAACCCGGCTCCTCCGGTCACCAGCACACGGTTGTGGCGGCTAGACATTACGCGTGCCGCGGCGCGGTGCGATCTTCCGCCTCTTCCCGCCGGCGCACATAGTCGCCACGCGAAAGGTTGTGCTCGAGCCAAAGATACAGCACGATGAAGAGATACCGGCTGCCCATCTCCTTAAGCTTCAGCTTCGACATACCGGTCTTACGATTCGTCCAGGAAATGGGCACGATGGCATAGGAATAACCGCGCACGATGGCCTTTAGCGGCATCTCTACAGTCAGATTGAAGTGCGGCGAGATCAGCGGTTGCATCCCGTCAATGGCTTGCCGCCGATAACATTTGAAGGCGTTGGTAATGTCGTTAAATCGTAGCCGGAACAAAGTCTTGATAAACCAGTTGGCCATGCGGTTAATGGTGAGCTTGTGGATGGGGTAATCGATGACTTTGCTGCCTTGAATAAACCGCGAGCCAAAGGCGCAATCGTACCCCTCTTGTAACTTGCGATAGTATCGAACCAGGTCCGCGGGGCTGTCGGAGGCGTCCGCCATCATCACCGCAATGGCTTCGCCGGTAGCTTGCGCGAGGCCGGCGCGCACGGCCAGCCCGAAACCGTGCGTGCCGGTATTGCTCACCAGGCGCACGCCCGCATAGCGCTCGGTCACGCGCCGGACCAGCGCCGGAGTTTGATCGGTGCTGCCATCGTCCACCACCAGTATTTCGTAAGGAATCTGCTCTTGCTGCAGCGTTGCGGCTACATCGACGAGGGTCTGCTCGATGCAGCCTTCTTCATCCCGAGCGGGAATGACGACTGATAGCTTCATAGTCAGGCTAACTCCGCGCGGCGCCCACAGGAGCGTCTTTCCCGCGCCAGTGCCGCTCCACGAGCTGGTCCAGAATGCGCGGCAGACCGTACTCCATCTTCCAGTTCGGGAAATGACCATGCAGCTTACTGAGATCCGAGATATAACAGATATGATCGCCGATGCGGTTGACGTCCTGATAGCTGTAGCGGAGGCGCAGGCCCATGCCCGCCAGCGCGTCGATGGTCTCCAGAATGGACAGGCTGTTACGCCTTCCGCCGCCCAGGTTGTATACTTCGCCGTAACGCGGGGAAGCGAAGAACTCCATGAACAGGTGGGCTACATCGGAACTATGAATTTGATCTCTTACCTGCTTCCCTTTGTAACCATTGATGACGTACTCTTTTTCCGTCGCGGCGCAGTACACGATGTAAGCCAGGTAGCCGTGTAACTCGACGGCGGCATGCTGCGGACCGGTCAGGCAGCCGCCGCGAAAAACGCCCACGGGCATCTGAAAGTATCGCCCGAATTCCTGGCACATGACGTCGGCCGCCACCTTCGAGGCGCCAAAAACGGAGTGCAGGCACTGGTCGATGGACATGCTCTCGTCCACGCCATCGAGGCCATCGGCGTAGTCGTAGCGCTTTTCGAGTTCATTGAGCGGCAGGAAATTGGGCCGGTCGCCGTAGACTTTGTTGGTGCTGGTAAAGCAGAAGGGCGAGTCCTTGCAGAAATCGCGGGCGGCCACCAGCATGTTCATGGTGCCCAGCGCATTGACGTCGAAATCGTCATAGGGGATGGAGGCGGCTTTGTCGTGCGAAGGCTGCGCGGCGGTGTGAATAATGAATTGCGGCCGTTCGCTTTCAAACAACTGGCGGATGGCCTGGCGGTCCCGTATATCGATGGCCAGGTGCCGGTAGCGCGGCAACGTGGCTTGGAGCTCTTGCACCACGGCGCGAGTAGTGCCTTGCTCGCCAAAGAACTGCCGGCGCATGTCGTTGTCGATACCGATAACGTCCCAGCCGGCGGCGGAGAGCTGTCGGACGCATTCCGAGCCAATCAGTCCGCCCGATCCAGTGATAAGAGCCTTCATGGTCTACACTTAATCTACTGTTTCCGCGGATGCCCGCGCAAATACAAACTCATTGCAACCGAGCGATCCACCACAAGTGACCAGGCGCGTGAGCGAAAACCCGCGCCGCAAATAGAATTCGAAAATGGCCTCCGGCCTGGCGACTTCAAAAGGATAGCCGCCCACCCAGTCGATCAGGTCCCGCCAGGCGGACATGCCGCGCTCCCGGCCGGCGCTCCGCCAGGTATGGAAGGGCCTCAGCTTCACTAAGTCCTTGCACGCCGCGCGCCAGTTCAGGTGTACCAGGACGGGAATGGTCACCAGGAAGCGCAGACCCACTGGCAAGCGGTTGTATGTGCGCTTGATGGCGCGCCAGCGATCGCTGATTTTGCCCTGGTCGTTGTAAATCGCGATGAACAGTTTCCCCTGAGGGGCCACCAGCGTAGCGGCATTGCCAAGCGCCTGCCACATCGCGCCGGTATGATGCAGCACGCCCCACGAGTACACCACGTCGAAGCGGCCCAGCCTCGAAAGGTAAGCGGTATCGAGTGCCGAGCCCTCCGCGATGCTCCACTGTGTGTCTCCCGGAAAGTAGCGCCGGCACAGTTCCCGGGCGCAGGCGACCGATTGCGGATCGTAATCGAAGGACACGACACGCGCTCCCAACCGGCGCGCCGCCAGGCTGAACAGACCGCTGCCGCAGCCGATATCGAGGAAACTCTTACCGGTCAGGTTATCGACCTGCAGCATCTGCCGCAGAGAATCTTCCGCCTCGCGGATACGGTTGTCGTCCAGGACGAAAAGGAAGCGCTGCCAGTTCTCTCCGAAGGCGAAGCGTTCACCGGCGGCGATCTCCTGCTGGGTAGTCGCGGCCATCAAGCTCACTGTAACAGTGGCGCGGATCAGGCGATGTTCTCCATGCTGGAGAGGCCGGAGAACGGCAGCACCGCCTGGCCTGCGCGCTTGCGCAAAAGCCATTTGCCGTAGGGCGGCACTTCCGTCCTGGCCAGGTCCTGCAGGACCAGATCGGTCAACTCGCGGTCGCGCAGGTCCGGCGCCATGCGCTCCAGCCGGCCTTCGCGGCGCAGCAACTCGGCTTTCTCCTTCCACAGCGCCTGCTTGGAGGAGTCGCTGAGTTGCTCGAACAAGCTTTGCGCCATGGCCTGGCGGAACTGCTCGTATTCGAGGATCACGGCGCGTTCCTCGGCTTCCTGATTCTGCCGCTGGATGGCTCGCTCGCGCTGCCGGTAGCGCTCCTTCGCGGCGGCTTCCATTTCCTCGTCTAATACGCGGCGCCGCGTGGCCGGATCTTTTACGATCTTGACCAGCAGGCCGGCGGCGTTTTTGAGATTCTGTCCGGTACGCTTCTTATGCCGGCAGATCTCGACCGCCATCTCGCACCAGTCGAGCAGTTCCCTGCCCTCACCGGACGCCGCGCCCAGGTCTAGAGCGCGTGACACATAACTGGCGGCCACGTGCGGCAGCACGCCATCCTGCTTCATGGCCTGCACTAGCTGCGCGGCGCGCTCGAGGGCGTACAACTGTTCCGGCGTTTGGGCCGCTTCGCTCCATGCCATGGACGCTTTGTATGCAAAGCCTGCTTTTTCGAGCACCGTCTGGCAGTGCGCCCGACTTAATTCAGGACACACCGCGCTTTGGAGCATGAGACTTTTACGCTCAGGCACGTAGGAAGGATGCCGGTGTAGCGCGATGCGCCAGTCTTCCGCGGAAATGATGTGATACGATCCCAGCACCTGAATGCGCATCAACTGATCGAAGGCGGGCTCGAGCGTTTGCATGAGCCGTGAGAAATAATGCGGTGGATTTAAAATGCCTACGTGCTCCATCGCCAATTTGCGGGCGTCCATTACGATCAGGTCCGTCTTCTCGAAGGCCACGGCGAAAAAGCGGTACAGGTGCTTGGCGGTAATTCCATCGAGGTCCATGTAGCGGCCGGCGTCCAGCACACGGAAGAAGCCGTTGTTGATGGACTGGATCAGTTTATCGGTCCAGGTGACGCTTCCAGTACAGCGGCCGGTCTCGCGATCCAGCAGGAAACTGGCCTCCTGGAAGACATTGCTCCATTTGACTTCTTCCTGCTGGTCGGTGGCGGTGAGAGCGCGGAAACGTAATGGGATAAAGCGGTCCATGGCCAGTTTCAGGCGCTGATAGAATTTGCCGTGTACGGAATTGATGTTGAGCATGCGGGCGATTTCACGCCCACTAAAAGTCACGGTCTTGGCAAAGTTGTTACGAAAGGTGAGCACTCCCAGAGCGACGAAGATGTCCAGATCCTGTTCGGTTGGCAGGCCCAGTTCGTTGTTGCCCTGGATCTGCCAGACTACTTCCATCTCGCTGCCGTTGGGAAGAATCTTGGTGCCTTTGATTTCAATCTTGCCGATACGCTTGCCAACTCTCCGCTCCAGCACGGCGAAGGGAATGGCCGCGAGGTTTTCTTCCTCGACGGACAGGTTGACCAGCGAAGGTTTGAGGTTGTGTTTATTCACGTGCAGATCTCAAGAACAAAAGTTCCACCCTCTGTTTTTGTAACATTGCTTCGACAATTTGTTCTAGCGATTTACGATGAACCCCATGGTTCGGGGCTATTTTTATTGGCAGGCACATGCCAACCACCCCAAATCCATTTCATAAGCACGATTATGGCATCTGGGGTAGGAGCCCTTCCAGGTTTACCAAACCATAAACCATTCCATATAACACTTTGGATTCAGGAGGAGATATACTTGCAAGTTGTTGTCTTTACAGGCTTTTGTTGCTGAAGATGGCGTCGTGCAAGCCATGAGGTTGAGCGTAAATGGCATGTGCCTGATCGTAAATCCTGTGTGCCGGAGCGTAAGGCATTTGTAACTCATTCAAAACAGAGGAGATCTGAGGACGGGCTTGAGCGTAACTGAGCAAGTACTGCCTTTTCATAAACTTGCCAAGTACAAGCAGTGCTTCACCGGTAGTTGTTTACGATGAAGCACACAATCAGCGCTGGCTGGTTACGATCAAGCACGCGTCTGAACACACCCGTTTACGATGGAACACGCAAGAGCAGGGTGATTCTTACGGTGAAGCTCATATTGATCGGCGTGTATTGTGGGTTTGATCGTAAGCTTGGCGGGTGGCTAGAGACCGGCCCAGATGTCGGCCAATTCGAGGACAAAACCGGCAACAGGTCCCTCACCGACGAGGCGCTCCGGGTTGATGATTTGCTCCGGTTCGCCGACTGAGCGATAAATGTAGACGGTACGATGATCGGGGTCGAGCAGCCAACCGAGTTGGACGCCGTTGGCAATCCATTCCTGCATTTTTGCTTTCGCTTTGGAGAGTCGATCGGAAGGGGACATCAGCTCTACGATGAAATCCGGGCAGAGTGGCGGAAATTTGCGCTTCTGCTCCCGTGTTAGTACGGTAACGCGTGAGCCCAGAACCCAGGAGGCATTCGGCGAGTATGCGGCACCGTTGGGGAGAAGATATTCAACGCTAGAACCGAACGCCAAACCGCGTGCGTCTTTTCGCGCCCAGTTCGCCAATTGCGCACTAAGCTCGCTGTTGCGGAAGCTGGTCTCAGCTCCCGGTAACGGCATAATCAGGATGTCCCCTTGTGCGGTGCGTTCAATGCGCAGGTCCTGGTTGATTTGGCAGAACTGGAAGTATTCGTCGTCGGTCATCTGGTGTTCCCACTGGATGGCCAAAGGGCGATCTAACGCAACATCCTCGAGGAGCATTTGCATACACTAGAGACCGGCCCAGACCTTGGCCAATTCGAGGACAAAGCCGGCTACGGGTCCCTCGCCGGTGAGGCGCTCAGGGTTAATGACCTGCTCCGGCTCGCAGCCCGGGCGATAAATGTAGGCAGTACGATGATCGGGGTCGAGCAGCCAACCGAGTTGGACGCCATTAGCGATCCAGTCCTGCATCTTCGCTTTCGCTTTACGGAGCCGATCGGAGGGGGACATCAGCTCGACGACGAAATCCGGGCAGAGCGGTGGAAACTTACGCTTCTGTTCCTTTGTTAATGCGTTGACCCGTGACTGGTGAACCCACGAGGCGTCTGGCGAGTATGCGGCACCTTTAGGCAGCATGTATTCAGTATTGGAATCACATGACAAACCCCGTCCGTCTTCCAGAGCCCAGTTCGCTAGTTGCCGACTCAGCTCGTTATTGCGGTATCCGCTCTCAAAACCCGCTGGTGGCATGATCAGGATGTCTCCTTGCGCGGTGCGCTCAATGCGCAGGTCCTGGTTGATTTGGCAGAACTGGAAGTATTCGTCATCGGTCATCTGGTGTTCCCACTGAATGACCAGAGGACGATCTAACTCAACATCCTCGACGAGTAGCTGCATGTTTCCAGAATACCCGCTTTCGCTTCCAGCTCGCGGAACCACAACTCCAGCACCAGCAGCGACCACAGCCAGTGGGAGTTGTCGCGGCGCCCGGAATCGTGCTCGGCCAGCATCTGCCGCACGAACGCAGGCGAGACGATGCCCCGATTTAGGAACGATCCGCTGCCCAGGTGGTCCCACAGAAACGGGCGCAGCGCGCCGCGAAACCACAACGCCAGCGGCACGCCGAATCCCATCTTGGCGCGGTTCAGCAACGGCGCCGGCAAGCGGTCCCCCAGCGCGCGGATGAAGATGTATTTGCCCTTGCCTTCGCGAATCTTCCAGGCGTGCGGGATGCCAGCCGCCAGCTCGGCCAGTTCGTGGTCGAGGATAGGGCAGCGCACCTCCAGAGAGTTCGCCATGGACATGCGGTCTACCTTGGTGAGCAGGTCTCCGGTGAGGTTCTGCGTAGTTTCGAAATAGAGCGCCTGCGAGAGCAGATCGGCGTCGCCCGGGAGCAGGAAGTCCGCCAATGCGCGGGTGATGAAGGCGCTATCGGCAGGCAGCATCCACTCCGGCTGGAGCAGCGCCTGGCGCAGAAACCAGGGCGTAAAATTGCTTTCAAAATAACGCTCGAGCGCGGTCGGTCGGCTGAACATGTGCAGATAATTCTTGCCATAGGCCGCGTAGGGCAGGCGATCGGCTATCCAGGAAATGAACGATCGCAGCGCTTGTGGAACGCGATCGAATTTGCGCAATCTTTCGAGCGCCTGAAAACGGTCGTAGCCGGCGAACAACTCGTCGCCGCCATCGCCGCTCAGTGCCACTTTCACGTGGCGGGCGGCGAACTCCGAAACGATAAAAGTGGGGATGGCGGAGGAATCGCCGAAGGGCTCGTCGAAGTGCCGCACCAGGCGCGAGACCAGGTCCACGGCATCCGGCCGGACCACGATTTCATGATGCTCGGTGTGGTATGCGCGCGCCACCATGGCCGCATATTCCAACTCGTTGAAGGCGCTTTCTTCGAAGCCGATGGAAAAGGTGCGCACTGGCTCGGAAGAGGCGCGCGCCATGGAGGCCACTACGGAACTGGAATCGATGCCGCCGCTCAGAAACGCGCCCAGCGGCACATCGGCGATGAGCCGAATGCGCACGGATTCATCGAACTTTTCCCGCAAACGGTCGCAGGCTTGAACTTCGTCGAAGTCCGCGGGCGTTTCAGCTACCGGCCTGGGAAACTGCCAGTAGCGCCCATGGCGGACTGTCCCATCGGCGTCGTACGTAAGCCAGGAGCCCGCCGGAAGCTTGCGCACCGCGCGAAAACAGCTCAGCGGCTCGGGGATGTAGGTGAACTGAAAGAACAGGCGCAGCGCGTCGGCATCGATGTCAGCCGGCACACCGGCCACCCGCAGGCACTTGAGCTCGCTGCCAAAGTACAGACCTTGCGGCAGCACCGCGTAGTAAAGCGGCTTCTTGCCGAAGCGATCCCGCGCCAGGAACATGCGGCGTCGGCGCGCATCCCAGATAGCGTAGGCGAACATGCCGCGCAAGCGCTGCAAGCCCGCGGCGCCTTCTTCCTCATACAAGTGAACGACCGTTTCGGTGTCGCTGTTGGTCGAGAAACGGTGGCCGCGGACGATCAGATCGGCGCGCAGCTCCTGATAATTGTAGATCTCGCCGTTGAAGACCACCCAGACGGATTGGTCCTCGTTGGCCATGGGCTGATGGCCGGTGCTGAGGTCGATGATGCTGAGGCGCCGCATGCCAATGGCGCAGCCGCCGGCGACATGGAAGCCTTCGTCGTCCGGCCCACGATGGCGAATCTGGTGGCACATCGCGCGCACCACGGGCAGCTCCGCCTTGCCGTCCCGTAAGTAGAATCCGGCGATGCCGCACATGGCATTGAGACTAACTGCCCTTACTGTAGCATTGTGTAGCGTGCCCGGACTTCGGCCACATCATTGGTGAGAAGGTTCCAGCCGCCACAATTGGGACAGTCAAACGCCCGCATCCACAGGATGCGCCGGTGGACCGCGTGTTTGAGCTTCAGCCATGCGGCCGAGTGGCCCGCCCCACAATGCACGCAGACGTTGGTCCAGCCGCCGGCATCGATTTCCGGTGGCGGGATTCCAAAATACAAGCTCCAGCCATAGACGCTCGCGCGGGTGCCCAGCAGGCGGTCGAGGCCCCTCAGCGCATAGCTCAAGATGGCAATGAAATAGGCGTTCCCATTGCCGAACAACCAGAGCCTGCGAGGCGGTAGGGGGTGGAAATGGGAGCGGTGCAAATAAATAAACGATGCGTACAGAACCCTTACGGCAACAGGCTGCAGACCGGTCAGTTGGGCGATGCGCCGGCTTAAGTCAGCGGGCGAGTCAAAGGGGTTGATGTGGCCGCCGCCATGGTATATCCAGCGATACAGCTTATCGCTAAAGGTGGAGGCATCCGGCACGGTCACATAAAGGCTGGCGCGGCGCCGTGCTACCCGGCCAACCTCTCTCAGCGCGGGGCCGAGCTCCTCGATATGCTCGAGGCTGTGGTTGGCGATCACCGCATCGAAGCAGCCGTCACGGAAAGGCAGGTGAGATGCGACGGCCCGCACAAATCCGGCGGGCGCGCCGGCTGGAGGACGTTCCGGGTCAAGCCGAATGATAATCGCATGCGGACAGTGCTCCGCTCCGAAACTTCCGGCTCCGGAACCGAGATCGAGGACGCGGGCGCCCGAGGGCAGGTTGCGTAAGATATCGTGCATCAGAACGCGATCCTAAAGACTAAGGGTAGCTCCGTCCTGTTGGCCTCTGCGCCAGGAGATTGTCACGCGTTCGCCTGGTTTGCCACAATGATGATAGGAACCATGGGCCAATTCAGCTGTAAAGTAGACAACCAGGAGTGGCCGTTCTTGTGACCGAAGACAGTCTCGATGTCCAGACCACCGCTCAATCCCTCCAAGATGCCCGGCGTCTAGTGGCCGAGTACCGAAGCCGGAAGTCAGCGGTAGATCTGTTGCTGTCGGAGCGGCGCCGTGAGGCGGAAATCGAACGGAAGGAAGCGGCCCGGTATGGCAATAGTATTCGATAGCTCCGCGGTTCCGGCGTTCTTGTTTGAGGAGCCTGGAAGGGAAAGGACCGTGCCAGATCTGCCGGGCGGACTGGCCTTGGCGGAAGTTGAAAGATAGTCGATTTCTCGATGGACTGCGCGGCCAAAACGGCCGAGCTTGTAGCCCCGCGGGATCTCCCTTGGTGATCGCGCTTGCATGGCGACCGCTTTGTTGATGGCGCTGCCGGCAGCGCGCGTTCCTCGTTAGTGACTGGCGCGGGCGGGAAAGTAATCAACGCCCGCGCTTACTCGATGACGATTTCGACGGGGGACACGGGCGGCTCCAGTATTCGCGCAGGCAACAAACTTCCGTCTTCGACCGGCGGCTCGGGACCGGGATCGTTGACGTACATAGATGTTGGCGTGAATATCGACTGCCGTGCGGCCAAAGAGATACAGGACCAGTTGGCCCTCAATGTTGCCGCGGAGATCAGCAGCGTGGCCGCGGATCCGTCTTCGTCGACCCTGCCATTGGTCCGTCAGACCAAGTGGAGCTCCAATGTCATCGTACCCGTCCGAAAACCAACGACGATCTTTTCGTCCGACGACCCCACCACCAAACGCCAGACGCAGTTGGAGCTTACAGCGATCCCGATAAAATAGGGTGCATGCCCGCGCCCATCCCTGTCCTGCTCATGGTGCGGGAGCTCAACCTGGGCGGCAGTGAGCGGCAAATGGCGGAAATCGCCAAGGCGCTCGACCGCTCACGGTTCGATCCGCGGGCAGGCTGCTTCCGTCCGGCGGGGCTGCGCGGTGAGGAGCTGCGGGCGGCGGGCGTTCCCATCGTGCGATTTCCCGTGCCGTCGCTGGCCAGCGTCAAGGGCGCGCTACGCATCGCGGCTTACGTTCGGGAACAGGGCATCGGCCTGGTGCATACCTTCGACACGCCGGCAAATCTGTACGGCGTACCGGCGGCGCGCATGGCGGGCTCAGCGGTGGTGGTCTCCAGCCAGCGGGCGGACCGCGGCCTGATGCCGCCGCTCTACCACCACGGCCTGCGCGTTACGGACCATCTGGTGGATGGCATCGTGGTCAATTGCGAGTTCATGCGCCGCCACCTGCGCGAAGACGAGAGAGTGCCCGCAGGACTGATCCATCTTTGTTATAACGGCATCGACACGCGCGCGTTCGGTCCTGTGCGCGGCCCCCGGCCGGAGGCTTTGCGGGACGCCTCGCTGGTAGTGGGGGTGGTTTGCGTTCTACGGCCCGAAAAGGGACTGGAAACGCTGCTGGACGCGTTCGCCGAAGTGCGCGGCGACGAGGCGGGCATGATGCTGGCGCTGGTGGGCAGCGGACCTTGCCTGGCGGACTTGCAGGAGCGCGCACGGGCGCTCGGCATCATAGAGCAGTGCGTCTTCGAACCGGCTACGCCGCGCGTCGCCGACTGGCTGGGGGGCATCGACATATTCGTGCTGCCGTCCGTTTCCGAGGCGCTTTCCAATTCCCTCATGGAGGCGATGGCCCGCGGCTGCACGGTGGCGGCATCGCGTGTGGGCGGGAATCCGGAACTGGTGGCGCATGGAGAAACCGGCATGCTCTTCGAGCCGCGCGACGCGGCGGCGCTGGCTCAAACCCTGCGCCTGCTGATCCGCGAGCCCGCTCTGCGGCGCGAACTGGGGTGCAACGCGGCGCGCGCCATCGCTACGCGATTCTCACTGGCGGCGGCCGCGCGCAGGATGGGCGAAATTTATGCGGCGCTTCTTTAGAATTGAGATAAGGCAGACTTGAGACAAGGCCGGGCCGCTTACCATAACGCCAGCGGCACGTCGCCCGGGCTGAAGCTCAGCCCGAGCATGGCCCGGAAGTCGGTATGGCGGAACTCTTTGCCGGCGACGTCGTAGCGGCGCGCATCCAGGCGCACCACCGCGTGCAGTCCTTTCTTCAGGTCCCGGGTAACGCCACCGCCCACGCCGTAGGAAGAGTAGGCGCCCAACGTCTGGACCAGCGCGCTCAGCTTGGTATAACTGGCGTCCGCGCCAAAATTCCAGTGGCGCACGCCGGTGTAGCTATAGGAAGCAAACGCGGACTCCATTTTGGAGGTGAGGTATATTCCATTGCCCGGATTCACGCCGTCGGTAAACGTCAGGGCGAATTGCGACCGCCGGAGGGATTCCGTCAGCCGAACCGTCAGATCCGGCACGTAGTGCAACTGATGGGTGGCCTGCACGCCTACCGACACCCCCAGCAGAGCCGCAATGGCCGGGTCGAGGATCACCTCCTCCAGGCTCAAGCTCTCTACGCGCGCGCCGCCAATGCGGGCGGCAAGCTGCAAGCGGTGGGTGAGCTGCGTGGCGTAATTGATGCCCACCGAGTGAATATCGCTGTTGCCGAATCCCTTGGTGTATTGGAAGAACGTGAAACGATAGTCTACTCCAATGGTGGTATGCCGGCGCAGGCGGTACTGCAGATCGCCGTGCGCGTCGTAGCCCGTCAGACCATACAGCGCGCTCGACTCGCGGCGCACTATGTAGGCCTCTCCGCCGATATCGAACGACAGCCGCGGCGTCATGCGGTAAATCATATCTGCCGCGGTGGTCAGGAAGATGACCCGGTTGTCATATATGTCGTTTTGTGGAGTCTGCAGGTAGTTAGAATCCAGAATGCCAATCGTGCTCGTAAGAAAGTAATCCCGGGAATAAGTACCGGCGGTATTTCGTAAAGTGAAACTGACCCGCTTGGTCGGTTGATGGGTGAGGATGAGAGACAGAAACTGATCGGAGCCGTCATAGGCACTGTGTCCACCGTAATGCCGGAAATCACCCTTGTAATCGAGCGCCAGGGTGGTGTGCTTCCAGGTATGATAACCGTACAGGCCCAGGGCCAACTGGACGCCGAATAGATCGGCGATGGGGATGCGGCCGCCGGAGTTCACCGAGACAGGCACGAGGCCGTCATCATAGATTGCGCTCAGGCCGACATAGGGGCGGAAGGCGATGGGCGCCGTGGAGGGCGAGCCGGGCATTTCACCGCGGGACAAAATGGCGGGTCCGCCATATTCCTCGGCGGATGACACCGCGGTGTCGGACTGGGCATTGTCGGACTGCGCCACGAGCGACAGCGCACAGGCGAAAAGCAGGGTTGTGCGAATCAAGAGCAAACGGGGCCTCCGAGACTTCGGGGTTCGAACAGCGCGTAGTGAGACGCCAGGCACAAACCTTCACTCTGACGCGCCGGAAGGAGCGGTGTCAAGCAGAAGAAGGGTGCTGGGTTCTGGGTCCTGGGGTTCTGGCAAACTCTTAAACCGTCTACGGTGAGTACGCCAGAACCCAGCACCGCGAGCGCAGCGAGCACACACCCATCCCCCTTCTTAGTCTTGACACGAAGCGGCGGCCTGCGTCACCATCAGAGTGAGTAGGCGGAGGCTGGTTTGCATTCCTTGCTCTGGCTGGGCTTCAGAGCATTTCTTATTTCTCTGGTACTGACTCCTATTTGCCGGGATGTTTTCCGGTCTTACGGGGTGGTCGATGAGCCGGATCAGGCGCGCAAGGTACACCGCTACCCCATTCCGCGCGTGGGCGGACTGGCTATCGCCATATCGTATCTGGCCGCCTATCTGGTGGTGCGTCCGGAAGAAGGCAGCCCGCTTGCGCAACAACTCTCGCTGGTCTGGAAATTACTTCCAGGCGGCGCGCTGGTGCTGGCGCTTGGGCTACTGGACGACCTGTTCAACTTGCGGGCCTGGCAGAAACTGATCGGTCAACTGGGAGCCGCGGGCCTGGCATGCTGGGGCGGCGTGCACATTGTATATATCGCGCACACGTTTACCGACGCCTGGTGGACCGTGCCGCTCACCATCCTTTGGCTGCTGGCCTGCATGAACGCCTTCAACCTGGTGGATGGGCTGGACGGCCTGGCCGCGGGGGTGGGGCTCTTTGCGACACTGACCGTTTTCATCGCGGCCATGATGCAACACAGCATGGTGCTGGCGGTGGCCACGTTGCCGCTGGCGGGCGCCCTGCTGGGCTTCCTGTGTTATAACTTCAACCCAGCGACCATCTTTCTGGGTGATTCCGGCGCCCTGCTGATCGGTTACCTGCTGGGCTGCTACGCAGTGATCTGGCAGAATAAATCGGCTACGCTGCTGGGCATGACCGCGCCGCTGATGGCGCTGTCGATTCCGCTGCTGGATGTCGCCCTGGCCATTGTGCGGCGGTTTTTGCGGAAGCAGCCCATCTTCACCGCCGACCGCGGGCATATCCATCACCAGTTGCTCGATCGCGGCCTTACGCCCCGCCGCGTGGTGCTGGTGCTCTACGGGCTGTGCGGGCTGGCGGCGGCGTTTTCGCTTTTGCAAGGCGTGGTACACAGCTTCGCCGGCGCGCTGCTGGTGCTGTTCGGCATATTTGTGCTGTTGGGCATCCAGTATCTGGGCTATGCGGAGTTCGACCTGGCGGGGCGGCTGCTGTTCAGCGGCGAGTTCCAGCGCACGGTAAGCGCTCAACTGGATCTGCGGAAATTCCGTGCCGCGCTGGCCGCCGCCGGAACGCCGGCCGCATGCTGGGAGGTGATCCGGGTGGGCTGTGTCAAGTTCGGATTCCAGCAGGTGCGGCTGTGCCTGGCGGGCGAAGTCTACGAGTACTCCATTGAGGAGGCCGAAGCGGCCGGCTGGACCTTGCGCGTGCCGCTCTCGAACGGGGACTATGCGGTGCTGTCCCGCCCGTTCGCGTCCACTCTGCTGCCCATGGTAGTAGCTCCCTTCGTGGACCTGCTGCGCCAGACCCTGGTGGAAAAATTCCCCGAAATCGCCGCGGTAGAGGCGGCCGGACCGGCGGTATCTTTGGCCGGCGAGTAAGTCACAAGCGAGCAGGTGATGGGTGTTAGGTGCTGGGTGCTGGCAAATTCACCGCAGACGGTTTAAAATAAGGAGCTTCCCGAGTATAATCGCGGGGTAACGTCAGGGACCCCAAAACCGGAAAATCCTGGCTCAAGGAGGCCCACGATGCTTTCTGTTCCGACGCAGTCCAAAACGATGCTGTGTAAGTCGATTTTGAGAATCCATGTGCCAGGGCATTCTCTGACCAGAGTAATGAACGTCCTCTCACGCAATTCGACGGGATATCTGAAGGTGTTAATAGCCCCCGCCCTAGCCCTGATGTTACTGGCTCAGCTACATGCTCAGCAAGAAACCTTCGTAGCCGCGGGCATGGACCTTTATATGGCCGGCGGATATAACGATCGCAGCGGTGCCCATCCGCCGGCGCTCTACGCCTTCTCCGCGGAAGCCCATCGCACCATGACGTTCTCGGTGGCCGGGATGTGGACATGTGCCAATGGCTCCAATCCCGGTTATGGCCCGGACGGTGAAAACACCGGCGACGCCTGCTACCCCAGGGCATCCATAACCGATCCGATAGGCCCGTTCTCTGGATACGAGCTCACGGACTTCACGGGAGCTTTGGCAGGCATTTTCCTGGAGGATACGTTGCCGGTATCCGCGCCCCCAGCACTGAGATTCTACATCAGCGATAGTTCCCAGGGTGGCATTCCGACGGATTTTAAGGTGCTCAGCCCTTTGATTGGCCAAGTCTTCTTCATTGGCGATGGTTTAACCGGCACGGGCACGGGAACTCGTCAAGAATTTGTAGTGCCTCCAACGGCCACGCGCTTATACTTGGGATACGTGGACTCTTGCAGTTCCAGTGGTTACACATCCCCTGGCTGCTATGGCGACAATGCCGGGACGCTCGTGGTGTTTATTCGGATCCACGATTTAAACTAGCCGCTATAACTAAGACGACTCTCTTTGGGGGTGAAACATCTCATCCCCCCGGTTGAAAAGTCGCTCATCGGTACGTGCCTTTGGATTTTACGAGGATGGCCGAGATCCCCACGACACCGCGATCAGGGTCCTTCCGGAAAATGATCCGGTACGGGCCGACGCGTTTACACAGCCGACCTTTCCACTCCGGCCCCTGCAGCGCCTTGATGTTGCTCCACTGGGAATCGTCCGTGGCTTCCAATTCGTCAATGGCGCGCGAGATGCGGTCCCGCACGTTGCGCGGGAACCGTTCGAGCTGCGCTTGGGCATCGTTGGACAGTTCAGCGCGCCAGCGCATGTTTTATAGCACGCCAGGATTTCGACTGGCCGCGTTTGAGCTGCGCTTCCCCGCGCCGCACGACTTCCGCCTCGGCGGGTGTTAGGGTGTCATCGGAATCAACCAGGCGTTTGGCTTTTATAAGCACGCCATTCTTCTGTTCGGCGAATGCCACAAAATCCCCTTCCCGGATGTTCAGGGTTTCGAGCATCTCCCGGGGAATGACCACTTGACGCCGCTGGCCTACGCGGCCGATCCGCTCCTGCGTTGTTGTTGGTTTTGCTGCCATACCCTTTCAGATTATCTGACTGTCAGAATATGTCAAGGGACCGGCTCCAGCCTCTTTCTACTTCCGGCAACCGCCTCCCCATTGCGCCACGGGGTTTTTTCGCGCTGCGGGTCGCTAATTTTAGCAGGCGGTCAAGCGCGCTCCAGCCTCAATCCGCGCCGGGCTGGACGTGGTATGCCACGGAAGGCTCGCCGGACGGGAACGACTTCGTGTTCTTCGGGTACGTCCAGGGCATCGAAGCCGAGTGGGGCATGGTCAGCCTCTCCGAGCTTCAGAGCATCCGCGGAGCCTTGGGGCTGCCGGTCGAGCGGACGCGGCCCGTCGTCGCGATAGTGTTGATGAATAATCTTCCCTCGCGCATGGCAATCCCCCAGGGCGGCGCTTTTGCTGTGGGGTAGTGTAAAGCAAAGGGGCAGAAAATTCAATGGCTTTCGTCAGGTCAAAGGCTCGGCGAACGAGCGCCGACAAGGTCATTACGGCCTGGAACTGTCGCACAATGGAGACATGGTCACCTTGGACACATTGCGCGCGGAACGGCGGGAAGAGATCCTCCGGCTCGCCGCGCGGCATGGCGCCCACAATCTGCGTGTATTCGGCTCCGTTGCCCGAGGCGAGGCCAACGAGAGCAGCGACCTCGATCTGCTGGTAGCGTGGGAGCCAGGCAGGAGTCTGCTGGATCATGCCGGGCTGGTTCAAGACCTGCAGCAGTTGCTCGGGGTCAAGGTCCATGTCGGGACCGGGAAGTCGCTGCATGGGTATGTGCGCGACCGAATCCTTCGCGAGGCAACGGGGCTGTGAACGTTGCCGCCGAATCACCCGCTTCGTCATGAAGCGGGGGGCCGGGCAGAGCGGCATTCATGGCGTCGGAGGAATTGCAGGACGCCGTCATCCGGAACGTGGAGGTGATATCCAGATTCACGGAATTGACCTCGACGAGGTTTGGAACGTCGCCTCTTCCCGGATACCGAACTCCTGGCGGTATTAGACAGTTTCTTGCCGGTGAAGATCCTGGTTCCGCGCCGGTTCCATGATATTGCGATGGGTCGGGAAGCGAACGGCACGGTGCGGTAGGGCCTAGTTGCGGCAGCTCATCCAGAGTGTCGAGGGCTCCACTCTGGCGGAGATGAGATGAGCCGATATCGCAAGGGTTGCCGAGCCGCGCGCGATAGCGACCGGGCGCATTCCCGAAGACTGGTTAAGCACCCGATGAACCGACCGAGCTTGACACGAACATTTGCAGCCCCTACCCTGAAGGCGAGTAAAACGCTTGAGGTATTGCATGAGCAGGACAAATGGCTGATGGCAAACCGGCAGGGCATTGATGCGAAGATTCGCAAGGGTATCGAAGAACTGGAACGTGGCGAGGGTATTCCCGAAGATGAGCTGGACGCCTACCTTGAAAGGCTGAAAGCCCAGCCGGAATGAAGCGCCGGTACATGCTTGCCCCGAAGCCGCCCGCGACCTGGTCCAAATCTGGCGTTATCTGAAGAAGGAAAGCAATCAGGGAACCGCCGACCGCGTGGAATCCGTCATCCGTAGCAAGATTGTCTATCCGCGATTCTGCACGCCCATCGGAATGTTGCAAAGCTTTTGACCAAGCGCCTTTGAGACACGCTGAGAAGCGCATAAGATCGGGCGCTACCCCTCGCGGAACAGCACTTCCGTTGAGCTATGCAGGATGATGTGCGCGTCCAGGGCCGGGGACACGTGCTTGATGTAATAGAGGTCGTACTCGAGGACCTCCCGCGCGTCGCGCATGCGGCCGTAGTCGCAATTGAGCTGGCTCCATCCCATAATTCCGGGACGCACGGCGTGGCGCAGGCCGTAGTAAGGCATTTGCTCCATGAGCACTGGGATGAATTCGGGGCGGTGCGGCCGTGGGCCCACCAGCGCCATCTCGCCGCGGATGACGTTCAGCAGTTGCGGCAGGGCATCCAGATGGAGGCGGCGCAGCCAGCGGCCCGGCAGTGTGAGCCGGCCGTCCGCGCGATGGCAGCGGAACCGGTAGAGCATGAACGGCACCATGTTCAGGCCCAGGCGCTGGTGCGACTCCATGACCGGCCCGCGCGAAGTGAGCACAATGGCCAGCGCGACCGGCGGCAGCAACACCGCCAGCAGCAGCAGGCCGGCCAGAGCCAGAATATTGGAATAGATGGCCTGCAACGCGATGGCGCCGCGGCGGGCCCCCAGTTCGCCGGAGAAGATCAGTTGCGAAGGCAGCAGCTCGGTCACGCATACGCGCTCGCAGGCCAGCTCGTAGAGTTCGCCCACCTGCTGGATTTCAATGCCGCGGAACTGCAGATCCAGCAGTTTCCGAAACGGCAATCCGCTGCGGCGTTCGGCGACCCCCACCACGATGCGATCCGGAAGGACTTCGGAGACTACCCGTTCGAGGTCCGCGGTGGAACCGAGCACCGCCGCTCCGTTGAGCGGCGTGCCGGCGGGGCGCCCGTCGTCGATGTAGCCGACGATGGAAAAACCCAGCTCCGGGTGTGCGGCCAGGCTCCGGCTGGCTTCCACCACGGCCGCATTGGTTCCGTAGAAAAGCACCCGTTTGGCGCCGAAGCCCTTCCCGAACATGGCGCTGTAGAACATGCGCCAGAACAACAGCGCCAGCAGCGCCAGGCCGCTGCCCGCCACCATGATCATGGGAGGCAGGACCAGGTCCGAAATGTGCAGATAGCTCAGCAGCGATTCCAACAGGAAGGTCACCCCGAAGGTGAGGCAGAGCTGCTGCAGGAGCAGAATTTTCGAGCGCACGCCCACTTGCGCGTAGAGTTTGTTGAGCTGCAGGCCGGCCAGCAGACCCGCCACCACCAGCGCGATCTGCAGCAGCCCGTTGTCGTACCACAGAAACACGGAAGGATCCGCGCCGCCCGACCAGTAGGCCGCCAGGATGTAGCAGGAAAAAATCAGAAGGGCTTCCGGAACCAGGAGGCTGAGGATACGGGTGGAGAAGAGGCTCCTGAGAAAAGAAAACATCGTCCTGTACGCATAGTACACTGGCACGGAAGGGCATGCGCGAGCTGAACTGGAAGCCGGAGCAATCCGTTGCATTGAGCGTGCTGGGGGATGGAGCGTGCGCGGGAGCGGCGCGCATTCTGGAGGTTTCGGGCAAACGCATGCGCCTGGGCGCGGGATTGACGGTGAAGACCGGCGCCGCGGTGCGCCTGGAATGGGACGGGCAAATGGTGCTGGGCGAAGTGCTGCAAACCGAGCTGTCCGGGTTTTGGATCGAGATCCACCACATGCTGCTGGACACCGCCGCATTGAGCTGGCAGCAACAGGGCTGGCAGCGCTGATGGACGCGCGAGATGCCCGCTAAGGCGCAGTGGCTGCTTCGCGTGCCGGAGATTCTGGAGGAATTGCGCGCGCTGGACGTGCCGGTGGTGGACCGCGCCGTTTGCGAGGGCCTGTTCCGTCTGCGGCGGCGGCGCGCCATCGATCTGATGCGATGCTTCGGCGGCTACCAGGCCGGCCGCACGTTTTTAATCGATCGGCCCAAGCTGGTGGCGCAGCTCGAGCAGATCCGCGACAGTGCGGATTTCAAGATGGAGTGGCGGCGGAAGGAGCGCCTGGCCGAGCGGCTGGAAGCTATGCGGCGGCTGCAGGCAGGGGCGCGCGTGGCTATTCCAGTGGAGCCGGAAGTGATGAGCCAGCGATGGCCGGACCTGCCGGCGGGGGTGGGGCTGAGTCCGGGCGCGTTGCACATTCAGTTCCAGTCTTCCGAGGAACTGCTGAGTAAGTTGTTTGCGCTGGCGCAGGCGATTGCGAATGATTATGAGGGGTTTGAGAAGCGCACCGGGGGGGAGTGAGGTATCAAGCCCGCAGCGACGGATGGTCGGAACTGAAGCTGGTCCAGCCCTAAGGGTCTTTGAAGATGTTCTTCGGCAAGTGGTGTAATCGCCGTGCCGCGCGAGTACGCGACGGCCAAGGCGTTCCGCATCGCGCCGGAAGACCGTCTCAACAAGACGACGAAGCGGACTGATCCGGCTCCCATCATTTCGGGTGCGGCGTAATGTCCACGAGGTGATACTTACTGCCAATGATCTTGAAATAGAACCGCCAATCACGGTTCACGCGTCCCTGCCAGACGTTATCGGCGCCTTCGTACTTCTTGCCCGCAGCGACGGATGGTTCAAGTTCGATAAGAGGAAGCCCGCCTGTTTCCACAAGGCTCGTTGCACCGCCGCTGGCGCCTGACGGAGGCTTCGGTCAAGCCGCTCGGTAAGAATAAGATCCATCAATTAGGAGGCCGCGCGCCTGGGACGCTTAGAGAGCTTGGCGGTCCGTTCCCGGAACGCCTTCATTGCTTCTGGGACCGAGCGGTAGGGTCCATGTACACGCCCTTTCGGATGTCTTCGAGCCCTTCGGCAATCCCACGGTCCACAATGGACTTCGGCTCGAGGACGATCTTGCCTTTTACTGCCTTGGCTTCCAGTACGTCGCCAATGGCGACGCCGATCTGTTCCCGGACACGCAGCGGGATGACCACCTGATATTTGTTTTTGACCGTAACGATAGCCATAGGTTTATGGGGGACAACAGTTGAAAGGTTCAACTCCGGGTAGCTTGCAGTGCGGCGAGTGGGCCGTGGCGTGCCCCGGCTGAAGGCGGCGCTGACCTCGGCGGAGACACGCGCATCCGCTGGCCGGAGTGACCGAGATTCTGGGGCCGGACGGCAGGGCGGCGGGCGAAGTGGTGCTGACCGGCCTGGTCAACGACGCCATGCCGCTTGCTGGATGAGCGGCAGGTGGTGTGGAACTGTGATGATGATGATGTTTCGGCTCGACTTTGGGCCTGCTGATTCACTGGATGCCGAGGGTGTTGCCCGGTTGCGGTGGGAGTGTTCGGAGTGTATTTGGCGAGGTTGCCGGGGTATTCGCTGATGGGGTGCGCCGGGGCTTGGATTGAGCGGCGGGTGACGCGCGGGTGAGGTGGTGGGGATGTCATCGTTGCCCGGAAAGGGCCACGTGGTGGGCGGCGAAAGATCGAGTTGAAAGGAACGCGCATTAACGAACATGAAAAAAACGATTTTGATTTTCGGAATGGCCGCCTTTGTAGGGCTGATCGTTCACCCGGTAGAGGCTCAATCCAGAACGGAAAAGGAAGCTGCGGTTCTGAAGTACAAAGGTAAGTTTCTTATTGTTAAGAATGACGGTATCTCCGTAGGGCTCGCTGGGGAGGGCATGTGCAGTCTGGGCGATTCCTCGGGCGCGATAAATGTCCTTAGCGCCGCGGGCGGCATCGAAGTCCGTGATAGATTTCATTGTGGTACGGAACCGATACACAAGGGTGAATGTCTCAAGATTCGCTCCGTCCGTCTAGGCAAAGACTATTTGGACCTTGCAGTTCAGAGCATCACACCGCATTCGATCACGCGAGGAATTGGGGCTTTTGCGCACCCGAGTATGGAACAAGGGAGAGCGTACATTGTGATGGACTTCGATACTTCCGATGCGTTGGTCGCTCAACGGTTTACGCTCCTGGATGGCACGGATTCTGTGGATGGCGCGCAGCTCGGAAATACCGCGGCCGGCGTATTCGTGAATCAGGTAAAAGCCGGCATGTCGTTTGCCGAGGTTGAGAGCGCTTTGGGAGTTCCGCAAACGCGCATAGATCTTGGCGAAAAGGTTCTCTACAAGTACAAAGACATGACCGTTGAGTTCCATGACGGTAAGGTTGCCGATGTTCGTTGAGTACTTTAATTGCCCTGGCGTCTTGCGGAGGCTGAAGCTCCCGCTAAAGGGCGTCGGCGCGCAGGATGCTGCATCACTGCCCCGGGCGGAGCGCGAGTGAGGTGCAAAGCGTAGTCGAACATGGAGGGTTGTACGGTGTACTATCGGGATAGATAGGACGAGGTGGACGACCCATGACCATTGAACTCAAGCCCGAACATCAGCGCATGATCGATTTGGCTATCCAGTCCGGCGCATACCAGAACTCCGATGAAATGCTGGACCAAGCCTTCGAGATCATCCGCGAACAGCTCCATCTTGAAGATTGGATGAAGGAGCAGCGCGAAGCGCTTGCTTCCCAAATCGCCGTAGGCTTCGCCCAGGCAGAGCGCGGCGAACTGATGGATGGTGAGGAGGCGGTACAGATGCTGCGTCAACGCCGCGCCGAGCGGCTGAAGACGCCAGGATGAGGGCGCCGTTTCAATTCACTCCGCAAGCGACTGAAGACCTTGATGGCATTTGGTGGTTCATTGCGATGGACAGCAACGAAGCCGCGGACCGGGTGGAAACCGAGATCATAACCACATGTCATCGGCTCGCTCGCTATCCTTTAATTGGAAGTAAGCGGCGGGATGTCACACCCCTTCCGGTACGTTTCTGGACCCTGCCCAGATACCCGAATTACGTCATCGTCTACCGGCCGGGAGCCAAGCCTCTGCAAGTGATAGCCATTCTGCACGGCAAGCGAAACCTGAAGGAGATTCTAAGAGCTAGACTGCAAGAAAGGCCATGAGGCGCGCGTACCGCCAGGAGCATTATGGAACGAGACGATCGCGGCGCAGAAGTTCGTTTGCGGCGCAGCAAGCTTGGCATTCGTAAAGAGGATCTCTGATGTTCACTGCAACATATCCCGCGACATTCCTACCGGAGGCGCCCGTGGTGACGAGATTCCCCCGCCGTCGAAGCCCAAGCGCGGGCAACGCCTCATCAGCGTTCCTCTCTACCTTGCGCCGAAGCTGGCGTTGTATCTCGCCATGCGCGAACGCGGCATGCCGAACACTAAGCTTGCCAAGCGGCTCGGTGTGAGTGAAACCATTGTGCGCCGGATGTTGAATCCGGGGCACCACACCAAACCCGAGAAGATACAGGCCGCGCTGGCGGCACTCGGCAAGCGCATCGTCGTAACGTTCGAGGATGACGCATGAGAAGTGCACATAATCGTTATATTTGTTCAGCTAAGTTGCGAGGGTAGCCCCGATACGTAACCGCACAGATGGGCAGACAGGGGCATTCCGGTGGCTGGATCGACAAATTCGACTCCCCTGCTCCGTACTACCCATTCAAGTCCCGCAGCGCGGCGGCGGCACAGGATGGCTTCGCTCGGAAAAATGCGGTAGGTGGTGCCGATGGACTCTGGAGTGTTGTAGGGCGACAGGACCTCCAGGGCCAACTTGCGCATCAGGCGTTGGGTATTGATTTTACAGTTCTTGGGGGTCATACGGCAAAGCTGCGACATGCCCCGCCAGCCGATCACGATGATGCGCGCGCCGGCGGATTCGGCGGCGGCGGCCTTCCAGAGAGCTTGATAGAGGACTTCCTCGCCTAGCGAGTGGCCATCGTGGGCGGCGGCGCATTTGCGGATGCGCGGGCGGCGGGTGGTTGGTGCGACTACAGGGGTTGGTGCGAGTGAGGGGGCGAGGGGGCGAAGGGGCGAGGGGGCGACCGCAGGGATCGGGTTGAGGACTGGGGCTGATGCGACCACAGGGGTTGATTGAAGTGAGGGGGTGAGGGGGCGAGAGGGCGAGGGGGCGACCGTGGGGGTCGGGTCGAGGACTGGGGCTAGTGCGATCACAGGGGCTGGCGATGGGGCGATCACTGAGGTCGGCTCGAGTGCTGGGGCTGTAGCAACAGCTGCATGCGGAACGACTGCGGGGTCTGATGCGACCACAGGGTCTGGATCAGGCTCAGGGGCTGGAGGCTGTAGGTGGGGTAGGGGAATGGGGCCATTTAAAAACGACAGATAGCCGCCCATACCCGGCTGGCTAACGATCTCGTCCCAGCCCAGAGGCTCCATCGCCGGCTTACGCCTGGAGGATCGCTTGGGCGCCTTCGGGTTGTTTTTGGTCGACTCGCTCACTGAGCAGCTCCAACAACTGCGCTCCGGCCATCTGATAGTCTTCCATGGCCTTACATTTCGGATCGTAATCGGCCAGGAACTGGCGGGCGCGGCCACACTTCGAAACCGTGACGTCGGTCCGTATGGCGGCCAGCAGGGGAATCTTGAATTTGGCGGAGAGGTCCTCGAGGGATTTCATCATGACGGCGGTATGCTGAAAGCGCTTGTCGACCATCACCGGCAGCAGCGCTACCGGCTGGACGTTCACCCGGAAAAGCTCGTTCATCATGCGGGCGGTTTCGAGGCAGGCGCCGGCGCCCTGCAGGCTGAGGGTATCCATACTGACCGGGATCAGCACGCGCTGCGCGTAAACCATGGCGCAGGTCTGCATCAGCGTGATGGAGGGGGCTACGTCGATGAGCACGATATCGTAGGGCTCGTCAACCCTGGAAAAGAGCAGGGAAAAGGACATCTCCCGCGCCGGCACGCCCATCAGGGAGGCCTCCGCCTGGATGGTTTCGCGGCTGCTGCAAAGCACGTCGATATTGGGCGCGGCATGCACCAGGCAGCTTTCGAACAGGTGGTTGTAGACCACGAAATGGTGCAGGAATTTATCGGACTTGAGCCCCAGGGACATGCCCACCGAGCCTTGGGGATCGGTGTCGATGAGCAGGACTTTGCGGCCCTGGTCGGCCCACAGGCGGGCCAGGGTGGTGGCGGTGGTGGTCTTGGCTACGCCGCCTCTTTGATTGGAAATCACCAGCCTAATCACTGTTGTTTCTCCGCGTTGCTCTCCGCGAGGGTCTGCCGGATGCGTTCCACGTCCTGGGCGGACCAGCGCCGATACCGGTTGGCCTGGTTGCGGTCGGGCTCCTGGATCTTTTGAGCGCGCAACCAGTTCATCAGGGTGCGCTTGGTAATTCCGAGGACGTCGGCCACTTCCTGGGACTTGAGATATGGCTCCACGCGAGATTTCATGGATTGGCTACATTTTTGATGGTAAGGATCACTTAGGTGCATTGTCAATACAAAAGTGATGAAAGTAATGAAAGGATATGTGAGGGGAGCTGGTCGGCGCAAACCGCCGAGGCCGTGCAACCGGCCCCGGCGGGATAATGGCCGCGAAGAGAAGCTCGGGCTACTTACTGATTGATCTGAGTGAAGAGGTTGGTCCCCTGAATCGCGGTGATCTGCATGTAGAAAGCATAAGTGCTTTCCGTGGGATCTTCACACGCTAGCGTGACCGTCACCGGGCCGGTGAAGCTGGCTACTGCCTGGGTCGGAAGCGATGCAGATCCGCCAGCAGGTACGGTCACAATGCTTGATTCGGTATAAAGCCCGGCGGCCGATGCTTGAAGCAGGCACGTCACCACGACCGGTATGCCGCCCACGTTTTCTGCCATGGCCGTCGACGAAATCGAATACCAGCCGGCGGGAAGAGAGAGCGTTGCTACCGTTGCAAGGGTGTAATTGAGCGAAACACTGCCGGGCGCTTGCGCATAATAAATGTTCGCTATTCCCTGCGGCCCCTGCGGACCGTTGGCGCCCGAAGCTCCCGTCACACCTTGTGGTCCCTGTGAACCTTGGGGTCCTTGCGGCCCAACCGCACCGGCAGGTCCCGTGAGGCCTGTGGCACCGTTAGCACCCTGCGCTCCCTGGGGTCCGGCAGGCCCTTGCGGACCGGTGGCGCCCGCGGCTCCCGCCGGTCCCTGGGCTCCGGCAGCGCCGGCGCCTGCGATCAGACTCCAGGCGGCCGGTGCATTACCAGGCTGGTTGGCGGTGTTGTTGGCAACCAGGCTGATGTAACTCGAACCGTTGTAGGCGACGGCGTCGTTCAGGTTATAGGGCTGAGCGGCATTCCAGGCATTTTGCCAGGTCAGGCCTTGCGGCCCGGTGGGGCCGGCAGGTCCGGCCGCGCCTGGTACACCTGGCTGCCCGGCTGGACCGACGAGCCCCATGGGGCCCGTAGCGCCGGTCGGGCCCTGTGGCCCGGTGGCGCCCGTGGTTCCCGCCGGTCCAGCAACTCCGGTAGGGCCGCCGGCGGCGAGCAGGCTCCAGGCGGCTGGTGCATTACCAGGCTGGTTGGAGGTGTTGTTCGCAACCAGACTAATGTAAGTGGAACCGCTGTAGGCGACGGCGCTGTTAAGGGCATAGGTGGTGGAATTGTTCCAGAGGCCTTGCCAAGTCAGACCTTGGGGCCCAACCGCACCGGCAGGTCCCATCGGACCAGTGGCGCCGGTGGGGCCCGGCAGCCCCAAGGGTCCGGCAGGCCCCTGCGGACCCGAGGCGCCCGTGGCACCCGTGGCTCCCGCGGGTCCCCTGGCTCCGGCAGTTCCGGCCGGCCCGGTGGCTCCGGTGGCTCCGGCCGGCCCGGCAGACCCGGTGGCGCCCGTGGCTCCAGCCGGTCCCAGGGAGCCGGTTGGCCCGGCAGGTCCGGCGGGTCCGGCAGCGCCCGCCGGTCCGGCAGGCCCCTCGGGGCCGACTGCTCCGATGGACGCGTCGAAAGTGCCCTGGAGCTGCGTCGCATTATCGGTTAGGACCAGTTGGTAGGATCCCGGATTGAGATTGGCCGGAAGATAAGCGACAACGCCCGTTGCCGAATAAACCTCCACCACGAGCGGAACTCCGTCCAAAGTGATGCCGGGCGTAACACTTCCGAAGTTCCCGCCTGTGATCGTGATGGTAGGTTGATTTGTCGAGAGATTAGCTGTCACCGAGGTGATGACTGGCGCGGCAGTGGCGGCTCTGGCCGGCGCGGTCCCGAACCCATACATGTACATGCCAGCTAGTATTGCCAGGCAGACTGAAACTCTGCTGTCAGCTAACCGGCGGCCAAGTCCGGATGCCAGTGAATGCGCGGGAACCAGGGCCGGGTTTCTCGTAGCGTTGTGTTGCATTGAACTGTCCTCCAACCAGATATTCGGAAACGACAGGAAAAGCGGCTAATTTACTATGGCCGGCAATTGGAACGCGACGCCGCCTGTAGGCGCATGGTGGCATCGAGACGACGCTGGAGAGACGGCGCGCACGGACAGTTCTTCGCGCTGGTGGAAGGCGAGCGGCATGCGCGCGCACGTGCTGGCTCGTGGTCCGCTGCCGCAGCCCTTCGTCCCACAAATGAGAAAGGTGGCAGATCCTGAGCCCGCTCGGCCGCAGGTCCCGGTAAAGCGGGACTACCGTTCCCGGCGGCCAGCAACAGGCGGCTCAAACGATTTATTAGTTACTATTAACGTTGGCTACCGAAATCGCAGTGATCTGCGAGTTGGAAGCAGTCACGCCTGAGGTATTCGCAGTACACTGCAAGTATACATATACTGAAGTGGTGAAGTTAGCTACCCCCTGAGTCGCAAGCGTTACCTGCCCGGAATTATTCATGTCCGTCACGACGGGTGCTGACGCGAGGGACCCAGACGATGACACAAGTTGGCAGAACACCGAGATACTGGCACCTTGGCCGTTCTGGATCTGTACAGCGGTCGTCGACGAAATCCAATACTGGCCGGCGTTAAGAAAGAGCGTTGCAACCGTTGTACCGTCGCTGTAGATTTGAACAGGGCCGCTTGAAAGCGCGTAATAGTTGAGTGTTGATCCCGGCTGCCCCTGCGGGCCTGTGGCGCCCGAAGCACCCGCCACACCTTGTGGTCCCTGTGAACCTTGTGGTCCTTGCGGCCCAGCGGGACCGGCAAGCCCCGTGAGGCCGATGGCACCGTTAGCACCCTGCGCTCCCTGGGGTCCGGCAGGCCCTTGCGGACCGGTGGTACCCCCGGCTCCCGCCGCTCCCTGGGCTCCGGTAGCGCCGGCGCCAGCGATCAGACTCCAGGCGGCCGGTGCGGTATCAGGCTGGTTGGCGGTGTTGTTGGCAACCAGGCTGATGTAACTCGAACCGTTGTAGGCGACGGCGTCATTCAAATTATAGGGTTGAGAGGCATTCCAGGCATTTTGCCAGGTCAGGCCTTGCGGCCCGGTGGGGCCGGCAGGTCCGGCCGCGCCTGGTACACCCGGCTGCCCGGCTGGACCGACAAGCCCCATGGCGCCCGTGGCGCCGGCCGGGCCCTGCGGCCCGGTGGCGCCCGTGGCTCCCGCGGGTCCCTGAGCTCCGGCAGCGCCGGCGCTGGCGACCAGACTCCAGGCGTCCGGTGTAACATCAGGCTGGTAGGCGGTGTTGTTGGCAATCAGACTGATGTAAGTGGAAGCGTTGTAGGCGACGGCGCTGTTCAGGGCATAGACGGCGGAGTTGTTCCAGTAGCCTTGCCAAGTCAGACCTTGCGGCCCAACCGCACCGGCAGGTCCGATCGCACCAGTGGCGCCGGTGGGGCCCGGCAGCCCCAGGGGTCCGGCAGGCCCCTGCGGCCCGGTGGCGCCCGTGGCTCCCGCGGGTCCCTTGGATCCGGCAGTTCCGGCACGTCCAGGGGCTCCGGTGGCGCCCGCCGGCCCGGCAGGCCCGGTGGCACCCTTGGCTCCAGCCGGTCCCCGGGAGCCGGTTGGCCCGGCAGGTCCGGCAGGTCCGGCAGCGCCCGCCGGCCCGGCAGGCCCCTCGGGGCCGACGGCTCCGATGGACGCGTCGAAAGCGCCCTGGAGCTGCGTCGCATTATCGGTTAGGACCAGTCGGAAGGTTCCCGGGCTGAGACTGGCCGGAAGCAGGGCTGTGACGGAAGTCGACGTATAGAGCTCCACCACGAGCGGAACTCCGTCCAAAGTGACGCCTGGCGTAATGCTTCCGAAGTTAATGCCTGTGATCGTGATGGTAGGTTGATTTGTGGAGAAATTGGCCGTTACCGCGGTGATGGATGGCGCGGCAGCGGCGGCTCTGGCCGTGGCCGCCCCGAACACATACATGCACAGGCTGCCTAATATTGCCAGGTAGACCGAAGAGTCGAAGCTCAGGGCCGAGCTTTTCTTAGCGTTGTATCGCATTGAAGTGTCCTCCAACCAGGTATTCGGAAACGGTGACAAAAACGGCTAATGCAAACTTTTTGAAGTCTGATCAAGATGGCTGACATAGCGCCGGAGGCGCGTTGTCAATACAAAAGTGATGAAAGTAATGAGGGGATATGCGAGGAGACACAGGGTCTGAATCGACCCCAGGGGTTGGCGCCGTAACCAAGCCGGCGATGCCGCTGGGGGCATCGCCGGCCGGACTGCCAGCGTGGTCCGGGACAACCGTTTAGCGGCGGGGTCAGTTAATTTTCTTGGCCACCGCGGTTTGAAAGATGGGAGGGGGGACACTTGTGGTTGCGCCCATGATGTAAATCTGCTGCCCTCCGTCGACCACGACGGCGGCAAAGGTTAGGGAACCCGACGGGGCCTCCGGGATCGTCACCGTGCCGGTACAGTTCGAACTCAGCGTGTACGTCCCCGGAAATGTACCGGAAACCATATAGCCGGCTGCATTCTCGGTGACGGCGTAAGTCAGGTTTCCCGCGCCGTCCAATGTGAGTAGACCAACAGCCGTGAGGGGCTCGCCGGCGGATGTCCCACTGCCTAATACTCCATAGTTGCCCTTTACTGTGGATAGCGAGCAACCGGGCGTTGTGGGAATGCCAATTCTCTTGGCCACCGCCGTTTGAACGATAGCGGTGCCGGGGTTGGATGTGCCGATGAGGTCAATCTCCTGCCCTGCGTTGACCACAACGGCGGCATAATCCGCGAAACCCGGGACCGTCACCGTGCCGGTACAGCTCGAACTCAACGTGTAGGTCCCCGTAAGAATACCGGGAATTATCTCGCCGTTGTAATTCTCGGTGGCGGTATAAGTCACGTTTCCCGCGCCATCCAATGTGGCGACACCGACGGCTGTGACCGGTCCAATTCCGAGGGCGGTCCCGCTGGCCAGCACCCCGTAGTTGCCTTTGACTGTGGCCAGCGTGCATCCGGTTGTTTGGCCCATGACAGGGGCCGTTGTGACTGCGGATAAAGCAGCCGCCGTCAAGACCATCGTCAAGGCCGTGGAGAGAGCCGAGAACCATCCGGCCAATCGTTTTTCGTTTTTCGTTTTCGCGTTAAATTGCATTGAAGTTGCCTCCAACCAGACATTCGGAAATGGCAAGAAAAATAGCTAAGCATGGTAAACTTTTTGAAGTCTTATCAAGATGGCTGAGGCGACGCCAGACGTCACGCAGAAGCTGCTGGCCTGGCGGGGTGGCCGCAGGGAAGCTCTCAATGAACTATTGCCCCTGGTGTATGGCGAGCTGCGCCGGCTGGCAGGCTATCACTTGAGGCGCGGACGGATTGAGGACACCATGCAATCGGCGGGGCTGGTGAATGAAGCCTACCTCCGGTTGGTCGATCAGGGGCAGGTGGAATGGCGGGATCGTGCGCATTTCTTCGGCCTGGCCTCCAATCTTATGCGCTGCATTCTGGTGGATCACTACCGGACCAAACACGCTCTCAAACGCGGCGGCGACGCGTTCACTGTGCCGATTGACGAAGCGGGGAACATGGCGGTGGCGGACTGGCGGGCGAACATCGTCGAACTCGACGAGGCCATGAACCGGCTGGGGGCGATGGATGCACAGCAAGCCCGCATCGTCGAGTTACGCTTTTTCGGCGGCTTGAGTATCGAAGAGACTGCCGAGGTGGTGGGCGTCTCACCCGCTACGGTTAAGAACAGATGGAGCCTGGCGCGGGCCTGGCTGCACCGCGAGCTGCGCGGTAACTAAACCCGTGTCT
>Ga0302326_10003680_pt1 | contig 36007 bp, 29 predicted proteins | sample Palsa_T0_3_FD_202264 | JGI IMG/M metagenome (GOLD analysis project Ga0302326, IMG submission 202264) | Peat permafrost microbial communities from Stordalen Mire near Abisko, Sweden - Palsa_T0_3 | ecosystem: Environmental > Terrestrial > Soil > Palsa > Peat permafrost | place: Sweden: Abisko... | reverse complement strand
TGCCGATCGCGTCGATAATCATCTTGATGATGACCGGGACGTCCTCGAGGCTGGCGTTCAGCCAGTAGGTGCCGAGCGGGGCGAACATGAACGACAGGTTGCCCAGCGCGGTGCCGGCCAGGTCAACCCAGTACGTGTCGCCCGTCTCGACCTGCCAGCCGATGCCGAACGCGGTGTTGGCCGCCCCGGAGAACGCCTGCACGAACGGGGACACGTAGTCGTTGAGCCCGTTCAGGATCGAGTCGTCCGCGCCGGCCGCCTTCAGCGTCTGGGTCGCCTTGTCCCAGGAGAACAGCCCGAGCAGGCCGAACACGGACGGTGTCAGCGCGGACAGCGTGATCCACGGGAGCAGCCAGTCGATGTTCCCGTTGTTCGCGTCGTAGGGGTACAGGAAGAACGTCTCGAACAGCGGGCACCAGATGTCGAACATGTCGATGACGCCGGATTGGCTGCCGCGCTTGCCGTCCTCGCCCTTGAAGGTCTGCAGGTCGCCGACGATGTCGGCGAAGCCCCAGACCGCCTGGGCGGTGCCGCCGAGGATGCCCAGCCAGAGCTTGACCGTCGGGTCCATGTCGGTCAGCGCCAGGGTCCCGGCGCCGTCGCCGGTGGGCAGCGTGGGCAGGGTCGGGAGCGTGTCGCCCTTGCCGAGGACCTTGGCGACCAGGGTGGCCGGGAAGCCGATGACCATGCCGACGACCTCGGCGACGGTCAGCTTGAGGTTGATGTGCAGCACGTCGTCCAGGAGCAGGCCGAGCAGCGATGTCTCCGACACGAGCTGGAACGGGGTGGTGATCACCGTGGTCAGGTCCTCCAGCACCATGATCACGATGTCGAGGAGGGTCTGGGCGACGTCGTCGCAGAACTTCAGGGCCTTGACCACGACGCTGTCGGTGTCGCTGAGGAACTTGTAGCTGGTGAAGCTGGCGTACAGGTCGGACAGCGTCCCTTGCTTGGCCGAGGTGCTGCTGGCGCCGAAGATGGACGAGATGATGTCCGTGGAGTACTTCTGCAGGGCTTCGATCAGGGCGATCCCGTCGGCCCAGTCTGTCGCCAGCTGGTCGTTGACGATGGTGTCGTACTTGGACTGGGTCACGTTGGGCATGCCGAGGGAGACGATCGGCGGGACGTCCTGCTGGAACTTGTGGTACAGCCACATGCCGGGGGTGTCGTTGATGACCCGGGTGAACATGCCGAAGTCCTTGGCCAGGCCGGACTGGGCGCTGCTGCTGCCGGTGTCGCCGCTGGCGGGCGGGGTCTGGTTGGGTGCGCTGCCCAGCGTCTTGCCGCTGACCGCCGGCGCCAGCTTGTTGTTGATCCAGTCGGTGACCTCGGACTCCGCGTTCGTGAAGTAGTTATCCACCGTGAAGTTGAGCTTCTGGACCTGGGTGGCGAGCCCGGCCGGGGCGGCACCGATGGCGCTGGCCACCGTCTGGCCGTTGGCCCAGGCGGCCTTGAGCAAGTCGATGACGTTGTGCAGGAGCCACCCCACCCCGTTTTCGATGTCGGCCCCGAGCGCCTGGAAGAAGCCGCCGATGGCGTGGAAGGCGTCCTTGATGTCGCTGATCACCAGGTTGGTGAAGTTCTGCAGGGCGCCGCCGATCTCGGCCCCGATGTTGATGAGCCAGCCGGTGGCCTCGTCCACGAAGTGGGCGGTGATGCTGGCCAGCTTGGCCGCGCCGTGCCGCAGGGCATGCCCGATCGTGTCGAACACGTGCTGGAGTGAGAACGTCAGGTCGCCGGTTGGCGCGGGGCCGAAGGCGAACGCCTCGGTTGAGGACTGCACGGTGGGGACCTTGCCGGTCATCTGCAACAGGAGCGACTGGGTACCGTCGGCGGGCGTGGTCTTAGAGCCGGCCGCGATGAACGTGCTCAGCGCTTTGGCCGAATCGGCGCATGCCTGCTGCTTGGCGTCGCCGGACAGGCCGGTCAGCCCCGGGAACAGGTCGCCCCCGCTGCTGTTCTTGGCCGCCAGCAGCGCGTTCCCCCCGTTGATCGGGCCGATGTCGGTGAGCGACCCGGTTCCGTTGAGGAAGCCGCGCACGTCGGTGTCGGGCACGACGGTGAGCGGGCTGCCGGCCGGGCCGAGAGGCTGGACGGTCAGCACCGCGCAGTCCAGCTCCTCGGCGGGCACGCTGAACGTCACCCGGCCGGTGTAGTCGGCGGTCAGGTTAGCCAGTGCGTCCGGGGTCGCGTACGTGCTGCCGTCCGGCTGCCAGATCCCTACCGGGCGGTCGGGCAGCACCGACACCCCGGCGCCGGGCACCGGCACGTTGTTAGCGTCGAGCACGACGATCTGCACCCGGTAGGAATCGATTTCCACCTGCTGGGTGGCCTCCTGACGAACCAGCGTCTGGGTCCAGCCCGAGGAGTCGAGGGTGAGCACGCTCAGGCTCTTGTCCAGGCCGACCGCGAACAGGGTGGACTGGGTGGGGTCGGTCGGCACGCCGAAGATGGCGGCCAGGCCGGGCACGGCGACGCCGTCCTGATCGATTGATTTGCCCGGGACGACGGGGATGGCGGGCTGCCAGGAGCCCGGCGCGATCTCCAGCACCGTGTTCAGCGTCCCGTCGTGGTCCAGGGCGTTGACCACGTCGAGGGCACCGGTCCACACCGCCACCGAGTTACTGGTCGCGGCCGGGTTGTCGGTGAGCGACACGGGGTCGGTGCCGTCCTCGGGAACGAACCAGGTGACGGTAGCCGTCTGTACGGCGTAGCCGGGCACGCCCGAGTTGCTGCCGGGCGTGGCCCAGGCCCACAGCAGCGCGGTCGCGTTGGAGGTGCCTGCGTCTGTGAGCGGGGACTGGCCGAACTGGGCCGTGGTGTAACCCGACCACTGCTGCTGAGCGTAGACGCTGAGGTCGGCCTCCGATTTAACGGCTTGGTTCGCCAGGACCAGCGAGTACCCCACCGGGGCGGACGAGGTTTGGTCGCTGCTGTACAGCAGCATGCAGTCCTGCACCGCCACCTCGGTGGCGTCGAAGGTCTGGAACAGCTGGTAGCCCACGGCGCCGTTCGCGAAGTCCGGCCCGGCGAGCCAGCCGACCAGGTTGATCGTCTGGTTGCTGGTGTCGGTGACCACGGTGTAGAAGTAGGCGTCGTCCTGCGGGCTGATGCCGCCCCGGAAGATCGGGAAGGCAGCCTCCGTGTCCACGTTGAACTGGTCCAGGCCGAGGTCGTAGAAGTCGGCGTTGTAGCCGACGTTCCAGGCGCTCGCCGAGTCGAGCTTGGTCAGCCAGGACGGGGCGCCGGACATGTTATCCGGGTAGCCGAAGACCATCATGTACACGTTCTTGCTGTCGGCGGCCACCGCGACGTTGGTCAGGTTGGTCAGGTTGCCGGTCATGGGGACCGCCACCGGGGTCCAGCCGGTGGCGGACGACGCGTCGCGCAGCAGGTGGGAGATCGCGCCGCCGTTGGCCGTGGTGAAGACTATGGCCTCGACCAGGTTGTTGTTGAGCGGGTTGACGAACGGGATGACCTTGTCGTCGGTGCCGATCATCAGGTCGGAGGTCAGGAAGTAGTCGTGCGCCAGCTCGCAGCTGGCCTGGAGCGTGTACGGCTGGGGCTGGGCGGGGGTGGTCATGGCTTACCGTCCGTTCTCGGCGTTGGCTTCACTCAGCGAGTCGTCACAACGGCATCCTGGCCGGTTCGTGAGCTTCTCAGCAGAACCAGGCGAGTGGCTCATCCGGGCAGGCCCGGCCCCGGGCCGAAGCCGAGGGTGACGATGTAGTGGTTGGCTCCGCCGGAGATGGCCAGGGCGCGGCGACCGCCGGGCAGGGTGACCCGCCGCGGGCGGGTCTGGGGGGCGGTGACGCGGCCCCGGCCGCCCTCCCCGAAGCGGGTTTCGCCCCAGGTGTAGATCTCGCCGCCGAAGGTGACGGCGGCGGCGGAGTGGTCGCCGGCCCAGAAGCTGGTCACCGGTCCGGCGGTGCGGGGGAAGGCGATGACCGCCGGGGCGTCCCGGTTGACCTGGTCGCCCAGGCCGAGCTGGCCGGCCTCGTTAGCGCCCCAGGCCAGCAGCAGGCCGCGGCTGGTCAGCGCGAGGGTGAAGCTGCTTCCGGCGCGGATGGCGCGGACCCGGCCCCAGGCCTGGTCCAGCGGGACCCGGAGCGGCAGCGGTCGCCCCCGGGGGTCGGCCCCGAACGCCAGCAGCTCGCCCGTCGTGGTCAGCACCACCGTGTGCTGGTACCCGACGTCAACCGCGGCCGCCTTGACCCCGCCCGTAAGCGGGCTCGCCGTCGGGGTGGTGACGTCGCTGGTGGCGCCCAGACCGGTCTGCCCGGAGCCGTTGCGGCCCCAGGTCAGCAGCTGCCCGTCGGTGGTGACGGCGGCCGAGGTGCCGCGCCCGGCCGCAAGCGAGGCCGCGCCGCTTTCGATGACCCGGGCCGGGGTGAGCTGATGCTCAGTCGGTCCGCTGCCGACCTGGCCGCGGTGGTTGCGGCCCCACGCGTAGACCTCACCGTGGGCGGTCAGCGCCAGCACGTGGTCGATCCCCGCCTGCACGTCGGCGACGAACGTGCCCGCCAGTAGCCGGACCGGCTCCCAGGTCAGCCGGGTCTGCGTGCCGCCGTCGCCCAGCTGGCCGTAGCGGTTGCCGCCGCAGGCGTAGAGCTCCCCGGCCGACGTGCGGGCCACGGTGAACTCCCCGCCGCCCTGGACCGCCGTGACGCCAGCGGGAAGGGCGGCCTGGGCCGGCCGGTATACCCGGGCGACGTGCCCCAGCCCCAGGCCACCGGAGTTGTTGTACCCCCACGCCAGCATCGGCGAATGCGGCACGCGAACCAGCGTCTCGGTCATCGGTGATTTCCCCTTTCGCGCGTCGCTACCACGTCGGCGGCAGCGAGGTGGACTCGTCCGTGCAGGTGGTCCTGCCTGCTGTGAGCTGAGTGGACTAGGCCGAGCCGGTCGGCCCTGGAAGCTGGCGGCCAGGCCCGCCCCGAGCGGAAGCGTCCTCCGCCAGGGCGGCCCGGCGGAGGAAGGTAGGAAGGAGCGAGCAGTGCTGGGCGAGCTTTGATTCGGCCTCGAGCGCGTAGCGGGTGCGCTGGGTTACGAGCGCGGCGTGGGTCACGGGTGAGTTCTCTCCTGCGCCACTTCAGTGTGCCGTTTTCACTTAAGCAAACTGCATCCCCTGGTTATCCCTGGGACACTTTAAGGGTTTAATACGCCCATTTAACCAGACCGAACTCGTAGAGATCAGGTCGTGACGGCGGCTGGCTGCGGGGCGTATGACCGAGGCATGCGGTATGCGCAGCGTGGCGGGTATACGCCCCGCTGAACAGCAGCGGCCGGAACGAATGCGGCTGCAGGCCGCCGGGCGGTTCGCCGACGGCGATGGGATCGATGGGATCGCCGGAGCCGACCAATGCCGACCCAGCGGGCCTGACGGCGAGGGCTAGGCCAGAGGCCAGGCCCGAAGCGCGCGCGGCGAACCTCCACAACGCGGAACCTACAGAGACGCCCGCCTCGCAGCCGGACAGAGCACGATCTTCTAAGCGGTAGATCGCCGACTTGGATCCTGGTCTACCGTCTCTGCTGACGTTCCCGGGGGGACGTAGCCCTCGCAGGAGCAGCGCCTCCACAAGTGCTGCCAAGTCAGCCGACGATGACACGACGGACGGTGAAACTTAGGCACATGATTGCAGCGGACGCATGTTCCCGTGTCGGGTCTGGTCCATGGCGGATTAAGAGTCATTTTTCTCTCCCTCCCATCGAGCATGCTCTCAGGGATGACACTCCAGCTTCCTGCTACCCTCCACCCTGCTGACTAAACCCGTCGTCTCCACGGCCTGGTCAGGCACCCGGCTGGCGGCGACACGCCGTAGTCTGGCCCGACGAATCAACTTTCGTCGGGAGGCGGCATGTAGACGACAGCTACCACGCCCGGCTCGTCTGGACTCATACTCACGCCAACGATGAAATCAGGCTCCGAAGACAGCGCGCCCTGAACGCGGATCGGCGCACGCGAGTCGAACTCGCGCAGCTTGTCGATCAGATCGCCAACGGTAACCACAGGCTTCTCCTCAGTCATAATCCACCCTGCCTTCCGTGCGATCCGTGTGCGATAAGGGACAGCAACCCACGGTCATCCTTCTGGTCGGCGCCGGAATCACCTCCCTCATGCTCCATTGCACCTCTAGCATCCGGCGTGGAGCGTCGCCCTGTCCAGCAAGCACCAGGCTGCTAGTGCGGCTCGGCGGCATCAGCCTCGGCGTATTGGTTCTAGCGGACGCGGCCGACGGGGCAGACGGTCTAGCCACAGGTGAGTTCGACCGTCTGATTTCGCGGCGGGAGGGTCCGCTTTGGTGCTGCGATGTAATTTGAGGTATTCATATCGGCCGGCATGCCAGGCCATGGTGAGCCGTCAACGAACACGTACCGCAGCGCGGCGTAAGCCCGCTTGTTCTTGGTGCACGCAGTGACCTTTGAAACGATCAGCTTGATGGGCACCGAACTATAGGCGCCCGTGTGGCAATCCGTGTAAGCGCACAAATCAACTACCGCCATGCCTTTAGCAGTTGCCGTGGGCTTTCCCCAGGCAGTCCATACGAGATTCCTGGCGGTTATGTCATCGGTATTGCAGATTACCTCCACCACCGTGGGCATCGGCTGCGGCCCGCTGCCGCAGAAGGACATCGTCACCACCACCGGAGCCGGCCCGGCGACGTGACTGCATCCAGCCAGGAACAGGGCGGAGAGCTGTGCGGCAATCGCGGCGCGATGCATCATCCTGACCGGCATGGTCGCTCCCTGCTCGCGGCGCCAGCCTCCGCCCGCTCGGCGGCGCGGGACTACCGCCGCTCAGGGCACCGAGCATACTCGTGGAGGCCATCGCGCAGAAGCCGCCAGGATGGGTTCTCGGATCTGGAAACGGACATGACGGCTGGCACAAGATCGGGTGCGAGTGTGCCACGAACATGTTGCTGTCCGAATCCCTCGTCGATCATGTCGCAAGCCTCTCAATGGGCGGTCCTGCGACCAGACCCAGAACTGTTCCGCGCCCGCGGAAACGGAAGGCGGTGATTTCTGCGATGCCGACGGTGGCGATAGGAGCTGACCGCGGGCTGCGGACGCTCACGACCGATCGTCGGCTTTCGGGCTTTCGGTGGTGGCGTAGAAAGTGTGAACCTGGATGAGGCCGTCGCGGATCACGAAGGTGTCGGTTCCGACCAGGTCATCTCTGCCGTCGCTGTGGGCGCGGAAGTTGACGTAGACGACCTCGCCTTGCACTTGGAGCGAGGTTACGTCCAGCGAGCCGATGAGCGGAAGAACCTGCTCGTAGCTTGCGCGGATGTGGTCGTGGCCCGAGCCGATGCCGTCAGGCCCGACGACAATCGCGTCCGGGGCGTAGTCGGTGAGGATCGTATCCAGGTCGCGGTCCAGCTGATGGTTCATGTGACGGTCGAAAACTTCGCGAGTTGTGGTCATGGAATTCTCCTTGTTGTAGTCGGTCGGGTACGAGGTGGGTGTAATTAGCGGGCTGCGGCCCGCGCTGCGGGGGGGTCAGACTGCGGCGAGTGCGACGCATAGTGCGGCGAGTGGGAGGGTTTGCAGCGCGACGCGCCCGTCGATGACGGAGTCCCAGCGGGCTTGGAGTTCACGGGCATTGTCTGGCACTCGGTCGGCGACTGCCGCTGCGGTCAGCGCTGTGTTCACTGGCTTGCTGATGCGGGTGTAGATCACCACGAAGGTGATCAGGGAGAGTGTGGCGAGGGCTCCGGCTGCGGTGCTCACCCAGTGCCCGGTCGCGCGGCGAGCGCGGCCGTCACCGCAGCGGCGATCAGGCCGCCGATGCTGAACACCGCCAAGCAGCGGTCGGCGACGCGGTGGATGTGGCCCATCACTTGGGTGAGGGCGCGGTCATCGACTGCGGCGATGGCAGGGCGTTGGATGATCGCGCCGAAGACGTCGGTGCCGTAGATGACGGCGTTGGCGAGGATCGCGAGGCCGACGATGATTTCGATGAGAGCGCGCATCAGTGGGTCTCCTGCTCGGTGAGCATGCCGTGGACGAGGTCGAGCCGGGCCTGGGCCGCGCTCGCGCGCAGGCGTCCGCTGGCCTGGAGGGTGGCCAGGCCGTGCCACGTTGACCAGGCGACCTCCGCCCGGGTGCCGTCGGCATCAGGGAGTGCGTCGCGGATGCCCCGGAACGCCCGCTGGAGCGGTTCGGGGGTGTGATCGACCGCGAAGGCCAGCCCGGAGGGCAGCAAGAACATCGCCTCATAGACCCGGGGGTGCGCAGCGGCGAAGTCGAGGTAGGCGCGCATCCGCTCCATGGGCGAGGCGTCCGCCGTCTCGAGCGCCGCGGCGAGGTCATCGAAGCCGTTGAGCGCCACCGCGTCGATGAGCGCCTGGCGGCTGGCGAAGGCCGAGTAGAGCACGGGCTGGGTGACGCCGAGCTCTGCGGCGAGGCGGCGCATCGTGACGGCGGCCCAGCCGCCGGCCTCGGCGAGGTCGCGGGCGGCGCGGATGACCTGATCGCGTCTCAGGTCGAGATCTGGAGCGGGTCTCGGGGACATGACCCATAGACTAGCACTGTTATTTAACAATGCAAGACTATAAATCTGAAAGGACCATCTCGCCTCGTTCTACGCCCCCCGAGGAGTCCGGGCGGGTGCCTCACTGGAGTGTGTCGTGTAATGCCGATAGCGATACGAGGAGCATGGCCGCCTGCTGCTGGCTGAGCGCACGGCCGGCGGCCAGCTCGTCGCCCCACTCCTCGGGTGCGATCCTCGCCCGGGCGGGAGCCAGGAACCGCTCGAGCAGTTCCGGTTGTTTTATCGGGATGCCGGTCTTCTGCCGGACGGCTTCCGCGGCGCCGGTGAGGCGGGCCGCCCGCAGGCCCTCGCCGAGGTCTGCCGTGGCGGCGGCGGCCAGTTCCAGGGTGCTGGCGAGGAGCTCGGGGTCGCCGCTGCTGGCGACGTAGTCGACCATCTCGGACAGCTGGTCGCGCGCCTCTCGGCTGCGGCCCGCCCGGAGGCTGACCCCGGCCAGCGATTGCTGGTCTATGGCCACGCCCAGCATGTCCCCCTCCTTCCGGTCCACCGCGAGTGCCTCCTGCAGTACCTGCGTGGCATGGTCGAAGTTGCCCGCATCGCTTTCCGCCTGGCCGAGGTTCGTCAGGGCCGCGGCGAGCCGGAAGCCGCTGCCGATCTCGCGGGAGATGGCGGCGCTGTCTTCCAGCAGGGCCCGCGCGGTGTCCAGGTCGCCGAGAAAATGATGGGTGATGCCGAGGCTGTTGAGTTCTCGTGCCTCCTGATCCCGGTCGCCGAGGTCACGCCAGATCGCCAGGCTGCGCTCCAGGAGCGACAACGCGTCCTGCATTTCGCCCTGCTGCTGCAGCAGAACCCCGAGCCAGTGCGCCGCCTGGCCCAGCGGTGCTCCGCCGTCCTCGGCGGTCAGCTCGATGGCCCGCTCCAGCCACCGCCGCCCCTCGGTGGCGTAGCCGTGCCGGTACCAGAAATAGGCCAGCGCCTGCACCAGCCGCAGGCCGGTAGCTGCCCGCTCGCGATCAGCGGGCCCCGGACCTGCGGCTGCGGTTTCCAGCGACCAGGCCAGGGCGGCGCGCAGGTTGGCATGCTCGGTCTCCAGCCGGTCCAGGGCCGCCAGGTGCGCCGGGCCCGAGCCGCGCAGCTGCTCGTCCGCCTGCTCGGCGACCCCGGCATAGTACTGGGCGTGGCGGCGCCGGGCGTCGTCAAGGTCCCCGGCCTGCTCCCCCCGATCGAGCGCGTACTCGCGGATGGTCTCCAGCATGCCGACACGCGGCTCGCCGTCGGGTCCGTCGGTCACCGTGATCAGGCTGACGTCCAGCAGCCCGGCGGCCAGCTCGAGCGGATCGGATCCGGTCTCGGGGCCGGGCTCTGCCATGGCGATGGCCGCCAGCGCGTCCAGGTCGAAGCCCCCGGCGAACACCCCCGCGCGGCGGAACGCCTCGGCCAGGTCGGGGGCCAATAGGTCATAGCTCCAGGCGATGGTGTTGCGCAAGGTCTGCTGGCGCGACGGCTGCCCGATATCGGCGGCGGCCAGGTCCAGGCTGTGCCTGAGCCGGGCCAGCAGGGCCCGGGGGGCCAGCAGCCGGACCCGGGAGGCGGCCAGCTCGATCGCTAGCGGCAGTCCGTCCAGCCGCCGGCAGATGGCCGCGATGTCGTCGGCGTTAGCCGGAGTAAGCGCGAAGGCCGGCCGGACCATGGCCGCCTGCTGCACGAACAGCCGCGCCGCGCCGGACGCGGCCACCTCCTCCGTCTTCCCCTCGCACGGCACCTCCAGGGGGGGCACCGGCAGCTCCTGCTCACCGTGAAGGTGTAGCGGCCGCCGGGACGTCGCTAGCACCGTCAGGCCCGGCGCGGCCGCGAGCAGCCCGGCCACCACCCCGGCGGCCCCGTCCAGCTGCTCAAGGTTGTCCAGCACCAGCAGGGCCCGGCGATCACGCAGGTACCCGCTCACCGCATCGACGGCGGGCCCGTCGCCCACGACGTCCAGGCCGTCCGCGATGGTCTTCCACATCACCCCGGCATCGCGCACAGCCGCCAGCGCGACGAAGAACACGCCGTGCTGGAACGCTTTATCCAGCGCTGCGGCGGCGGCCAGCGACAGCCGCGTCTTGCCGACGCCGCCGGTGCCGGTCAGCGTCACCAGCCGGACCCCCGGCCGGGTGAGCGCGGCGCCGACCTGCTCCAGCGCAGCGTCCCGGCCGACCAGCGGCGTCAGCGGCACCGGCAGTCTGGTCGGGGCGCCCAGGCTCTTCAGCGGCGGGAACCGCTCCGGCAGTCCGGCGGCGACCAGCTGGTAGATACGCTCCGGCTCCTCGATGTCCTTCAGCCGGTGAAATCCCAGGTCCCGGATTGACACCTCGGCAGCTAGCCCGGAGGCAGCTAGCCGGGAGGCCGCCAGCCGCCGCGTCGCCTCCGATAGCACCACCTGGCCGCCGTGTGCGGTGGCCGCGATCCGGGCCGCCCGGTGCACGTCCATCCCCATGTAGTTGTCCTCATGCGGGGTCGGCTCGCCGGAGTGCAGGCCCATCCGGACCCGGACCGGCACGCCCTCCGGCCAGGCCTGTGCGGCTAGAGCACGCTGCGCGGCCACACAGCACGAAACGGCGCCGTCGGCGGACTGGAACACCACGAAGAAGCTGTCGCCCTCGGTCCCCATCTCGTGGCCGCCGTACTCGGCGAAGCAGGCGCGCAGCAAGGCACGCTGGATCGACAGCGCCTCGCCGTACCGGTCGCCCAGGCGGCGCAGCAGTTTCGTCGACCCCTCGATATCGCTGAACAGCAGCGTGAGCGTACCGGTCGGCAGATTGTCCCCCATGCTTCGATTATCACCACTTGTCCCCCATGCGTCGATTGTCACCGCACGGGACCCAGCCGGCTGGCGGGACCCAGCCGGCTGGCCGATCGTCGCGGCTGGCATGCTGGCATCCGTGAACGGGCCACGCGACCTGCAGGAACTGAACGCGTTCCTGCTCGGTATCCCGCTGTTCGCGGCACTGGACGAGATCACCCGGCGCCAGCTCGCCGAGCAGCTGGAACCGGTTCATGCGGCCGCCGGGGACGTGGTCATCAGGCAAGGCGACGCCGGAGGCGGCCTTTACCTGGTCGTCAGCGGCCGCCTCCGGGTCTCCGTGGCGGCGGACGGCACCGAGCGCGTCCTGCACGACCTGGGCCGCGGTGCGATCGTGGGGGAGATCGCGCTGCTCAGTGACCGGCCCAGGACGGCGACCGTACGCGCGGTCCGGGACAGCGATCTGCTGCTGCTCCGGGCAGCCTCCTACACGTCCTTGATCGAGCGGAGCCCGGCGCTGCTCGCCGAGATGGCGCGGCTGCTGGTCGACAGGCTGCTGACCGTGGACAGGCTGCTGACCGTGGACAGTCGTCAGGCCAGGCTTCCGGCCACCCGCACCATCGCCGTGGCCGCCGCCGGCCAAAGCACTGGGGCGGCATCGATGGTAGCCGGGCAGCTGACGGTGCAACTGGCACGCGCTGGTTCAGTCTTCCGGGTGGACGCCGACGTCATTGAGCGGCAGCTGGGCCCGGGCGCGGCCCAGCGGGGACCAGACGACCCCGGCCGGGCCGAGCTGACCGGGTGGCTGAATGCCGTAGAACGCGGGCACGATCGCGTGATTTATCAGCCTGACGCGGAGGACACCGCGTGGAGCCGGCTCTGCCTGAGCCAGTCGGACGTAGTCCTGCTGGCCGCCTCGGCCGGGGACGATCCTTCCATCGGTGCCGTGGAAGCCCGTGCGCTGGCCATGGGCTGGCTGCGCTGTGAGCTCGTCCTGCTGCACCCGGCCCGGCCAGCGGGAACGGCCAGGTGGCTAACAGACCGAACGGTGGCCGACTACCACCACCTGCGCGCCAACCGGCCAGGCGATGTCGCGCGACTGGCCCGGATGATGACCGGCGCTGGCTGCGGGCTGGTCCTCGGCGGCGGGGGCGCGCGAGGGATTGCCCACCTAGGCGTGATCCAGGCGCTTGAGGAGGCCGGGGTGCCGATCGACGTCGTCGGCGGCACCAGCATGGGCGCGATCATGGCCGGTCTATGTGCCCTGGGCATGGACCACGCGGAGCGGGTGGCGCGGGTAACCGCCATCGCCCGCAATGGCCGCCGGCTGCTCACGCCCACGCTCCCGCTGATCGCCCTGTCAGCGGGCCGCCACTTGGACCGGATACTCACCGAGAACCTCGGCTCAGCGCCCATCGAGGATCTGCCGCTGCGTTTCTTCTGCATCTCCGCCAACCTGAACCGGGCCGAGGAGGTCATCCACGAACGCGGGCCGCTGTGGCCAGCGGTGCGCGCCAGCCTGGCCCTGCCCGGCATCTTCCCGCCGGTCTACACCGCTGGAGACCTGCTCATCGACGGCTCGGCGGTGGACAATGTACCGGTCGACGTCATGCGCGACCGGGTGGGGAATGGCCGTATCGTCGCGGTCAACGTGTCCCCCGAGGTGGAACCGCTGACGGCCGCACCATTTGAGGCAGGCCTGTCCGGCTGGCGCGTGCTCGGGCACCGCCTCAACCCCTTCGCCCCGCCGCAGCCGGTCCCGAGCGTGGTGGACATCCTGAGCCGGTCGACCGGGCTGTCCCAAGTTCGCCATCAGCGCGCCGCTCTGGACGGCGACCACATCGACCTGCTGCTCCGCCCGCCGGTCGCCGGAATCGGCAGCCTGGACTTCAAGGGCGGGCTCGCGCTGATCGAGGTCGGCTACCGGCACACCGTCGAGGCGCTGGCCAAGTCCGGCCTGGCCGAGCGTTTCGCGACCTGAGCCGGGCGACCTGAGCCGGGCGGCCTGAGCCGGGCACGGCCATCAGGAAGCCGGGATGTTCTGCCGGTCGGCGAGCACGCGCGCCAGCTCGAACAGGACCTCGGCGGCGCAGGCCGGATCGTTCTTCATCAGTTCGTCGATGAAACGACGGCGCAGGACCAGCACCTGCCCGTCGGACGCCGCGGTCACCGAAGCGGAGCGGCGTCCGGTGGACCGGAAGAACCCGATCTCCCCGATCACGTCGCCCTGGCCGAGCACGGACAGTCGGCGCTCCCCGTCGTGCACCTCGAACACTCCCTCGAGGATGACGAAGATCTCCCGCTGGGTGAGCCCCTTCTCGGTCAGCAGCTGGCCTGCCGGGACATCCATCAGGAAGCCCTTGCCGGTGAGCTTACGGACCGTGTCCTCGCTGAGCGCCTCCAGCATCGACGGGTGTTCGGTCTCGGTCTGCCGCAGGCGGTTAACACGTTCCCAGACGGCCGCCTGGTCGAACCTGACCGGCGCCGAGTCGGCGTCCAGCAGGCGGGCCCAGCGCCCGACGTCCACCGGCGCCCGCTTACCCGGGCCGTAAAAGACATCCGCGAACGGCGCCACGATCGAGCCGACCTGCTCCAGGTACGCGCGGTCACTGGGGACAAACACCAGCGGCACCTCGATGCCGTCGGCGGTCGGAACGAGCCGGCCCGCGTAGGTCCGGAAGCCGAGCAGCCGGTAGTGGCGCACCAGCCCGGCGGCGCAGTTGATGAACCCGACGTCGGCGGCCAGCTCCTGCGCGTACAGCTGGCACACCGCACACGACATCGACACCAGCCCGAGCTGCCCGCGGTGCCCGGGCTCGATCATCAGCCGCCCGATCTCCGCCGTGGGCATCTCGCGCAGGCCGTCGAAGCGCTCCATCGAGAACGTCTCCCAGTCCTTCGCGGGTACCTTCCCCGGCGCCCAGCGGCGGATGCGGATGGTGCCGGTCAGCTGGCCTGCGCCATCGTCGGTGTACAGCAGCGTCGTGTACGGCTTGTCGTCCTCCTCATCGTGCACCCGTCCGCGGCCATGGTCGGCGTTACCGAGCTTGCGGCCGAGCTCCTTGCCGTACACCGAGTACCGGAACGAGAACACCGCCTCGCGCTCCGCCTCCGTCTCGGCGACGTACACCGGCTCGAGCGCGTTGATCAGCTCCGGCGCGGCGGCGCGCATCTCACCCGACGGCGCGACGACCCGCCCCACGACCCGGCTCACCCGGCTCACGACCCAGCCTCGGTGGGCCCCGGCGTCTCATCCTGCGCGCTGGCCTTGCGGCGCGTGGATTCCAGCAGGTACTTGACCCGGGCCAGCTGGACGAGGCGCGCCGCCTCGTTGGCGAGCCTTCGGCTGCGCGGCATCACCAGGTCCGGGATCGCCACCTTGACCCGCTTGCGCACCGGCCGGCCGGCCGCGAAGTCCAGCACCATCCAGGCGGCCAGCACGCCGAACTGGTCGGCCGTCGGCGCCAGCTGCGGCGCCGAGCCGGCCTGGCCCCGGATCATCGCCTCGGCGTGGGCGAGCATCTCGCGCGGCACATCGAGCGGGTCCACCAGGCGCGAAAGGAACTCCACCGCGCCGAGACCGGGCGGCGCGCCGTCGAGGCGCCCGTCGAACGGGCGGGTCCGGCCGTTGCGATAGTCGAAGGCGTAGACGACCTGAGTGCCGCCGAGGTCGAGCCCGGAGATGACCAGGCGGCGCTGGCGCCAGGCCTCAGCGTGCAGCGCGCGCTTGGCCGCGATCCCGGCCAGTTCGGTCACATCGACCCCGTCGATCACGACGTCAGTGGTCCCCACCAGCCAGTCGACATTGTCTTCCGTCACGCCGTCGCGCTCGACCAGGACCTCGGCCTCCGGGTTGATCGCCCTGGCCCGGGCCGCCTGCACCTCGGCCTTGTTGCGTCCGATGTCGCCCACGTCGGCGGCTTGCCGGTTGAGGTTGTTGAGCTCGTACTCACCGGGCTCGCACACGACGAAGCGCTCCGCGCCCAGCCGCACCAGCGGCACGACCGTCGCCCCGCCGATGCTGCCGCAGCCCGCCACGAGGATCCGCACGGCGCGCAGCGCGCGCTGTTCCTTCCGGCTCAGCGATGGCTGGTTGCGCCGGGTCATCTCCCGGTAATGAGCGGTCTCGGGCCGCGGCTCGCGGGGCCCCCGCCGCAGGCTCCGGCGCCCGGGCTCAAGGGTCGGCCACCCGATCCGGAAGAAGGCGATCGGGACGGCCTGCGGTGCGGCACCGAACGCCGCCAGCAGCTCACTGCGCACCTCGATGATGCTGGTGTGCCACTCGGCCGGCACGGACGGGTGGGGGCGGCCAGGGTGCGACAGGCCGACCTCGATCGGCGCGCTGTGCAGGGCCATGGCCAGCCCGGCCTCGGTAACGTCGAGCGCGACCTCCTCGAAACAGGCCCCGCCGCGCAGGAACGTCTCAGCCTCCAGCGAGTCGGCGTGCAGCAGGCACAGGACGGGCGCGCTGCGCAGCGGTGCCTCGTCGACGTCGCGGGCGAGCATCTCTGCCACACCGAGCGGGCCCAGCGCCCCGAGCACACGCGGATGCGTGGCGACGGCGGCAATCCGCGCCGCCACCGCCGGGGTGAAGAACAGCTCCAGGTCGAGGCCATCTCGCTTCCGGGCGGCGGCCTGGGGACTGAAGCGCATCAGCGAATGCAGCTCGCCCTGGGTGGGCTCGTGCTTCAGCTTCATTGCCCCGGCCCGGGCGGCGAGCGCGGCTACCCGGCCGATCTCGGCCCGGTCGGTGAGCACCGAGAGGCTGAATCCAAGACGCCTCGCGGTGGCTTGCAGGCCGTCGATCACGGAGCCGGCGACCGGATCGGTCCGGTAGGGCGAGCGGTTCATCTCGCGGCGGCGCAGTGCGCGCAGCCGGCTGCTGGCCGCCTCGTCCGGCGGCGTTACGGCCGGTAGCAACAGCACATCGGCCGCGACATCGTCGGCTGGCCGCCAGCGGACCTCGGTGTCGAAGCCGAACGCTCGGGCGCTGACGCACAGGTTAGTGACAACGGCGCCGCAGGCCAGGTCGCTCTCGCGCCCGCCGGGATCGAGCTCCCTCAGCACCTGGCGGGCTGGATCGCGCGAGACGCGGAAGCTCCGGCTGTCGGCCTCGATGCGCCACCCCTGCGCATTGTGGGGTGACGGCGCGCGCCATCCGTAGTAGAGCAGACGGTCGCGTAGCTCCGGGGTCAGTGCCGCCTGCATTTCTCCATCAGGACCGGCCGAAGCCTCGATCCCGGCCTCACCTGCACGAGCTTGACTACTCATCGCCACCACCCTGTCGGGAATCCTAGCGGGCAAACCGGGGTGTCCCTGCGCTTATCCACTCCTGGGGCGGCGTGAAGTTGATCTTCGCCGGCGCCTCGAGCATGAACGGCCGCGACCTAGCTCATTGTCAGGCCACTAAATCGCGATATAGCTTGGCGGCATGGACGTACACCAGGACGTCGCCGCAGCGGCGGCCGTGCATACCGAGCTCGGCCAGGCGTACGACGGCGCCGTGGCCGAGGGGCTGGTCGAGAAGATCAGCTCGGAGATCGACAAGCAAGTGGACGCAAGGCTGGCCCAGCGGGGCATCCAGCCCAGCCTGGCCGCATGGACGAACCTCGCCATGGGCCTGGGCTCAATTGGGCTAGGCATCGGCGCAACGGCCGTGACGCTGCAGTCCTGGCCGTCCAGCGGAGTCGCACCCAAGGCAGAACTCGATCTCGGCACATTCCGGGCATCCCTGCTCACCAGCACCAGGTCGGTGAGCACCGCTCAGGTGATCCTTATCGCGCTGATCTGGGTCGCCATCGCGATCATCAACATCGCCTACGCCCGCCGCCGTCTAGGCCGGCCCTAAGCGGTACACCGGCGTCTCAGCTGCTCACGATGCCGGCCACGCCATCGATGATGAGGAAGACGCCGACCGCGGCGGACACGATGGCAAAGATCGCCGGGCCGGCCCGTACGAGACGATCCCTCAGGTCGGACAGGCGTGCTTCGGCCTGCCCGGGCCGCCGGGCGAAGTACAAGAAGATCAGGCCGATCGTGGCCGTCGAGAGCAGGGCGAAGGCCAAGAAGGCAAAAACGACGACCAGGAACGCCGAGTGGTGACGCACCAGGACCACCGCGGCGGCCGCGGTGAGGGTCCACGGCTGCTCGAGCACCCCGACGGTGGCTGCTTCCCACGGGTGGAGCTGCTTGAGGCGGGCCGTGAACTTCTTGCCGACCCGTGAGCTGCTCCTGGGCCGGTCCCGGTTCCTCCATTGCCGCGCGGCAGCAAAGGCGAGGGCGACACCGAGCATGATCTCGATGACATCCACCACGATGCTGCCGCTCCCATGTTGAGTAGCGCGGGCTCCCCCCACCGCGTAGCTCACGGCGAACACGATGATCAGCGAGACGCTCCAGCCGATCAAGAAGGCGGCCGCGTTGACGCGTGCCCTGGCCGTGGCGAGCAACAAGATGAACACGACGAGCGTGCTGGGGGACACGCTGGCCAGCAGACCAAGCAGCGCGAGGATGATGACTGTGCTCATGGGAGTGTTCCTGTCGGCGGGCTGCCGTTGCGCATGTTTACTCGGCAGTACCCAGCAGCCTAATCTGGCGTGATGGGCTGGATCGACGGCGAGCTGGCGTTGACCGCGATTGCCGCGATGCTGTCTCCGACGACTCTGTCGTTCTCGGTGCTCGTGCTCGTGCTCGGCGACCGGCCTTTGCGCACGGGCGTGTGGTTCTACGTCGGGGCTCTTGGCGCCACGCTTGCCGTCGGGGTTCTGGCTGCCTTCGTCCTCGGCGACAAGGCGGCCTCGTCCACGTCGTACCCGAAACCCTGGGTCGCGGTGTTCGACATCGTGGCCGCTCTTTTCCTGGTGTTCTTTATCGTGCGGTTCCTGCGCCGGCCGCGCGACCCGAAACGCGCCCAGAGCATGGCCGACCAGGTGAGCAAGGTCGCTTCGTCGCCGTGGATCGCGATCGTCGGGGCGGGCGCAGCCCTGGCGAACCCGGGCGGCTTCATCCCGCTCGCGATGAAGGACATCTCCGAGACCAATCCCAGCACAACCGGGTACGTCGTCGACTGGGTGTTTTTCTCGGTGGTGTCGCTGCTGCCGCTCGCCGTCGCGCTCATCATGCTGGCGGTGTCACCGGACCGGGCTACCCGGCTCCTGCAGCACGTCCGGGACTGGCTGCTTCGCGACGCGAGGCTGATCGCGGCGGCGATCATGGTGCTGCTCGCTGCCGTGCTCCTCCACAACGGAATCTCCGGGTTGACCCACATGTCCTGACCGCGCCCAGGCCCTCGACGGCGCGCAGCGCCGGGTACCTGGCCCTAGGCACCGGAGCGGCCGGAAGGGCCAGAAGACCTCGAATTCCGAACGGACGTCATCAACGCGGCCGGGCTACTGTACGCATCGTCCTGGTGACCTTCCCCGCGGACCCAGGGCAGCCTGGTCCAGGCTATGCCTGGGCCCACCGGTCCGCGAAGGCCGTGAGCGCGATGCCGCCGAGTTCGATCGTCTGGCGGTCGGGAGGGCCGGGGGAGCGGAAGGCCACCTCGAGGATGCGGTCGCCGAGCTCGACCAGCAGGTCGAAGACCGCCAGCGGGGTCTGCTCGGGCACCAGGTGGTAGCTGATCAGCAGGGCCCGGACCCGCACGGCGAGAGCGTGGTTGCGGGCGCGGATGGTCTGGACGACTGGCGGGGATACCTGGCCGCCATCGCCACTAGCCTACCGAGAGCGAGAAGCCCATGACCCAGCTCCTACCGGCACGCGGCGGAACCGCCGCTGCCACTGTGACTAGCGGCTTGGCCGCCGGCCCGGCCCGCCGCCCGCACGTGCGGGTAGCCGTAATCGGCACCGGCTTCGCCGGCCTGGCCGCCGTCCATGCCCTGCGCGAAGCCCGCATCGACGACTTCGTCGTGCTGGAGCGCGCCGCCGAGGTCGGCGGCACCTGGCGGGACAACAGCTACCCAGGGATCGCCTGCGACGTGCCGTCCCACCTGTACTCGCTGTCGTTCGCCCCGAACCCGGACTGGACGCGCACCTTCTCCGGCGGCGCCGAGATCCAGGACTACTCCCGGCAGGTGGCCCGCCGCCTGCGCATGGACGAGGTCACCGAGTTCGGCGCCGAGGTGCTGGCCGCCAGCTGGCAGCAGACCCGGCAGCGCTGGCAGATCCGGACCGCCACCGGCGAGTTCAGCGCGGATGTCATTATCGACGGCTCCGGCGGCCTCTCCGACCCGGCCTACCCCGGCATCGACGGGCTTGACCGGTTCCGCGGCACGATCTGCCACTCGGCCCGCTGGGACCACGGCGCCGACCTGTCCGGCAAGCGGGTCGCGGTCATCGGCACCGGCTCGTCCGCCGTCCAGATCGTGCCCGCCATCCAGCCCGAGGTCGCCGCGATGACCGTCTTCCAGCGCACCCCGGGCTGGGTGCTGCCGCGGCTGGACCGGGACATCACCGGGTCCGAGCGGCGGCTGCTGCGCGCCTTCCCCCTGCTTCAGCGGGCGCTGCGCGGCGGCCAGGCGCTGGTCCGCGACGGCGTGCTGTCCCAGGTGATGCACCGGCGCCCGGTTCGCCGCATCGTGCAGGCGGTCGCCACCGCACACCTGCGCCGCGCCGTGGCCGACCCGGCGCTGCGCGCCAAGCTGCAGCCCTCCTTCGAGATCGGCTGCAAGCGCATCCTGATCTCCAGCAAGTGGTACCCGGCGCTGTCCCAGCCCAACGTCCAGGTCGAGACGTCCCCCATCCGGCAGGTGACCGAGCACGCCGTCGTGACCGCCGACGGCCGGGAGCACCCGGTCGACGTCATCGTCCTAGCCACCGGCTTCCATGTCACCGACGCCCCGATCGCCGCTCGGCTGCACGGCCGTGACGGGCGCTCCCTGGCCCAGACCTGGGGACCCTCGCCGCGCGCGTACCGCGGCGTGACCACGGCGAACTTCCCGAACCTGTTCCGCATCGGCGGCGCCGGGACGGCCACCGGCCACATCTCGCACATCCTGCAGATCGAATCCGGCGTCCGCTACGCCATCGGAGCGCTCCGTGCGATGGACTCCCGCGGGCTGTCCAGCGTCGAGGTGACCGAGGCCGCCGAGCACGCCTATACCCTCCGGGTCCGGCAGATGCTGTCCGGGACCGTCTTCGTCACCGGCGGCTGCACCAGCTGGTACCTGGACAAATCCGGCCAGGCCTCGGCCGCCTGGCCCGCCACGGCCCGCCGCTACCGCCGCTGGACCCGCCGCTTCGACATCGAGAGCTACCACCTCACCACCCGCCCTGCCCGCCTCCGGCCGGACCAGGCACCCCCGCAGACCAGCCCCCAGACCCCCGCGGCAGCACCGGCCGCGGCCATGGCCCAGATCGGAGCAACGTCATGACCAGGAAAACAGAACTCGCCGGCCAGATCGCCGTCATCACCGGCGCCGGATCAGGGATCGGCAGCGCGACCGCCAGGCTGCTCGCCGCCCGCGGAGCCAAGGTGCACCTCGCCGACCTGAACGCTGAGGCTGCCGAAGCGGTCGCCCGGCAGATCCGCCAGGCCGGCGGCAGCGCCGAAGCCCACGCCGTGGACGTCGCCGACCCGGCCGCGTCGAGGCCCTCGCCGAGGCCGTCTACGACGCCGACGGCCGGGTCGACATCCTGCACAACAACGCCGGGATCGCCCACGCCGGCAACATCGAGGCCACCACCATCGAGGACTGGCAGCGGGTGATCGGCGTGAACCTGCTCGGGGTCGCCTACGGCATCCAGGCCTTCGTGCCGCGGATGCTCACCCAGGGCCGGCCCGCCTCGATCGTCAACACCGCGTCCCTGGCCGGGCTGGTGCCCTCGGCGCTGATGGCCCCCTACTGCGCCTCCAAGTACGGCGTAGTCGGGATGACCGAGGCGCTGAACGCCGAGCTCTCCGGCCAGGGCATCCACGTCAGCGCGGTCTGCCCCGGCGTGATCAACACCGCCATCGCGCGCACCGGCATCATGCGCGGCCGGATGGAGACAATCCAGGGTCAGGTCACCGCGACCTACGCCAGGCGCGGCACGCCACCCGAAGCGGTCGCCGAGGCCGTCCTGCGCGCGATCAGGACCCGCAAGATGATCATCACCGTCCCCAGGAAAGAAGCACTCCCCGGCGTCCTGCTGCACCGGATCTCCCCGCGGCTGGCCCAGCCGATCGCCCGCTACTTCGTTAAATACGCCTCCCGCGGCTGAAGCCCCGCCCTTAGCCAGGACGGTCAGCTGACTCGCTGGCGCGGGTCCGGGCGTCGGCGGCTGAGGCCCGCAAGAACCGCGCGGTCCGGGCTGCGCGTACGGTCCACCATCGGCTCGCGGTATCGCCGTCGGCTCGGCTCGCGGTATCGCCACCGGCCCGGCTCGCGTGCCGCCGTTCCCAGCGCTGCGCCTCTTCCCCCAGCCAGGTCAGCGTCGCGGGCGGGTCCTGCTCGAGCATGGCGCGCAATGTGTAGCGGCGTTCCCCTATCCGGTGACCGACCCCCGCCTGGCCCGCGCCGACGGCCAGGCGGTGGCGGGTCAGGATGATCCCGCTGCGTACCGGCGTGGTCAGGGCGGCGACCAGGTCGCGGAGCGGGCCGTCCGGCCCGGCGGCCGCGGGTGCGGCCCGCAGGGCGAGCGGCAGCCGCGCCGGGGTCGGCTGGGTACCGTACTCAGCGGCGATGGCGTGCCAGGTGAGCTGCGCCCAGCCGGTGAGGGCAGGCACGCCGACGTCGGTGATGGCGTCCAGGTAGCCGGGCACCCAGGACCAGAGATGTTCCCAGAACAAGGCCGCCTGGGACCGGGCCAGGGCGGCCGCCGTAGCGGCGCGCCGGGTTTCGCCGGCTGCCTCGCCGAGGCTGGCGTACAGGCTGAGCAGGGCGGTCAGGTGGTCGGCTTCGGTGGGCGGGGTCAGCCCGATGGCCCGCCAGAACCCGGCCGCCCGGTCGGCGCCCTCACCGCCGAGCGTGCCGTCGGGTCCCAGGTATACCGACGCGCTGGGCGGGCAGTTCAGCACGAACACCTCGGTGTGCTCGGCCGCGCTCGCCGCGCCGAGCCCGAGCGCCGCGGCGGCTGTACCGGCGTCGGCGGGACCGTCGGCTACCGCGCCCAGTGCCCGTAGCAACTCCCAGCGGGCGCCCGTCACGCGGTGGGCTCCGCGACGTCCGGCGGCAGCGCGGACGCGGCCGCGGTCGGCTTGAGCGGACGCATCAGCCAGCGCGGACGGCGGGTGCCGTCGGGCGAGACGTGGCCGGCCGGGCGGGTCTGCGCCATCCACTGCTGGTAGATGTCCCGCGCCTTGCCGGTGTCGACCGCGATGTCGCCGTGGGCGTCGCCGGGCGCGGCGGGGCGGACGCGGACGGCCTGGTGCCAGCAGTGCATGCCGGAGATGGGGTCGGGGTGGACCGCGAAGGTGAGGTTCTGGTGGACGCCGGTGTCGGACCACCAGATCCGGGCGGTGTCCGGGTCTGCGGACTGGTACGGCTTGACCCGGCCGGTGGCATGCATAGCCCAGCCGTCGTCGCCGTGCTGCAGGTCGACGGTGGCCATCATCCCGCCGGCGCCGACCTGGCTGTGCCCGGTGAGCTTCCAGCGGCCCATGTGGTGGGAGCAGGCGACCACGCCGGGGCGGATGCCCTCGGTGATCCACGCCTTGGCCACCAGGTACCCGATGTCGGTCTCGACCCGGATCAGGTCTCCGGTCCGGCCGATGCCGAGCCGGGCGGCGTCGCGGGGGTGGATCCAGACCGGGTTAGTGTGCGACAGCTCGTCCAGCCATTTGCTGTTCGCTGACCGGGTGTGGATCTGGGTGGGCAGCCGGAACGTGGACAGCAGCACCATCTGGCCGGGAGCCAGCGCGGCGGGATGGACGTGGCTCTTGATGTATCCGGGCAGGGCATGCTCGGGCCAGCCCCAGTCCGCCAGGGTCGAGGACCAGAATTCCAGCCGTCCCGATGGCGTGGGGAAACCCCGGCGGACGGTCCCGTCGACCAGCACTCCGGCCTGGCGGCGTCCCTGGCGGTCCGGGTCAGGTGCTCCCATCGGGACGATGTTGGTGGTGGCCGGGGCGGCCTCGGCGGTGTAGACCTGCCCGGCCTGCCCGACGGTCACGTCGCGCAGTTCTGCGTCAGGTACCTCGTGTTCGTGCAGGCCGCCCTGGCCGCTGGCGATCTCGAAGGCGCCGTAGCGGCGCATCCACGCCAGCGGAGTGAGGCCTTCGGCGGCGGCCCGTTCGGGCAGCCCGGGTACGGAGTTCTCGAACATCCACCCGTAGTACTCATCGACGGTCAGCTTCTCGCCCGGGTGGGCGCGGGACTCGTGGTACTGGCGGATACCCATCGAGCCGTCCGGGTCGATCCGCCACGACAGCTCGGTCCACCACTCGTTCTCCTCCCAGACCTCACCGGGGTTGACCTGCCGGGTGTCGGTGACGTCCTCGCCGAGCCGCTCACGGGCTGCTCGCAGGACCGGCTGCCGGAACCCGATCCACTGCCCGTCGTACTGCTCGTAGGAATGGGTGTCGTGCCGCTCGGAACCGTGCCCCATCGGCAGCACGTAGTCCGCGAAGTAGGCCGACTCGTTCCAGGTCGGGGTGAGCGCGACGTAGCACCCGATCTTCTGCTCGTCGGTGAGCACCTCCATCCAGGACAGCCCGTCGGGGTTGGTCCAGACCGGGTTGTACACGCGGGTGAAGTAGGTGTCCAGGCGGCCGCGGCCGTCCTTGAGGAAATGCGGGAGCAGGAAGCTCATCTCGTTTTGGGCCAGCGGGAACTCCAGCGGCCAGGACAGCTCCTGCCACACCCCGGGGTGCGGCGGCGTGTGGATCGGCCGCGGCACGAACTTGTTCCAGGCATTCGGGAACGTGCCGCCCTCGGTGGCCACCGCGCCCAGCAGCGCCGAGATCAGGAACAAGGTCCGCGACACCTGCCAGCCGCCCAGGTTCCCCGCGGCCGCTGACCGCCACGAATGGCACGCGAACCGCGTGCCGGCGTCCCCGACGACGTCGGCGACCTCGGCGAGCACCGAGGCGTCGATCCCGGATTCGGCGGCGGCGTACTCGAACGTGAACCCGGCGTACAGCTCTGCGAGGGCGTCTTGGAACGCCTCGAACGTGGGCGGCAGGTCGGGGCGGCACTGCGTCAGGTACTGCTCCCAGTTCCACCAGCGGCGAACGAACCCGGCGTCGTACTTACCGGTGCGGATCAGGTAGCTGGCGATGGCCAGGTTCATCGCCGCCTCGCTGCCCGGCTGGGGGGAGAGCCAGTAGTCGGCGTGGGTGGCGGTGTTGGACAGCCGGGTGTCCAGCACGATGACCTTCGCGCCGTTCTCGCGCGCCTCGGTGATCCGCTGGGCGTGCGGGTTGAAATAGTGCCCGGTCTCCAGGTGCGCGCTGATCAGGTAGATGACCTTCGCGTGGGCGTAATCCGGGCTGGGCCGGTCGATGCCCATCCAGAACTGGAACCCGGTCCGGCCGCCGGAGGAGCACACGTTGGTGTGGGAGTTGTGGCCGTCGACACCCCAGCTGGCCAGGACGCGCTCGGTGTAGCCGTCCTCCCCGGGGCGGCCCAGGTGCACCATGATCTCGTTATTGCGTCCCTCGGCCAGGGCCGCGCGGATCCGCGCCGCGATGGCGTCCAGCGCCTCATCCCAGGTGATCCGCTCCCACCGGCCCTCTCCGCGCCGCCCCGCGCGCCGCATCGGGTACAGCACCCGGTCCGGGTCGGTGACCTGATTGATCGTCGCCGGGCCCTTGGCGCAGTTACGGCCCCGCGATCCCGGGTGCTCGGGGTTTCCCTCGAACTTGCGGACCTGGCGGGTCTCACGGTCCACGTAGGCGAGCAGCCCGCAGGCGGACTCGCAGTTGAAGCACGTCGTAGGCACCAGCATGTAATGGTGCTCCTCCCGGGCCGGCCAGGCTCGGGAGGACAGCTCGACCCAGTCGTCCCAGCGTTCCTTCGGCGGGAACGCGGCCAGGTGAACGCGGCTCGCGCCCTGATAGAAGGTCTCGCCGCGGCTCTCCACAGCGGCCCGCGCGGCCGAGACGCGCTCACCCAGGGCCGCCAGGTCAGGGGCGGCCGGGGCCTCGGCGCCGGGGCCGGTGTCAGCTGCGGGACGGGGCATCTGAGCTCCTCTAGGCCAGCGGGACGGACTGGCCGGCCTGCACGTAGGCGTGCTCGTGGGCCAGCAGGCCGAGCAGGGCGAGCGGCACCGCGGCGACGCCGATCCACGGCGCGGCGATCGCGATCGCCGTCGCGGCCAGGGCCGGCCAGAAGTACCGCGCGAACCGGCCTCGGGTCATCTCGGCCGCCGCCAGGTGCGCGTGCTCGGTCGGGTGGGTGATCGTGATCTCCCCGGCGACAAGCAGTACGTGCGCGGCCGCGGCCGCGGCGAGCAGTACCTCGGTCGCGGTCACGGCGGGCGCTGGGCCGAGCCAGAGCGCGAACGGCAAGATCCCGGCGGCGCCGGCCAGGACCGCCTGCACGGCCAGGTGCGGGGCCAGCAGCGGGCTCTGCCACAGGTCCCGGGCCCTGGCCTGGGCGAAAAGGTACGCGGTGTAACACGCCGTCGCGAGGGCCAGCGGGATGGCCAAGCCGGCCGCGACCTGCCGCAGGACCACGGACCCGGCCAGGGACCCGGCCGCGTACACGACCACGGCGGCACCGTAGCCGCTGATGATAAACGATCCGCGTACCAGCCAGCTGCGCCAGTGATGCCGGGTGAAGATCAGGTAGAACCGCCGCGGGTGACGCAGGTCCCAGATGAGCAGGACGCCGGTGATCCCGAGAAACGCCAGCGCTATCCCCGGCGCTGCCCACCTGGCCAGCGGGCTGCCCCAGGACAGGTGCCCGGCCAGGATCAGGATCAGCGGGACCAGCAGGCCGCCCGCCGCCAGGCCCTTGGTCCAGGTGTACAGGCTGACCCGCCATCCCCAGGGAGCGTGATGGCTGATGTCGTAGGACAGCAGGGCCTCGGCGCTCGAACCGGGCTGTCCCGGATGACCGCCAGGGACGTGGCCGGGGTCGTGCTCGCCGCCCTGGGTCGCCCACGCATACAGGCCGCCGTCCGGGCGGCGGGCCGCCAGCGGGTCTAGGGTCGCCTGGTGCGCTCCCTTGTAGAACAGGCCCGGCCGGGTTCCCTTCTCCGGGCGCCGGACCGTGACCGGCTCCCGCTGGATGACCTGCGCGACCTTGGATCGGGGGTCGTTCAGGTCCCCGACCAGGATCGCCTCGGTCGGGCAGACGGTGACGCAGGCCGGCTCAAGCCCGACCTCGAGCCGGTGCGCGCACAGGTTGCACTTCTCGGCCGAGTTGTCCTCGGGGTTGATGAAAATCGCGTCGTACGGGCACGCCGCGATGCATGCCTTGCAGCCGATGCAGACCGACTTGTCGAAATCGACGATCCCGTCCGGCCGCCGGTACATCGCCTGCGTCGGGCACGCCGTCGTGCACGGCGCATCAGCGCACTGGTTGCACCTGGTCACCTGGAAGGCCCGCCGGACCTGGGGAAATGTCCCGACCTCCACCGACTTGACGTAGGTGCGGGTAACCCCCAGCGGGACCTCGTTCTCGCTCTTGCACGCCGTCGTGCAGGCATGGCAGCCAATGCACTTGTCCTGGTCGATGACCTTGACCCAGCGCTGCAGCAGGTCATCGATCGTCATGCCGTCCTCAGTCATCGGCGATGACCTCATGCATCAGCGAAGTCCTCCTGATCGCGGCCGCCGCCTGAAGCCCGGACCTGCAGCATCAGGTTCCAGTACAGGAACGGGAGCCCGTACCGCTTGAGCGGCTGGTAGCACCGTACCTCCGCCGGACCGTCTGAGGGCCCGCTCGACACTCCGCTGATCTACCTGGAGCGGCTGCGGCTCGCCGACGATGCCCCCATCGTCCTGGACTGCTCGTGGCTGCTCGCCGCGTTTGCCCGGCCGCTGCTGGCCTTGGACTTCATGGCGGCACAGCCTGGTTCGCGCCGACAGGTTTTCCTACGTCGCCCGATGGTCTGCCCAAGATCAGGCGGCCCAGTTCGAGCCGGTCACCGAAACCGAGTAACAGGAACGAGACCGGCCACCGCGTCCGGTCTACAGGTCGCGGAGCAACGCAAGTACGCGTCGGCGGATCTCGTCGCGGATTGGGCGGATGTCGTCGAGCGCGAGGCCGGCGGGATCGGGCAGGTCCCAGTCGAGATAGCGCTTGCCTGGGAAGACCGGGCACGCGTCCCCGCAGCCCATCGTGATGACGATGTCGGCTTCCTGCACCTTCCCGGCAGTCAGTGGCTTAGGGAACTGCGCGGAGATGTCCAGGCCGATCTCGGCCATGGCCTGCACCACGGCCGGATTCAGCTCGCTGGCCGGCTGGGAGCCGGCCGAGGTCACCCGGACCCGCCCGGTCGCCTGCTGGTCCAGCAGCGCAGCGGCCATCTGAGAGCGGCCGGCGTTATGAGTGCAGACAAACAGCACCTCGGGGATATCAGCCATCAGATGCTCAAGCGCAGCAGACATCGGCGGATGCATCATCCTCCCCGCCGGCGCCGTCCTGGCCCCAGAACGTCGCGCTGTCCGCCAGCACCGTGTAGATCTCCCACCGCTCCCCGCTCGGGGCGCCCTTCACCCAGAACTTGTCCTGCCGGGCGTAACAGCAGGTCGTGTCCCGTTCCTCGACCGAGGCCAGGCCTGCCTCGGCCAGCCGGGTCTGCTCGGCGTCCACGGTGCCGGTGTCGGCGACTTCCACCCCGAGGTGGTTCAGGCTGCCGCCCTCGCCGGGGTTCTCCATCAAGATGAGCTTGAGCGGCGGCTCGGCGATGGCGAAGTTCGCGTAGCCGGGCCGCTGCTTGGCCGGCCCGGTGCCGAACAGCTTGGTGTAGAACGCGATTGACTCGGCCAGGTCATCGACGTTGAGGGCGAGCTGGACACGTGACACGACGGCCTCCCGGAAAACAAGACATTGACATTTGTCTATGTCTGACGTCCCGAGCTTGCCACGAGACATCGACGCCTGGTCAATATAGACGCATGTCGAATTCCTTGGTCCTACTGACCCCGGCCGATTCGGCGGCGTGCTGCTTGCCGCTGTCCGCGCAGCCGCTGACCATGGACCAGGCCGAGCAGGTCGCGCCGCTGCTCAAGGCCCTGGCCGACCCGGTCCGGCTCCGGCTGATGTCCCTGGTCGCCTCGCACCAGGGCGGCGAGGCCTGCGTCTGCGATCTGAACGAGGCGTTCGACCTGTCCCAGCCGACTATCAGCCACCACATGAAGGTGCGGACCCACAGGGCCTGGTCTGCTCGGCTTTGCTTGGGCCGACGGTCGCGGGATGAACCAGCTTCTAACCCCAGCCACAACGATCTGGAAGCTTGTCCCTCCATCCTGGAGCCCGAGGTCCCCGCCGAGGCATAGAAGTCATCGGCACAGTGCTGCGCCGCGGCGCTCTGGGATACTCGGAAACATGAGCGATGAAGCGAGCCGCGGCAATAAACGGCAGCAGCTGGCGGTGGGAGACCGGCGCCGCGTCGCGATCGGGAAAGCTGCGTTCAGCACACTTTGGACCGCCATTGCCTTCTTTTTCTTCACCGTGCCGACTAAGCAGGTCAAGCCGGTCTACGAGCACGCGCCCTGGCTGAACGATCCGTATGACACGCTTTACTCCTTCGCGATGTTCCTTGTTCCGCTGGCAACGGCCTTCTTCCTCCTCCAGGTATCGCTGTGCCGGAAGGTCGAGGTGCTTCCCGCAGAACGGGCGCGCTTCGTTCTGCGAGGCTGCCGGGTCGCCGCCATCGTCATGACCGCCACCCTGGCCTCGTGCTGGATCAGCGTTGCGGCTGGAGCCAACAGGGCCCAGTGGAACGACAGCACGACGGCCGCTCTCGTCGTGGGCCTTGCCGTCGTCACTGGTCTCGACATCAGGACTGTCGTCATGTTGGTGCGCGCGCCCCGTCTCGGACGCTCCGGCGCGTCGGACAGCGAGGCGGTGGATGACTGGCTCGGCGACGCTATCCTGGTCGCCCTCAGGGAAAGCCGCTGGTTCGGGCCCTTCCGCTCCCGTGTGACGTCGGTTATTGCCCGGTGCGACCGGACCGTCATCGCGCGCCTGCGCCAGCATCCGATCCTGGGAGCTGCGCTTGCCTCGCTTGCGTTCAGTACCGGAGTGGGCCTCAATCAGGGAATCCGGGAGGGGTACTTCCTGGCCTCGACCTTGCTGACGGTGGGCCTGCTCACCTGCGGGATGTTTGCCTTCTTGATGCTGGCTGGTTCCTATCTGGGAGTAGTCCGCAGTGGTGTCCCGCTCGCGGGTGTGCCACGGAGGCTGACCGACGCAACGGTTATGGCATGCCTCGCAGCACTCGTAGCTCTTGCTTTCCGGAACTCGCTTTGGTGGATTGTCGGAACGAATGCAAATTCCGCAGGCAACGGCCAGTTCGCCGGGCTTCTTGGCATCGCGGTTGCGACCGCGTTCGCGGCAGGGTTCGCTATCGAGTCCATCATGGGTACTCACGCCGGGCGGCACGCGCGAACCTGACCCTCGTGGACACACCAGGGCGCGGCTCCCGGCTCCGCCGGCCGACATGACCAGCCGACTGATCCACTGCGGTGGCCAGATCGAATCTGTAGTTCAGAGACGACTCCAAGGCAGGCTTCGGACGCGTACCGAAACACCTCTTCCACGAGATCGGGTCGTCACCCGGCATCGCCGGCTATCGGATCGTCGACCGCCGCAGGCGCTTCCTTCTGCGCCAGACGTGCACCGCCAGGTAGACGATGAGGGCGAGCCCGGAGATGGCGTGCCACCTGCCGAAGGGCCCGGGTATCGGCAGTTGGATCGGCGCGCCGCGGTTCCAGTCCAGGACGCCTGAGACGAGCACGTTCAAGGTGATGAAAAGGAGCAGCAGGTCCGAAGCGGCGAGGCGGATGGCCCGTTCGGCGATCGTCTGGGCCCGGACGGTCCGGGTGGCCAGGCGGGCGAGAGCCCGGGGGCGCTGGGCTAGGTGCACGACCACCAGCGCGACGAAGACAAGGCCAACGTCGGTGTGGATGGCGATCCGCACATGTAGGAGGTCCAGCGTGCCGAGTGCGGCCGCCGCCGAGCCCAGGAGACCGAGGTGGACCGCCCAGCGGGACAGGGAGCGGCGCGCGGCCTGGTGGTCGGCTGACTGCCTGAGCGGCGGCCCGGCCTGCGGTTCGAGCGGCGCGTCAGGCATCCGGCACCCGTCGGCGTCCGCGAGTGAGGCCAGCCGGGGGAGTCCCGCCGCGCGGTGACGTATGAACGACGCGGCCGCGTAGTGATGGCGCAGGAACCCGGTCGTCACGAAGGAAGGTCCCTTTGATCATTCGTTCCGCTCGCGATCGGAAGTGATCCGGAAGCCTTTCCGCGGGCCTTCCCCTGCGCTCCCATCGGACCCGGCAAGACGGTCGCGCTCCAGGCTCTGCGGCGTCGTGTGGACCTGGCCTACGTTCAGTGGCCAGACCTCCCCGGTGCGATCCTCGAACTCCTCGCGGAGCCTGAGCGGCACGTACGCTCATGAGGCACTCAATATCATACCGAGTAGCATACTGAGCATTCTCTGGTGGAAACGGATGTCGCAGCGTCAGGTGCCCTCGTCGCGGGAGGGACGCATACCGCGGCGTTCGGCACTCGGTTCGACCGGTCGAATGGCCCGGGGCTGAGTGTGCTTCCAGGACACCGACATCAGAGCGCCGCCCAGGTTGGATTCGCCGACCTGCCAGCGGCCGCCGGTGGAGCGGACGATCGAGTCCCCGATGGCCAGGCCGAGGCCGGTCCCGGCACCGTGTTCGGTGGCCCGGTGGAACCGGTCGAACAGCCGGGACCGTTCCGCCTCCGGAATGCCGGGGCCGCTGTCCTCCACGATCAGGCTGACCCGGCTGCCGTGGGCCAGGACGCGGATCCGGACCTGGCCGCCGGGGCCCGCGTAGCGGCAGGCGTTGTCGACAAGCACTCCGGCCAGCCGGTCGATCCATTCGGGCGGCGCACTAATGAGCGCGGGCGTGCCCTGGGTGTCGGCGGTGACGGCCGGGCCGACGCTGCGGAACCGGTCCGCGCAGGCCAGGGCCAGGGTGGCCAGGTCGACCGGCTCATCACCTGGGGGCGGCGGCCGGGAGTCGAACCGGGCCAGCCAGAGCATGTCCTCGACCAGCTGGCGCAGCCGCTGGGTCTCGTCCTGGATCCTGGTAAGCGCGTCCCGGTAGCCGTCGGCATCCCGTGGCGCGGCCAGGGCCACGTCGGCTTCGGCTCGGATCACGGCCAGCGGGGTGCGCAGCTCGTGCGAGGCGTCGGCGGTGAACTCCAGCTGGCGGCGGCGCGATTGCTCCACCGGGGCCAGCGCCCGCAGGCCCACCACCAGCGAGGCGAGGAATATCGCGGCCAGCACGAGCGGTCCGGCGATGATCTCGGCGTTGCGCAGCAGGTTCTGGGTGTGCGCGTCGCCGGCCAGGCTCTGGCCAGCGACCAGCCATCCGCTGTCGTTCCGGGCTATCTTGAGCAGGAACTGCGCGTCCCGGGGGCCGAGGCCGGCCGTCAGCGCCAGCCCGTCGCGTGCCCCATGGCTGGCCAGGGTGCTGCGGAAAAGGGATGCGGGCAGGGACGGCGCGCCTGGGCTGTGCGCGGTGACCGTCCCAGTGGCGTTTGCTGCCCACAGGTCCACCGGCGCCGAATCGGCATCTAGGTCGTCCGATTCGCGGCGGCCGCCGGGGCCGCTGGCCGGCTGGGTGAGCTGGGACGGATCACGCCGGACATCGGAAAGCCGGTCGGTCAGCCGGGATTCGCTCTGCCCGGTCAGGTGCGCGCCCACCACCAGGTTGAGAACGAGTACGGCGGCCGCGTAGGCCACGGCCAGCACCGCGGTGGCGATTGCGGCGACCTTGACCGCGGAGCCCGGGTGCATCCTGGCTTTCATGCTGGCCTCAGGCCGGGGTGATCCGGTAGCCGACGCCCCGGACGGTCTGGATCCGCACTCCCGCGCCGGTCAGCTTGGCCCGCAGCCGGGCCAGGTGGACGTCGATGGTGTTGGAGCCGAAAGCGTCGGCTTCGTTGTCCCAGACGTGCTGCGCGATCGAGCGGCGGTCCACCACGTTCGGCGACCGGCGCATCAAGATCTCCAGGATGCCGAACTCGGTCCCGGTCAGCGCCGGGGCCTGGCCGCGGACCAGCACCTGGCGGGTGGCCGGGTCGAACTCGAGCCCAGCGATCACCATCCGTGGCGGCTGGCTGACCTTGGGCCGGCGCTGCAGCGCCCGCAGCCGGGCCAGCAGCTCGCCGAAGTCGAACGGCTTGACGAGGTAGTCGTCGGCGCCCGCGTCCAGGCCGGTGATCCGGTCCGCGGGCGTGTCCCGGGCGGTCAGCATCAGCACCGGCGGGCCGGTGCCGCCCCGGCGTAGCCGCGCCAGCAGGTCCAGGCCGGACAGCCGGGGCATGCGCCAGTCCAGCACCACTACTTCGTAGGAGTAGAAGCGCAGGTAGTTTGCCGCGGTCTCGCCGTCGGGCACCAGATCCACGACGTAGCCCTGCTCCCGCAGCCCGCGGGCCAGGACTTCGCCGAGATTCTCGTCATCCTCCGCGACCAGCACCCTCACAACCCCAGAATGTACTCGCGGCCCGGAGGTCGCTGCGGCGCCGCTCACCGGGAGACCCGGCGCCAGGCGGGACGCGGGACGAGCCGGAGCGCCACGGACAGGCCGGCCAGCGTGGCCGGGATCCAGACGGCGGACTTGCCGTCGCGCAGGGCCGCGGCGGTGGCCGCGCCGACCTTGGCGGGCGTGGTGGCCAGCGGCGCGGGCGGCATGCCCGCGGTCATCCGGCCGGTGACGAACCCGGGCCGGACCAGGACCACCCGGACCCCGCTGCCGTGCAGCGAGTCGGCCAGCCCGCGGGCGAACGCGTCCAGGCCGGCCTTGGCCGCCCCGTACACGAAGTTGGCCTTGCGCGGGCGGACCGCAGCCACCGAGGACAGCACCACGATCGTGCCGAACCTCTGCCTGCGCATCTGGGCCGCGATGGCCAGCAGGGCGGTGACGTGCCCGGTGAAGTTGGTGCCGATCATGGTGGCGGCCTGGGTGACGTCGGCCTCGACGTCAGCCTGCGGGATGAGCACGCCGGCCGCCGAGATCACCAGGTCCACCGGACCCAGGGCAGACAGGGCGTCGACGAGGGCCTGGTGGCCGTCCACCTCGAGCGCGTCGTACCTGATCGTGCGGACCTGGTAAGGCAGCATCCGGCCGGCCTCGGCCAGCCGGGCCTGGTCGCGGCCGCCCAGGATGACCTCGGTGCCGGACGGGGCGTCCAGCGCGGCCAGGATGGCCAGGGCGAGCTCGCTGGTACCGCCGAGAACCAGGATGCGCGAGAGAGCGGTCATGAGTCCACCAGCCCGAGCCGGCGGCCGAGGTCGGAGCGGAACCTCGACGCGGGGTCGAGCGCGGCCCGGGCCGCGCGCCAGCTGTCTAGGTCGCTGCCGTACATCGCGGCGAACGCGTCCTGGCTCAGCCGGCTGTCCTTGCACAGGTAGATGCGGCCGCCGGCCCCGGCCACCTGGCGGTCTAGGTCGTCGAGCAGGCGGTGCAGGTCCGGCCGGGCGGCCGGCATATCCACCGCCAGCGACCAGCCGGGGAGCGGGAACGACAGGTAGTTGCCGCTGGCCGGGCCGAACCGCTTGAGGGTGCCGAGGAAGGCGGCTGCCCGGTTCCGCTGCAGCTCGGTGATCACGTGGGCCAGCAGCTTCTCCGCCCCGAGCGGAACTACGAATTGGTACTGGCGGAAGCCGGCTGGCCCCAGCGTCAGGTTCCAGTCCCGGACCGCGTCCAGCCGGTGGAAGTACTCCGGGATGCCGACCACGCTGGTGCGGTCGGCGGGCGAGGCCCGGAACCACAGCCGGTTGAACGCGTGGGCCGACCACGGGGTCACCGGGCAGAACGGCAGCGTCGGCGCGGGCCAGCGGCGGCCCGGGTGGTAATGCAGGCCGCCGGCCTCATGAACCGGGTCGGGATGGGTCAGGTGGTCGCCGGTGTCGAGCACGCCGCGGCCCAGCGAGCGGCCGGTGGCGGACAGGTCGACCCAGGACACGGCGTACCGGGCGCCGGGTTCGTCCTGCGCGGCCAGCAGCGCGTCCAGGTCGCCAAGCCTGCGGGTCGTGACCTGGAGCCGGGCGCTGCGGATCGGCAGCAGGCGGAGCCAGACGCTGACGATGACGCCGGTCAGGCCCATGCCGCCCACGGTAGCGCGGAACGCGGGCGTGCCCGGGCGGACGGCGCGCAGCTCGCCGTCGCCGTCCAGCAGCTCGATTTTGTCGATCCAGGCCGAGATCGAGCCGTCGCCGTGCTGGTTCTTGCCGTGCACGTCGGCCGCGACCGCGCCCCCCATGGTCAGGTGCCGGGTTCCGGGCAGCACCGGCGGGAAAAGACCGAGCGGCACGAGGCAGGCCAGCAGCTCGGTGAAGGTGACCGAGGCGCTGACCCGTACCGAGTCGTGCTCCAGGTCGGGCTCGATCCGGCTGGCCGTCACGGGGCTCAGCACCACGCCGCCGGCATTCTGGGCCGCGTCGCCGTAGCTGCGGCCGGCCCCGCGGGCCAGCACGCCGCCGGCCGGGGCGCCGACGATGAGGTCGCCGAGCTGGCGCAGGTCCAGCGGGCCGGTCACCAGGGCGCGTGACGGTGCTGTCCGGCCCCAGCCGGACAGCGCCTGCGCGGTGGTTGTGGTCATCACCACGTCACCTAGAGCCCGGCCGCGAACAGCGCCAGCCAGGCCAGCTCGCAGGCCACCATGAGCCTGTCCCGGGTCAGCAGGTCCTCCACCGGCGTGGCCGTGCCGCGCCCGGTGAGAATGCCGAACCGGACCAGCGCGGCGGCCAGCGGCAGGCCGCTGGCCAGGTGCCAGCGGGCGGCCCCGGGCGGCTGGCCGGCCGCCCAGGCGAGGTAGCACCCGATCATCGCGGTGCCGGCCGCGAGCTGGGCCAGCCGGAGGGCCCCGGCCCGGTACCGGCGCATGACCGGCCGGTGCCCGATCGCCTCGGCCCCCAGGCTGGTCAGCTCGGTGTACCGCTTGGCCACGGCTACCCCGAATGCGCCCAGGCTGCAGACCAGCAGGAACCACCCGGATGGCCGCACGTGGGTGGCGGCCGCGCCACCGAGCACGCGGAGCAGGAACCCCGAGGCCACGAGGCACAGCTCCACCACGGGGATGTGCTTGAGCAGGCCGGAGTACAGGAAGGAGATGCCCAGGTAGCCGCCGACCGACGCGGTCAGCAGCGGCTCGGAGATGACCACCCCGGCGGTGATCCCGGCCGCGGCGCTTACCATGCTCAGCGTGATCGCATGCGACTTGGGCAGGTCGCCGGCGGCGACCGGGCGGTGCCGCTTGCGCGGGTGCCGCCGGTCCCGTTCGGCGTCCGCGACGTCGTTGGCCAGGTACACGGCCACCGAGGCGCAGCCGAAGGCGGCCGCGGCCACCAGCGCATAGCCCAGCCCGTCATCGCGGCCAAGCGTGGCTCCGGCCAGCGGCGCCGCGAACACGAGCAGGTTCTTGGGCCACTGCCACGGCCGGGCCGTGGTCAGGACGGCCGTGGCCCAGCGCAGCAGCCGGACCGGCGGCGACCCGGCCTCCGCCTCGGCGGTCATCGGGCGTACACCACCGTGAAGTCACGGCTGTAGACCGAGTAGTACCGGTAGGCGCTCTGCTGCTGGGTCGGCAGCAGGTTCACCGGCCGGGGGTCGGACGGATGACCATGCGCCTGGTAGTACTCGAACGACATCCAGAACG